>WNFP01012227.1_pt1 | contig 10211 bp, 11 predicted proteins | sample 5400201 | NCBI WGS metagenome assembly WNFP01 (sample SAMN13153355, study PRJNA577476) | soil metagenome | isolation source: 115 cm saprolite under Madrone tree | place: USA:California | collected 2016-06-14
CCCCTTGATTAAAGGGCGTCATAGAATCCCAAAAGACCAAATCGCCGAGAAAGTCCGCGCCGCCCTCAAACTCGTGCAACTGGACGGGCTCGAGGATCGGCCGGCGACGGATCTGAGCGGTGGGCAACAGCAGAGAGTGGCAATGGCCCGGGCCATGGTCACCGAGCCAAAAATTCTCTTGATGGACGAGCCGCTGAGCAATCTCGACGCCCGCCTGCGCGAGCAGATGCGCGTCGAGTTGAAAAAAATCACCAAGGCCGTCGGTGTGACGACTCTTTACGTCACTCACGATCAGGCGGAGGCTTTGAGTCTCGGCGATAAGGTCTGCGTTATGCATGATGGAGAAATTCTTCAGATAGCGCCGCCTCACGAGGTATACGCTCGGCCGGCCGGCCTCTTTGTCGCGCAATTCGTGGGAGAGATGAATTTTGTCAAAGGTCACGTCACGGGCCCGTCTCAGGTGGAATGTCCTCTCGGGAAACTGTCGCTTGCTGTGCCAACGGGAATTTCGGTCCCAAGCCCCGTGACATTAGCGATCCGTCCGGAACACGTCAGACTCGACCCTACCGACGGGTCGCCTTCACGGCTGTCGGGAAACATCACGAGCAAGAACTATCTTGGTGACGCCGCGCTGCTTGAAGTAGAAGTCAACGGCGTAAGCTTGCTGGCAAAGCTCGCCGGAGATTCGGAGCTCGCCGTTGGACAACAAGCCGCAGTGGACTTGCCTTCCCATCGCTGGCACGTGTTCCCTTAAATTCAGGTGCCGTTGTCAGTGATCAGAATCGCGCATCGAGATTTTGCATTTTTTGCCGGCCAGTAAGATCGGGCAACTCTTCCACCTTGCAGTCGCTCTGAGACTGTGACATACGGGAAAAAACTCCATAAGAAGGAATCGCCATGACAACAACCCGTACCGAATTCTCGCGCAAGCCGGTTGAGAATCTTCTCTCGGCCCGTTCTGTTGCCATCGTCGGAGCATCAACTAAGGGGCGCTGGCCGTTGGGTATTTATCGCAATCTCAAGGCGGCCAAGTTCCCCGGCAATATATATCTGATTAACCCAAACTACACGGAGATATTCGATGATAAATGCTATCCGAACCTTGCGGCTTTGCCAGAAGTGCCGGAACATCTGCTGATGCTCATTCCGACGCGGGCCGTTCTCGGCACGATCGAAGAGGCGGCCAAGCTGGGCACGAAGGCGGCCACTATCTATAGCGCCGGTTTCGGCGAAGGCGACGATCCCAAAGGAACAGAGCGTGCGCGGGCCATGAAGGAGCTATGTGATCGCACCGGCTTCGTTGTCTGCGGCCCCAACTGCATGGGGTCGTTCTCCCTGCCCGAAGGACTGTGGAGTTTTCCGACTCCTGTGCCGCTTTTAAAGAGGGGACCCGTCGGTTTGATCTTTCAGAGCGGTGGATCATTGGGCAACTGGGTCAAGGGAGCGTCGGAGCGAGGCATCGGGTTTACTTACGCCGTATCCAGCGGTAACGAAGTCAGTCTCGATCTGGTCGATTATCTATCGTTTCTCGTCGATGAGCCCGATACCAAGGTCATTACTCTAATGGTCGAAGGGGTGCGCCGGCCGCAGGAATTCACGGCCGTGGCCGAGCAAGCGTTGAAAAAAAATAAGCCGATTCTAGTGGTGAAGCTTGGTCGTTCTGAAATGGGAAAACGCCAGGCGATTTCCCACACCGGCGCGCTGGCGGGAGCGGATGAAGTTTTCGATGCGGTTTGTAACCGGCTCGGATTGATTCGCGTGCCGACCTTGGAAGACTTGACGGAAATGACACTGGCGTTTATGCCGGGCCGCTTCCCGCGCGGGAGCCGAGCCGCGATCGTCGTCAACTCCGGTGGAATGAAGGGACTGCTTTGTGATCACTGCGACGAGCTCCATACGAATCTTGCACAGTTGAGCGACCAGACGAAAGAAGCGGTGCGCCCATTGATCCCGCCGGAGCTGGTGGTGGAAAATCCTCTCGAATGCGGCGTTGCCGGCTTCGGCGACGAACAGGGTTTTATCAACATCGTCAAGCTGCATGCTGAAGACGATGGCGTTGATCTATTGGCGATTCACGGCGAACTTCCGCGAGGGGAAAAAAGGGACCCAGCGCTGTTCAGGAATCTTGCGGCTGCAACGGACAAGCCAATTCTCGCCTTCGCGCGGTCGACTTATAGCTGCACCGACGAAAGCCGAACGTTCCAAGAAGAGGCGGGTATTCCGTTCTTACAGGCGATCAAGCCGACGCTACGCGCTCTTGCGGGCTTAGGTTTATACGGGGAACGGAAGAAAATGGGCGTTCCAACTTTGCCGCAGGCAACAGGCAGAGCGGAAGATCTCCAAGGAGAGAAGCTGAACAGTTTGCTGCGGAACCATAGCATCGGTTTACCACGGCAAGCTTTGGTCGCGACAGCGGCTGGGGCGGCAGCTAGTGCCAAGGAAATCGGTTTCCCCGTGGCGCTCAAGCTTGTCTCGGAAGAAATAGTTCATAAGACTGAGTCGGGCGCAGTCCTTCTTGGCTTGAAGAGTCCGGCGGAAGTCGAGGAGCAAGGGAAGCAATTACTGGCCAAAGCACCGGGTAAAGCGCAGTTACTGGTGCAGGAGATGGTTCAAGGAACCGAAGTGTTGCTAGGCGCCCGCACCGACCCACAGTACGGCCCGTTTCTGATGGTTGGTCTTGGCGGCATTTTTGTCGAGGTATTAAAGGACGTAGCGATTCGACTTTTGCCGGTCGAGGAGCGCGAAGCACGTGCCATGTTGCAAGAATTGCGCAGTTACAAACTCTTGCAAGGGGTTCGCGGGCAAGGCCCGCGCGATGTCGATGGGTTGGTGCAAGCGATGGTCGGCTTGTCCGAGATTTTCGCCGCGCATCGGAATCATCTTTCGGACCTCGAGATTAACCCGATCATGGTCCGCGCTCAGGGCGGCGGCATAGCGGCGGTAGACGTGCGCTTGGTTAGGAAATAAGCTATCACGCCTCTCATTTTAGGTTAGCTAAAGCTCGGCGTTCATCTCACTTGAGCCGCTTGAGAAACCCTTCGTCGTCGATGGTCTTCACAATGCTCGAATCCACCATCGAGGCAGCATCGGTTTTTAGCATTTCCGGCCGGGTCCGACCCATTTCAGCGAGAATAGTTTTCATTCCTTCGAGCGTTGGGTACGGCAGGTCGGGAAGCGCACCCTTCAGGTAAGTATAGGCGCTATCGAGCGTGCTGAGATCGGTCTTGGCGTATTGTTTTAGCACGCCGAGCGTTGGGGCTTTTTGCGTCTTGAAAAAATGAATCGCTTCGACGGTGGCGCGGCCGAATCGTAAGATGGCGTCATGTTTTTCGCGCAGAATTTTTTGGCTGGTAATTACACCGCTGTGGGGGTAAGGGATGCGCTTGCTGGCGAGATCGACGAGAACTTTAAATCCCATCTTGTCCGCTTGCTCAAGTTCCGTGGTGGTAATGACGGTGAATTGCGCCTGGCCTTGTTGCATAGCGAGCATGCGCAGGTTTGTCGCGCCGACAACTCGCAGATTAACATCACGTTCCGGATCAAGGCCGATGTTTCTGAGTCCCAAGCGCATCGCGAAATCCGCGGACGTCGCCGCAGAATGATTCGCGCCGACCTTTCCCTTCAGATCCTCAACGCTCTTAATGCCCGAGGTGGCTACGAGGTAATAAGGGAGATAAACTTCGAGGCCCATAATCATGGTGGCATCCGCGCCGCGCACCTTAGCGCTCGCCACCGCGGGCCCTGTGCCGGCCACCACTTGCAGCTCTCCGGCGAAGAGCGCCATGAGGGCTTTAGGCGTGCCCTCGATATAAATGACATTGACGTCAAGGCCGTGCTTTTTGAAAAATCCCATGTCTTTGGCCACCCAAAGGACCGAGGAGGACCCGGCGTTGGGGGAAATGTAAACGAAATTCAGCCGCTCCTGCGCCCAGATGTAGGAGGTCATGCTCCACAGAATGAGGGTTGTCAACGCAATGGAGATTATTCGTTGCATGGCCTGTTCCTTTTTTAAGACTGTTGGGTATCGCCGCATCGTTGGTGAATACGCTCTTGTTCTTCAGCTGCAAAGAAGGCGTCGGCGTTCATTCTTTTACCAGCTTCCGGACGCCCCTCCGCCCCCGAAACCTCCACCACCTCCGCTGAAACCGCCACTGCCACCGCTGCCGCCAAATCCGCCTCCGCCAATACTTCCTCCTCCCGACCCCCCGCGAAAAATATCTCTCGGCGAGTAATCGTAACGGCGATCACCTCTTATATTCCACGCCCGGCCCCACTTCTTGCGTGCATACAGACTTGCGAGCATAGCAGATATTGACCCAATGAAAACTGCCGAAAGCCAAAGTTTCATTCCCACTGTCATTGCCGCTGGTAAACCGACGATGCCCGAGGAAATTACTCCACTGACAGCAGCCCGAGGGGTGGATGGCTGAGTAATACCCACAATTACGGCGAGGAAAGCCGCCATGAGCAGTAACCCAATTATACTAAACGGGTCAGAGTGTGCCGCCCTCTGTGGTTTGCGAGCTAGCGCAGACAGCGGTTCGCCACGAGACACTTGTTGGATCGCCGAAATTCCCGACTCGATTCCACCAACGTAATCATTTTCGCGGAAATGCGGTACGATAATTTCGCGGATGATCCGGCTCGCGATGGCGTCGGGAAGAACGCCTTCGAGACCATATCCGACTTCTATCCTTAGTTTACGGTCGTCGCGAACGATCAAGAGGATTGCGCCGTTGTCGAAACCCTTTCGGCCGATATTCCAATTCTCGGCCACGCGGATGCTGAAATCTTCTAACGTGTCCCCCTCTAGACTCGGGATTGTAAGGACAGCGATTTGATGACTGGTCTGCTCTTCAAACTGACGTAACTGCTCTTCGAGTTGCTGCGTTTTTTCGGGCGGCAGCATGCTGGCGAGGTCGTTGACACGAGCGCGTAGCGGCGGGACATCCAACGCTGGTACGGAAGAGTTAATCGACAGAATGAGAAAAAAAACTAGTCCAAACGGAAAGAACCGTCCTTTAAACACGAGTGCCATCTGGTTTCAATCTAATCCATGACAGCTTCTCTGGTGCAATTGTTCGAGGCTATGTTTCTTAAAGATGTTTATTTCCTTGGCGACCCAGAAAACGGAGGATGGACCGGCGGCAAGCGAGATGTAGGCAAAGTTGATCCGTTAGCGCGAGCTTCCACGGTCATTTTGCATAGAAACAGTATAGCGAAAATGACTCCGATCACCCGACGCATCGGATGACTCTTTCTCGGGGGTTTCCGCTAGTGCTTTAGACTTATCTTTCAGTGACAAGCTTGTTCGGCAGTTCATCCTGATCGTCCGGCGGACGGGGAAAGTGCTGCGCCAAAATCTCACCGCAGCGCTTGATGGCTTTACAGAAACCGTCGCAGGCGTCGCCGGATTTTAGACCCGCGGTTAGAATCTGCACCACTTCATTCCAAGTCCCGGCCGGAACTTTCTCGTTGATCCCTTTGTCCGCTAGGACTTCGACCCTACGTTCCAGTAAAGAAGCAAGGATCAGGATGCCGATGTGTTCCCTGGTGTAATGCAGGCCGTGAGCGGTAAACGCAGCCAGGCTGCGAAGATCGACCGCCTCTGCGATTCGATCTGTGGCAATCAATCGTCGCTTGATGGCGGGAATACTACAAATGACAAATCCGAGGGTGGCTCCCGCGAGAGGCCAGAGAAGTTGCGAGTGAATATGCGCCCAGGGGTCGTGCAAGACGAAGGCCGCCAAGGTGCCCACGACTAAACCGACCGCCATACCGGCCAGCTCCACCTCGACGTACCGCGCGCTCGCGCTCACCAGCATGGGGACGATTTCTCCCGCGGTTTGTTGCTCAGCGCTGACGACGGCTTGCCGTATGCGTTCTTGCTCTTCGGCAGTGAAAAAAGTTTCCGCGTTGATCATCTTACCAATCTCCCGAAGCTCCACCGCCGCCGAACCCACCGCCGCCTCCGCTGAAACCTCCTCCCTCGCCGGATCCGCCGCCACCAAACCCACCTCCACCGTAGCCCCCCGGGAAGCCGCCTCCCCAACCGCCCCGGCGATCTCGTCGTCCGCCCGTCCATTGATTACCTGAAGATCCTGTCGCCATGGTACTGGCTATGGCTCCAACCAAAGCGCCAATAGCAACAGCCAGAAGTAGGATAGGCCCAAACCCTCCCGAACCCAGTAGGGTTGCAGCTAGTCCCGAAGCTGCTCCGCCGAAAGCGCCGCCTAATAGCCGTCGACGCGTCATGCCAATGAAAAGTGCAAGCATGGCAGTGATCATAAGGATTGTCATGATAGAGGCGCCTTGTGAGGCAGCAGGTCCGGCAGCCGGGCGGGCTCGTTCCGGCAATGTTTCCCCTTTGGTGACCTTGAGAATCGCATCGACGCCGGCTTCAATCCCGCCCGCAAAGTCTCCGGACCGAAAGCGCGGCGTGATCACTTCACGGATTATGCGGCTAGCGATGGCATCCGGCATCACTCCTTCGAGACCGTACCCGACCTCGATGCGAAGTTTTCGATCGTCGCGAGCGATGAGGAGGATGGCGCCGTTATCGAAGCCTTTCTTTCCGATCTTCCAAGCTTCAGCGACTCTGATGCTAAAGTCTTCGAGGCTGTCGCCTTTCAGGCTGGGGATGGTTAAGACGGCAATTTGATGACCGGTTTCTGCTTCAAAGCTGGCCAGGCGCTCTTCAAGCGCCCGAGCTCTGTCGGCAGGGAGCAAGCCTGCGTAGTCGTTGATCCTTCCCTGTAGCGGCGGAACGTCTAATGCCAGGGCAAGCGAGAAGAAGATTGTCGGCGCCAGCAGAAAAGCAAGCCCGGCAATGAGCAACCGTGCTTTGCGCAGCTTCATCTGCTGCTTAGAATTTTACCTGGGGTCGTCGGAAAGTAACGAACGGCTTTGTTATATTCCGCGACGCTTTCGACGTAGCGTTTGCGCGCAACGGCAATTCGGTTCTCGGTGCCTTCGAGTTGGGCCTGCAGGTCGCGGAAGTTTTGATTGGCCTTCAGTTCAGGGTAGCGCTCTACCACCAGCATGAGGCGGGACAATGCGCCGGAGAGATTCTGCTGCGCCTGTTCGAATTTCTTAAACGTTTCCGGATTGCTCAAGGATTGCGCGTCCAGCTTGATCGACGTGGCCTGGGCCCTGGCCTCGATGACTTTCTGCAACGTATCTTGCTCAAACTGCGAAGCGCCTTTCACCGTAGAGACGAGATTGGGAATCAAATCGGCGCGGCGCTGATATTGATTTTGTACTTCGCTCCATGCCGCCTTTACATCCTCGTCCAAACCCTGCAGTTTGTTGTAGCCACACCCGGATATAAAAAGTGTGGCTAGACCCACAAGTAGAAAATAATTTTGCCGTCGCGCGATTTTACGCATAATTCTCTTCCCCTCTCTCTATTGGGAAATCGGATCTAGACCCTCTATCTCAAAGGGTACTGACCTTGTCAAGGAAAGGAATTTTGATGATGACTCTATGGCCCAGATGCCGCTGACAGAGATTATAAGACAGAAAGGACCCAGCGGAGACGGGGGCCCTTTAACGGAGGCAGGTGAGTCAGAACTGTAAGACTCAATCGGTTATTCAACCGATCCCACTTTCGGACGCCACTTATCAAACCGCCTTTCCACCCTCGTCAGCAGATCCATACCGATCATCCCGGTCAGCGCAAAAACGAGGACGCCGACAAAGACCTTATCGGTTTGGAAGGTGGCACCCGCCACTGTGATCATGAAACCGATCCCGGCGGTAGCAGCATAAAGCTCTCCCACCATGACACCCACAATCGCTCTCCCAAGCCCTAGCCTCAAACCAGTAAGGATAAAAGGAATAGTTGAAGGGAGCACGACGGTCCTAAAGAGCATCCACTCGGAAGCGCCGAAACTTCTGGCGGCCGTGAGAAGGTTATAAGGCGTCGTCTTCACCCCGTCGCGCGTATTGATCAATATCGGGAAGACTGCGCCGAGAAAGATAATACCGACCTTCGAGAGTATTCCGATCCCCAACCAGATGATGACCAATGGCAGAAGCGCCACGCGTGGGGTCGCGTTCATCGCGTTGATGAAGGGGTCGAAGATGTAACTGGCTTTCTTGTACCAGCCGACCATGATTCCAAAGGGGACAGCGACAGCGGCCGAAAGAAAATAGCCCCAGAAGAGTTCGATCCCGCTAACGTAAAGGTCGTTGTAGATCTCGCCTGACGAAAAGAGCTGAATGGCTGCCTTCCAAACGAGCGAGGGAGCGCTCATGAACATGGGATTGATCAACTGAAACGTATTTCCGACCAGCTCCCAGACGACGAGGAAGGTAATCACCCCGGCGCTAGCGAGGATTTTCTTTTCTTGGTTCAGGTAGAACTTGTAAAGACGAGAGGCTTCGGCAACCTTAATGTCAAAAAGCAGCTCCTGAGCGGATTCATTTTGGTTAGCCATGGGGTTTATCCTTTCGTGAAGTTTTTGCGGCTTTTGGGACGAGTGAATCGGAGTGAGCTTCGTTATGATCAGTCGAACTGGATTCCTGGATGAGGCTTTGCAGTACATTCACAAATGTTGGACCCGCGGACTGAAGTTCCTGCAAGTGATGCAGTGAAAGCTTCTGGAGAAATTCCTCGCCGTCGTGAGTTAGCTTCACTAAGACTTGTCGCTTGTCGTCTGTAGACCGCAGTCGAAACAAAAAGTTCCTTTCGACGAGACGATCGATGAGCTCGACGGTGCTGTGGTGCTGGAGCTGCATTCTTTCCGCCAGCACGCCGATTGTCGGCTTAACGCTGTCGGGCAGACCTCTGACGGCTAAGAGCAATTGATGCTGTTGCGGCTCGATTCCGGCTTGCCGCGCGGCGTTTTCGCTGAAACGGAGGAAGCGGCGAATCTGATAGCGCAATTCCGCCATTGCTTTGTAATTAGGTCGATAAGGGCCATTCGTCATAAATACATCGCTTAACGATACTATCGTAATACGATATATTCTTCTCGGTTTACTTTGTCAAGCTCGAATATGTCTCCAAGCGAAGGCAGGGTCTGCAGTCGTTGCCTTTCAAATCCAGCTGGTCCTACGTTGGCGGTCGGTGCCATTGTGAGGCAACTGGCCGCTTGGGGCTAGATTCGCTTTCTGTGGAAGGGGAAAGTGAGCTTCCAATCACGGTTAAGGCCGCCAAATAGTAAAGCTTTGTTGACTTCGGCGGGTTTTTCCTTTAGAAAAAATACTTCGGGAAAAAATTAGCTATGAAATATGCGGTGATTAGAACAGGCGGAAAGCAGTACCGTGTGTCCGAAGGGGACCTTGTCAAAATCGAGAAGCTCGCGGGTGTGGTAGGCGACAAGGTGACATTGGCCGATGTGTTGTTCATCGGTGGCAATGGCGAGGTCAAGATCGGCTCGCCACTGGTACCCAATGCGAAGGTCACGGGTGAGATTGTCAGTCAGGCTAGAGCAAAAAAGGTATTGGTCTTCAAGAAGAAAAGACGAAAGAGCTATAGCCGGCAGCGCGGTCACCGCCAGTATCAAACAACTCTGAAGATCACGGCAATCGAAGCGTAAGCCGAAGGAGAATTAAATGGCCCATAAGAAAGCCGGAGGAAGTTCCCGCAACGGACGCGACAGCCAGGGGCAAAGACGGGGAGTTAAAGTGTTTGGCGGCGAAACAGTGCGGGCCGGCAATATTATTGTCCGACAGCTTGGCACACGCATTCACCCGGGAAAGAACGTTGGTATGGGTCGGGACTTTACGTTGTTCGCCAAGATCGACGGAATCGTGCGGTACGACCGTCTCGACAAAGAACGAAAGCGGGTTAACGTATCGCCTGCCTAGTTGCGTGGCGCAGTTCGAATCGAGGAAGCCCCTTGCGGGGCTTTTTTTTTGCCTGGAGAAAGGCAATGATGGGCGCGCTGGTACCAAATGAAATTCATCGACGAAGTAAAAATCCGTGTGATCGCAGGTGACGGCGGGCGCGGTTGTATCAGCTTCCGCCGCGAAAAATTTATCCCTCGCGGCGGTCCCAACGGCGGCAATGGTGGAAAGGGTGGAAATGTTATCGCCTTAGCCGATCCGCAGCTTACGACACTATTGGATCTGCGCTACCAAAAACAGTACAAGGCGGGCCGCGGCGAGCATGGATTGGGGAAAGATCAGCACGGAAAAACGGGCGAAGACCGGCTCATTAAAGTCCCCGTCGGCACCCTTGTTCGAGATGCCGGAACAGATGA
>WNFP01005495.1_pt1 | contig 10210 bp, 9 predicted proteins | sample 5400201 | NCBI WGS metagenome assembly WNFP01 (sample SAMN13153355, study PRJNA577476) | soil metagenome | isolation source: 115 cm saprolite under Madrone tree | place: USA:California | collected 2016-06-14
TCGGCTTCCCCTTTGCGCGCGAGGTCCCTATAAAGCGGGACGCTCCCTCGGTCACGGCGGCAAGACCGTCCATGGCGAAAACCGTCTACGTCCTCAACGGCCCCAACCTCAATCTCCTCGGCACGCGCGAGCCGAAGACCTATGGCCGCGCGACGCTCAAGGACGTGGAGAAGCTCTGCCGGGAGGCCGCGGGGCGCCACAGGCTCGCGGTCGAATTCCGCCAGTCCAACCACGAGGGCGAGATCGTCGATTTGATCCACGCAGCCGCCGCCAACAAGGCCGCCGGCATCATCATCAATGCGGGCGCTTATACCCACACCTCGGTCGCGATCCGCGACGCGGTTGCGGCGGTCGCGGTGCCGGTGGTCGAGGTGCACATCAGCAACATCTTCGCGCGCGAAGATTTTCGCCACCATTCCCACATCGCCCCGGTGGCCAAGGCGAGCCTGTGCGGGTTCGGCGTCGGCGGGTACGCGCTCGCGATCGACGGGTTGGCCGCGCTGATCGGCGCGCGGCGCAAGAGCTCAAAGCCATGACCGGCGACCGCAAGAGCAAGGACAAAGGTAAGTCCGCGATCGATGCCGACCTCGTGCGCGAGCTGGCGCGCCTGCTCGAGGAGACCGGGCTGAGCGAGATCGAGTTCGAGCGCGAGGGTCAGCGCGTGCGGGTCGCACGCCAGGTGCAGGCGGCCGCGTCCGCGCCGTCTCGGCCACCCGCCGCCGCAATCGACGCGCCTCTGCCCGCCAGCGAGCCCGCGCCGCTCGATCCCGCCAAGCATCCGGGCGTCGTCACGTCGCCCATGGTCGGCACCGCTTATGTCGGACCCGAACCCGGCTCGAAACCCTTCGTCGAAGTCGGCAGCCGCGTGCAGGCCGGCGACCCGCTCCTCATCGTCGAGGCGATGAAGACCATGAACCAGATTCCCTCGCCGCGCACGGGGACCGTGATCCAGATCCTGATCGAGGACGGCCAGCCGGTCGAGTTCGGCGAACCGCTGATGATCATCGAATGAGGTGTCGCTCCCGGCCGCGCCGCACCGCATTCGCCGCTCCAAGATGCCGAAAATGTTCGACAAGATCCTGATCGCAAACCGCGGTGAAATCGCGTTGCGCGTGCTGCGCGCGTGCAAGGAGCTGGGCATAGCCTCGGTCGCCGTGCATTCGACCGCGGACGAGGACGCCATGCATGTGCGGCTCGCCGACGAGAGCGTCTGCATCGGCCCGCCCGCCGCCCGCGACAGCTACCTCAACGTTCCGGCGCTGCTGGCCGCCTGCGAGATCACCGGCGCCGACGCGGTGCACCCGGGCTACGGCTTTCTGTCGGAGAACGCGCGCTTCGCCGAAATCCTGACCGAGCACGACATTCACTTCATCGGTCCGAAGCCCGCCCATATCCGCCTGATGGGCGACAAGATCGAGGCCAGACGCACGGCCGAGCGCCTCGGCATGCCGGTGGTGCCGGGATCGGATGGCGGCTTGTCCTCCGAGCGGGAGGCGATATCGCTCGCGCACGCACTCGGCTTTCCGGTGCTCGTCAAGGCGGCGGCCGGCGGCGGCGGGCGCGGCATGAAGGTGGCGTACGAGCCGGACGCGCTCATCGCGACGCTGGCGACCGCGCGGGCGGAGGCCAAGGCCGCGTTCGGCGACGACGCGCTTTATCTCGAGAAATATCTCGCGCACCCGCGCCACGTCGAAATCCAGGTCCTGGGCGACGGCCACGGCCGCGCCATCCATCTGGGCGAGCGCGACTGCTCGCTGCAGCGCCGCTATCAGAAAATCTGGGAAGAGGGCCGCTGCCCCGCGCTCAACGACGCCGCGCGCAACGCCATCGGCGAAACCGTCGCCAAGGCGATGCGCGAGCTCGAGTATCTCGGCGTCGGCACGGTCGAGTTCCTCTACGAGGACGGCAAGTTCTATTTCATCGAGATGAACACGCGCATTCAGGTCGAGCATCCCGTGACCGAGATGATCACCGACATCGATCTCGTCCTTGAACAGATCCGCGTCGCCGCCGGGGGCGATTTTGAATTCTCCCAGCGCGACGTGAAGTTCCACGGCCATGCCATCGAGTGCCGCATCAATGCGGAAAATCCCGTCTCTTTCCGCCCTTCGCCGGGCAAGATCGTGCACTATCACCCGCCCGGCGGATTGGGCGTGCGGGTCGATTCCGCCGTCTATCACGGCTACTCGATCCCGCCCTATTACGACTCGCTCGTCGGCAAGCTCATCGTGCACGGCAAGACCCGCGGCGAATGCCTGATGCGGCTCAAGCGCGCGCTCGATGAGTTCGTGATCGATGGCATCGAGACGACCTTGCCGTTGTTCCGCGCGCTGGTGCGCGAAAAGGACGTCATCGACGGCGATTATCACATTCGCTGGCTCGAGGAATTTTTGGCCCGCGGCGGGATGGAGGGATAACGGGCGAGCATCACGGCAGGGACGGCAGCGCGACCGTGTCCTCGACGGTCACCTTGTCGAAATCGCTGATCAGGATTTCGACGCCGAGAGTCCATCGGCCCGCGACCGGAATGCGCAGATCGTCGATCCGCCAGTTCGTCTCGCCCGCCCGTCTTGCGATCCGGCGCATGGGCTCGATCCCGGCGGCGGGATTGGCGAGCACCAGCGTGACCTCCTTGGCCGCGAGCGGCCGAAACGCGCCGTCGAGCAGCAGCAGGCTCGCGGCCGCCGCCGCGCCGTTGCGTTCGATCTCGATCTCGGCCATCGCCTTCTCGCCGTGGAGATGCAACGAGATCGGCGCGGCGACGGCGAGCGCTCGCGGCGGCGGCGTGAAACGCCACAGCGCCACCAGGCTCAGGATCAGCAGCGCGATGGCGAGCTCGAATGCGATCGCGGTCGCGAGCGGCCGTGCCGCAGCGGCGCCGCCGGTTTCGAACTTGGGCACCAGCCGATAGCGGTTGGCCGCGGCCAGCGCCAGCAAGACGGCGACGCAGGCGAGCTTGCATGCGAGCAGCTGACCATAACTCGTAGTCCATAGCGCCGTGATGCGGTCGAGTTGAACGAAAGCGAGCCAGAGGCCGCTCGCCACCAACAGCACGATCACGAGCGGGATCGCGCGCGAAAAGCGCTCGAGTTGCGCGCCGACGGAATGCGCGCCGATGGAATGCGGGCCGCGCGTGCGGGCGCTGCCCACGGCGAGACAGAGCGGCAACAGCGAGCCGATCCAGAACGCGACGCAAACCGCGTGCAGGAACACCGCCGGGCGGTTGAGGAGCTGGGGCGCGGCGGTGCTGGCGTGTCCGCTGAGCGAAAGCGCGAGCCCCGCGCCGATCACGCCGACGAGCGACAAAGCGCGCGCCGCGCTTGCGGATTTTGCCACGCAGCCGAAAACGGCCACCAGGAGCGCGAGGGCGGCGGTGACTGCGGTCGCACCATACGAGGTTGCAAGGCCTGCTTCCCAGGCGAGCTTGTGCTGCAAGCCCGAGAGTGGGAGGTCGAGCGCATCGAGGCCTTGCAGCCCGACCGACAGCGCCACGGCGGCGAGTCCGGCGGCGAGGACGAAGACGATCCATGCGCGGCGCGCGGCGCCGTCAGCGATCCAGGCCGCGAAGAATGCGCCGCCGGCGCCGACGAAGAGCGCGACGTACATGACCACCCTCACCGCCCACAGCGCCGCGCGAACGCTGCGGTCGGCGAGGTTTTCGGGCTGCGCCGCCGGACTGCGCGCGCCGATCGAGAACATGAGCGAGCCGCCGACTGGATGCCCGTCGGCCGAGATCACGCGCCAGCTCAGCACATGCGTGCCCCGGCGCAAGGCCGGCGGCGCGCTGATCGTGACCGTCGTGTCTTGAGCCGTGACCGCGATGGGCGCGAGCGGCGCGCCGTCGGGGCCGATGAGACGCACGACCAGCGGCGAGACCGGTTCGTTGAAGGTCAAGGTCAACGCCGCCGGCGGCAGCGGCATCACCGCCCCGTCCGCCGGCGCCGCCTTGACCAGCGAGGCGTGAGCGCACGCCTCGCTAGCGGGCGCAAGCGCGATCAGCAGCGCGATCAAGGGCGCGCCAAAGCTGCCGCACGCGTTCATCGGCCGCGATCACGGCTTGGGCAAGAGCTTCAGCGCCGGCGCCGGTTCGGGGTAATCGCCCGATGATTTTCCGGCGGCTGGAATTTCGATCCAGCGATGAACGCCGCGCTCGCATTCCTGCACCACCGGGAAATAGAGCATCTTGCCCGCTTCGAGATCGCCGGCCAGGAAGCCCGCGAACACGAACTCGTCGTAATAGGCGTCGGGCAAGTTGCCGCCGGTGAAGCCCACCTCGGTCACGCCCTCGGCGAGTTTGGCGCCGTGAAAATAGCTGTAGGTCTTGGGGTACTTGCCGGTGACGGTCTCGATTTTCCAGCCGGGCTTCGGCATTGGCTTGACCGCGATCATCCCTTCGGGAACGCGCACGCGCACCGCGATGGTGGCAGCGCCGTCGCAGCCGTGCGGGACGCGCAGCACGGCTTTATAGGGTGAGCCGACCGGCGCTTCCCGGGTTTCCAACGTGACGTGCGCGGATGCGGCGCCAACGAAAGCGGCGACGCCAGCGGCGCCGAGAACAAGCTCGCGAAACATGTTGCATCTCCAAGCTCAAGGCATGAACGACGGGCGAAACGCTCGCCCGCGACGGCGCAACGTTCATGCCGGCGTTGGAGGCGCCCGCGCCGGTCCCGCGCGCACCGCGCCATGCGCGATGACAACCGTGAAGCTCGACCAGGCGAGCGGCCGCGACGCGAGCCGCGGTGGCGCGGCGCGCGGCGCATCGGGCGGGGCGATCGCGGGAGCCGCCGAGATGCAATGGGCGCAGCATAGATGCTCGATCTTGGCGCTTTGCGGCGCCGTGCCGTCGTTCGCACCGGCGCCGCCCGCTCCGTGGCAGATGGCATTGAGCGGATCGGATGCCGCGATCGCGGCGGCCTGCGCGGCCGCAACACCCGCGAGGAGGGCCTGCAGCACGATGAGCCACGCCGCGATCAGGACGATGGGGCGGCGGCACGCAGGCGCGGCGAATGCGGTTGGCACGTGAACCTCTCCCGTGGCACGTTAGCACACCTTATCTTGAGGAAGCATCCGCGCCCCCGGACGTGAAAGCATGGCCAACCGCGAGACCACGTTCATCGAGATCACACCGGAGGTCCTGCTCAAGGCCTATGCCTGCGGCATCTTCCCCATGGCGGAGAGCGCCGAGGATCCGGCGCTCTATTGGCTCGAGCCCGAGAAGCGCGGCGTTATCCCGCTCGATCGCTTTCACCTGCCGTCCCGCCTCGCCCGCACCGTGCGCTCGGACTGCTTCACCGTCACCGTCAACCGCGACTTCGACGCGGTGCTTGAGGGCTGCGCCGAGCCCCGCCCCGGCCGCCCGCGCACGTGGATCAACGCGCGCATCCGCGTGCTCTATCGCAAGCTGCACGACCGGCGCCATTGCCACAGCCTCGAAGTCTACGACGGCGACACCATCGTCGGGGGTCTTTACGGCGTGACGCTCGGTCGCGCGTTCTTCGGCGAGAGCATGTTCCACCGCGCGCGCGACGCTTCCAAGGTCGCGCTCGTGCACCTCATCGCGCGTCTCAAGGCCGGCGGATTCAAGCTGCTCGATACGCAGTTCGTGACCGATCACCTGCGCACCTTCGGCGCGATCGAGGTGCCGCGGCGGCAATATCACAAACTGCTGGAAGCGGCGCTCACGGGCGAGGGCGACTTCGCCGCGCTCGGCACCAAGGGTCCGGTCTCGGGCGCGCAGGTGCTCGCCCTATTGACGGCGGATCGATCCTCGCGCGTGTGAATGAAATCAGCGCCGCGGGGCGGCGGGCTCGGTCGCAAGCTGCGGCGCCGCCTGCTGGCTGCTTCGCCGCTGCGGCGGTGCTGCGGCGGGCTTCGCCGGCGGTGCCGCCGCAGCGGGCGGCGGCTCGGGCGGCGCGGTCGCGGCGACCAGCGGATTTTTGCAGTCCGTGAGCCAGACATCGTAGATCGGGTGCTCGACCGCGTGCAGGCCCGGGCTCGCCGCGAACATCCAGCCGGTGAAGATGCGCTTGACGTCGCCCTGCAGCGTCACCTCGTCGACCTCGATGAAGGCGTCGGTGTTGGGGGTCTCGGTCGGCGGGCGCGTGTAGCAGATCCGCGGCGTCACCTGCAGCGCGCCGAACTGCACGGTCTCGCCGATGGCGGCATCGAAGGCGATGATGCGGCCGGTGATCTTGTCGAGGCCGGAGAACATGGCGGACTTGTTGGCGATCTTCTGCGACGGCGGCTCAGCGATGACTTCGTCGCCTGGTTGCGGCGAGGTGTCGGCGGGCTGCGGCGCGCCGCGCGGCTGGCGCTGGCCGGGAAGCGGATCGACCGCCGCGGCGGCGCCCTCGGGCGGGGGCAATGGCTGCGATTGCACGCCCCCCGGCGGGGCCTGCCGGGCCTGCCCCGGATTTGGCTGATCCGGATAAGGCTGCTCGGGGTAGCGTTGGTCCGGATAGCGCTGGTCGGGATAGCGCTGGTCGGGATATTGCGGATAGGCCTGCTGCGGACGGCCGCTCGGCACGCTCGACGGCGGCCGTGGCGGCGCCCCAAACAGGGCTTCGAACGGGTTGAAGAACTGCGCTCCGGCAGGCAGCACGCCGAGCGTCGCCCATGCCGCGATCGGCGCGGCGATGAAGCAGGCGATGCGAAGCAATCGGGCCATCAGGCGGTGCTCGAACACGGGCGGGCAGGCTGCCGGTTAACACCGAGAATACGGCGGGGAAAGGGCCGTTCCGCCGTCGGAACCCCGCCTACCGCCCCGGTGTCCAGGGCTTGTAGTCGCCGGTCGCCTTGGGTCTGCGGCCTTGCGCGAGCGTCGAGCCGATGGGGCGGTGGGCGGCAGGCGTGCCGGTGAGGTTGGGCCGGTGCGGCTTCCACCACGGCCGCGGCGTGACCTCTTCCTGCGTCGGTGGCGTGTCGACCGTGTGGTGCAGCCAGCCATGCCAGGACGGCGGCACGATCGAGGCTTCGGCCGTGCCGTTGTAGATCACCCAGCGCCGCTCGTAGCCGAGCGTCGGATCGATCTTGCCGCCCCTGGTGCGGTAATAGCGATCGCCGAACTCGTCCTCACCCACGAACTCGCCGTAGAGCCAGGTCCACACCAGCGTGCCGAACGTCGCCCCGTTCCACCAGGTGAAGAAGCGCAGAAAAAACGTTTTCATCCGCTCATGCCAAGACCGAGATGGACGGCGCGTTCATGCCACTGCCGCCGCGCGAAGTCCACCCGGCAGCTCGGTTGCATAGAAAGAAGCGTGCCGAGTTGCGCCCACTGCAATCGCCCGCCTATGCTTGCCCCCTCCCCGCATCCGCGGGCAAGGCGAAGCCCTCTGCTTCGCAATCAAATCCATGGGAGGCGAAAATGACGTCAATGCGCCTGCGGCACTTGGGTGGCGCGCTGATCGCGGCGGCGTGGGTTGCGCCCGCGGCGTTCGCGCAGGGCCCCGCGCCGACAGCGCCGACCGCCGCCAATCCTTGGTTCCAAGGTGCGCCGTTCCCGGAGGCGTCGGAGGAAGTGCTCGGTGCGACCGCCGCCGGCAAGGTCTATGTGTTCGCCGGCCTCGCGCCCGGCTGGAAGCCGAAGGCGATGGTTTACGAATACGATCCAGCGTCCAATCAATGGGCCAAGAAGCGGCCGATGCGGCTCGCCTCCCATCACGTCGCGTTCGCGACCTTGAACGACAAGATCTATGCCTTCGGCGGCTTCACTTATCCCGACTCCGGTCCCCCCGGCTGGAACGCGGTCAACAATGCCTGGGAATACGATCCCGCCACCGATGAATGGAAAGAGCTCGCGCCCATGCCGACGAAGCGCGGCGCTGCCGCTGCCGGCGTCGCCAACGGCAAGATCTACGTCACCGGCGGCGCCAACTCGCTTCCCGGCGTGAACGAGAACGGCATCCACCCGGCGCGCCCGCACAACGTGGTGGCGACGGTCGAGGAATACGACCCCGCGGCGAACAGCTGGAAAACCGTGCGCCCGCTGCTGCTCGCCCGCAATCACCATGCGGCCGTCGGGGTCGGCGACAAGATCTATGTGATCGGCGGCCGCGTCGGCGCGGCCTTTATCTCCAGCGCCAGCAACAACGTCGATCTGGTGGAGATGTACGACCCTGCGACCGATCTGTGGACGCCGCGCACGCGCATGCCCACGGCGCGCAGCGCCATCGGCGCCGGGGTCTACAACAACCAGATCCTGGTTGCCGGCGGCGAAGGCCAGGACCAGCGCTTCCTTGCCGCCTTCAAGGCGGTGGAAGCCTATGACCCGGTGCTCAACCGCTGGCAGGTGCTGCCGTCCATGCCGCATCCGCGCCACGGGCTTGCGGTCGGCGCGGTCGGCAATCGCCTCTATACGGTGAGCGGCGATGGCCAATCGGCCGGCAGCGGCATCGACCACTCCGCCGTCGCCTTCAACGAGATCCTGCAGGTCGACCTGGTCTTGAAGTGACGCGCGACGCAAGCGCCGCGAATCAAAACGGCGAGGGTTGGGCCGCGCTCGCCGTGCGATGAAGGATCGGTGTCGCTCACGCGCGAAAATGCCCGCGAATATGCGGGTGAGCCGGCGCATTCGGCGGAAGCCCGCCTCGCCCGCCCGTGTCGCGCGCGACACGGCTTGCGCAGGCCCGCCCTTACTTGGACGGAGGGGCGTGCTGATAATTTCTCGCTTGACATCAATTTCGTGACAGCCGCGTGACCGGGCTGTGAACGGAACCCTTCCGAATCCGCCGCCGATATCCGATACTTGCTGCACCGCACCTGAGTCGCCCCCGAATTTCACAGCTCGGCACCACATTTAGCAGTTTGTTTACGGGGGGCTACTAAGCCTTGACGAACGGAAGGTGCTGTCTTAGCTTGAAAAGGTTCGGCGCGAGTGGTTCGAAGTCCCGCCGGGCGCTCTCCTGAAAGGGTCTGCGTAACCGCTCCGCTCGCCGCGACGGCGCCGGAGAGAGGCTCTTTGTTTGCCTGAAGGCGAGCGCGCCGGAACGCGCGGCAATAAAACCCGGGCCCGCCAGGACCACGGGGAAGGCGTTAAATAGAGACGAGAGTAACGAGCCAGTCCGAGCGCGGCCGGGAGGCCAGGGCCGCGTGACGGGTGACGTGTCGGCGGTCCGCTGGGCCGCCGCGCCAACGACGAAGGGGCGGATGATGCGGATTGCGCGGCGATACACCAACGAAGGACAGTCCCCCTACGCGGACATCGCGTTCCGCCTGACCGAAAGCGAGATCCGCAATCCGGACGGCTCGGTGGTGTTCCATGCCGAGAACGTCGAGGTGCCGGCCTCCTGGTCGCAGGTCGCCGCCGACGTGCTGGCGCAAAAATACTTCCGCAAGGCCGGGGTGCCCGCGCGGCTGAAGAAGATCGAGGAAGAGACCGTTCCCTCGTGGCTGTGGCGCTCGAGCGCCGACGAGACGGCGTTGGCGGCGCTGCCGGAGAAGGAGCGCGCCACCGGCGAACATTCCTCCAAGCAGGTGTTCGAGCGGCTTGCCGGCACCTGGACCTATTGGGGTTGGAAGGGCGGCTATTTCGATTCGGAAGCGGACGCGCGCGCCTTCTTCGACGAGCTCGTCTACATGCTCGCGATGCAGATGGCGGCGCCGAACTCGCCGCAATGGTTCAACACCGGCCTATTCTGGGCCTACGGCATCGACGGACCGAGCCAGGGGCACTTCTACGTCGACTTTGCGACCGGCAAGCTCGTGAAGTCCAAGTCCGCCTACGAGCATCCGCAACCGCACGCCTGCTTCATCCAGTCGATCGCCGACGATCTCGTCAACGAAGGCGGGATCATGGATCTGTGGGTACGCGAGGCGCGCCTGTTCAAATACGGCTCCGGCACCGGCTCGAACTTCTCGCGCCTGCGCGGCGACGGCGAGCGGCTCGCGGGCGGAGGAAAATCCTCCGGCCTGATGAGCTTCCTCAAGATCGGCGATCGCGCGGCCGGCGCCATCAAGTCGGGCGGCACCACGCGCCGCGCCGCCAAGATGGTGATCGTCGACACCGATCATCCCGACATCGAGCAATTCATCAACTGGAAGGTGATCGAGGAGCAGAAGGTGGCGAACCTCGTCACCGGCTCCAAGATCAACCAGAAGCATCTGCGCGCGATCCTCAAAGCGTGCGTGAACTGCGAAGGCTCGGGCGACGACTGCTTCGATCCGGACAAGAACCCGGTGCTGCGGCGGGAAATCAAGGCCGCGCGCAGGAGTC
>WNFP01005496.1_pt1 | contig 10210 bp, 6 predicted proteins | sample 5400201 | NCBI WGS metagenome assembly WNFP01 (sample SAMN13153355, study PRJNA577476) | soil metagenome | isolation source: 115 cm saprolite under Madrone tree | place: USA:California | collected 2016-06-14
TGGACGCGCAATGGCCGAGCATTGTTTGAACGAGGCGCGCCGAATAGGTTTTCGCGCCATGCAATTCAATTATGTGATTTCGACGAACACCCCTGCGATCCGTCTATGGCAGGAACTCGGGTTTGAAATCGTTGGCACTTTGCCCGGCGCTTTTCGGCATCCGGGAAAAGGATACGTCGATGTGTATGTGATGTTCCGCTCGCTGCTCCCGTGACGCGGGAAATCGTGTCTGCATGAAACCAAGCAGGGGCGATCTCTGGATTGCCCGGCGGCGGACTGGAGACCGCCGCTCCTCGCGCGCCTCTCTTCACATCAAACAAACGTTGCAAAGCGAACGATTTCTTGGTGAATCTAACGTAAATGCAAACCGTGATTCAGGTAATCGCAACCGGTCGCGAATCGTTGCGCGCCAAGGTCATGAGTGATCCGCAGTTGGAGCGGAAATTTGGGTTCATCAAAATTTGGGCCAAACAACCCGGACGTCCGCACGGCTGGGCGAAGATACACAGCGCCCGGGACGTTTCCGGAGCGATCAATTTGGAGTGGCATGCGCGCAGCAGAACGCTCATCTGTCGCGTTGTGACAAAGCTCGGCAACAAGCCGAACTCAATCATCGGCGATTTTGTCGATTATTTGCTCGCGCGTCACCAGAGTAGAATTTTAGCGATTCACATCATGCGAAGGTGATTGGCGGTCCGTCCTTCCCAGGCTCTTGCCACGCGCCGTAGTTTTAGCGAAGGCGGGCGCGTCATCGGGGCCGCATTCTTGCCATTCACATCATGCGACGATGATCTCGACAGAGTCCGGAGCCTACGGGGCTCGAACCCGCAACCTCCGCCGTGACAGGGCGGCGCTCTAACCAATTGAGCTAAGGCTCCTGACGAAGAAGCGCACTTTACTGGCAGCAGTACATCGCCGCAACTTCACAGGCAATGTCCAACCAGCGATCGTGTCGCGCTTCTTCGTAAGGAAGCACCAAATCCCAATCAGCAAGCACCAGCGAAACTCTAAATAGCAAATTCCAAATCGCGACTCTCTGTTTTGGAGCTTGGGAATTGAAGATCCTTGGCGTTTGAACCTTGGAATTTGGATTTTCCGCGACATGTAAAGTCGCGGTTGGTTGAACATTTTGTATGACGGTAGCGTCGAACAATTGCGGATGCGCCTTTATAAAGCTATAGTGAAACCTGGTTCGGCGGATCGACCCAAACCATAAATGAGCGACAAGCGCAGCGAGGGACTTCAGGGCGGGGTTGGGGACTCAGGTCCGGACAATCTCATCGACGCATTCGATCGAGTCATTTCTTCGTTGCCCCCGGGCGATCCCGTTCGGCGCGACCTGTTGGAACTGCGACCGCAGATTTTCGATCAGCAAGAAACAATGGTCGAGGCGCGTCGAATGATTGAGAAACTGGAGGAAGTCATTAAAAAAGTGACTTCGCCAGCGAACCGGATTGGCACGTTTCTCGGCGCCACATCAAAGGAAACGGCCCACATCGTAGTTGGCGGCGCGGATTACTACTGCAACATCGATCCCCGCATTCCGCTTGCGAAATTGAAAAAAGGAACACGCGTGCTCGTCAATGAAGCTTTCGTGATTGTCGGTGATCTCGGATTTGAGACAGCCGGCCCGGTGAGCAAAATCACTGAGGTAATTGGGAAGGACCGATTGCGCGTCGGCTCGGAGCACGGATTGCAATCGATGGTGCTGCAGCGCTCTGCCGACCTTGCTCACTCCACGTTAAAATCAGGCGATGAAGTTCGCGTTGACTCCAATTACCGGATGGCGCTGGAGATGCTCTCGAGCACGAAATCGCACGAACACTATCTCGACACGGTGCCGGAGCTGCCGTGGGAAAAGGTTGGAGGTCAGGAGGCAGCGCTCCAGGCAATCAAGGACGCCATCGAGCTGCCGCTAATGCATCCTGATCTTTTCCAAAAGTTTCAACATGCCACGCCGAAAGGTTTTCTGCTTTACGGTCCGCCGGGCTGTGGAAAGACGCTGATTGGAAAGGCGACGGCTTATAATTTGACGAAGCAGCTTCGGGAAAGAGCGCGAACCGAGATGCGCGAATATTTCATGCACGTCAAAGGCCCCGAGATTCTGAACATGTGGGTGGGCGAATCGGAGCGAATGGTGCGCGAAATTTTTGCCACGGCTCGCGAGAAGAAAAGCGAGGGCTACATGCCATTTCTGTTTATTGACGAGGCCGAATCGGTTCTCGGCACCCGCCGCGCGTCGCGTTACTCGAACATTCTTTCCACGCTTGTGCCGATGTTCTGCTCAGAGATGGACGGAATCGATTCGCTCAACGACGTTGTGATTATCCTGGCTTCCAATCGCGCCGATCTGATTGACCCGGCAATTCTGCGCCCGGGCCGGATCGATCGAAAAATCAAAGTGAATCGGCCAGACAAGCAAGGTGCGCGCGAGATCTACCGGATTTACCTGACGGATGCGCTCCCGTACGACGGCGTGCTGGCGAAAGAAGCCGATGGGCTCGGAGCGTCCATCGAGCGGCTGATTGAGCGCTTCGTAGACTGGCAGTTTACGCGCCGCGACGAAAACAAATTTCTGGAGGTAACGCTCCGCAGCGGGCGCAAGGAGATGCTTTACCGCAGCGATCTCATCAGTGGCGCAATTGTTGCCTCAATTGTCGAGCGGGCGAAAGCGATCGCCATCAAACGTGCGATTGCCACTCAACAGGACCAGGGAATTCGGGAGACGGATTTGCAACTCGGGTTCAATGCCGAGTACGCGGAGAACGATATTTTCCCGACGACGGACGTCACCGAAGACTGGCTCAAGCTAATTGATTACGATCCCGAAAACGTCGTTAAAATCTCGCCTGTCAAACCGGTGTCGGATGCGCGCGCACACGCAACATCTGGCGTAATCTAAGCCTTGCCCGGCCAACCTGGGAAATAGCAGAACTTGATGAAACGCGTCTTTGGGTTGGAGACGGAGTACGGCATTACTCTTGGGGGTGCGGAGAGCGTCGATGTCGTGGCTGAATCGATCGAGCTGGTACGGCATTACACAGATCACGGTGCGCTGATGAAATGGGATTATGACTTGGAAGATCCGCATCTGGATGCACGCGGTTTTCGGGCTCGCGAACTACTCCAAGACACCGATGAATCCGCTTACTACGAGATCGATAAACGCCGCCCCCTCAGTTTCGAGGAAATAAAAAGCGACCTCGTCCTGTCCAACGGCGCCCGGTTCTACAACGATCACGCGCACCCGGAATATTCCACGCCAGAATGCACAACTCTTTGTCAGATGGCCGCTCAGGATAAAGCAGGCGAGCGTATTCTTGCAGAGTGCGCGCGGCGCCGAAACCAGAGTTTGCCATCCGGGTACGAAGTTCGGCTCTACAAAAACAACACCGATTTCTCCGGGCACAGTTACGGTTGTCACGACAATTACCTGATGAGTCGCGACATCGCCTGGGACAAGATCGTCGCCGGTATCCTGCCATTTCTCGTTACTCGACAAATTTTTGCTGGCGCGGGAAAAATGGGTGTAGAAGCAGAGAGCGGCCAGAGTGAACTGGGCGTTTATCAAATCTCGCAGCGTGCTGATTTTTTCAGTGTTGTCGTGAGCATTGACACGATGAATCGGCGCCCCCTGGTCAACACGCGTGACGAGCCGCATGTGGACGCGAGCCGCTACCGGCGGTTCCATGTGATCCTTGGTGATTCGAATATGAGCGAATGGGCCACAGCCATGAAAATCGGAACCACCGCTTTAGTATTGGATCTGATCGAGCGTGGAGAGGCGCCTCAGCTCGAAATCGCGCAACCGGTTGATGCCAACAAATCCATCAGCCGCGATCAAACCTATGATTGGATTATCGAGTTGAAGGATGGCCGGAAAATCTCTGCCATCGATGTCCAACGAATTTATTTGCGAGCCGCGAGCAAGCTGTGGCGCGATCCGCCAGACGCCGAGCACGCATGGATTTTGTGGGAATGGGAGAATGTGCTGAACGATCTCGAGCGTGACGTGATGCTAACGCGGGACCGTGTTGATTGGGCAGCAAAGAAGTTCTTGCTCGATGCGTTGCAGGCAGAGGAAAAACTTTCCTGGAGCGATCCGTGGCTGCAATCGATCGATCTGGAATATCACAACCTCGATCTCGATCGCGGATTGTATTATGAACTGTTGCGCAAAGGTTTGATGCGCCGCGTCACGACTGAGGATGAGATCAAGAACGCCATCTTTAATCCGCCCGAAACTACGCGCGCGTTTTTCCGCGGTCGCGCAGTGGCGCGTTTCAACGATCAGATTTCTTCCATTCAGTGGGACGAAATTGTGTTCACGAACGGAGCACAGTCATGCCGCATCGCGCTTCCTGAGGCGGCACTAAATGCGCGCCTGGAGGCGCTGAATCACGCCGCGCGTAACGGCAAAGATTTCTCCGAGTTCATGAGCGCACTGGCGCAGATCGATTGATTCGAGAGTCTGTCAATCCAAAATCAGCAATCAGCAGTCAGCAGTCAGAAATGAAATCACTCCCACTCGATCGTGCTGGGTGGCTTGCTGGAGATGTCGTAACAGACGCGGTTGACGCCTTTGACTTCGTTGCTGATGCGGCTCGAAATGCGCGCGAGCAATTCGTACGGAAGCCGGACCCAGTCGGCAGTCATGCCGTCCTGACTTTCGACGATTCGAAGCACGACCGTATTTTCGTAAGTGCGCTGGTCGCCCATCACACCGACTGATTGGACGGGCAGCAAAACTGCAAATGATTGCCAGACCTTGTAATACCAATCGGCAGCTTCCATTTCACTCTGCACAATCGTGTCCGCCTCGCGCAGAATGGATAATCGCTCGGGCGTAACTTCGCCGAGAATTCGAACAGCAAGACCCGGTCCCGGGAAAGGCTGGCGATAAACAATCTCCTTCGGCAAACCGAGCTGCCGTCCGACCTGGCGCACCTCGTCTTTGAAAAGTTGCCGCACCGGTTCCACCAGCTCGAAGTGCATTTTCTCCGGTAAACCGCCGACGTTGTGATGAGTCTTGATGACCTGTGCTGGATTGCCTCCGATCGAGACGCTCTCAATCACGTCCGGGTAAAGCGTTCCTTGAGCGAGAAATTTGTAGCCACCGTGTTTGCGAGCCTTGTTTTGTCGATCTTGCTCAAGCAATTCCTCGGTCGCGTGCTGGAACACTTTGATGAACTCGTTGCCGATCAATTTTCGTTTAGTTTCTGGATCGGTCACTCCTTTAAGCAGCGCGAGAAAACGCTCGCTGGCGTCCACGTACTTCAACCGTACATGGAAATTCTCGCCGAAAACACGCTGCACGACTTCTTCCTCGCGCGCGCGAAGCAGCCCATTGTTTACAAAAATGCATGTGAGCTGGTCGCCGATGGCTTTGTGCAGCAGCGCAGCCGTTACTGAAGAATCGACGCCACCGCTCAAACCGAGCACGAGCTTCTGATCGCCCACTTGCTTGCGAACGCGGGCGCAAGCCTCTTCGATAAAGGACCCCATCGTCCAGTCCATCGCGCAGTGGCAGATGCGAAAGAGAAAATTCTGCAAGACCTCCCGGCCGCGTGGCGTGTGTGCGACTTCGGGATGAAATTGCAGTCCGTAAACTTTGCGTTGCCGGTCCTCCACGGCGGCGAAGTGGCAACCTTCTGTGGTGCCGACGACGCGAAAACCCTTCGGTAAAGCGGTCACTTCATCACCGTGGCTGTTCCAAACTTCGAGCTGATTGCCTAATCCATCGAAGAGTTCCGATCCATTGTTGATGTGCAACATGCCCGCGCCGTACTCGCGGCGTCCGGTGAACACGACTTTTCCTCCGAGGTGATGCGCCATCAGCATTAGCCCGTAACAGATTCCCAATACGGGGATGCCCAACGAGAAAATCTCTGCGTCAATTTGCGGCGCGCCTTTGTCGTAAACACTCGCCGGGCCGCCGGAAAGGATGATTCCATTCGGCTTCAGCGCGGCGATTTCGGCGGCAGGCGTGTCGAATCGAACGATCTCCGAATACACCTGACACTCGCGGATGCGCCGAGCTATGACTTGTGTGTATTGCGAGCCGAAATCGAGGATAACAACTCTTGAGTGGGTTGATGCCTCTGTCATCTTCACGCGTTACGGGTGAGTTTGTGGGACGCCATGCTCTCCGGCCGGATCGCCTGGAGATCGCTCCAACGGGCCAAGCGTTCCCTGACCAGTCACCCCGCGCTCGAACTGCCCTTGCACTTCTTGCGTGCTGCGTTCTTCAAGTGGATCGGCACAACCGCCCGCGGCAAGGCATGCGATCACGACCAGGATCGGCATGCGTTTCATCTACGTATTTTATGAAGCGGATGTTTCATTGCAAGAAGGCTGAAGCCTTTCGGGGTTGAAGCGGTAGATTCTCGTTGCCGGTTTAACGCTTCAACGCTTTAACGCTTTCACGGTCATGATTGATCCGGAACTCTTGCTTCAGGGCTATCGGCTTGGTGTTTTCCCCATGGCGATGGAGGACGACTCGATCGAATGGTTTTCGCCGGATCCGCGCGCCATTCTGCCATTGGAAGATTTTCATTTGCCCCACGCGTTACGGCGTCTCCTGCGCAAGAAAGTTTTTGAAATAACTATCAACAGCGCGTTTTCCGAGGTGATCGAGGCCTGCGCAAAACGCAAAGATACGTGGATCAACCAGGAGATTGTCCGGAGCTATACGGGATTGCATGAACTCGGCCACGCGCACTCAGTTGAAGCTTGGAAAGAAGGCAAGCTCGCCGGCGGCCTTTACGGCGTCGCCGTGGGCGGCGCGTTCTTCGGCGAATCGATGTTTCATCGCGTGACCGACGCGTCCAAGATCGCGCTCGTGGCGTTGGTGGAACATTTGCGCGCACACAAATTCGTGTTGCTGGACACGCAGTGGCTGACGCCGCACCTGCAACAATTTGGCGGCATGGAAATTTCCCGAAACCATTACCTGCGCCTCTTGCGGAGAGCGGTGGAATTGCCGCGAGAATTTCTGTAAGGGGTTATGTTGTAGCCACCGGCCTGTGGCCGGTCCTCCATCTCAGCCATCTTTTGACACTTGGAAAACGGCCCACAGGGCCGTGGCTACAGATTGAGCAGAGAACTGGCCAGCGACTACCGCAATTGATAGTGACGCAATCTAGTCGATATTAAATGCGAAATGGTTAGTTGGATTTTAAAGAAGATTTTAGGCTCGAAGAATCAGCGCGAGTTGAGGCGGCTTGCACCGATTGTCCGCCGGATCAACGAGTTCGATGAGCAGTTCAAGAGCTTGTCCGACGACGACTTGCGGGCGAAGACAGTGGCGTGGAAGGAAGAGATCTCAAAGATTCCGGAGCTGCAGGACCAGTGGAAAAAGCTGGATGAAATCTTACCGGAAGCGTTCGCCGTGGTGAAAAACGCAGCGCGCCGGCTGAAAGAGCGGCAACACTCTTTCACAGTGTGCGATCAGCCGATGGTGTGGGACATGGTGCACTTCGATGTTCAACTGCTCGGGGGGGTCGTTTTGCACCGAGGCCGCATTGCAGAAATGGCGACCGGCGAAGGCAAAACTTTGGTCGCCACTCTACCGCTTTACCTGAACGCGCTCACAGGGCGCGGCGCGCATCTGGTGACAGTAAACGATTATTTGGCGCGACGCGACGCGGAATGGATGGGTCTACTCTATGATTTTCTCGGGCTCACGGTCGGCTGCATTCAACACGATCAGGAGCCTGATGTGCGTCGCGAACAATATGCGATGGACATCACCTATGGGACTAACAGCGAGTTCGGGTTCGATTATCTACGCGACAACGGCATGGCCACGACGCGCGAGCAACAAGTTCAGCGCGGCTATCATTATGCCATTGTCGACGAAGTCGATTCCATTCTGATCGATGAAGCGCGCACGCCGCTGATCATCAGCGGGCCGGCGACGATTTCCACCCATCAATACGACAAATGGAAACCACTCATCGAGCAGTTGGTGCGGAAGCAAAACATGCTTTGCAACCGCGTGGCCAGCGAAGCGATCGAGAAATTTGAGCACGGCGATGTGGAGACCGGCGGCCGTCTCATGTTCAAAGTAAAACTCGGTCAGCCGCGCAACAAACAGCTATTGCGAATGATGGAAGATCCGGACAAGCGCCGCGCCATCGATAAAGCCGAACTTTCGTTTTACCAGGATACGCGCAAGGAAGAACTCTTCCAGCTCAAAGAAGAAATGTTTTTCACGATCGACGAGAAATCGAACGAAGCCGATCTTTCGGAGCAGGGCCGCACGTTCCTGAATCCTGACGACCCGAACGCGTTCGTGTTGCCGGATCTAATCAACGAATTCACCGAGATCGATCTCGATCCGACTTTGCCCGATGAAGAGAAGGACAAGAAGAAATCGGAGCGCCAGCAGTATTGCGACGCGCAGGCCGAGCGCATTCACAACATCTCGCAATTGTTGAAAGCGTACTGCTTGTTCGAGAAAGACGTGCAGTACGTGCTCGAGGACAACAAGGTTGTCATTGTTGATGAGTTCACCGGCCGCAAAATGCCGGGGCGGCGGTGGAGCGATGGTTTGCATCAGGCGGTGGAAGCCAAGGAAGGCGTCCAGATCGATCGCGAGACGCAGACGTTGGCGACGATCACGATCCAAAATTATTTCAGGCTTTATCAAAAACTGGCGGGAATGACAGGCACGGCCGAAACCGAAGCCGCAGAGTTTCACGATATTTACAAACTCGACGTGAACATGATTCCGACCAACCGGCCGGTGCGGCGCACAGACAACAACGATCGAATCTACAAGACGCGTCGGGAAAAGTACAACGCCGTCATCAAGGAGATCAGAGAAGCTCATGTAAAGGGTCAGCCCGTCCTGGTCGGCACCGTAAGCGTCGAAGCGTCCGAGTTGCTGAGCCGAATGTTGAAGCGCGATAAAATCCCGCACAACGTTTTGAACGCGAAGTTCCACATGCAGGAGGCTGAGATTGTAGCGCGTGCCGGCCAACCGGGTACGGTCACAATTTCAACGAACATGGCCGGCCGCGGCACCGATATTAAGCTTGGTTCCGGGGTTACAGAACAGGGCGGATTGATGGTAGTCGGGACGGAGCGTCACGAGGCGCGCCGAATCGATCGGCAGTTACGCGGACGTTGCGCGCGCCAGGGTGATCCAGGCGCATCGCGGTTTTACGTCAGTTTTGAGGACGACCTGATGCGCAACTTCGGCGCTGCCGATCGCATGACGAAAATCATGGAGCGCTTCGGTCTCGAGGAAGGTCAGGAACTTGAGCACCGCTGGCTCAATAAATCGGTGGAGACAGCGCAGAAGCGCGTCGAGCAGCGAAACTATCTTATTCGAAAACGCACGCTCGATTTCGACGACGTGATGAACATGCAACGTGAAGTGGTTTACACGTATCGCAATGAAGTGATCGATTCTGAGGAACCGCGCAAGCTCATCTTCGAAGTGATCGACGAAGCCGTGCCCGGAAAGGTAAAGGAATATCTCGATGTCGATGAACCGAATTACACCGGTCTGGTGCATTGGGTGAACACGACATTCCCGCTCGGTCTGACTAAAGAGAAAGCGCAATTCGAAACGCGTAGCGTCGATGAGAACGCGCAGTTCCTGGTTGAAAAAATCAAGGACGCTTACGAGCGCAAATCAGCCTACGAAGAGCCCACGGCTGTGAAAAGCTTGGAGCGCTATATCATCCTCAACGCGATTGATCGGCTCTGGCAGGAACATCTTTACGCGATGGACGCGTTGCGCGAGGGCGTTTACCTCCGGGGCTATGCGCAGAAAGATCCGCTCATCGAGTACAAGACCGAGGCGTACGACATGTTTGTCGAATTGATGGCGAACATTAAGAACGAAGTGCTGAACAATCTTTTCCGCAGCACTTCGAACTTGCAAGCATTCGAGAATTTTCTCGCGACGCTGCCGCAGTTCTTGTTGCGCGAACATGCGCCGAGTGCGCCCACCGCTGGTGCCGAGTCGCGCATCCGTCAGCCCGTTGGCGCGATGGCGGGAGTTGTAGCGGGAGATGGCGATGGGGCAGGGGAGGGAGTATCAATCGATCTGCCGATCCGTCGTTCCCTGCCAAAGGTCGGCCGCAACGAACCGTGCCCCTGCGGCAGCGGGAAGAAATACAAGAACTGCTGCGGCAGAGCTGCTTGACATCCTTACCTCTGCGCAGCGAGTTCTTTGCGTCGGATTGATATTCAG
>WNFP01005497.1_pt1 | contig 10210 bp, 8 predicted proteins | sample 5400201 | NCBI WGS metagenome assembly WNFP01 (sample SAMN13153355, study PRJNA577476) | soil metagenome | isolation source: 115 cm saprolite under Madrone tree | place: USA:California | collected 2016-06-14
TCGGAACAGCGGATGCTGCAGACGCGGTCGATTCAGGCTTTCCACGATGAGATCGTGCGCGCAGCGACTCTCGGCGCGGATTTTCTCGTGGTTCACCCCGGGGCGCGAGGGGAGTCGAGTTCGCAGCAGGCGATTTCCACGATCGTGGAGTCGGTCAAGCAAGCCTCAAAGCGTGCGTCGATGGGCGGGCTCCGGATACTGCTCGAGAACACCGCCGGAATGGGAACGGCAGTGGGAGCGCGGCTGGAAGAAGTGGGAGAGATTCTGGCGGGGTTGCGAAACCTGCCGGTCGGAGCTTGCTTGGATACGGCGCACCTTTTTGCCGCGGGCTACGACATCAAGAGCGAAGGCGGGCTGGCTTCGACGATTGGTCAGATCGATGGCGCGATCGGACTCGAAAACGTGCCGGTGATTCACGCGAATGATTCGAAGGTTCCATTGGGCGGACGCGTGGACCGCCATGAGCATATCGGGAAAGGAAAGATCGGTGCGGAAGCGTTCGCGAGGATTCTGCAGCACCCGCGATTTGGGACGACCGCGCCCGAGGGATTGACGGGGCGGGCCTTTGTGGCCGAGACGCCGATTGATGAACCCGGCGATGACCGGCGGAATGTGGCGATGCTCTGGGAGTTGGCGGGTTTGAAGGAGCAGGCGCCGGAGGCGGAAAAGAACTTCTCGATGCTGACCGCGGCGCTCCAGAAGAAAATTGCCATGCACAAAAAAACAGAGAAGAAGAGAATGGCGAACGCAGAGAAGAAGTCGCGTGCCAGGAAGAGCGAAACGCGGAAGAATAGAACAAAGAAGAAAAGGGGATAGGGCGGCGTGGCGGAACAGAACACACCAGGCGGCGCAACCGCGGCAGGCTCGGGATACGATCCGCAGAAAATTGAAATGAAGTGGCAAAAACGCTGGGCGGAAGCACGCGTATTCGAGACAGAGGCGGACCCGTCGAAACCTAAGTATTACGTGCTGGAAATGCTGCCATACCCGAGCGGCACGCTGCACATGGGCCACATGCGCAACTACACGATTGGGGACGTCGTCGCGCGAGTGAAGCGCATGCGCGGATTCAACGTGATGCATCCGATGGGCTGGGATGCCTTTGGCCTGCCCGCGGAAAACGCCGCGATCAAGAACAAAACTCACCCGCGGGAGTGGACCAACAAAAACATTGCGGAATTTCAGCGCGTGCTGCGGCGCTTTGGGTTCAGCTACGACTGGCGGCGGGAAATTTCGACCTGTGAGCCGGAGTATTACCGCTGGAACCAGTGGTTTTTTCTGCGCATGCTGCAACGCGGGCTGGCGTACCGGAAAAAGAGCCGCGTCAACTGGTGCCCGAAGTGCTGCACGGTGCTAGCAAACGAGCAAGTGTTGCCCGGCGGCTATTGCTGGCGGCACGAAGACACGCTGGTGGAGTCACGAGAGATCGAACAGTGGTTCCTGAAGACCACAGCGTATTCCGACCAACTGCTCGACGACTTGAAAGAACTTGAAGGTGGATGGCCCGAACGCGTCATCTTGATGCAGCGGAATTGGATCGGGAAGTCGCAGGGCGCGAAATTGAAGTTCGCCGTAGCGGACGTGGTGGACGCGGAGCCGATCGAAGTTTTTACCACGCGCATTGATACGATCTATGGCGCAACGGTAGTCATCCTGGCTCCGACGCATCCCGCCGTCGAGAGGCTCCTGAGTTGGGCCAAGGCTGACAGTATCGAATGGACAAGACTAGGGAAGATGCGTCAGACATCGGTGAAAACCGAGGATCTGGCGACGATGGAGAAAGAAGGCTTCTTCACCGGCCGCCACGCCGTCAATCCTTTCAGTGGCGAGAAAATTCCCATCTGGGTGGGAAACTTCGTGCTGATGGAGTATGGGACCGGGGCGATTATGGCGGTTCCCGCGCACGACGAGCGCGACCTGGAATTCTGCCGGAAATATGGATTGCCCGTGCGCGTGGTGGTGGCACGAAAAGAGGCTGACAGTTCAAAGTTGAAAGTGGAAGGGGAGGCGTTCACTGAGTATGGAGTCAGCGTAAATTCCGGGCCGTACAGTGGTATGGAGAGTGCGGTAGCGATTGCGAAAATGGCGGCGTTCGCGGAAGAAAAAAAGTTTGGGCGAGCGGAAACCATTTACCGGTTGAGAGATTGGGGAATTTCGCGACAGCGCTATTGGGGCACGCCGATTCCAGTTATTTATTGTTCGAAAGATGGGCTGGTGCCTGTGCCGGATAAGGATTTGCCGGTAGTTCTGCCGCCGAATCCGAAGCTCACGGGCGAGGGCGAATCGCCGCTGGCGTCCACACCGGAGTTTGTGAATACCACTTGCCCGAAATGCGGCGGGCCGGCGCGGCGAGAGACAGACACCATGGACACGTTCGTGGATTCGTCGTGGTATTTCTACCGCTACGCGGACGCGCGGAACGACAAAGCTCCTTTCGATTCGGCGAAAGTCGCTTACTGGTTTCCGATTGACCAGTATATCGGCGGAATCACGCATGCGATTCTGCACCTGCTTTATTCGCGGTTTTGGTGCAAGGTGATGCGCGACATGGGGCTGATCCAACACAACGAGCCTGCGGCACGGCTATTCACACAAGGCATGGTGCAAAAGGGCGGCGTGGCCATGTCCAAGTCGAGGGGCAACGTGGTCGGCGCCGAAGAAATGGCGCAAAAGTATGGCGCGGATACAGGGCGCCTCTACACGCTTTTTGCAGCCCCGCCGGAAAAAGACTTGGAGTGGAGCGAAGAAAGCATCGAAGGCTCCTGGCGATTTCTGAATCGCGTCTACCGCCTGGTGGAGCGGCACGCCTTGACCGTACAAGGAGTGAAAAACGGAAACGGCCACGCCGTTACGGTTTCCCCGAAGGAAAAGATTCTTCTTCGCAAAGTGCACCAAACCCTGAGGCGTGTGACGCAGGATTTCGAGACGCGCTGGCATTTCAATTCGGCGATTGCCCTAATCATGGAGCTGACCAACGAGATTTATTTGCAAGAGCCGCTAGAGAAAGATGTGCGGCCGGAGATTCGAAAAGAAGTGCTGGAGCTGCTGACGCTGATGCTGGCGCCGATGACGCCGCATCTTGCAGAAGAACTGTGGGAAATGCTGGGCCATGCGGGCGGATTGTGGACGGCGAACTGGCCGGCTTTTGATGAGGCCCTGACGCGGGAAGACGAAGTCGAAATTCCCGTGCAGGTGAATGGACGCCTGCGTGGCAAAGTGAAAGTCGCTGTGGGGACCGGAAGCGAGGAAGTCGAAAAGCTCGCGCAAGCCGATGCGGTGATTGCGCCTCATCTCGCCGGCAAAGCTATCGTGAAACGCATATTCGTGCCGGACAAATTATTGAATCTCGTCGTGGCGTAAGGGGGGTAGCATGATGGAGAGTGCGGCAAAGTTGACGGCGGAGCCTATGCCGGAGCAGGGAGGCAGGATGAAGGCAGAACTCGGCGGCGTCGTGGTGCTCGACTTCGGCGGGCAGTACACGCAACTGATTGCGCGGCGGATTCGTGAGCAGCAGGTTTTTTCCGCCGTCTTGCCATGCACATCTTCCATCGAAGAAATCCGCAAGTTCGAGCCAACTGGAATCGTCTTGTCCGGCGGGCCAAGCTCGGTTTACGACACCGATGCTCCCAAGTGCGATCCAAAAGTGCTATCGCTTGGTATTCCCGTGCTTGGAATCTGTTATGGCATGCAATGGATTGCGCATACCCTTGGCGGCAAAGTCGAAAAAGCGGAGCGCCGGGAATATGGCCGCGCCCACCTGAAAATCGACAGCGGCCGCCAAACGGGGAAGTCCGAGCTTTTTGCTGGCGTCCCCGAATCGCTTCGCATTTGGAATAGTCACGGCGATCACGTTCGTTCTCTGCCTGCCGGGTTTTGCGCCACGGGACATACAGACAACGCCATCGCATCGCTGGAAGACGCGAAACGAAAAATCTATGCTGTGCAATTTCACGTGGAAGTGAACCACACCGAGCGCGGGACGGAGTTGCTGCGAAATTTCCTGTTTCGTGTGTGCAAAGCCGAGCCGAAATGGAGCGGGGCAGCGTTCATTGAGGAAACCACTGCCGCCATCCGCCAAAAAGTGGGGAACAAGTGGGCAATCTGCGGGCTGAGTGGCGGCGTGGATTCCACAGTTGCTGCTGTGCTGGTGCACCGGGCGATGGGAACGCGGCTGACGAACATTTTCGTGAACACAGGGATGCTGCGGAAAAACGAGTTCGAACAGACGCTGGAGATGTTGCGGGACCGGCTGAATCTCCATGTCATTGGCGTGGATGCTTCGGACCGATTTCTCGCTCGGTTGAAAGGGGTCACGGAACCCGAAGAAAAACGCAGGCGCATCGGCAGAGAGTTCATCGCTGTCTTTGCGGAAGAAGCTCAGAAGCTCCAGGCTGGCGAAGCGCACGGCGAGATTGGATTCCTCGTCCAGGGAACGCTATACCCAGACGTGATTGAGTCGGTTTCAGTGAAGGGGCCCTCCGCCACCATCAAAACGCACCACAACGTCGGCGGATTGCCGGAAAAGATGCCCTTTGCCCTGATTGAACCTCTAAGGGATCTTTTTAAGGACGAGGTGCGCCGGATTGGGAAAGATCTAGGCTTGCCGGAAGAGATTTTGGTGAAACACCCGTTTCCGGGGCCGGGGCTTGCCGTCCGGCTGCTCGGCGAGATCACCCGCCCGCATCTGGTAACCCTCCAGGATGCCGACGCGATCGTCGTTGAGGAAATTCGCCGCGCCGGGCTGTATAACAAAGTGTGGCAAGCGTTTGCGGTGCTTCTCCCGGTGCGGAGTGTAGGGGTCATGGGCGACGGGCGAACTTATGGACTGACCGTGGCCGTACGCGTGGTGGAATCCGATGACGCCATGACGGCTGACTGGGTCCGGCTGCCCGGGGAAGTGCTAGAGCGGATTTCCACGCGCATCGTCAACGAAGTAAGCGGCGTGACACGGGTCGTCTACGATATTAGTTCCAAGCCACCTAGCACGATCGAGTGGGAATAAATCCGCGAGCGGGGTTGACTTGACATTAGCGAGCGGAGTTGGGACACCCGGAACGAAACCTTGGCGAGAATCTGCAGACCGTCAAGAAAGAGGCCGCGCAGCGGGGACGCGCGGCCAGTTCAGTAAGGTGTGAATGATACAAACCAGCGGCTACCGGCAGAGTCCGATCGTTCGACTAGCGGTTGGCCATTTTCTGGGCCATGTAGAGGATGAGCTTGCGATCCCCTTCTTCCACTTTGCTCAGCAAGCGGCGAAGCTTGTTGAGAAAGCGTGCATCTTTACCGACGCTGCCCCAGGCAATATCATCAGACGACTTGCGCTTGGGAAGATTCGGCAACTGCGGCGGTTCCTCACCGTCATAAAAGAGTTGATAGAGTGGGCACTCGAGAGCGCGAGCGAGCTTTTCCAACGTTTCGATGGCTGGGACGGTATGACCATTCTCAACGCGGGAAATGTAGCAACGAAGCAATCCCGTTCGCTTTTCGATGTCGCCCTGGGAGAGTTTCTTTTCTTCGCGGAGTGCGCGAAGGCGGTCACCAATAATCATGCAGGCATTATTCCATGTAGGTAAGATAGGATGCAAGTGCAAAGTTGCAGATATGCAAATGAGGCCTTTGATGCAGGTTCAGGCAACCCGGAGCAAATAGCCGTAACCAAACACCTATGGCGCGCGTCCCAAAAGTGGAGCCTTTCGACCCGCCCCCCGCGGTGGGAGCCGCTCAGGGGCGTGCTTCCAGGCCCGCCGGTGCCACGGATGACCGCGAGTTGGTCCGCCGGGCGCAGCGGGAGGACAAGGAGGCGTTCGAGGAGCTTGTCCGGCGTCACCAGCACCGGGTATTTGCCGTGGCAGGCGGGATTCTGCGAAGGCGAGAGGATGTGGAAGATATCGCCCAGCAGGTTTTCCTAAAGGCCTATTTCGCGCTGAAGCGGTTTGATCAGCGAGCAGCGTTTAGCACATGGCTGTATAAGATAACCGTGAATGAGTGCTGGGACTTGCTGAGAAAGAAGAAGGTTCGGCCCCTGGTGTACGAGTCCGATCTGAGCGAGGAACAGGCCAGACAGGTCATTACCTCGGGCGAAAAAGAGAATCCCGGACCGGATATCAGCGAAAGGCTCGCAGCGCGTGAGCATGTGGAGCGACTGCTGGAAGGATTGGATGAACGGGACAAACTCATGCTGATCCTCAAAGAAGTGGAAGGGTTTTCTATCGAGGAGATCGCGGAAGTTCTGAATTTGAACGGGAACACGGTGAAGGTCAGACTCTTTCGGGCCCGGCGGCGGGTGGTAAGCCAGGCAAAGAAACGTGGAGACTGAGGACAAGGGATGAGCAGCAAGGAGGCGGGTATGTGGAACCTGCTGAAGAATGATGAAGAGTGCAGGAAGTTGCGAGATTTGCTGGAGGATTCCGCGGCAGCTCGTCCTGATGCTGTCAGCATTGGAGAGCTGACCGCGGCCATGTCTGCGGCGGCGCAGAACCACATAGCTGTTTGCGCGAGCTGCCAGGAAGCGGCGCAGGATCTTCTCGCGACGCGGGAAATCTTCAAGGGCGTTGCCTCTTCTGCCGCGGCGGATCGGCCATGGTTTGCAACTCGGGTGATGGCCGCAATCGCGGCACGCGAGAGGGAATTATCCGAAGCGGCGAGCACGTGGCTGGCAGTCCCGAAATTTGCTTCACGCCTGGCCATGGCGTCCGGCGCACTTTTGTTGATAGTGAGTACATGGTTATATGAGAGGCCGCTTCCGGCGTCTAACCAGCAAGCGACCTCCCTGGCGGCGCAGGAGTCACTTTTTGAGGCACCGCCCCCCATGAATCAGGACGATATGCTCGTTCCCCTGCAGGAGAACAATCCATGAGCGAAATGTCGGCGGCTCGGAAGGCGGCCCTGTGGGTGGGCGTGATTTTCCTTCTGGGTACGGCGCTGGGTGGAACGCTAGGCTACTCTTATGCGCGTCATCTCGTGTCTGCGGCAAGTACTCCATTGCCGGAGCCGGTAAAGCGAGCACACAGGGTGGAACAACTCACGCGGTTGCTAGGCTTAACAAGCGCTCAGAGTCAACAACTGGACGCCATCCTGCTACAACGCCACACTGAGGCGAAAACGATTCACGATCAGACGGATGTGCAGATCGAGCAGGTCCGTCAAAAAGGACGCGACCAAGTCCGTGCGATCCTCACGCCGGAACAGAAGCCCAAGTTTGAAGAATTCCTCACGAAGCTGGATGCAGAAAGAAAACAGCACGCCCCGAAGTAGCCCGCTAAGGTGTAATCGTCTGAACTCGCCCTTACCGATCCGTTGACGAAGGCTGTCACACGCGGAAGAGGATTCCGGTCCTCCGAACTTCCGGTTGCCGACCATCCAGAATCGACGATTTTCTTGTGCTCAACCAGTCTCTCAAATTCATAAAGGCCAGTAAAGTCCAGGTCCGGTAGTTCATCTCCGACGTAGACGCGACCTTAGAAATGCTGTTTACGGGACCGACGCTACTGACTTGCGACAGGTTGGAAGAAGTTCACCAGCACCTGCTGGGCAACGTGTTGACCCAGCACAAAACCCTGCACCACTGAATGGTGATAGTGGAAGCCTGCATAAATACGCGCGTCCCCTACCTCTTGTTCAAGATCTTTCGTGCTGTTGAATGTGTGCGCGTGCGCTGGGTTGAAGACGGTACTGCTGACAGTGAAGTTCACGTCGGGAGTTCCGAAATAGCCTTTCAGAATACCCGCGACCGCGCCCGTAACACATCCGTGAGCAGCGGGATATTCCGGATGATTCGGGGTAGTGCCAAGGGGCATCCACGTCGGGTTGGGAACCGTGGCGGGATTGCCATCTAGGTCGCCATTCTGAATAGCCGTTACCGGCCGCCAGAAGCTAAAGTGGTACTTCGCGTTCATGCAGCCGATGAAGGAGTCGGCAATGGCGGTCCACAGCATGGCAAATAGGTGCGCCGTGTCTGACGTGTTGAGCGCGCGTCCCACCGCTAGCGCATGAAACGCCCGTGCGTATTGCTTCGACGTTTGTTCGGTCCAGAACAGGCCAATCTCAGTCTGTTGGGCAGTCCGCACCGTACTATTGATTGCACCCAAGGTCTTAACCTGGTTGTAATCGTCTGCCCAATCAGTGCTTGTCAGGGCGGGCGGAGGTTCATCTGGAAGGAATTGCGAAGCGCTACTCATCGTGAAGGGGACCATCTGACCGACCCAAGGGGTTTGTGGCAAAAGGTGCGCCGGCGGGGTCGGAATCCAAACTCCGGCTGTTGGCACGGACGGAAAGATGTAAGGCACATTCGCGCCGCGACCGTCGCCCGCTCGCAAGGCGATGATTGAATTTGCGGCCGCCTTCCCAACTTGCACTCCGTCGTCTTTCGGCTGGCCATCGGGGATGAGATTGATCGCCGCTATGTACTGTCCAGTCAGAAAAGCCGACTGATCCGGTAAATAGAAAAAGAGTGTGTTGTAAGCCGCTGAAATGGCTGCGGCATCGACCGATGCTCCCGCTGGTGCGGGGATTTCTGGGCCATAGGGCTGAAAACGATGGTCAATCGCGTTCACGGCGTCATAGATAGCCAGGTGCGTATAAGCCAGATAAAGGCTCGTACCACCAGAAGTACTTGAACCGGGAGACGTGGTCTGATTTGCTTTCAGTGCCGCGGTGACGGCTATGTCGTTCCAAGCGATGACTGGATTTTGTGCGGTCGCCACACCACAGAGTGTGAGTGCAAGCGAGACGATCACGAATGTCCGGAATCCAAAATGCCTGGAAGCGACAGACTTTTGAGGGTTCTTCACGATGGGTCTCCTTTTGAAGGTCTTCTTGTTGTGCGAAGAGCCGCAAGCTCTTCGCGCCGCGCCCCGAGATCGCGACATCGCAGCCCTCTTCTGTGCATTGAGCGCCGCTTGTTGCGCCGAAAGTATTTTGACCAGTACCCGATGAATACCTGCCGCTTCTCGTGTTTGGCCGTGTCGGGCAAACTCGGGTTGCTGAACTGCGGCCAGCCTGATGGAGTCCGTCGGGTCCGTCAATGCAGGGAAGCTCAAATGTTTGTCGATCCATAAGCCGCTGAATTAGCAAGAGTTCGCGAAGACCCTCCATCGCGAGCCGGATCTTGTCTCTCACACGCGCAGTGGTAGACTGCTCGATAGCCGAGGCCCACGCATGGCAGAAAGCCTGAGTTCCTCACAACAGATTCTCCGTTTCGGTACTTTCGAAGTGAACCCGCGGTCCGGCGAATTGCGGAAGGGCGGAGTGAGAATCAAGCTGCATGGGCAGCCATTCGAAGTTCTCGCTATGTTGCTCGAACGGCGTGGTCAGGTGGTCACGCGCGAAGAGCTGCGACTGCGGCTCTGGCCCACTGACACGTTCGTGAACTTTGATCACGGTGTGAACACGGCCATCAACAAGCTGCGCGAGGCGCTGGGCGACTCCGCAGACAATCCTCGCTTTGTCGAAACCTTGCCACGCCGCGGCTATCGCCTGCTCGCGGGCGTGGAAGGGCCGGATCAGGCAACCGCAGCCGAAGCAGTCCTGCCAATCAGAGTAACGGGCAAGCGCGCTGTAGCCGTGCTGCCCTTCAAGCTCCTCACTCCGAACCCGGAGGACGATTACCTGAGTGTGGCGCTGGCCGATGCCGTGATCAACAAGTTGGGGGCCAACGGCGAGTTGCTCGTGCGACCTACTGGCGTCGTGGCATGCTACGCGAAGCAGGCTATTGATCCCTTGACGGTCGCGCGTGAGCTGAATGTCCAGGTCATTGTGGAAGGCAGCATCCAAAAGTTCGGTCAGCGGCTGCGACTGCACGCTCAGGTATGGAACGCGGCCGACGGCTCCACACTGCTCACAGTGAAGCACGACTCCGGAATGGCGGACTTATTCGGAGTACAAGACAAGATCGCCGATGCGGTCGCGCGGGCTCTGGGCGCACAGGCAACGGCGTCGCCGGAGGCAACCGCGGCTGCGCCCAAAAAGCATCCGCTGGCGTTCGAGTTATTCCTGCGCGCGGTCGAGCGGCTTTCGCGGGTGAATCTCTGGGACACCCACACCGCGATTGAAATGCTGGAAAAGGCGGTCAAACTTGACCCAGGCTTTGTCGCCGCGTGGGCACGTCTGGCGGAAGCCTGTGTGGTGATGGCCGTAACGTTCGAGCCGGGCGTTCGCTGGGTTCGGCGTGCAGATGGGGCGATTCGTCGCGCTCTGAAACTCGACCCTCGCA
>WNFP01007873.1_pt1 | contig 10210 bp, 7 predicted proteins | sample 5400201 | NCBI WGS metagenome assembly WNFP01 (sample SAMN13153355, study PRJNA577476) | soil metagenome | isolation source: 115 cm saprolite under Madrone tree | place: USA:California | collected 2016-06-14
AGGAGAACAGTCGATCCTGGCCGAGGCGCTGACTACTGAGGGAGTCGTTCTGGCGCGCATGAGAAAACTGGCGCAGTCACGAGCGGCGCTGGAGCGAGCGATCAACGTGGCCCGCGGTGCGGGCGATCCGGAAGGCGCCGGACGCGCTGCCCTAAGCGTCATGGAAGAACTTTCTCAGCACACTGCCACCAGCGAGCTAGTTTCGATTTACCAAACCGCGGCCGAGCTCCTGGAACAATCCCAGGATCCCCAGACCGGCAAACGATTAATCGCGTGCGCGAATAATTTAATTCGCTCGCTCGGCGCCGCGGTGACTGAAGGAGAGTTGGCGAACTATAACTGGGACGGCTTTTCGCTTAAACAGCGGGTGCTCCAGTCAGAAAAGGTGTTAATCGAGCGCGCGCTGCTTGACTCGGGAGGCGTGGTTAGCCGGGCGGCGCGTTTATTGGGCTTTAAGCATCACCAGAGTCTGATCCTTGTAGGGATTTACTAACTGTTTACGCCCGGCCAGCGGACATTCGTCCGCTATGGAACTCGATTACGGTCTTGAGAATCCCGTCAAGGTCCATTTCCGGCTGGAAGCCGACCTGAGCATTTATTTTCGATATGTCAGGCACACGGCGCGGCATGTCTTCAAAACCTTCTTCGTAAGCCTCGTCATAAGGAATCAGAGTAATCTCGGAATTGGAATTAGTCAGCTCTTTCACCTTGGCCGCCAGATCGATGATTGAGATTTCGAAGTCAGAGCCGATGTTGAAGACGTTGCCCACTGCCTTTTCATCGTCCATCAACTTCATCAGAGCGCCGACAACATCACCGACATAACAGAAACACCGCGATTGCTTACCGCTGCCGTAAACCGTGATCGGCCGGCCCGCCAGCGCCTGCTTGACGAAGGTCGGGATCACCATTCCGTACTGTCCTGTCTGACGCGGGCCCACCGTATTGAAGAGCCTCACCACGACGGTCGGCAACTTTTTCTCGCGCCAATAGGCGAGCGCCAGAAACTCGTCGATGGCTTTTGAGCAGGCGTAACTCCAGCGGCCCTTCGTGGTCGCGCCCATGACCAGGTTGCCGTCTTCGCGAAACGGGACTTCAGTGCTCAGGCCGTAAACTTCGGAAGTCGAGGCGATCAGAACCTGCTTCTTCTTTTTGTTGGCGAGCGCCAGAATTGTTTCCGTGCCGCGCACGTTGGTCTCGATCGTGCGCACGGGACTCTCCACGATCAGCTTCACGCCGACCGCGGCCGCCAGATGAAAGATGACATCGCACTGATCGACCAACTCAGCAGTGACCGGCTGGTTATGCACGCTCTCTATCGTGTAGTGGAAGCGCGGATGTTCCTTCAGATGGCGGATGTTTTCGATACTGCCGGTTGAGAGATCATCAATGATGAATACTTCGTCGCCGCGATGCAGACACGCGTCAGAAAGATGGGATCCGATAAAACCTGCCCCACCAGTAATCAGAATTCGCAAATGAAAATGTCCTTTAAGTTATTTTGTATCTCGATTGCTGAGTCTAACACAAACGCTGGTCGCGACCTTTCCGCAGAACGCGGAGGTATCGGTTCAGTGTCATTGGCACGTCACTTCAAGTAAGGTGATTACTCAATGTTTGAGACCGCTGACAGTTGCAGCGGAAAAACCCGAATTCACATTCGCGAAGCCACTCTTTCTTTTGGGGACTCAGCCAGACGATCTACGGATTCAGCCTCTATCAAATCTCGATATAGCTCAGCCATATCCCTCAACAAACGCTCTTTGTCATATTTGTGGGTAACAAATTCAAGCGCAGCACGTCCCAGATCATCGCGCAGTTCAGGGTCTGCCACCAACCGCTGCAGAGCATCGGCAAGACCTTCGGCATCACCACTGGCAACTGAAACACCACGCTCGCAAATCTGGTAGCCCGGTTTGTCGTCAGATTGCCGGGCCATGGCGCCGAGCAGATCTGCCACGCCTCCGACAGCCGTGGCCACCACTGGACGGGCATTCGCCATAGCTTCGATCAATGTCAACGGCGTGCCTTCATTCAGACTGGTGAGCGCCAGGATGTCGAGTGCCGGATAAAAATTCTCGGGGTCATTGCGTGTGCCCAGGAACGCAACCTGACTTTCCATCTGCAGAGATTTCACCTGGGCTTCCAAATCGTGCCTGAGGTTACCGTCCCCGATAATCACAAAGCGGGCCCTCGATCCATTGGCATTTCTTAGAATGGCTGCAGCCTCGAGAAACAGGCGATGGTTCTTGATTTCAGTCAGCCGTCCGACGATGCCAATCAGCAAGTCGTCGTCCTTGAGTCTCAATTCCGAGCGTAAGCATGATCGTCGATCGGGCCAGGACGCGTAGGCGCTTAGATCGATGCCGAGGGGAATTACCGCGAACTGATTGCGCCGGCCCACATGAAACACTTCGTTGATTTCCCGGCGTTGCTGTTCACTAATAACGATAATTCGATCGGTGGCGAACCGCGCCAGGAATTGCTCAATAGCAAGAAACACCCGCGTCTTGAATTTTCCATAGTAGCTGTGGAAAACGTGCCCGTGATAGGTGTGCACGAAACGACACCTGCGCGCAGACAGCGCCATATATACCATCCCGGCAACGCGTCCGACCGTGCCTGCTTTGGCGGTATGCGTATGCACGATGTCGGGACGCTCCCGCCGCATTAGACGGAAGAGTTTCCAGATCGTCAGCGCATCTTTGATGGAAATTTCGCGGCTCATCTGCGGCAAGGTGAACGGCTGCACGCCTGAAGCCGCGGCCACATAGCTCATATCGTCCTCGCCCGGCGGCACCACCCCGGCCACCAGCAGAGTTTCACAACCATACGGCTGCAAACCTTCGGTGAGCCAGACTACATGACGCGCCGGACCACCGACATTGAGACGGGCGATGATGCGTAGGATCTTCATCTTGTTGGCCGGAGCGCGGGCATCCTGCCCGCCTGAGCGCGAAGCGCGAACACCGCGAATGCGATTCATTCAGCAGGTCTGAGCGGGCCTTGCCCGCTGGCGGACAGGATGTCCGCGCTCCGAACTAGTCCATGCGAAAGACTGTTCCGGGATCGTCTTCGTGTCGAATCTCATCCACTGGCTCGCGGCGGCCGTCGCCCTTATAGAGCCGGTTCGGGCAATTGATGACTATGCCGTCAGTATCACCCACGTTCTGATAAGCATGCACGACGCCTTTGGGGACCAGCACGGTGGTCGGATGGTCCGCGCCCACAACCAGAGTCATCATGTTTCCGAATGTTTCGGAATCGCGGCGATTGTCCCACATCCGCAATTTGAAGTTTGATGGTCCCAGGAAACAGAAAAGGTCAGCTTGATCGACGTGCTCATGTGGCCCACGAGTCACACCAGGAGTGGTAGATGAAATGTAAGACATCGCGGGAAAGAATTCGGCGGCAAGTTCGTCGTGGCGAAACAACTCGACCAGCCAACCACGCCGGTCGTTGAACTTGCGAAGATCAAGTACCAACACGTCTTTGATATCGGCAACCCGAAAAGATTCAACCGCTGGTCCCGGCTTCTGCTGCATTTTTTGGCTCCGTTTGGTTCGCCCCGGTTTTGGCGACTAGATTTGAAGCGTGAAGCAAACTTTCAAAAGTCCCGGCGTCGCTCCACCAGCCCTCCAACTCGTCCCAGGTCATCTCTCCGCGCTCGATATAAGCATTATTAACGTCGGTGATCTCGAGTTCGCCCCGGCCCGATGGCTTGAGCGTGCGAATGATCTCAAACACGCGCGCGTCGTACATGTAAATTCCAATCACGGCATACTCAGACTGCGGTGCGGCTGGTTTTTCTTCGATTTGCACCACGCGCTTGCCGTCCAGCTGCGGCACGCCGAAGCGTTGCGGGTCCGGCACCTTCTTAAGAAGAATTTTTGCGCCGCCGTCCTGTTGCCGATACGAATCGGCAGCCGCGCGGATATTTCCCTGAATGATATTATCGCCGAGCACGACGCAAATTGGATCTTTGCCGGCAAAATGCTCAACCAGAGAGAGGGCGGCCGCGATGCCACCCTCGCCTTCTTGATAAGTGTAGTTGAGATGTTTTAGTCCGAAGGCTTTGCCATTGCCAAGCAGTTTCAAGAAATCGCCTGCCGAGTTTCCCCCGGTAACGATCATAATATCGATGATGCCCGCATCGACCAGAGTCTGAACCGGGTAATAGATCATCGGCTGGTCATAGACGGGCAAGAGATGCTTATTCGTTACCGAGGTCAACGGCCTCAGCCGCGATCCCAGGCCACCAGCCAGAACGACGCCCTTCATTCCTTAGCCTCCAAGCGTTTTCGTCAGTAGTCAGTTGTTAGTTGTTAGTTGTTAGTGGCTGCGATATACCACGACGCTACTGACTACTGACTACTGACTACTAACCAACTGACTAGTTCTCAGTCAATAAAGCGTTCGAACCACAACTCGAGCATTAACAGTGTCCACAGCCGATGCGAATGATCGGCTTTTACCGAGACGTGCGAATCGATTAACTGGCGCACGGCCTCAGGCTTGAAAAGCCCGCGCGCGAGCGCCTTCTCAGAAAGCAGAGTCTCGCGCAGGAAAGGCTGCATAGCACCCCGGAACCAATGACCGATGGGAACCCCGAATCCCATCTTACTCCGGTTAAGGTTCTCCGCCGGTACAAGTTTCTTCAGCACCCGCTTGAGCAAGTATTTTGTCGTCAATCGCCGCAGCTTTAGCTTTTCAGGCAAGCTGGCGGCAAATTCCATCAGATGATGATCGAGAAAAGGCGACCGTGCTTCCAGCGATACCGTCATGCTCGCAATGTCCATCTTTACCAGCAAATCATTGGGCAGGTAGGTCATCGTATCGGTTAGCAGCGCAGCGTCGACGATCCCCGCGCCATTCGCTTTGGCGAACCAGGGTTCCAGGATCGAGGCGGAGCGAAACTTCGCCGTCTCGTTACGAAAATCGTCGGCATAGAGGTTCTGTTTCGCCCCGTCATCGAACGCACTGACCCAACGCAGGTAACGTTCGACCGGAGGCAGTGAGGCAGCGGCAACAAACCGCTTGGCCTTGCGCAACGGATTCTGGCGCGTCTCAAATCCCGGGAGCGCATTGACGAGATTCGAGATCACCCCATTACGCAACGCCCCGGGCATGCTCGCGTACTTCTGGGCGATACTCATCGCTGCATAGCGTTCGTAACCAGCAAAGCACTCGTCGCCGCCATCGCCGTTCAGCGCCACCGTGACAAACGCCCGAGTCTCTTTGGAAACGTAGTAGCTGGGAATCGCGGACGAATCGGCAAAAGGTTCGCCATAGTGTTCCACCAATGTCGGTAGAACTTCCATGGCGTCTGGCCGGACGATGAATTCATGGTGGTCGGCGCCCACGTGTTCAGCGACGCGGCGGGCATGATGCAGTTCGCTGAAATCCTGTTCGTCAAAGCCGATCGAGAAGGTCTTGATCTTTTCCGAAGACTCCTGGGCCATCAAGGCCACGACCGCGCTCGAATCGATCCCACCGGAAAGAAACGCGCCGAGGGGAACTTCCGACATCAGACGCACGCGCACAGCTTCGCGCAACAACTCGACCACGCGCGCGCCGGCCTCTTCCTCGCCCATGCTGACTTTCTTCGAAAAGTCGAGCTGCCAGTAACGCTCAGTCCTGATTTCGCCACCGCGCCACAGCAGCCAATGTCCCGGCTCGAGCTTTCGAATTGCCTGATACGCAGTCAGCGGAGCGGGAACACAAATAAACGAAAGGTAGTGATGGACCGCCTCGAAATCGACGTCGCGGCTAACGCGCGGGTGCTCGACCAGCGCAGTGAACTCAGAACCGAAAACCAGTTCACCATCAAGTTCCGCGTATAGCAGCGGTTTCTTTCCCACGCGATCCCGCGCCAGGAAAAGGGATTTGGCACGCTCGTCCCAGATCGCAAACGCGAACATGCCGCGCAGGTACTTCGGACAGTCGGTACCGTATTGGTCGTAGGCGTGAACTATCGCTTCAGTATCGCTGTCTGTGTAGAACTGGTGCCCGAGCTTTTCCAATTGCTCGCGCAACTCGCGATAGTTGTAAATCTCTCCGTTGAAAACGATCCAGGCAGTGCGGTCCTGATTGTGAATCGGCTGTTGGCCGCTCTTAAGATCGATGATCGCCAGCCGGCGCATAGCCAGGCCGACACCATCGCTGAAATAAAAACCGTCGTCGTCGGGCCCCCGGTGACGAATGGCCTGGTTCATGCGCGCGACCAGCTCGCGATCAACCGGAGCGCCGTCACTGCGAACAATGCCTGCTATGCCACACATTTTGTTTAGTCGGATGACGAAAGTAGAGACCGGAGGAGTTCGGAGAACAAAACCAGTTACCTTCTCTGTATTGTCTTTCTCAGAATGACTTTTCGACCGCTCTGGTCTTAATATTAGCGGACGCTTGCACCCATGTCCAAAAGCACATGAGACGGTGACGGTTCAGGTTCCCGTAGAGCTGATTTCATTAACGCGTGAATTCAGCCGGATGCTGATCGAGATAATCGATAACTATAAATTGTCGGGATGGTCCGGGAATCGGCAAACTACATTTTTCACACATCTCAAACTCCGTGCAGATGAAACCAAGCTCGCCCGATGAATCGGGTCCCCCCCTCGCCAGCCGGCGCGCGCGCAGGCTTTTGATTCTGGCTGCGGCGCTATTCCACGTTTCGGTGACGGCAGCGGTCCTCATAATTGGCAGATCGGCCGCGGCGCCCAGCAAGTTCGATCAGAAGGGACTGGGTACTTTCGCGTCAGACGGGTTCATGTACCAGGACGAAGTCGTCGAGTTGTGCGGCATCTTAAAAACTCAGGGCATAGTCGCATGGGCCACCTGGCCCACACAATTGCACGTGCGACTTTATTCTTTGCCGGTCGCCGCAATGAACGGAGGAACACATTTTGATATTTTGACTATCGAGCCGCTGAATCTGGTCTACTACCTAGCGATTCTAGTCGCGGTATTTAAATTGGGCGAGGTCACTTTTAATTATCAAACCGGCCTTATGGCGGCGGCGGCGATGGCAATCTGGCCATCGTTTCTGCTGCACACGACGCAGCTATTAAGGGATCCTTTATTAATTACTGCGTTCTTGATTCTATTGCTTAGCCTTACGCTGTGCCTGAAGCGTGACTATCGATTAACCCGTGGTCTGTTCCTCGGAGTTAGCGGCAGTGCGGCGATCGTAGTTATCAGGATCGTGAGGCTGCCGATGTGGACTATGTTGTGGGCGGTAATCATTCTGGCAGTTTTATTCCTTATCTTCCGGCTCGTTCGTCAGCGCCGCTATTCCGTCAGCAATGTTGTTCTCGCGATCATGATGATCGCGGCTCTGCTGATTACCCCTCGTTTTCAAAACGCATTTCACAATCAGCAAGTCGTCAGAAACCAGCGCTTGATTCTTCCTGAAGAAGTACAAAAGCTTCCGGTCGAGGAACAAATTGCCGCCCGCCGGCAGGGATTCGCGTTGCAACTTGATACCTCGGGGGAGCCAGTCCCCTCACAGGCCGGATCGGATATCGACCGCGGAATTCAATTCCACAACAGCGCCGATATTCTTCGGCACGTTCCCCGGGCCATAGTAGTGGGTTTCTTTTCGCCGTTTCCGAACATGTGGTTCGGCACGGGAAAGCAAGTTGGCGGCAGTGGCCGGCTGCTCTCCGGATTTGAAACTCTCCTGAGTTACATGATTGAATGCCTCGCTCTTTTTGGTTTGTGGCGTGCGCGCAAGGATATCTCTGCGTGGTTTGTCTTCCTGGTCGTCACGATGGGCGCGGTTGCCTTGGGACTAGTCGTCGGCAATATCGGCGCACTTTACCGCTTGCGCTATCCGTTCTGGGCATTGCTGCTCGTCTTAGGCGCGGGCGGCGCTGACTACTTGCTTTGGCGGCGGGGCAGGGCGGCAAGTGCAGGCCACGATCTCGCCACAGAAAAATCCACGAGAACCTTTCACAGTTGATCAAGTTAAGTCTCATCCTTGCAGGACTGGCAATTTGCAACGCCATTCTGGCGATCCTGATGCCCTGGTATGTAGTGACACACCTGGGCGTCGGGATCCAGACCGACGCATTTTTTGCGTCCGGCGCCTTACCGCAATTGATCTTCCTGGTTGCCAGCTTTTCCCTCACACAGGTATTGGTGCCGCTGCTGGCTACCGAAGACGAAAAGACCTTTCGGCGTGACGCCTGGGGGTTCTTTTTGAGTGTTACCGGATTTTTTACTCTGCTGGCAGCGGCACTGTTCGTGTTGGCTGATTATTGGGTGCCGCTGTTGGTTCCGGGATTCTCAGATGAAGCCAAGCAATTGACCATCAGCCTGAGCCGCATTCAACTGCTGGGGATGATCGGCAACGCTTCGGTTGCCGTCCTCTGGTCAGTCTATTACGCGCGCGAGAAGTTCCTCTGGGCCGAGCTTTCGCCGGTCTTTGCCAACGTCCTGTCTTTGCTATTTCTGTTCTGGACGTTACCCCGATACGGAATCGCGGCCGCAGCGTGGGCTACGGTCCTGAGTCTCGTGTTAAAGCTTGTGTTTCTTATGCCGCTGTTGGGGCGCTGGCAAAAGCCTCAATGGGACTCGTATGCCATGCGTGAGGCCTGGCGGCGGCTCAAGCCATTTCTGCTGGGTCAGACCTATTCGAAGTCGGATCCACTAATTGATCGCTTCCTTACCTCAATGAGCATCGCCGGCGATTTGTCGCTGCTCTACATTGGCCAGCAGATTTATTCCGCGATCAACTTGATCATTACTAAAGCAATCTCCGCGCCAACGGTTCCGCGCCTGGCGCTGGCGGCAAAGTCGGGCGACTGGCGCAACTTCCGGCGCACTTATCGCCAGAGATTATTGTGGATGGCGGGGCTGTCCATCGCGGCTTGTTTCGTGTTGCTGGTCTTTGTGTTGATGGGCGGCACCGCTGGTCAGATAACCGCGGTCGCATTCTATGCGATGGGGGACACCAAAACGCCGACAATGCTGTTTGTCTGGACCTTCACGATTTATATACCGATTAAGGTGCTGGTATTCCTCCACTACGGATTACTCGGCCTGGCAATTGCCACCAGCGTTCATCTGATCGTGAACTTCATGCTGCAACTAATCTTCCTCGAACAAGCGACCGCGCTGGCAGCACTCAAGCGCGTAAGGCCGGCCTGAATCCACAAGCCCACAACTCGAATCGAACTAGTTTGTTAAAATTACTTTTCCCGGCGGCGGCAGTTGATCCTTAGTATCCGGCGCCCACGGAGCTCGCGGCCGAGTGGCCTCCCGCTCTTCCATCCGCCGGCGCACCTTCGCTTCCCGCTTTTCTCTGCCCAGAACAAAACCAACCGCCACGAAAACAAAATAGAAGATGAGTAGCTGAGCGCGTTGCCGGTACGCCGTGCCGACGTTCCCCTGAAGAATCGAATAGGTAAGGGTCAGCAAGGTCGTGAAAATGAGGATCGGCGCCACTTCTCTGAGACGGTATTTGATTGTGAAAATCAGGCCGACAACCAGCAGCGGCAGAGAGGCCCACCAAACCAGCATTTCGGGCAGGGTTATGATTTGTCGCAGTGAGGCTAATTGCCAGGGAAACGGCGCGAGCAGCAAATAAGTGAGTCCCAGCGGCAGAGCACTTAGAGCGCCCTCCGGAGACGAGACGTCGATGTCCTGTCCAAAACCAGAGACGGCTGATTGAGAGGCGTCCATACGCATGAGTTGCAACTGACGAAAACTGCCGTAGGCATCGAATTGTTGCGTGGCATAGCGACTTACGCCGAAGTAAGCGAGCGCCATTCCAATGACTGTCATAATGATCAGTTGACGCGCAAAGCTTTGCGCCGTAAGGCGGCGCCGGCCAAGAATAAAGGCTACCATTACGGCCAGGACCACGATATAGAAAACATAAAAGCGCAAACTAACCAGACAACAAAGCGCCAACGCCAAAGCCGCCAGATACTTTACAGTAAAGCGGTTTCCCAACTTCAGGGTGGCCAGCATCGACAACACCAGCAGGAACACGATTGGTCCGTCCTTAAGTCCCTGGCAGGACCAAAGCACCAGCGAGGGAAAGAATGCAGACAGCAGAGCGCACAACCGCGCGACCCTGGGCTTGGGAAAAATCTCCATCGAAATCAGATAGGCGATCGGCGCGGTTGCGGCGCCCAGTACGGAGTTCACGTACTGGACTGCGAGCATGTTCCGGCCGATCACTTTGTAAATCGCCGCGACC
>WNFP01005500.1_pt1 | contig 10209 bp, 13 predicted proteins | sample 5400201 | NCBI WGS metagenome assembly WNFP01 (sample SAMN13153355, study PRJNA577476) | soil metagenome | isolation source: 115 cm saprolite under Madrone tree | place: USA:California | collected 2016-06-14
GTCGGCAGGTTGGGAGGTAGAAAGGTTCATCGACCCGGACGCTTTCCTGCGTCATGCGGAGATTCATCATCCCAGGGTAGTGGTAATTGATATGTCGATGCCGCGTATGGACGGTTTGGAGGTCCAAAGGCGACTTAGTGGGATTTCACCTTCGACCAGGGTCATTGTCCTGACTGCAAACGACGATCGAATTGTGCGGTCGAAAGCGTTGGCAGCGGGAGCGGCAGCTTTTTTCATCAAGCCTGAGTGTGGCGATGAGTTTCTCACCGGCGTTCGATCGGCCTTTGCCGCGAATTGAGGCATCGTTGCGCTGGCGGACTAACAAAGAGCGACTTTTCCGAAGCACTGCCATTCGGGAGACTTTGGTATGGCGAGCCCAACTCGGTCTGCAATGCAATCGGCTACGCCAAATTCTACAGCCGCTCACATGAATGCGTCATTCGCGTGTTCGATGCGGGCCGGCCTTCATGATTCATCCTTCACCCTTTCAGTATATCGGCCAGCTGTAAAAAACTGCGAATGGCAAAATCCAAAAAGAACGAGAACAAACCGAAGCTCAACCTGACGGTGCGTGAGGAGCAACGAAACAAATTGGAACAAATGGCGTCTTTTAGAGAAGCGTTCCGTCTCCAATCTTATCGAGGTTATGGCCGATGAACGCAGGAGGCGATTAACGTCTATCGGTGGCGGCGTGGATGCCGGTGAGGCACTCGCGCAGGGTGAGGACTTGGTGACGGCGTAAGGCTCGGGGTAGCTATGGGTATTGCCCTTGGTATAGGCGCAGCTGTGGGAGTTGGAGTCGGGGATTGCTCCGGCGTCGGACTTGAAGGTTGATTAGGTCGCTGCGACTCAACCAGTGAGTGTGTTAGCACGTCCAAGCGCGAAGCATATCTCGCCAAGACGATGGTCAAAAATACTAGGCCGGCGGTCAACAGAGCAATTGCTATCGCAAACCATTTGATCCATCGCGAATCATTCATGCGAAAACCATAAATGACAAACCGTTTGCTGCCAAAATCAGACAACGGCAGCGCGAAGCGAGCGAACCTGCGCCGCAAGTGGTCAACAATCCCTAAAGCCGGTTGGAGCTTGGGTTATGTCTCAGCGATTGATTCCAATGGGCGAACGATCTGGATCGCGGACGCACATCGCGACGACGAAAGCGCTTCGCTGTGCGTGCTCACCGTTTAACGAAAAAGGACTTCAATCTCCTCGCTTACCTTAACTAACATCTCTTCTTGTTCACCTTTAGCCATATTAACTAGTGGCCTAGATGGATCATTAATTGCCTTAAATTGGCAAAGATTCTTTATCGATTTGAATCGCGATGGGCTTACAATCAACGGCATGATGACCGCTCCATCTTTTTTGGCAGCTTCAAGTAGAGGTGGAAGTTCATTACTTGCGATGAAATCTGAAGCAAGAAAGTCTGCACTGACAATTAACAAAGCTACTTTCGCTGATTGGATAGCTCGTTCAATTTCCTCAAACCATTTCGAACCTGCTTGGATCTCCCTGTCGTCCCAAATGTCGAGGGCATAATCGCGTTCCAATGGCTTCAGGTGCACCCGTAGTCGCTCCAACCAAAGAATGTCCTCGTGACTGTAGCTAATGAACACCGTCGTACGTTTTGGAACTGTAACACGTCCTTTATTAGAAGAAGCCACTATGAGGTTTTCTTGTTGTGGGCCCTGTGGAGGCTGCATGATACTTGTAGGCTCAGTAGTCAGTTTTGTTACAGACAGCGTACCAGCAGTACCGATAGAGGATCGCCAATCGCCAACAAACTTTGTCTCACTGAGCATACGAGCGAGCACTGTTACAATACCATGACCTGCCATTTTGGTTTGCTGATTAGGTGTGAGTACTAAGCGTATCTCGTTTGGATTCACGTGCCCATCTGTAACAGTATAAACGCCAACCCCCTGGACGGCGTCGTTTATATGGACAACGCCGGCGATTTGCCCTTTGGCTTCCACAAATTCTGCGAACACAGCGCCTGCATTGGTCCCTTGGATGGTCCCAACCCATTTTCCCGATATTGTTGTCATACGAACTCCTAATTTTCTGATTCGATTGCTCTTGGGCAAGGCTAACGAGATATGGATGGAATCTTGTCGTAATATTTTACGGAATTATTCCGTCTAATCCGCCTGCCTGCTCCGTGATCGCCCCATAAAAGCGGAAACATTGGAGGTCAATTTTAGCGAGAAGTGCGACGTGGTGCGAGTAAAAACGTCACCACGCTTTGAACTCGCCCTTGTCTTCGTGCGTCTCAATCACCTTGCGAGCGTCATCGTAGACACGGATCGAGGCATCATGTGATCGACTGAGGCTTTGGGCTGTAGGAATCAATCGAGATATCGAATAACAACGTAAGTGGAACTACGCCTGGTGAGCGGCACAGTCGTAGAGGAGCCGAAAGCCGTGGCGGAATTTCCGTAACCGTATGCGCTCGCGCTGCTCGCCGTATAGTAACCCGCCAGCTGCGATGCGCTGGAAACAAAAATGACTGCATTGCCGCCATTTTGACGAGCCTTTTGGACGATGTCGTGCTTCAACTGGGCCATGGGAATGACTCCGCCGGGTCTCTCATCCTCAATGATGCCAAGTACCTTGAAGCGTCGCGGTGGATCGCCGTGCGTCCAAACGTCCATTCCGTCCACGACTTTTCCTGTGCCGCCGTGTCCTTCGACAACTGAGTTTCTGCCCTCCCAAGACTGGAAGTCGGTGTTTGTGCAGCTTACGCACAGGAACTGCAAATACGAATCGGTGAATCATGCGTTTCATCATACACGCGGTGTCAATGCGTCCCTTCGGTGATTGCTATCTCCCACACAAAAGAGGCAAAATCTGCCGCGTATGAAGTAATGGGAAATCATCGCCGACAATCTCAAAGAAAGCGGGTTGGAGTTACGGCTACGTCTCAACCCTTGATTCTCAAGGGCGAACGATCTGGATTGCAGACGCACATCGCGACGACGGAAAGCGTTTCGTTGTGCGCGCCGATGAAAAGCTGACCGCGTTTCTCGAACTGGAATCGGCGATTCGGGGTTGCGGTGAATTCGAGAAAAGGAACCGCCATTAACTGCTTGACGACTGATCGACGTGCTGTTGCTGGGTTTCTACTGCTTTGTCATACGCAGCTTCACCCTCCTGGACATAACATCTGGTGAAAAATCGGTCGTGATACTTGTCCCATCCTTGTGCAAAAAGGAATTCATGGGCTTGGGATGGACTATAGTGACACTCTGCCATACTTCGTCCTTCTTTTCGCGCAGGTTCTGCGTCTTCCATCCCAAAAACAAAACACACCACAGCCTGTGGATTGTTAGCCATCTTTGACGCCTTTTTAGTTTTCGGGTCGGTTACTGAATCAATACGAGCAATGAAATGGCGACTGTGCTCGTCGGGCTTGTACATTTCCATTACGGCCTCTTTGTCAACGAGTACTCGTTCTTCGGCTGTAAGAGTGTCGGCCTTAGTGAGATTAAGCGGTCCCACGCTTGCCGCTATTGTCAGCAAGGCTCTCAAATGCAGTTTTGCCAGTTTAACCACTGCTTTGTTCATGCCGAGTATACGGGGCAGCGGTAGCTTTTCTTTCAACTTATTTTTCCATATCATCCAATTCCTCGAACTCGAAGCTGCGAATTGTCGACGGGCATTCGCGGCGATGGGAAGCGTTACGTTGTGCGAGCGGATGAAAAGTTGACTGCGTTTGTGGAACTGGAAAGAGTCATGCGACGCCGCAACGTTTTCAATCTTCAAGGCATCGAACAACAAATCGCAATAGCTGGCGCTGCTTTTTGATTCTCCCTATTTGACCGCAGATGGGGTTGGCGTTGGCATTTTCGCCACATACATCGCGAACTTTGCTGCGAGAAGTTCGGAAGTCGATATGAGGATTACTTGCTTATCAAGTCCCTCTAGGAACCGCGCTGTCGCGACCTCAACCTCGACGTATTTGCTGAGCTCGGCGGATGGAGTGTGATATAGCATGGTACGGTCGGCCGTACCAAAAAATGCTCCAACGGCTTGGGATGAGCATAGTGCTCCGCTGCTTTGACCACAAAACTTGTAAAAGAACAGTTTATAGCCATCCGACTTCAGCGACTCAGCCAACTCGGAAACTTTCGCACTATCCTTTCCCGCCCCGATAACAAAGATGCGCTTCTCTCGCGGGGTATTTTGCCATTCGGATACCAGCGCAGGTTGACTCAATCTGACCTCTGACAGGAAGCGATCGGGATTTCTAGCACCGGCTTCAAAGTCCTGTGAGAATCGTTTCACAGTTCCTTCGACGATCGAAACGCCTGAGAGCCCGGAGACCTTGCGAAGTAGTTCGAGCTGTGGATGGGCAGCGGACGCTGCTCTTTGGGCGGACGCTGCTTTTTGGGCAGCCGCTGGTTTTTGCTGCCGCAGGCGGCGCAGGCGGCGCCCAAACGGTGGCTGCTGCAAGCAGCAGGCATATCGCAGTGGCATGAAGCACCGCTCGTAGACGCATTGGTGACGCCAGACTATAATTCGGCTGCATTGTTTTTGCCAACTCGACCCAATCAGGGTTCAGAAGCGCCTTCTCGAAGTAACTCGCGCATTGGAATTCGCGTATTTCCAGTAGCGATGAAGCGCAAGAAAAAGCGCGAATCAGGCGTCACGGCGCGTGTTGTAGCGACAGCCGCTTCGCGCGGCAAACACGAACAAGCAAACTCGCGCCTCACTCGAAGTCTCCCGCATGCTTCATGCGTCTCGATCACGTTGTCCGCTGGATCATAAACGCGGATCACTGCATCCTGCGAACGGCTGCGAAACTTTGCTCTCGCCAGATTGATACCAGATCACTCCTACGCGAATTGACAATAGCCTGTTGCTGTTCAGGCTTTGGCAGTCCCTTCCACAAGCGAATAAGTCCGTTAGCAGCAGCCGATCGAGTGTATAGACGTTCTACCTCCGTTAGGTGTTTTTCAGCGGCGACAACTTCGTCTACGGCAGTGTTTGTATGCGAAACCAGCAGCACCGAACTGTGCCGCTTGAATAACTCGGCAGCAATCGCGCCGAATGCAGCACGGCTTTCGCGCGCGCCTTTACTGAGAGCAACTCTGGAGCGCCAGAAACCGCTGCAAAACCTAGGATGCGATCACCAGCGCAGTTTGATTTGGCGTTAAGAGCCTCTACGCGCTCAATCAGCTTCCCGAGCAGAAAAGTGAGATCTATTTCCAATCGCGCGGATGGAACAAAGCTCCCTAGGTCGATTCCCAAGCTGATCGTGATTGTTAGTCCTTCGGTCGATATCATCGTTGTCGGCACGCGGCCTTTCTCAGGCACGATCAAATGCCCGGGTGCATCACCGGGAGCGTTCAAAATAGAATCGACTGCGAAGGCATATTGAAAGCTCGCGTCGGCTCCACCGATCCTTCGTCCATTTTTCAGCTGCACGGCGTTACTTGATGAACTCTTCTGGGCGGCAAGGATTTCTTCGCGCAGGGCGGTTCGAAATTCATCGAGAACGCCACGAAGTGGTAGAGACTCGCTGGTTAACGCAGCCGTCTGCATGAATACCCTCATTCGTTGACATTGATATCCTGCGAGGCCGGACCAAGATTCATATTGAAAAATATGCGCGACTGAGCCCAGATGCGAGTGGCACTTATACGGACGCTAAGCCAACCAGGAATCCTCTTGCAAAGAATGCGCGCTAAGATGAAGGCGCTTTCCGCACAAGAGTGGGTCGCGACCCCATTCCACACGCGCGCGCATGGCGCGCCGTGTCACGTTGCCAGCTTCATCGTAAACGCGAATCACAGCATCGTGTGAGCGGCTGTGAAACTCTTCTACTCTTTTACGATCACCGGCGTGCCTTCGTGACTGGCGTCGAAAAAGTGCTCCGCCATTCCTTTAGGCAAACGAATGCAACCGTGCGAGGCAGCATACCGCGGGACATAGCCCTCGTGCATTGCGTAACCGCCGTTGAAATGCATGCAATAGGGCATTCGCGCGCCATCGAAATGTGTCCCGGGCGGCTGAGGATCATTCCGCGAATCAATGTTCGACTTCACGACTTTACCCGAGTCATCGACGTAATCGCCAAACTCGCTTGAGACGTGGTTCCTATCTTTGGAAATAACGTGATAACGGCCTGGAGCGTGGAAAACCCAGGTTTGCCGGTAGAGACAGTCGATTCGCCCACCACACGTTTGCCTTTGTAGAAATAAGCTCTCTGTTCCCTGAGATAGACGACGATCTTGGGCGAGCCAGGAGCGCCGTCGCCCTTCCAATAACCAGATGCGGTAGCCTGCCAAGGAAAAGCTCCGGCGCGTAGATTCCGCACGTAGGATGGAACTTCTTCGCAGCTAGAGCAGAGCACGATGATTGCCGCGCTGCTTAAAAGCTGGATGAAGCGCCGAAATTTCACAGAGCGGCGGACAATAACGTGCTATGAAAAATCATCAACTAACCAACGCGCTGATAATGATGTGGGCTCGGCCCAGCGCCGTGAGCTGTTTTTTTGAGCGGTAGGATTGCGCCCTAGCGAAGCATGCGCCATTTGCAACCTGAAAACGCGCGTGACAATCGTTTGATGCGATTCAGGTGATTGTGAAACGGCCGGTCCGCACAATTGTCGTCCGGTTGTCGATCTTCGCTCTGTTCGCCACGACCAAAGTGGCGCAAGCGGGACCATTCGAGGATTTCTTTAGGGCAGTCCGCCGCTCAATTGCCCACCCGGAAGCGAAGCCGCGATCGCACCGGAGCAGTCATAAGCATAATGAGACTCCGCCGAGCGATGCTTCGAATAGTCAGACTTCGGGCAGCCCAGTCCCTGCGCCTCCGGGTCGGCCCGATCTGCGCGTGGCGAAGGCAGCCTTGGGCACAAATCAGCAAAAAACTGACCTGCTCCTGCCGTATGGAACGCCCGTCCCCGGTAAACCAGGCTTAGTTACCAGTCCGTTCGCGCCAGATAGCGGTTACGTCGACGTGACCGGTTTTCCGCCGGGAAGCGCAGTAGAAGATCCTTACACAGGCAAAATTTTCCTTACGCCGTAACGCGCCCAGATCGCGGGGCTGGATGGAAGGATTCTCAAAGCCGTAGCGCCGCTCATTTAGAAATCGCGGAACTCGCCCGCGTGCTCGTGCGTTGTCGATCACGCTGCCGGCGTCGTCGAATGCGCGAATCACAGCGTCCCTGTAAAACGGCTGAAAAACTTGGCAAAGCCGATCGCGTTGTTGATTGCGTTTGGGCCGGCATACCACAGTGAACCGAAGCGCAAAGCATGTTAGAGCGGGGCGCGGCTTTAGGGATTGTTGACCACTTGCGGCGCAGGTTTGCTCGCTTCAAGCTCTGCGCTCACCTTCTGTAGGCCCGTAGTAAGAGTTTCAATTTGCTTTTCCTGGTGCGAGACGGTCGCTTGCAAGTCCTTCTGCTGCTGGGCCACCGTAGACTTTAATTGCGTGATGGTTGCTTGTTGTTCCTCAACCTTGCGATGCTCTTTTAGGAACTCATTGAGCAACATCGCGTTCACTTGTTCGTAGCGAACGCTGTAGGGTTTTCCCCCCTTGTCGCGCACCACTAGGTCGGGGTTCACCTTTTCCACGTCCTCAGCCACAAGCCCGAACTGCGACGTGCCTGCGGGGTCAATCTCCTTCTTATAGCGAAAAGTGACCGGTTGTCATTCGTCCCCGGGCATCGCCCAGACCGAACATGGACGTGGACACCGGATACTCAGCCACTTTCCCGCCGTTCTGTAGAAGCATCAGCTTCTGATCTCGCACGCTGATGATAAGCTGGCTGGAAGTATCGAGCGGTGTGATTGCGAAGGCAGAGGCAGCCGAAGTCAGACTGAAAATTACTGCTATGGGACGAAGCATGCCGACCTTTTTACTCGACTATTTCAATTTTGTCACGCAGGAATTGCTGTAGTCGCGCGCGAGTTCTCAAAATTGATTTTTGACCAGCGACCGCCGAAAGAAGAGAGGCAAACGTAAAGGAAGCCGCAAGCAATCGACATCGCATCGAAAGAATGAAAACACGCGGACGGCGAACACTTCTTTGTGCAAGACTGCAAAAGCAAAATTGGAATTGCTGGCACGAGTTCTTAAACTCGACATGGACAATCCAGCAGACCGCGAGAAATTGTGTCGAGCAATTCTCGATCTTGTCGTCGGGAGAAAAATGCCAAAGCAAAAAGGATGAAGCGCGTTTTTGGCTTCACCTGCCGACCGCGCTCTGCTCTATCAGCAGTCGGGGCGGCGCTAACCTCCCCGCGAGGGCATCTTTGCCCTATTGTCGCGCTCGGCGGCAGATGTTAATGTGGCTGCCGCCAAGCTCAAGTTAACTCCGGAAGAATGGAAGGCGATTGACTCCATTGCTCGCTAGGTCATGACCAGGTAAAGTCGGGTTCAGGCACCTGGGCATCATCATTTCGCGACCCCTCTGCAGGGATAGAGCTACAGCTCGCCTCGTCTAGGGCGTTGGTGTCGGTATAGGAAAGATACTCGGTGTAGCGGTAGCACCCGGTGTAGGACTGATGACTGGAATCGGCGTTGCCGTGCCACCACCGCCCCCTCCGCCTGTGCCTTCGTTCTCTTTTCGGTACGTAATGACAAGCGTCGCACCGACTATCGGTCGGATTCTGACTTCAGCGGGACCAGCTATTATCACTCGATTAGTAATGTCCGGCGCATTTTGCGAATTGGCGCCAGTACTGAGATCAACCCGTGTCGCGGTGAGAACATTAGCAGTTCCGCCACTTTCAGTGTCACCCTGTAACGTCACCTCAACCACGCCGCGATCAGTTCCTCCTTGCTGAGAAAAATTCGTGATCTTAAGAAAGTGATCATCAGGAACTGTGATTACCAGCGCTTGAGTCGTGATAATTTTACTTTTGAATTGACCGGCAAATGCAAAGCTTGCCGCAGCCAAGATAACGAGGGCAATCAAACATCGAGCGGCGAAGATCTTCATGTTTGGAGAGATACACGCGGTTTTCGTTTTAGCCAACTGCAATCGGTTTACTCGACTACAACGTCACTCGACTGTGAGCGGTCCGTCAAAGATTGTGAGGCTGATCACTTCCGTGCGCGCGATGTGCGGACCGTGACGCGCGTGCCTCTCGGAGCAAAGAACAGCGCCCCAACAGTGTAAATCGTACCAGATTCCGCCCATTCGCCTGCCAGCACATAAGCCCATTCGTTCGCCTCCGCTTACGCTAAAACCGTGGCGGAGGCGATGAACCTTAAACTCGACATGGGCAATCCAGCAGACCGCGAGAAATTGCGCCGAGCAGTTCTCGATCTTGTCGCCGGGAGAAAAATGCGAAAGCAAAAAGGGCATGGTTGAAATTCTCTCGTTCTCTCGCGGGCAAACGATCTGGATTGCAGACGCGCATCGCAACGACGGAAAGCGTTTTGTTGTCCACGCGGAGGAAAAGCTGACGGCGTTTGCGGACTTGAATTGGCGATTCGCGATAACGAGGAGGAGTATGCACTTCACAAAGGCGAATTGGGCCCGGTTTTACCGCCACCGCCGGGACCCTGACCCAGTTGGAGATGTTTCAAAAGCGACTTAAGGTCCTGGGGAGAACCCTGGGGCATACCCCCTCCCTTGGGGTCTTTTGCTGGCTTGAGGTCACCGACTTTGACCGCTTTTTTGGTTTTCTTTTTCTTGTCTTCCATGTTTGTTACTTGTCCTTTGCTGGGTTGTTTATGGTTTGTCTGTTTGTTCTTCGTTGCAAGAATAAACAATTTTCATCACGGCTGGAATGAAACGTTCGAGGCATCCCGCCATTTTAGCCTCAGCGCCGCTTTTTGCGCCAGACTTTCCGATTGGCCTCTTTGCCGCTTTGGCGGCACGGGCCGGATGCGGTCATCGTAAACGCGAATCACAGCGCAATGTGACCGGCTGAAAAATTTGGCGTATCCAATTGCATTGTTCATTGCATTTGGCTCACCGTACCAGAGGCGGCCAAATGGCAGCGCATCGGAAATCAGATCGACGCCGCGATGATCTTTGCGTGGCCGAATCTCATAAACGCGTTTTGAGCTGGTCATCGCGCTGGGCAGCGGTTGGGTGCCTCGCCTAGATGACATGTAAAGAGTGCGGGCAAGTGGTTAAGCTCACCCGCACTTATGCAATATCGTATTAACACTGAGTTGTCCTCACTCGAGGAAACCCGCCGCCAGTTTAATGGTGGCACTGGTGTGATCAAGCTTGGAATT
>WNFP01009839.1_pt1 | contig 10209 bp, 11 predicted proteins | sample 5400201 | NCBI WGS metagenome assembly WNFP01 (sample SAMN13153355, study PRJNA577476) | soil metagenome | isolation source: 115 cm saprolite under Madrone tree | place: USA:California | collected 2016-06-14
TCCGAGGATACGGCATGACCTCGGCCATCTTGCCCATGTCCATCCCGGTCTGACCATGGGTCATGTACGCCGGGAGCAGGGGCCGGATCTTCTCGTTCAGATCCCCGGGCTTCATGCCCACCATGTTCGGGAACTCATGTCCCATCTGGTTCATGACGTGATGGGTCATATGGCAGTGGAATGCCCAGTCGCCGGGCGCATCGGTGATGAGTTCGATGTTGCGCGTTTGGCCCACCGCGACCAAGGCCGTGGTCTCCGGCCACTGGGCCGACAGGGGAATATCCTCTCCGTCGGTCGCGGTGATGCGGAAGTGATGCCCGTGGATGTGCATCGGGTGGTGGTCCGTGGCGCCCAAGTTGCCCAGGCGCAACCTGACCCTATCTCCGGTCTTGCACACCAGCGGCGCGGTGGCCGGAAACACCTTGCCGTTGATCGTCAGGACGTTGAAGTCGCTCATTTCTAACGTGTTCGGGCGGGCGGTCCCCGCTTTCACTGACCATTCACTGATCATCAGCGAGAAGTCGCGATCCACGTGATACTCAGGTGAGGGGTTTCTCGGATGGACGATGAACATGCCGATCATCCCCATCCCCATCTGCGTCATCTCGTCGTGATGGGAGTGGAACATGAAGGTCCCGTGCTGTCGCAGGGTCCACTCGTACTTGGTTGTCTCCCCGGCCTTGGTGTAGGGCTGCGTGAGGCCTCCCACACCGTCCATCCCGTTGGGGAGATAGATGCCGTGCCAGTGGGTCGAGGTCGCCACCGGCAGTCTGTTCGTCACGTAGATTCGTATACGCTCGCCTTCCACCGCCTCGATCACGGTGCCGTTGACGCGACCGTTGTAGCCCCAACAATGTGCGCGCAGACCTGAGTCAAAGGCGTGGTCGACTTCCTCGGCGATCACATGAAGGACCTTCACCCCGTCGACGACCTTGAAGGGAAGCGCGGCGCCATTCGGCACCACCACCGGCCGGTAGTGCTCTCCAGGCAACCCCGGCGGCAACGGCGCCACCTCGAGAGGACCTCCGCTATAGGACTTCTCCCAATATGACCGCCCGCCTTGAGCTCTCGGCTGGGCCGCTGCCGGTTTGTATCGCCCCGAACCGCTCTGGCTCGCGGGATCACCTTCCTTTGGCCATACGGCACCGCCCGCCAGCGAGGCAGCGCCCATGCCCAATATCTGCCGCCGCGAGAATCTATTCGCCATGCCGACCCTCCTTCATCTTCGGCTTTGCGCCCGCTCCCTCCACCCGGAATCCATTCGAGGCCGGCAGCCGGCCGCTCGACATCTGCTCCAGGTCCGCGCGCGCCAACCAGTACTCGCGTAGCGCGTCGACATAGGCCACGCTGGTTTCGATCTGCTGCTCGCGCTCGCGCAGTAGTTGAACCACACCGATCTGCATCGCGTTGTATTGCAGTTGGGCTTCGTTGACGATCCGCTCTCTCAACGGCAGCAGAATGTCGCGGTAGTACACCGCCCGGTCTTGCGCCCCTCGCATTCGCTCCTGGACCGCCCGGGCGGTCGCGCGAATCCGCACGGCCAACGCGTAGTACTCCTGCTGGGCGCGCCGTAGCTCCACCATCGCTCGAGCGACCCGCGCTTGCCCTTGATCGAAGAGTGGGATGGGAACGGACAGCACCGGCCCCACTCGCCAACCTTCCACTGGCTCCCGCTCGGCTGACGCCCCGAAGTCGACCGACGGGATCAGGGCGGTGGCCGTGTCGTATCCCAACTGCTGGCCGGCCACCATGATCCGTTGCTGGGCATTCGAGAGATCGAGACTCCGGGTCAGCGCAGTTCGCTCGATGCTACTCGCCGGCAGGACTTGCTCTGGAATCTCGGGCAACCGCCCGTCGATGTCCCACTCGGTCGCCTCGCCCCAGGCTCCCATAAAGCTATTCAACTGCTCTCGACCCTGAACGGCGGCGACCTCGGCAGATCTCAGCGCCAATTTCGACGCTTCCATCAGTGCACGGTCCCGAGCAAGATCGAGGTCTGTAATGTTGCCCGCTTCATGCAGTCGCCGACTCACCTCGAACGAAGCGGTGAGCGCCTGCACGATCGACCCACGGAGCTCCAGCATTTGCTCATTGGCCTGCTGCCCATAGAAGGCTGTCCGGACCTGCAACGCGAAGTCGAGCACAGCCCCCGTGACCCGAAGCTTGGCCTCTTCAAACTGGGCGACGGCCACCCGCTTCCTGAGTGGAACGTAGAAGGCGTCCAAAAAACTGACGACGACGCTGAGCTGTATATCCGGCCGGATCCCCGACAGCGGAAACTGCACGGCGGCGTCTAGGATGGGATTTCTGAACAGGCCGGCCTGGACCAGGTCGGCCTGTGCCACGCCCAACTCGGTGTAGATCGCCTGGAGGTCCCGATTGTTGAGCATCGCGATCTGCACCGCGTCATCAGCGCTCAACTTCCTCTGGCGCAGGGCCCGCAGCTTCTCCTCCGCCTCTTTGTCCAGTTCGGATCCCCTGTTCCACACGATCGTCGTCGCAGCGCGCTCTTCTACGGCAGCGCTCACGTCGGGAAACCCGGCGTGGAGATCCACCGACGCACAGCCGGTGAGGCCGAAGAGCAGCAGAACCACGCCGCCGATCCTTTGGACCTCCATCCTTCCCCCTTCGCGTATCAGCTGACGACCTCTCGCATCACGCTGATGATCCCTCGAGAAGAGACGGCGGATCGATGCGATAGCCCATCGTCATCGCGTCCATGAAGTCTTGGATCTCTCCGTGCTCCAGGACAATCTGGCTCGCCTTGGGTACCGTCGAGATGACCTCTCCCTCGCCGACGACAGTCTGTGAGCGTCCCCCTTCAGTCTGACGGGTCTGATGCTCCCCATCCCGGGCTGCCGCTACGGGCGCCACCGGCTGCACCGAAGGGATGTCCGATCGTGTGTGGGCGAGCGTTTGGGAAGGCGGCCGCTCGGGTGCAACTGTCGCCTCCGGATGCGCCGGGTGACTGGCGGCCAGTGGCTCTAGTTGGTAGCTCGCGCATCCCGCCAGTAGCGCCGCGACAACGAGTACTAGTTGGCCTCGACGAGCTGTCATGTGGGTCGTCATTGCTTGCATCAGTCCGGCATTTTGTCGATCTTGGTGATCGCGCGGGCGTCCGTATCGATGGTGAAACGAACCTTGTCCCCCGGCTTGACACTGTTCAGCAGCGAGGCGGGATTGGCCTTGTAGCCCATTGTCATGGCCTCCATGAAGCCCTTGATCTCCCCGTGGTCCAGAACGATTTGCTGCTTCTCTGGACGCAGGCCGGTGACGGTTCCCTCCCCGGTGACGAACTTGGGCTTGGGCTTCAGCTCCGGGTGCTCGCTGGCGTCGTGCGTCCCCCGGTGTCCGGACAGCGTGTGGGCGTAGGCGATCACGGCCCAACGGTCGTTCATCGACAGCTCACCCTTCCAGGACGGCATCGCGGACCCCTTCGACTTGAACGGTTCCACAAGGCCGCCTTCGCTGACGCGCCAGACCCAGAAGTTGTCCGGCATCTCCGCAACCATTCTCCCGTCGGTGAGATTTGCCGGCTTGAGTGGAAGATTCACCGAGCCGGGCCCTTTCCCATCCCCCTTATCCCCGTGGCAGAGCGCACACTTGGCCGCGAAGATCTCCTTGCCCTTGGCGATCATCTTGGGGTCCGTCCAGACTCGGGTCGGAATATGGGCATTGGCATACTCGGCGGGGATCGACGGGTGCACATGGTCCCCATGGGCGGCCTTGGGCGGACTAGCCTGCGGCTGCTGCGCCTGCATGTTGCCGAGCGTGAATCCTGCTAGCCAGGCGGCGGAAACTGCCAGACCGACAATAGCGATGACGACGGACACGCGTGCACGAGTCACAGACCCCTCCTGTTCCGTGGGCGGAATACGCCCGAGCCGACTACGCCCGGAACCACAATTCGAGACCGGGGACGTAAATTGGGACTACAGAACGGGAGCGACTAGATCAGGAGGGATGCGTACAGCAGGAACAACGGTGGTCGACTTGGCAGTCTCTTCGAATCTTCCGATGACGAGATGAGCAGCCGTACGGGAACCGAGCGGGCTACTGGCAGCGCGACGGCCACCTCCACGCTCGGACCCACCTGCAGATAACCTGTGCTTGACGGCAGACCCACCGCATCACACGAAATCAGATCCTCATCCGCGTGGTGATCCGCCGAGTGATGTGCGTCCTCGGCAGCATGCGATATCAGGTCCGCGAAGGCAGGCAGCTCGCAGGCGTGCCCAAGCACCAGGAAGAAGGCGAGCATCGGGGCGAACCACCGCGACGCCGACAGCACGCGAGAGAAGTAAGCCATTGGGCGACAGGTTACCTGTCGCTCTCGTTGGTGTCAAGAAACTGGCGGCGGCAACAGAAACTGGCGGCGGCGAGTCTTGTCTCACTGATCCGTGCGCGCACCCCTAACACCTTAGCGTTATTGTCCCTTCTCGCAGGCGTGTTCCTACCGGTTCATGTGCGACGCCTTGGTATTGGTCATTGATGTCGCATTCACCTTTGTCGCCCCTTAAGCCATTCTTTAGAGAAGTCAGCGACCCGAAATAGCCTTTCCGCGGGGACTTATCGGTTCCCGTTCACTCGGCTGTAAGGGCATGAACCGGCTTGACACCGGTTCCGGAGACGCCTAGCTTCTTGTCGATAGCTCCTGCATCGTAGCTTCTTGGTTTGGCGGTGGCACAGGAGGTCTTCCATGTGATACCTCGAGAGCGGGCCACCTTTCCGGCAACCCGATCGAACAATGAGACGGAGAGTCAAATGACGAAACGTCCTGGCGACAAGACACCGGAGCCTCCTGGCGGCCGGGCCGCTGAGCGGCTTCGCATGTTTGAGGATGCGCGCCGCCCGAAGGAAGCGCTTTGCAAGCCGAAGAAGGGGGCGTCTGTGAAGGACGCGCCCAAGAAAAAGGGGGGGCGCGCGCGATGAGGAGCAAGATCGACGCCGAGATCAACCGTCGCGGCAAGCAGAGGAAAGCGACGCCGCCCGCAGGGGGCAAAGCACTCCAACGGCTGTTCATATACCTCGCCCAGCGCGATCCCGCGCTCAACAACGAAATCGTCGCCACCATCGCCGTCCCCCGCGCCGCGCGACCCAAGTTCGGACTGACCAAGGCCGCCTTGCGCGCCCGGGTGTTCGCTGCCCCCCAAGCTCGGCGCGCACGGCGGACGCAGCCGGCAGCAAAGTCCTTCGCGGCGACCATTGTCAGGGCGGCCACCGCGCTCACCAAGCGGCGAAAGCCCCGCGTCCGGGCGCGCCGGGCGAGGGCTTTTGGAGCGCCTCCCGTACCGGCTCCGTCCATCTGGCAATCGATCGGGCCCTCGCTCGTTCCGAATGGGCAGACGTATGGAAGCAATCGCGTCGACGTGATCGGCCGCGTCTCCAGCATCGCCGTCGATCCGAAGGACCCAAAGCATCTGCTGCTCGGCGGAGCGGGTGGAGGTATCTGGGAGAGTGCCGACACGGGGGCGACCTGGCAGCCTCGCACGGATCAGATGCCGTCGCTCGCGATCGGAGCCATCACCTTCGATCCCACCGCGCCCAAGCGGGTCTACGCAGGCAGTGGCGAGGGGAACTTCTATGCCAACCTGGGTGCCGGCGTCTACAGGTCCACGGACGCCGGCACTACGTGGACGGTCCTGGCCTCGGCGCCGTTCGTCGGGGTCGGCTTCTACGATCTTGTTGTCGATCCGCAGAATCCCCAGGTCCTCTATGCGGCCACGACCAACGGGTTCTACCGGTCGACCAACGGCGGCGTGTCGTGGAGCGCGAAGCGTCCAGGAAGATGCTGGGACATCAGCGTCCATCCCAACGGGGGACTGGTCGAGCTCCTCGCGACCTTCGCGGACGGCCTCTTCGTGTCGACGAACGCCGGCAATTCCTTCGCCGCCGTCGCGCTCCCCGCGGGGCCGTCAGGCGCCTGGTCACGGCTTGCCGTCGATCGGGTGACGGTGGCGCCGGATGTCAGCTATGTCTTCGGCGCCGTCGGCACGACGGCGTACCTGTGGCGGCGATCCGGGACGACGTGGACGAAGATCACGTCCGTGCCGGCCTTGAACGCGAACCAGGCTTGGTACGACTGGTACGTCGCGACTCCGCCGGACGACAAAGGGCTCGTGTATCTCGGGGCCATCGACACGTATCGGGGAACTCTCAGCGGATCCACCTGGACCTGGAAGGACGTCACCACCCAAGGCGCCAACAGCATCCATCCGGACCAGCATTGCCTGACCTTCTCCCCGAACAACTCGCAGATCATCTATGCGGGCAACGACGGCGGGATCTTCCGGTCGGCGAACCGCGGCGCCACCTGGAAGGAGCTGAACAAGGGTCTCGGCATCACCGAGATGGAATACCTCGGCAGCGATCCGAATACGTGGAAGTGGCTGATGGCGGGCACTCAGGACAATGGAACGATCCGCTTCACCGGCTCCACGGTGTGGGATCACATCGCGGACGGTGACGGAGGGGATTGCGGGGTCAATCAGCTCAACCCGAACATCGTGTATCACTCGTACTATAACGTGTCGCTCGAGCGTTCCAGCAATAAAGGCAACACGTGGACGAATCAGTCGCCCCCCAGCCTGCCCTCGCTGTTCTATCCGCCTGTCGAGGTCTTCGGATCGACGGTGGCCATCGGAGCCACCTCTCTCGTGGTGACGAGAACCGGCGCCGCGCCGTGGACGACCTTCGCGCTCGGGCTCTCCTCCAACGAGGCGCCCACGGCCATGCGCGAAATCGATGCCAACACCATCCTGATCGGCACCAATCTGGGTCGCATGTTGAAAGTGAGCTGGATGGGGACGGCCTGGAGCAAGGTCACCCTGACGTCACCGACACCCCGCTACATCAGCTGCATCGCCGTCGACCCCAGCAACCCGCTGCGATTCTGGGTGACTATCTCGCAAGTCGGCGGAGCCATGGTCTACCGCTCGGACAACGCGGGCAGTTCCTGGGTGAGTTGTACGGCGGGCTTGCCGGGTATCCCCATGAACTCGGTGGTGGTCGATCCGGCCAGCTTCAAGCGGGTATGGGTCGCCGCCGACGTCGGCGTCTATCAGACAGTAACCCTAGGCTCGGGGTGGACACCGTTTTCCAATGGCCTTCCCAACGCAATGGCCGCCGATCTCCTCTTCCACAAGCAGGATCGCATGCTCGTCTGCGCCACGCGGAATCGAGGGGCGTGGGTGATGTCGGTGCCGTAGGTCGCCCGTCATACCCCCTTACCCTTGGCCCCTCACCGTCTGCCCTTCCGGGGCGAGGAATCGAAGGCCGTCTCCCTCGGAGAGGGAGAGGATCGGGGTGAGGGTAGTACCGGATGTCTCGACTAGCGCGCCAGCGATCGGGCGCGACGGCGGAGCCAGAACCCGGCGAGGACGCCCGACAGGATGGCCGCCACGAGGACCTGCGCCGTGTCGATGAGGAGATAGATCCGACTGAGGGCCAGCTCACCGCTGATCCAGCTTGCCAGGGCGCCGAGTCCCATTCCGAGTATCCCCACCAGGGTCGCTTTGAGCCACATCGGTCGCACTGCGTAGCTGGCGAGTCCGAGGGCGATGCCCGCGAGAACGGGGAAGACCTCGTCCATAGAGACCTCCTTCTTGGCGACGCGACGTTGGATCACGCGGAGTGCAAGGAGCATAGCTGATCTGGCCAAGACGTCAAGGGCCATGCCCCTGCCCAGGCCTGTCGTGTTCCCGCGCATTGGGATGGTCGCCTAGTATGTGAGTTCCTATAAGCCGAGGCGAGGGGGGTTAGGTTTCATCTCCGCATGCCGCTGAAAGCGACGCCGCACCTTACGTCCCCACGGTGAACAGTCCAAACGGGGAGCACTCCATGAGACTGGCACGCCTCGATCAAGTGGTCGCGCTGCAGCTCCAGCACTATCGAGTTCTTGGTCATTTTCTGGCCCTATATTGTTACCGGCACTAGTCCAGCACCGAGGCCTTGGCTTGTTCGCAACTGTGGGGTTGTGAACAGCCTTGGGATCGCCCGTAAAAGATCGTGGCCCCAACAGGATGCAAACCGCGTTTCATTCTAAGAGGGTGGCCCTTCTCCCAACTATCGCGATCTTGAATCGTTGCCGCGTAAGGCTGCCGCGGAGAGCGATACTCGGCGAAGGGTCGCGGCAGGTCCGGCGCCTTCGACCAAACCGCATCACCGCGAGCTCTCGTCGAATTCTTGCCGCAGCAAGGCTGCGAGTAACGATCGATCTACAGTGACTTCCCTTTGGCAGCCTGCCCCTTCAAGAGAAAAGTCTTGGGAAGCTCACCTTCGCCACAAATCTTGAACGATCCGAAGTCTTTGTACCAGGGGCCGTCGGGCGCCTCCGGCTCAGATTCGCGCCACAGTTTCAACTTGTAAAGGTCTTCAGCCCGTATGTCGCGCTCCGCAACCCGATCGAAGAGATGCTGCCGGAGCATCGGCGGAAGATCGGTCCACCGAATCTTCGGCATCAATCACCAAAGGTCATCCGCGCAAGTTCTTCCTTGAGCCGCTGCCGTTCGACAGAGCTCGAAGATTCGGTCAGTCGCTTCACGAGCAAGAAGAAACGTTCCTTCTCGGCTTCCTTGGATTGCAGCCCGGCCTCGATCAAATCTACTAGGACGCGGTTGGCGCTGGTCTTCCTGGTCTTGGCCAGGGCCCGCACGCGCTTGGCCATCCCGCTTGGAATCGACACGCTTTGACGAACAGATCTTTCTGTGTCAGCCATGTTGGCTATGCTACACCATTCTGCACCACCCTGCACCATCCCGGAGGTGTGTGTGCCTTCGATTGGCAGCGGACACCCCCTAACAGTCCAGCTTGAAATTAGGTACTTGGCGACCTGCACCTTGAGGCCTTACGAGGCGACGAGATCGTCCCGTGTTGGTTCGTTTCGGTCGGTTTACTTCATAGATACTTCATAGCCGGTTCGGATCGCCATGCGGATCTCTTCCAGACTACTGCGTGCAGGGCGTTCGTCCACACTCTTGGCACGTCTTTGTCACGTAGTCCACCAACGTCTCGGGCTTGGACACTTCAATCTCGCGCTGCCAATACCGCTCGCGTTCCCCTTCCGGGGCGACCGGGTCATCGAAGACATCCTGCAGCCACGCCTCGTAGGACCCCGCGTCAAATTAATCTCCTAAAGCATGCAGCCTGAACGCCGGCTCATTGCCGGCGGATGTAGACGATCACATCTGCGAGACCGGTCGGATATCGCTCGAGAACATGGAGGACCGCATCGGCTATTGCCTGGAACTCATCCCCTCGGAAGCTCGCGGGCACGAGGATGATACCGGCGTGTTCAGCGTTCGTCGCGACGGCCTCGGTGGCCAGCTTCACGAAGTCCCCGATATTGGCAGTGACGATTGCCCGCATCTCCTGCGTGGCGTAGGCGAGCTGCGCGCGGTCATCACGTTGGATATTGCCGACCTCGTGCGCGGCGACGGCATCAACGCGCGCCTCGCGAAGAATCTCGGCAATGGCGGGAGACAGATTCTCGTCGAGGTAAATCCTCACCGAACGGAGACTACACGCACGAGCCCCGGGTACTCCCGTTCGAGTCTCTCAGGAGTCAGCACCTTGTTCGAGTCGACCTCCGACTGAACTTCCTCGCTGTAACGGCGGTAATACATCAGCGCTGCCATCAGCTGCGCTTGCGATAGGTGAGGGAACATCCCGCCGAGGCGCTTCGCGTCCTTGTCTTGGCTGAAATCTCGCAGCACCTCCCAGACGGCGAGCCCCGTGCCTCCGATCTTCGCTGTTCGGCCGGTCGGCTCGTCTGCGAAGTAGATCCCTGGGCACTGTCGCATGCGAAGGGCTTCCTCGAGAAGTTCCTGCGCAACATCTGCGACCGATCGTCGGCTCCGCGCGGCCGTCGCCTCGAGATCCCTCCGCAACGATTGACGGAGACGCATGGTCGTCGAGACCCTCGGCTCCTGACGGCCACGCTGGCTGCGGCTCGCATCCTTGCGGTTTGCAGCACGCCGATTCACGGTCTGACGGCGACGCTTCGAACCAGGCTGCCTCATAACCGTGATCTTACCTTGTAAGCGACCTGATTACAATAGGAGACGCGAGGCCTTTTGATGGCTGGCGTCGTGATGATTCCGGCCTAGAATTGCCTCGATGGGACCGTCACAGGAGCCGATCCATGAGGCGATCGTTCGGGAGGAAGCGCGAATCGCACGCCTTGGAGCGGAGCTCGCCGAGGCCCGCGCG
>WNFP01005502.1_pt1 | contig 10204 bp, 9 predicted proteins | sample 5400201 | NCBI WGS metagenome assembly WNFP01 (sample SAMN13153355, study PRJNA577476) | soil metagenome | isolation source: 115 cm saprolite under Madrone tree | place: USA:California | collected 2016-06-14
GACCTTTACAATCTCCATCAATGGAACTGGCGGATTGATCTTGATGGCGAGTAGTGTCCAACCCGGCCAGCGAATAATGGTAACGAACCAAGGAAACGATCAGACGCAAGAGTGCGTCGTCGTATCCGTTGCGGCGCAGTCTGCGGGCAGTTATGTTGCGTTTAAATTCCCCACCCCGATGCCGCAGTTCTGGCACGGGTTGGAAATTGGCAAGGGTACGCTGCGTAGCTGGATCGAATACTTCATTGAGGCCCTTATTCTGCAAATCCGTGGTGATCGCACACCCGAAAGGCCAGTTCCTGATAAAAGGGGAAGTCAAGAAAAAACACAACTGCATCGACCGGAGCCTTTCTTGCTTCCCAGCCCACGTGAATGAGCCTGATCGGTTCGAACCTTCCGCGCCAAAGACTCGGGTGGCCCAGGCTTTGCGGTTGAATTTCGGGTGCCCCATCCTTCCGGTTTTCGAGAAGTTCGTCACGAAGGCATTCATCACGAAGAGCAGAAAGCTGCCCGGCGCTCTGACAATTGGTTGGCAGGATTCCTCACTTCTGTCGGAACCGGGCAGTATTTTTAAACTGAAGGTCAAGCCAGACATTACTGTCCGGTCGGCCGAACAATTGGTTTCGATTGTTGACGCGAAGTATAAGAAGGCAGCGGAAGCTTATGAGAATCACGACTTTTACCAAGTAATCTCATACGCCACGGGATTGGCTTGTCCGACGGACTCACCTGATATATCCGGCCAGTGAACAAGAGCAAGACGAAACGATAGGAATTCGCCAGACAAACATCACGGTGGGAGTACATCGGATCGATCTTGAGGACCCGAAGTGCGTCGAGAATGCGGAAGAGGTCGCTGAATCGGTACTACAGGAGTACTCAGCCAAGTTGCTAAATTAAGATTCGGAGTCATCAAAGATACTCTCATTCTTATTTTGTTCTCGCTCTGCTGCCCGTAACCCGATCACCACCTTCGCGAGCGTTGAGGTTTTCACCCTCTTTCCGTTGAGAATTGCCCGAATCGTTTTCCGATCAAGTCCCGTCTCTTTGGTCGATTTCCGTAATGCCCGCGCGGTAATCTCAGCAACTAAACTCTCGTTAGCAACAACCCGTCCGCCGTCATAATGAATACACACGTCATCGATGTTCTCGATGAAATCGTCTTTACTCTGTTCAAATCGCGAAACCTCTTTCCCGATGCAATGGTGTAGGCCGCCGTTCCAGCACCCTGAAATCAAATCGCTCGGGCCGGACGGAGAGAGGTGCAAGGCTCATAGACGCGGATTGCTGCGCCGGATGATGATCGCCCTCACATTTCGACGCTGCCACCATGATCTGCGATTACACCTGATTGCCACGACTTACACTAGTGCGGAATCGTCCCAACAATGCAATCAAACCGCACATTTCTTCCTTGGGTTATTGCAGTTTCGCGTATTCCGCTTTGGCAGCGATGAGGATGGGAATATTTGGGTCAGCGTCTTTCCAGAGCGTAAGAAAATCCTGATATGCAGTGCGGCTCTTCCTGGACATACTGTTCGGATCCTTTCTCCCGAGCCTGCGGTCGTCAATCAAAGTTTACTTGGGTCCAGGAGCCAACATTGTTATGCAATCAGGTGCCCGAGGGCTGATGCTCAGCCATCTGCCGCATGCCGGAAGGTCACGAAAAGATTAACCAAAGGCGTAAAGGATCATCGACGGAAAAATTATGTACGTGATTCCGTGTGCGATAACGGTCAGTTGCTTAAGTTATTTTGGTAGGCTGCAGGAACCGCGCCTCCTATCTCCGATTGCCCCGGCGGAACGATGTGCAACTCGCGCACCGTTTGGGGCTGGAAGAAGTACCATGAGGAAGCACAGGCATAAAAAGCACAACAGGGATGCGGAAAAAACATTGAATGCAACCGACGAACGCCTGCGGTTCATCGTCGACAAAATTCCTACAATAATCTGGCGCAAATTGCCTGATGGCTCGGCTGATTTCCTGAACCAACGCTTCCGCGAATATACGGGTCTTTCTTTACAGGACGGGCTGGGATGGGGATGGATGAATGCGTTACACGATGACGACCGTTCGATGAAAGAATGGCGCGAAGCCTGGGTCGCCGGGAAACCCTTTGAGAAGGAGGCGCGTCTTCGCCGGGCTGACGGGGAATATCGTTGGTTCCTGATTCGCGGCGTGCCCATGCAGGGCGAGGAGGGAAACACCGTCAAATGGTATGGAGTGACCTGCGACGTCGACGATCAAAAGCAGGCGGAACGGCGGCCGCTAGCGCTTATCGATGCCATCCCGCAGCAGATCTGGAGTGGCTCGCCGGATGGCACGCTTGACTATTGTAACGAGCGTTGGCGCTCGTACATGGGGCTGGGGCTGAAGGAGCTGCAAGGCCATGGGTGGCAAAGCATGCTTCACCCCGAGGATCGAGATCGCGTGCTTAAGGCTTGGCACGAATCGGTGGTAAATGGAACGCCTTACGAGCAAGAAGAACGCCGCCGGCGAGTCGACGGGACGTACCGTTGGTTCCTGTCACGCGGCATCCCGCTACGCGATGCGGAAGGGCGGGTCGTAAGGTGGTACGGGACAAACACCGATATTGAAGACCGCAAGCGGGCCGAAGAGGAACTCCGGCGCGTTTCCGGCCAGCTTCTGCGTTTGCAGGACGAAGAGCGACGCCGGATCGCTCGGGATTTGCACGATTCTACTGGCCAAGACCTGGTCGCATTGGCAACCATGCTTGGTCAAGTCCGTCGTTCCATTCCTTCGCGCGAGCGAAAATCACGCAAGCTTCTTTCCGAGTGTAAGGCACTGGCGGACCAGTGCATCCGTGAAGTCCGCACGCTTTCCTACGTACTGCACCCACCAGTGTTGGATGAAGCCGGTTTAGGGGACGCGATTGGCGATTATGTGCATGGCTTCACTGAACGAAGTGGAATCCGAGTGGAATTGGATCTGTCACCGCGTCTCGGACGGATGGCACGAGAAGTCGAGTTGGTTGTATTTCGAGTGGTGCAAGAGAGCCTCACCAACATCCAGCGGCATTCGGGAAGTCTCCAGACCAAGATTCGGATCGATCGCAACTCGAATCTTACGGTGGAAATCAGCGACCGTGGCCGCGGAGCTCCCGCCAGTGTATCGAGCGAGAAAAAAGAGTTCTGGTTTAAAATTGGTGTTGGCATTCGCAGTATGCAGGAACGAGTGAAGCTGATCGGCGGCGAGCTTGATATTGATTCCAGCGGTCGAGGTACAACCGTACGCGTGACAATACCCTTGCCTTTGGAGGCGAACGAAGGTGAAAAAACTTCGCATTCTGGTCGCTGACGACCACGGGCTGGTGCGGCGTGGCGCAGGAGCGGTCCTCCGCTCTCGACGCGGTTGGAGAGTCGTGGGTCAGGCAGCGAATGGCCGTGAGGCGGTAGAGAAAGCAATAAAACTGAAGCCTGATGTCGCCATACTCGATATCGGCATGCCCGAACTGGATGGAGTCGAGGCAACGCGTAAAATCCTGCAGGCGGTTCCGGATACCAAAGTGCTTGTCCTCACGATGCATGAGTCCACGCAGATGGTACGGCGTGCTCTGGGAGCGGGCGCTCGCGGGTATCTTTTGAAATCCGACCTCACGGAGTGCCTGGCGAAAGCCGTGAAGGCCGTTGCGGACGGCAAGCTTTTCTTGACTCCCAAGGTTTCCGAAATCGTGCTGCATGGGTTTCTCAGAACCAGTAGCGAGCATCAGCGAACGGATCGGAGAGGCACGCGAATAAGCGCTCGCGAGCTTGAGATTGTCCGGCTCCTGGCCCAAGGGAACTCGAATAAGCAGATCGCGGCACAGCTAGGAATCACAATCAGGACGGTTGAGACACACCGCGCCAAAATCATGCTAAAGCTGGGCCTTCATTCCCTGGCTGACCTGATTCATTATGCGATCCGCCAAGGCCTGCATAAGGGCGGCGTTGAGTGTGCACAATCTGCCGGGGCCGCCTAAGGCCCGGTATTCCCGCGCTAGTTCGACCCGAATTTCGCCGTTCGAACCCCTACGTATTAGCCACTAGTTGACCTCCGGTATTGACCTGGCCTTCCTGGGAAGACCAGCATAGGGCCCAGGTTGCAAAGGGAGGCCATGGAAAGATCCGTAATTTGCAAGAATTCGCTGTGCCGAATGGTGGTTGATCTTCGCACGCAAGATGATCGGATATTGAAGCTATCGGAACTAATCATTCATCAATGCCCTGAATGCGGCAACCGGTGGTCCCCCGACTGTCCCTTATGCGCAACGGACCTAGACGTAACCTGGCGTGAGGACCTCGCTAGGTGTTCACCACAGTGTCTCGTCGCATAGAAAGCCGAGCTTGCTATAAGCGGACCATCCATTGTTTCGGAGCACCCAGGGAGAAATGGACTCTGACACAAAAGCAGTATTCCTTGCGCTATGCCAACTATGTCAGGAGAGTTTGAAAAGTGCGTCGGAAACGCGGCTCGCCGCGTTGCGTATTCACGAAGCACTCGTGAAGGCCCGCGTTCCGGGATACCTTGAGGCATATGAGTCCACTGAAGTACATTTCGCAGGACTTGAGAAATCAAAACGCGAACTGGAAGCGTTAGTTGATGCAATGCTGCGTAAGGCAGGGACGAACCTACCCCGAAAATGAACTCACATTGCGTAGCTGCCCGACCCATGCACGGCTTGTCCTAACAGAGGCGATAAAAATCCATAAAAGGGACTCTTAAAACGCTCATCAGGGACGGCTAGTTTCTATTATCTTCTGCGAACTTCCAGTTCGCGCCAGTGTCCGCCCTTATAGTCGATCGAGAGGAGGCCTGTGATTCGCGTATTTCTCACTTTCGATGATGTCACTTCCGGCCAACGGCTTTTTGAATACCTGAACGAGCAGCCTGATTTCCAGGTTTGCGGTAAAGTCGCGATCACGGACCAAGCGGTCCGCGAGGCGATTGAACTGCGCCCTGATATTGCGATTCTAGAAATGGCCGCGGTGGACGATCTGGAAGTGGCTAATGCGTTCAAGCAACACATTCCCAATCTGCCGCTTCTGCTGGTAGCGGAAGAAGTTAGCCTGGAGACCGAGAAGAAGGCTCTGGCGCATGGCGTGGATGCAGTGTTTCCGAAGCAAGACGACCCGACAGCACTCGCGCTGAATGTGCGGGCGCTTTACGACATTATTGCGGGTGACCATAAGTTTTATTTTTAGTTAATTAAAATAGCTATGAAGAAAAACAAACGCGTGGCGGCGGTGGAATCGACCCATTCATCCAGGCTGTTCCGAGCAAAAACCCTGGCCCCAAGAATTAGGGCGCGGAACAATTCATCGGAGATTAGCTATTCCACGAATCTCTCAGGCCGGGTCACTGATGGTTGTGGGGTTCGCGGGCAAAGTTTTAGCGCGCAGCGGAGCTAACCGCAATTGTTCCAATTCGTCGCGGTAGAAAAGATTGTAAGTATCGAAGGGAATCAGGCGGCCATCGGGATGCACGATGTGGATGCAGGTCTTTTTTACGGAGCGAACATCGAAGGCGTGGGCATCCAGAAATTGCACGATGAGCACGCGAAAGATATTTTTGTAGGACAAATCAGCGGGAGCTGAGATCTTCGGCAGACAGCACAGCAGTTCGCGGAGCGATGCCGCCCCGGATTGCGGCGAATGGTTGGTGGCGAAAAGTTTGAACAGGCAATCGCGCACCCCTGGCTCTTCTTCGTAAACGATGGTGTTGCGCGCGGCATTCAGCAGCACATCGGGCTCGACAAAACGTGTGAGCGGGACCACTTTGCCGTCAACTTTTAGAGCGTAGGCCATGGCGAGCGAGTCCGGATGACAAGGCACTGGAATCACGTCTTCGGGGCGGAATATGTTAGTTTGCTCGAAAATTTTGCGGCGGACTTCGCTCAGCGTGAGCCGGTCCGTTGCAGGATCGAAGTGTTCCAAGCGGCCGGCGTCCTGAATCGGTTGCAGGGTCACGCCGCGCACACTAGGCTGCTGTACCGCGTACTCAATCATCTTGCCGATTTCGCCATCGTTCAAGCCTTTGCGAAGCGTGGCGACCAGGGTCGTTGAGATGTTGTATTTGTTTAGCCGTTCGATGGCGCGCTCACGAATGCTTCGCAGGTCAGCGCCACGCAAATCGAGCAGCGCTTCGCGTTTGAACGAATCGAATTGCAAATAAACTTCGAAGTCCTCGATTTCCGCCAGGCGTTTGACGAAATCTTCGTCCTGCGCGATTTTCAAGCCGTTGGTATTTGCCATCAGGTGACGAATAGGCCTCGCCTTGGCCATTTTGACGATGGTGAAAAAATCCGGATGTAGCGTTGGCTCGCCACCGGAAAGTTGCACCACGTCCGGGTGTCCTTCGTTGCGAACGACTGCGTCCAGCATTTTTTCAATCAGCGCGAGCGAGCGATGCTCGGTGCGCTCCGGTCCGCTGCCCGCGTAGCACACCGGACAACGCAGATTGCACGAATCTGTGAGTTCAACGAGCGTAAGACAGGAATGCTGCTCATGATCGGCGCACAAGCCGCAATCGTAGGGACAACCCCACTTCACGGGCGTGTTGTACACCATGGGCATTTCGGGCTTCTTGATGAACACCTCGCGGCAGCGCCGGTAGTAATCCACATCGTCGGCGATCAACACGCGCTCTGCGCCGTGTTCCGGGCAACGCTTCAGAAGAAAAACTTTCTCGTCCTGAAAAACAATTTTGCCTTCCAGCTTGCGAAAACACTTCGAGCAGATGGTCAGCGCTACGTCATAGAAAAGATACGGCCGCACCCGCTCAGTCACTGGCCCTCCGATCTGCGGCGAAAGAAGTTGAGCACGACCGTCACCAACAGCCAGATCAAACTGACCACGCAACCCACGGCACACACCACAAAAGACCAGAAGAAAAACGCATTTAGCTTTGCTTCACTGCCTATCATGAACGTACGCGAACAACCATAAAAGGATCCGACCGCAAGAATGAGCGTCGCCGCAACTGTAACGAGAATTGGAACCACCCGTAGCCGTCGTTTCTCCGTCATTAGGCCCTGCCACTGCTGCTTTCACGCACGGCTTTGACGACTATCCATACGATCGAACCCAGAAAAACCAGCACGCAAAGTAAAAAACATCCCGCAAAAATACTGCTCATTGGCGAGTTTCCATTCAGAGTGGACGCGAAACCAAAGCAACTGCCGCCTCCCAGCAGGAAGGAGCACAACATCACCAACAAAATCGGCTTATAGTTCGCTCTTCTGCCCGGAGGCATCGGCACTTGATTCATATTCGTGATCGCCTTCCGAAGAACGAAACTTCCTCACCAAGCTAGCTTCTTCCGCCAACCCGCCCTGGGTTTAGTCAAGAATCCGGCAACAGATGTGGTCGTGTCGGCCAATCGCCGCTGGTTTGTTTTGCTCTCAACCAACGAAACCAATCGGAACGGTAATAAGAGAGCATCGCAATACAGGCCCATTGGATGGACGACATGCCCAGGAGCACTCTTACGTCAGGCTTAAGAAAATCGCATGCCAGCCGGAACGCGAAATACGCAACCATGAACATCTTGAAGAGATCGCCTGGAATGAATGGGCGTCGCATCCGCCGCCAGAGAAATGTTCCGAGCGTCAGCGCAAAGAGCACTTCGTAAAGTTGCGTAGGGTGGCGGGTGATTCCGTCACCGAAGTTCACGCCCCACGCTAAAGACGTGGCAATACCCGAGGTGTGATCTTCCACTCCCGTCAAAAAACATCCGATGCGGCCAATGGCAATTCCAACGCACAACGGTACCGCGAATAAGTCTCCGGTGCGCTGCGTGATGCCCATAAGGCGTTTGGCAACCTCTACTGCAAACAGGCCGCCAATGAATGCGCCAACCATCGTCTTTCCACCCATCAAATATGCTGGCTCGCGCCAGTGCGCCAGCAGGAACGCGGGATATTCGAACCAGTACAGCACTTTGCCGCCGACCAGGGCGCCCATGGCCGCGGCAGCAATCATCCACCAGCGATTTCCGTCGTCCAGCGCATCGCCGGTGCGCTTCCGCAGCAGCACATACGCGCGAAATGCGATCGTATAGGCAGCCGTTTCAAAAACCAAATGAGGATGAAGCTTTAATGCGCCGAGAGGAATGTAAACCGGGAAGGTCATGGGCGTGGGAAATGACCGCGCGCTAACGTTACCCGCGAATGGCTACGGGGTCAATCCAAGTTCCTGCAAATACTTGACGACTTCGTTGTGCCCGCGCTCTTGCGCAAAAGCCAGCGCGTTCTTGCCGTCGTCGGTTCGTGCATGCAAGGCCGCGCCGTGGGCCAGCAGCATTTTCACAATCTCCAGGTGGCCATTGGCAGCAGCCGTGAGCAGGGGTGAATAGCCTTTCGCGTAGCGGTAGTTCACGTCCGCACCATTTTCCGCAAGCCACTGCGCGATTGAGGCATGCCCGCTCGCGACCGCTCCGGTGAGCGCAGAGTATCCCGTTCCATTTGTCGCCACGGCATTGATCTCCGCGCCTTTGCCTTGCAAATAGCGCGCGAGGTGTTCATGTCCGAAAGCCGCCGCCAATGCGAACACCGGAAATCCGTCCGGCGAATAGCTTTTCGCCAGCGCGGGCTTGGCTTCCACGAGTTCTTTCACGCGATTCAGATTTCCTGCAGCCACGGCTTCGTGCAGCTCCAGCGTCGCGCCCTTTTCGATCAACAGGTCGCGAATTTCTTTTCGGCCCTGGTAACATGACATCAGTACGGCGGATTGCAGTTGCGGGTTCCGTGCGTTCACCAGATGGGCATTCGCGCCGATGAGTTCCCGTACTTTCCCTGCGTCGCCGGTTCGAATCGATTCGAATAGCGCCTGTGCGTCATCCATCGGGTTATCTCCAGGAAGAAGGATGGGGCTTCGTTCGAACAAAACTGACCGGAAAGATTTATCGCCGGGCCCGGTCTTTGCGGACTGCGTCCTCGATCAGCGCATCCAACTCGTCGCGCTTCAGGGTAATTTGGTCGGTCACGCTTTCTTCTTCATCGCTGGTGACCGGCAGATCGGCTCCGCCGCCGGGCGGGGATTGGACGCCGTAGCGGGCACGCGCCGCCATCAGTTTCGCCACTTCGCGGCTGGAGAAAAGTTTCGGCGTGCCGGCCTTTTCCGCGGCCAGCGTGATTTTCGCGGTGTGCTCGACCGTTTCCATGCGATAAAAAGCGGTGAGCAGGTCTGGGCCGCAGGTCACTGCGCCGTGATTCGCCAGCAGCAGCGCATCGTAGTTCTGGACGTAGGGTTCAATCGCGGCACTTAACTCCGGAGTTCCCGGCGTCGCGTATCGCACCAGCGGTACTTTGCCAAGCCCGATCACGACTTCCGGCAACAGCGCCTGATCGAGCGCGCGGCCGGCGGCGGCAAATCCCGTCGCGGTAGCGGGATGGGCGTGGCAAATCGCGTGCACGTCACGTCGCGTCCGGTAAAACAGCAGATGCATCAGTACTTCAGAAGACGCTTTTCGCGCACCTTCAAGGTGACGGCCTTCGAGATCCACTACCACCAGATCTTCGGGTTCGAGCATCCCTTTGTTCATGCAAGTTGGCGTGGTCAGGATGCGGCCGTCGGCGAGGCGCACCGATACGTTTCCCTCGCACGCGACGATATGGCCGCGCTCGTACATCCACCGCCCCACGAGGCAAAGCTCGCGCCGGTGCTGCTTTTCGTTCTTGTGAGTTCCAGCCAAGTCTAACTCCGGGCGCACGGTGCGGACTTCCTTCCTCGCGCGGCATTATCTACCGTGCGAGCAATTTTGCAACTAAATTATTTCGATTATTTTGCTCACGGCATCCGGGCCATTCCGGCCTGCTCGGATTCACCTGCTTACGCGTAGATTCCGCGCATTTTTAACGCTTTCGCCACCCGGTCGATCGCCACCATGTAGGCCGCGATGCGGTTATTGACCTTGTGCGTTTCCGCATACTTTACCACCACGTCGAACGCATTCACCATGATGTCCATCAGGCGTTCGTTGACTTCACTCTCGCGCCAGAAGAAGCCCTGGCGGTCCTGTACCCATTCGAAGTAGCTGACGGTCACGCCACCGGCGTTGCCGAGAATGTCCGGCACGGTGAAGACGCCCTTGCCGTCCAGGATCGCGTCGGCTTGCCAGGTGGTTGGTCCGTTGGCGCCTTCGCACAAGATTTTGGCTTGTACGTTGGCGGCATTTTTCTCCGTAATCTGGTTTTCAATTGCCGCC
>WNFP01005504.1_pt1 | contig 10202 bp, 8 predicted proteins | sample 5400201 | NCBI WGS metagenome assembly WNFP01 (sample SAMN13153355, study PRJNA577476) | soil metagenome | isolation source: 115 cm saprolite under Madrone tree | place: USA:California | collected 2016-06-14
GTTCGGTTTTATTATTATCGGCGCGAGCAGCTGTCAAACCACCACGCAAACGACGAACCGTCTCTCCATCGGAATGACCCAGACACAAGTCATCGCGGCTGTAGGAAGGCCATTCAGCAAAAGCGCTGCTGTTATCGATGGCGTTCCGACCGAAACATGGATATACAAAGAAACAACTTGGGACCAGGGCGGCTGGAGTTGGAATCGTACAGTAAGTGATTCAGAAGTTGTGTTTCGAAACGGACGCGTGGTTTCGTTCGGCATCGCGAAAGAACGTCACATCCATAGAGCGCCTGGGGATATCAACGTCAACGTCACTCACGACGAATAAGACAGGACAGGGTCGCGCCCGCAGAATCCGCAGTGGGCCCGCGTCAAGAGCTTTGATCAGTAATCTTTTCTTTTACAAGCGCTTCTCTGCGTCCACGTAAAGAGTCCAGGTTCGGAGCTGCTCCACCAATGGAAATGAGGCTCTCAACAGCGCATAGTACGCAACCAGCCATTATCAAATTGTCTTCAGGACCAACTGTGTCGTTAAGGTCGCCCACGATAGCTCTGAGTGCCGCATGTGTGTACCTGCAATAGGTGCGATAAATCGAATCATAAAAATCGCCAAGACCGGCAGCGACGGCTACATCCTTTACGGTCAGTTTTGCATCTATCAATTTAGCCGAAGGAAACTGCGCTCGGCATTCGTTCTTAAACTTTTCCCATCGTTTGTCGTACTGGACTTCGTCAAATTGTTCCCCCGTACGTTTGGATAAAGCACGCAACCAGATGCGGTCATCCACCTGAGTTTCAGTATATCCAATTTGGTAAATCAACTCGGGCTTTTGCCGGATAGCCTCTAGCCTGATCATCATTTCGATCGCGGGTCGAATTAGGAATCTAGACTCGGCCATCCCGGACGCCTTCCGCAAATATATGTAGCCTTGAGATGCATGACCCATGTAAGAGGACGACCAAAATTTATAATCTTCAGCAGCATCCCGCCCTGTCTTTCCCCCAAGAGAATTCAAGGTTCCGCTAAGCTCCTGGTGAGAATCGAACAGGAGATTGAGCGATGTTGCCTCCATAGATTGTTTTTCCATACCTTTTCTGACAATAGCGGGTTTATAACTGCCGCAAGATCACGACTTACGATACGTCGTCGGTAATCGACGCCTGCAATCCGACCCTCTTTAGGCTTACTTCTCCCTAAATTCGAGCGCGCCATCCTTCGCATTGACGTGGACAATTTGACCCTCGCGGACTTTGCCTTCGAGGATGTCGAGACTGAGCGGGTCGAGAATTTCTTTTTGGATTGTGCGTCGGAGCGGGCGGGCGCCGTACACCGGATCGTATCCTTCGCGGGCGAGCAATTCCTTGGCTGAATCGGAAAGATCGAGCGTGATTTTCTGTTGTTCGAGTCGTTTCGTTAGACGGCGAAGCTGAATTTCGACGATCTTCTTTAAGTCATCTTCGCTCAACCGATCAAACATGATGACCTCGTCGACGCGATTGAGAAATTCGGGACGAAAATGTTGTCGCAGCGCATCCATCACCAGGCGCGAGCGTGCTTCGCGTGATTCTTCCTCGGTGATGAACTGCGAACCGATGTTCGAGGTCATGATGATGACCGTGTTCTTGAAATCGACCGTCCTCCCCTGCCCGTCCGTGATCCGCCCATCGTCGAGCACTTGCAGCAGCACGTTGAAAACATCGTGATGCGCTTTCTCGATTTCGTCGAAGAGCACGACTGAATACGGCTTGCGCCGGACCGCTTCGGAAAGTTGTCCTCCTTCTTCGTAACCGACGTAACCTGGCGGCGCGCCGATCAAGCGGGCGACGGTGTGCTTTTCCATGTACTCGCTCATGTCTATTCGGATCATTGCGTTCTCGTCATCGAATAAGAACTCCGCAAGCGCGCGCGATAATTCTGTTTTGCCCACCCCAGTCGGGCCGAGAAAAATGAACGATCCGATTGGCCGGTTTTCATCCTGCAAACCGGCGCGAGCACGGCGCACAGCGTTAGATACGGCCACGATAGCGGCGTGTTGACCGACGACACGACGCATCAAGCGCTCTTCCATTTTCAGCAACTTTTGGCGCTCGCCTTCTTGCAATCGCGAGACCGGGATGTGTGTCCAGCTCGAGACAACTTCTGCGATATCATCTTCCGTGACTTCCTCCCGCAGCAAACTTGGTTTTCGATCTTTCGACGCCTTCGCGGTTTGGTCGGCGAGTTTCTTTTCCAATTCCGGAATGTGTCCGTATTGAATCTCGCTTGCCTTCGCCAATTCGCCGCGGCGCTGCGCCCGATCGAGCTCAGTCCGCAATTGATCGAGTTCTTCCTTCCATTTGCGTTGCTCTTCAAGCACAGCCTTTTCTTTCTGCCATTCCGCTTTCAGCGCTGAGGATTTCTCCTTTAACTGAGCGAGCTCTTTTTCGAGTTTCTTTAAACGCTCTTTGCTCGCGGGATCTTTTTCTTTCTTGAGCGCTTGCCGCTCCATTTCATGCTGCATGATTTCGCGCTCGATCACGTCGATCTCTGTTGGCATGGAATCGAGCTCGATCTTCAAACGTGAGGCCGCTTCATCGACAAGATCGACAGCTTTATCCGGAAGGAAGCGGTCGCTGATGTAACGATCCGAGAGCACCGCCGCGGCGACCAGCGCCGCGTCCGTGATCCGCACACCGTGATGCACTTCGTAGCGCTCCTTTAAACCGCGCAAGATCGCAATCGTATCTTCCACGCTCGGCTCATCGACCATCACCGGTTGAAACCGGCGTTCGAGCGCCGCATCCTTCTCGATGTATTTGCGGTATTCATCGAGTGTGGTGGCGCCGATGGTGCGCAATTCACCACGCGCCAGCTGAGGCTTTAACAAATTGGATGCGTCTACCGATCCTTCCGCCGCTCCCGCGCCCACAATCGTGTGCAGCTCGTCGATGAACAAAATGACCTGGCCCTGGGAATCGGTCACTTCTTTCAAAAACGCTTTCAACCGATCTTCGAATTCACCGCGGAACTTTGCCCCGGCCACCATCGCGCCAATGTCCATGGCGATGATCCGTTTCTGTTTCAACGAGTCCGGCACGTCGCCGCTGATAATCCGCCGTGCGAGGCCTTCCACGATCGCGGTTTTACCGACACCCGGGTCCCCGATGAGCACCGGATTATTTTTCGTCCGGCGCGACAGCACCTGCATGATGCGCCGGATTTCGTTGTCGCGTCCTATGACCGGATCAATCTTACCGCGTCGTGCGAGCTCGGTGAGATCGCGTCCGTATTTTTCCAGCGTTTGATATTTACCCTCGGGATTCTGATCGGTCACCCGTTGCGAACCGCGGACCTGCTGGAGTGCTTGCATCAGCTTATCGCGCGTCACGCCGAACTCTTTCAGCAATTTGGCCGCGGGAACATTCGCGCCCATTAGCGCGAGCAGATAATGCTCGGCGCTCGTGAATTCATCCTTCAATTTCGACATCTCCTTTTCCGCGCCATCCAGCACGCTGCGGAGTTCGTTTGCCAGTCGAAGATCGACCGCGGCGCCATGGATTTTCGGACGGCGCCCCAACTCTGAACGCAAACCATCGCGCAATTGATTCGCATTGACTCCAACTTTCTCGAGGAGCGGCCGCGTTATTCCGTCGGTTTGATCGAGAAGAGCAGAAAGAAAATGCTCATTGGCAATTTCCTGGTGGTTGGATTGAGAAGCGAGATCCTGCGCCGCTTGCAGCGCCTCCTGCATCTTTTGCGTGAACCTATCAATACGCATAAATCACCATCAGCTATCGCTCCGCGTGCATCAAACGCACTTTTGGACTACGCCTCGGCGCGAGCAAATTTGCACCACTTCATTGCAGCTTCAGCGCTCCCCGCGTATCAGTCTTGGCCATGAGCGCGGAAGAAAAATGGATTGGACATAGAGCGCTGGCCCTTTTGCGGCCGGGCGCTTTCCGGCGTTACATCATTGGCTCGGCCATTTCTGACACGGGGACATGGATGCAGGTCATGGCCCAAGGATGGGTCATGAGCACGCTCACGAACAAAGCGATTCTTCTGGGCATGGCCAATTTCGCGGCCGGGATTCCCACTCTCGCACTTACGATGTACGGGGGGTCCGTGGCCGATCGATTTGATAAGCGAAAAATTCTGATCGCAACGCAAATTGCGCAAATTCTGCTTGCGGTTGGATTAGGCTGGCTCGTTCTCGGCGGCCGAATTCAGATCTGGCATATCCTTTGTTTTGCCGCGCTCCTTGGGATTTCAATTGCGTTTGAGATGCCGGCAATTTCAGCACTCGTGCCTGAACTTGTCCGTCGGGATGAAATTGCGGCGGCGGTCGCGATGGACCGCTCGGTTTTTCACGGCTCACGTTTGGTGGGACCATCGCTTGCCGGTTTGTTCGTCGGCTGGTGGGGCGCAGCTTCGGCTTTCTTCGCGAACGCATTTTCGTTTCTGGCGCTGATCATCGCGCTGATTTCGCTGCCACCACGAGTAAAGGGAACTGCAGAAGAGGAGGAGCAACGGCGCAGCGGCATCATGGACGGTTTTCGTTACGTCCGATCGGATCGAACCATTCTGTCGATGATCGCGCTAATCGCGTGCACAACGATTTTCGTTTTCCCAACGATCTCTGTGATGCTGCCGCTTTACGTGCGCAACATTTTACAGCTCGGTCCACGGGAACTGGGCTGGTTAATGGCGGTTTCGGGCACCGGCGCGTTTTCAGGTTCACTCGGCCTGCTCACGATCGCGCGAGACAAGCGACTAAGGTTCATGAGCGGCAATGTGCTGGCCATCGCGCTCGGAATGTTCTTCATGTCGCGTTCGCACAGTTTTCTTCTCACCGCTTGCTCCATGGGAGTACTGGCGATCGCCCTCTCCATGAACTTCGGTCTGGCTAACACGATTGTGCAAGAGCACGCGCCTCCTGAATTGCGCGGCCGAGTCTCCGCTGTTTTCGGACTGAGTTTCTTTGGCTTAATGCCGATCGCCGGCCTCGTCGTCACTGGCTTTTCCGATTTGGTCGGAATGCGCACTGCACTCGCGGTTGCATCAATAGTCTATGGAATTGCCGCGTTCGCTGTTTTAAGCCTGGCTGGTCGCCACGTTTGCGACCGCCCGATTTCCCCGACACCTAAGCCGGAACTCACGCCGGTAGCGTGAGCGCGCGTTAGGCTAATGATTGCCTTTTCCACTTGTTGGAACTCCGGACGCCACACGACCGGAGATGCGATGCTGTGCGAGATCAAGAGCAAGCTCGGGTTCGAGTTGATTGAGCTGGGCCACGGTATTCGCATCTCGCTCATGCCGGGAATCCAAAAAATGTTCGATGCCGGCGAAGTTCGCTTCAGCAGTCTGCATAACTTTTGTCCGTTGCCCGTCGAAGTCATGGCTGCTTCGCCAGACTGCTATCAATATTCCGCTATTTATCCGCAAGAACGCGAGCGCGCGATTAAGCAAACGTTCCAGACAATTGATTTTGCTGCGCAACTAGGCGCGCCCTTTGTCGTGTTGCATTTGGGGGCAGTGAACATGAAACCCATTACCGATCAACTGATCGAACTGACGAAGGCGGGGAAATACCTGTCACGCAAATATGTCCGCCTAAAGTTAAGAGCCGTGCAAAAACGTGAGAGAAATGCAGCCACTTACCTGCAGCGCGTAAAGGATTGCCTTCGCCGCGTAATCGATTACGCCGCTTCGAAAGATGTCAGACTGGGGCTTGAAAACCGACGCGGTTATGAAGAAATTCCGACCGAACGCGAATTGCCAGCGCTACTCGACGAAATGAACTCGCCGCAGATTGGCTACTGGCATGACTTCGGTCACGCTCAAATCAAAGAAAACTTGGCATTTCTCGATCATGCCGAGTGGCTGCGCGCGATTGCTCCGCGCACGGTTGGCTGCCATGTGCAAGATTGCATTTGGCCTGCCCAGGATCATCAACCGCCGTTTGTTGGAAATGTCGATCTTGAGAAACTTGTTCCGCTTCTTCCCTCAAACTGCTTATTTGTCTGGGAGATGAGTCCGCATAAAACGGCCGATGAAATTCGGCAATCGGTCCAAACTTGGAAGCAACATTTCGGCGAATGAAAAAAATCCTGGTTACGCTTTTTCAGCTCGCCGCTACGATCGCGGTACTCTATTGGGTTTACCACGATCCCGAGAAGCGCGCACAGATGGTTGAGGCGCTCAAGAATGCCCAATATCAGTGGGTTGTAATCGGTATCCTCGCTTACGTTCTAGTGGAAATTGCAGCTGCCTTTCGCTGGCATGTTCTGCTAAAAGTTCAGGGTATTCATCTGAGTCTTCCGCGCTTGTCGGGCTTGTTCTTGATCGGCATGTTTTACAACCAGTTTCTGCCTGGCGGAACAGGCGGCGACATCATCAAGAGCTATTTCTTGCTCAAAGAAACGCCTGATAAGAAGGCGGGTGCACTGCTGGCGGTGGTATTCGACCGCTTCATCGGTCTGGTCGCGTTGATAGCGATCACCGGCGCGCTCATCAGCTTGCGCTATGACTTCTTGTCGAAAACTACAGAGACACGATGGTTGCTTCGGTTTTTGCTCGTACTCCTTGGCGCGTCGATCCTGGGGTTGCTCTCCACTTTTGTAATCAGCGGATTTAATCTATTTCATTCGCTGCCGAAAAAATTTCCTGGCCGTGAAAAGCTGATTGAAATCTCCGCTGCCTATCATCTTTACGCGCATCATTGGCGTGCGACGCTCGCCGCGTTCGGCGCGTCGATCGTCGCGCATCTCGCAACGTTTGCGACGTTCCTCTGCGTTGCTTACTCATTGCGCGCGAACGTAAAGATCGTGGATTTTTTTGCCGTGATGCCAATTGAACGCACCATTTCTGCGATGCCGATCAGTTTTGCCGGTATCGGGTGGCGCGAAAAAGTTTTGCAGATCATGCTGCACGGCCTGTGCGGAGTGCCGGAAGCGACGGCGATTCTCATCGGCTCACTTAGTTTTCTCGTTGTTCTCATCTGCTGCCTGCCCGGGGCTATTGTTTATTTCTTTTACAAACCGAGCGGCGTGGTCACACACGTGAAGTTGCGCCAGATGCAGAAAGAAGTCGCGACGCTGGGACATGAGATCGGCGAAACGGAATAATGCGGGAGGAATCTCAGTTTCCCGATCCAAACTAGGCCGCGGCGCCCGGCGGCGGCCGGACCGCTCCCACATTTCGCGCCGCCCATTTGTCGCCGCCACCTTCGCGATGACGGTCGATGGCAAAGTCACTACACGAAATTTCTCGCCGGTTGATTTCACCTCGCGCGAAGACAAGCTGCACTTGTTTCGACAACGTGCGCTAGCCGATGCTGTCCTGGTCGGACACAGCACACTCAAGCGGGACAATGTCCGACTTGGTTTGCCGCAAGCAGATTTGCGCGAAGCAAGAATTGAACGCGGGCAAATGCCCTACCCAATTCGCGTAATCGTTTCTAATGAAGGAAAGATCGATAATCGCTTGAACATTTTTCAGTCGGATATTTCCCCGATCATTATTTTTTCTACGAGGCGAATGCCCCCGCAATATCGACAAGCCTTGCGACAAAAAGCGACGCTCCATCTAAGCAAGGCAGAACACGTCGATCTTGCCGCCATGCTGCGAATATTACGCGAGAAATATAAAGTTCGCACCGTCGCGTGCGAAGGTGGGCCGACACTGTTTCGCGCCCTGTTAGAGCGCGGCTTGGTCGATCAACTTAATCTTACCGTTGCCCCTTATATGTTCGGCGGAGCTAACGCGCCGACTTTGACCGGTCTGAGCAAGGAATTTTTATCGGCCAGCGTGCATTGCGGTTTGATCGATATGCGAGTTGTCGGCCAGGAGTGTTTCCTGACCTATCGAATCAAGCATCCGCGGCGACGCTGGAAGTAGAGCCTCCTTGACGGCGCGGTCGTCGCACGAGTTCACCGCCGCAGTTTGGACAAACAGCGTTCATCTGCTCGGCGCAATTCGCACAATATGTGCATTCGAAACTGCAAACATATGCTGCTCCGCCTGGTGTAAGCGGCACTCCGCATTTTTTACACGATCCCTTCATTTCTAACGCCATTTCTTTCTCCTTTCTATTTTGAAGAATTTCTCGAAACTATCGCATCTCGAGAAGAGCACGCGCAACATCGCTGAACGGTGCGGGTTACCATCTTATCCCCACCTTCACGATGCGCAGACTTGCAGGGTTTAACATAGTCGTCGCGCTTCTTCCGATTTCAGTTCTGGCGCAAGCCACCGTCGAGGGACGCGTTGGACTGCCGAAATCGCATTCAGCGCCGGTCGTGGCCAAGCGTTACGAGATCGTTACGCGCGGCGGCGCTCTCTCAACGCAACCGCCGCTGGCGGTGGTTTATCTCGCTGGCTCTTTCCCAAGAATGAGGTCGCCTTCGACGAAGCAGATCGCACAAAAAAACTTGGCTTTCGTTCCGCCGCTTCTGCCAGTGCAAGTCGGCACAAGAGTGGAATTCCCCAACCTCGACGATACCTATCACAGTATTTTTTCGTACTCACCGGCAAAGCGGTTCGATCTCGGCCGTTATCGTCCGGAAGAGAGACCTATCCCGTCGGAGGTTTTTAACGCTTCAGGGCTGGTGACTCTCCGCTGTGATATTCATGAGCACATGCGCGGGCTCATTCTTGTTCTCGACACGCCGTATTTTGTTGTAACGGATGCCGACGGGCGATTTCGATTGAGCGGGCTTCCCTCGGGTCACTACACGCTGAAGGCGTGGATCGACAGCAAGACGACGCGCGAAGGACCGGTGGAGCTGAAGAACGGCCAAATCTCGCACATCGATTTCCGATGATCTCCGCACACCAGGCGCACAAACGTAGGGTGACACGTTTCCGGACCAAATTACTGGCCGCGATAATGCTGGTTGTCTCTGCAATCATGGCTTTTGGGCTCTACCTTGCTCAGCGCAACGTTACGGCGGCAGCGCAAAGCGATTTGCAACAGAACTTTCAAGCCGAACTTTCCTCACTCGATAAACTGCAGGAATTGCGCAACGCAGCGCTCGCCGAACGTTGCGGCGCGCTCGCGTCGAGGCCACGAATCCATGCCGCGCTGGAAGACAACGCTCTCGATCTGCTATATCCGAGTGCGAAAGATGAATTGCGCGACTTGATGGAAGGTGATGAAGCATCACCGGAGCAGGCAACGCCCTCGCTTCACGCAAAATTCTATCGCTTTCTGGATGGCACCGGCGCTGTTTTGTCACCGCCAAATTCGAAAGATGTCGGAGAACTAGACCCGAGGACGGAAGCGCAACTGGGCTTCAAGAAATTACCCGAGGCGCAGCAAATCGGTTATATCAGGGAAAATTCTGATGCTGCGGAAGAGATTGTCGACCAAGTAGTGGCGGTGCCGATTTTTTCCACCGAGACGGGCGATGTGATTTCCGCTCTTGTCGTCGGATTCAGGCCGATCGAGCTAACCGGGAAGGGCGCCGGTGCGGGAATGAAGAATGGGATTTGGATAAACGGCCACTTGCACTTGCCATTGCTTTCGAAATCCGCGCAAGCTGCTCTGGGCATGGAAATAGCAAAAGCACTCCCGAATTCCGCTTCTGCGCAAAACAACTTTACCGTCACAGTAAACGCTGCGCCGCACCTTTTGTTTTACGAGCGACTCAATCCAGATTCGCTCTTCCCGGCGGCGTACCAAATTTGCGTTTACCCTCTCGCCGATTCGATGGCGCAATTGCATCGGCTTCGCTGGCAAATTGGCGGCGCCGGCGTGTTGCTTTTGCTCGCCGGGTTCGTTGCCAGCCACTTCGTCGCGGCCCGGTTTGCAATACCAGTTGAAAAGATGGCGTTGGACTCGGAAAAAAATCGCGCCCAACGAAAACGCGCCCAAACGGCGCTCGCCTCGACCAGGAAGAAATTGAGAAGGTCGACAAGATATTCGGCGGATGCTTCTCATCAGCTGAAAAGTCCGGTCACCGTTCTTCGCGCAGGTCTCGAGGGATTGCTCGGCCGCGAAGATTTTAAGCCTGAAATTTACGAGGAGCTATCCGCGCTCCTTCACCAAACTCACCGATTGACTGGCGTGATCGATGACTTGCTTCTCCTGGCCCGTATGGACGCAGGTCATCTCGAGATCGAATCGGGACCGGTGAATCTCAGTCAGCTGATCGATGAATGGCTCGATGATCTTGGCGCGCTACCCGATTCACCCGATGTGAAGATCGAGAAAAAA
>WNFP01006123.1_pt1 | contig 10201 bp, 12 predicted proteins | sample 5400201 | NCBI WGS metagenome assembly WNFP01 (sample SAMN13153355, study PRJNA577476) | soil metagenome | isolation source: 115 cm saprolite under Madrone tree | place: USA:California | collected 2016-06-14
CTTCACCCAATATCACGTCGACTGGGACGGCAGGCGCCTGATCGTGCGCACGGCCGCGGCGGAGCCGATGGCGGAGGACGAAGAGGTGTTCGTGATCGTCGAGCCCCGCCACTGCGTGCTGCTGGAGGAGTGAGCGCCCGCCATCGTGAAACGCGACTCTGAGGCCTCGCGGCCGCCTGATCCGCGGCTCCTGTCAGCCGGAGTCGTTCTCGTCCGCCCGGACGGCGCTGGCTCGCGCTATCTCATGTTGCGCGCATACCGGAACTGGGACTTCCCCAAGGGCGTGGTGGAGCCCGGCGAGAATCCGCTCTACGCCGCCGTGCGCGAGGTCAGAGAGGAAACATCCCTCGATGCGCTCGACTTTCGTTGGGGCCACGGCTTCCGCGAGACCGAGCCCTACGCACGCGGCAAGGTCGCGCGCTACTACCTGGCGGCCCCGCCACTGTCGGACCAGGTCCGGCTCGCGCCGAGCCCGGAGCTGGGGCGGCCCGAGCATCACGAGTTCCGGTGGGCGACGCGGGACGAGGCCGCCCGACTTCTGCCGCCGCGTCTTCAACCCGTGCTGGAGTGGGCCGTCTCGCTGGTCGAGAAGGGGACCGCTACCGACGCTTGAGCGCGTCAGGTCTGGAGATCACCCACCGCCGAGGACAGGGCCTCGAGCTCGGCGCGCCAGGACTTGGGCGGAACGACTGGGCGCAGAACGAACTTCGAGAAGCCGACGCCGATGAAGCGCTCGAGGAGCTGACGCAGGGCGGGCAGGCCGACCGGCGTCAGCTCGAGAGCGCGCGGTCGCCGAGCGGCCAGGACGCGAGCCGTGTCCGGAGGGATGGCTTCGCGCGCGTAGCCGATGCTCATGCCGAAGTGCTCGCCGCTGATGGACCGGCCCGCCTTGGCCGCGGCTTCGTCGATCACGGCGCGTCCCGCCGCCGCTTCTTCCGGCGTGCAGAGCGACGGCAGCCATCCGTCGGACAATCGCCCGCAGCGCTCGAGGGCGGCCGGCACCGTGCCTCCAAGCCACACTTCGAGCGGCTGCTGTACGGGCAAGGGCGAGAGCTTGACGTTCTGGAAATTGCCGGCCGCGCCCTCATGGCTCACCGTCTCGCCCGCCCACAGACGCCGCAGGAGCGGCAGGGCCTCGTCGATGACGGCGCCGCGCCGCTTGGGCTCGACCCCGATGGCCTCGCGCTCCGGCGCGTAGGTCAGTCCGGGCACGAGCGTCACCAGCAGTCGCCCGCGACAGAGCACGTCCAGGCTCGCGAGCTGCTTGGCGAGGCGCAGGACATTGCGTCCCGGCAGCAGCATGGTGGTTCCGAGCTTCACCCGCGGATTGTTGGCCGCCGCCCAGGCGAGACCCACGACGGGATCGAGCACGGGGCCGGTCAGCACCTCGGAGAGCCACAGCGAGTCGAAGCCCAGCGAGTCGATGGCCGCGACCAGCTCACCGAGCGCCTCGGGCGTCGAGGATGCTCCGGAGGCTCCTACACCGATACGGATCTTCATGGAGGGGATTCTAGCGCGTTTCCCCGGGACGGGCATGGCCGTCGTTCCATGCCCCAGTAGGGGCACAATCGCCTTGACAGTGCCGGCGCCCCACCATAACGTGCCGCTTGCCGAAACCCGGCGCGGAGGTGACCCGTTCATGCGAAACGCTTCGCTTGGATCACCCCCTCGCGGCGAGGGGACGTGGTGGCGAATGGTGGTGCTCGCGCCCGTCATCGTTGTCGCCCTGATCGGGGTAATCTGCACCGTAAAGTACCTGGGCGGGCTGAACGAGGAGCTCGCCAGCCACGGCGGGCAGCCCGTCACATGCGCGGGCGGGAGCATCGTTGCCTCTGTGACTCGCGCTCCCTCCCAGGACCTGCTGTGTCTCGGGCTGGCCTTCACCTCAGACAACGCCTCAGCGGTTTTCGCCGCCTGGAGCCTCCCGAAACCGGGCGCGCCCAGTGCCGACCCATTGAAGAAGAAGATCGAGACGGCCAGGAAGAGCATAGAAGCCGATTGGCTCTTGATCCTCTGCTACAGCGCCGGCCTGAGCGCCTTCGGGCTCGTGCTCATGTGGCTCTTGCGTTATGACCAGCACACCTTTGCGCCGGTGCTCCTGTGCTGTCCGATCATCGCGGGAATCCTCGACTGCGCCGAGAATCTCTGCCTCCTCGAGATGCTCGCGCATCCCGACCAGCCGTCGGCCGCCGCGGCGGCTCTCGGTGGCGCTGCCTCCGCCGTCAAGTGGGCGCTTCTCCTCGTCGTCGTTCCCATTGCCATGGTCTGGGCGCTGGTCAGGCTTCCCCGGAGGGCGCGGTCGGCGGGGCAGGTCGTCGAGACTTTTCCGCAAGTCTTGCAGGCCGAACGCGCATACATCGCCGAGCGCCGCAAGCTGGCGGGACCACTCGAACAGTCGGCCGACCCCGAGAAACTCCGGCCCATCGGCCTTGCGCTTTCAGGCGGAGGGATCCGCTCGGCCACGTTCAACCTCGGCATCCTTCAGGCGCTCTCGCGGCTCGGCGTTCTCCCCTATGTCGACTACCTCAGCACGGTCTCGGGCGGCGGATACATCGGCAGCTGCCTGTCATCGCTGCTCTCCCACCCGGACAATGGCGAGCCGGAGCTGGTCTCGCACGCGTTCGGCCCCGGCGACACGGCGAAATTCACGACCGGCAAGGGCTCCTTCCCCTTCAGTCCCGATATCTCCGACCCGCCGAAACTCGGGGACTTCAATGGCCGAGCCCAGCTCCGCCACCTGCGCACCCACGGAGACTTCCTGATCGCGCGCCGCAGTCTCCTGTCGCGGGACACGCTGCGCGCGGTGGGCAACACGCTCGGCTCGACGCTCTACCACGTTCTTGTCGCGCTGCTGTTCCTCGTGAGCGTCGCGGGCGTCTACCTGGCCATCGTCGGCCAGATGGTCGGGGATATCAGGGTCCATGTCGCCCCGTTCCTCGCGTCCTTCGGAAACTACGTCGCCGCATTGTTCGACGCAGGGGTGCCGCTGCGATACACGCCGTTCGTCTCCGCCGTGCTCGCGGGAATCGCCGCTATCGCGCTCGGCCTCCTGCTGGGAATGGCCACGTATCATATTCCCGCGCGGTGGCTCGACAGTGAAGGCCAGTCCGAGGAGGAAAGCCGGGGCTACCTGGCGCTGTGGACGGTCTTCTGGGTCACCATTGTCACCGCCGTGGCAGTGTCGTGGTGGTGGATCCGAGGCAACGAGCCGCGACTGGCCTTCCTCACCCTGCCGCTCGGCGTGTACGCGGGGGGCCAGCTGACGAGCTTCGTACTGTACCCGCTCGTGGCGATTCCAAGCCGGATCGGCCGGGACGAGCGCTCCCGCTTCGCCGGAATCAACGGCCTGTTCATCTATTTCAACGTCATCTCGCTCGTGGTCGTCACGTTTCCCTACCTGATCGCGGGACTGCTCTCGTGGCATCCCGAGGGCAAGACCGCCGGCGCCTGGCTGATGAGCATCGTGATCGCGCGCCTGCTGGCCAGCGGGTCGACTCAAAAAGCTCCGGCCGCGGCGACGGGCCTGCTGGCCCGGCTGCGACGGCTGGGGCCATCCATGAGGAACGCTCTGCTCAGCGCGCTCGCCACGGTGCTCGTGGTCGGGGGCGTTCTCCTCCTGAGCGTGTGGATCCTGGACCTCACTCCAGGCGCGGACCCCGTGCGGATGCCGCTCGCCATCGGACTGACCGCGCTCGGCCTGTTCGTCCTGCTCGGAGTGGCGCTGGACTTCAACAAGCTCTCGCTCCACTACTTCTATCGCGATCGCCTCGTGGAGACGTACCTGCAGACGTTCGCACTATCTCCCGCGGGCGTCGAGGTGAGCAGGCGAGACGACAGCGAGATGCCCCTGACTGAGCTGCTCGGGAAGGGGCGCGACGCTCCCGGGCTACCCGGGGCGGTTTGTGTTACGTCGGCTCCGTACCATCTGCTCATGACGGCGCTCAACCTCACGGCCAGCCGCGACATGACGCGACGCGACCGCAAATCGGACTATTTCGTGTTCTCGAAGCTCTACTGCGGCTCGGAGTCGACCGGCTACATCAAGACCGACAGGTACCGTAGCGGCGAGACCAAGCTGGCGCGCGCCATGACCATCTCCGGCGCGGCGGCATCCTCCGCCATCGGGTCGATGACATTCCTCGCCCAATCGTTCGCCCTCACGCTGCTCGGGGTCCGCCTCGGTCAGTGGATGGAAAACCCGCGGTTCCGGGATGGGCGCCGCGCAAACCGCAATGAAGGGGGCGTGTTCTGGCCCTTCTACCTGCTTCGCGAGATGATCGGGTCCACCGACGCCAGCCGCCGCCTGATCAATCTGTCCGACGGCGGGCACACGGGAGACAACGTCGGCATCTGCCCGCTTCTCAAGCGCCGTTGCGCCGTGATCATCGCCTGTGACGCCGAGGCCGATCCGATGTCCGCATTCAGATCCCTGACGGAAGGACTCAGGCAGATCTACATCGACGAGAACATCCGCGTGGACCTCGATCTCGATAGGCTGAGACCCGACCCGGTCACCAATCGAAGCGCCAGTCACTGGGCCATCGGCAGGATCAGCTATCCCGACGCCGCCGACGGCTATCTCCTGGTGCTCAAGTCGTCCTTCGTCGGGGGAGCCGACGACTCCGAGCCCGTGAAGAACTACAGGCAGGAGCATCCGGAATTCCCGCACGAGAGCACGGCCGATCAGTTCTTCGACGACGATCAGTTCGAATCCTATCGGGAGCTGGGAGAGCATATCGGTCTGCGCGCGCTGAGCGACGTGTCGGAGCTCGCGTGGCGCCCTGAGCAGGCGGACTGGCTGAGGGTCTGGGGCTCCCTCCTCCTGAGCACCAAGCCCGACGGCTGACCGGGCGTGGGAAGAGAACTCCCGGGTCGGTAGGAACGACCCGGAGCATCGCGTCGCGCCGTCCCACAGCGCCGGAGATCTCATCGATTCCGGGCGTAAATCTCACTTCATGCCGAGCACGGCTCTTGCATCGGCTCTCCGGCAGGCGGCTGGCACTCGGGGCCACCTGGAGGTGAGCCATGAGACACGATTTTCTCTACTGTCCGAGATGCACGCGGTATTCGGTCTTTCACTGGATCCGTGGACGCGGCCAGTGGGAATGCGAGGACTGCCTGTACAAGCCGCCGACGGAGGAAGGGCCACAGGAGATCGCCGCATGATGGACGAACGCCGGGACGTCGCCGTTATCGCGCTCGTGCTGGTCGCCGTGAGCTGCCTCGCGATCTTCCTCCTCAAGGTCGCGCATCCGAGCGGCGGCCTCGTATCGATGCTGTTCGCGCAGCTCTGAGCTAGGGGCGCCGGCCGACGGCCTGCACCCCTCCGATCCACCCCTGCGCGCCTATCAGAGGAACGAAGCGCACCGTGCCCAGCTCTTCGTGTCGATAGTCGTCCGGCCCGATCCTCGTCACGCGCACGAGCTCCTGCACCTGCTGCGAGGCTCCGACCGGTATCACCAGCCGCCCCCCGATGGCCAGCTGCGACCGGAGCGCCTCCGGCACCGACGGTCCGCCCGCTGCGACGACAATGCCGTTATAGGGGGCGCGCTCCGACCATCCCAGGGTTCCATCGCCGTGGATGACGTGGACATTGCCGAAGCCCAGGTCCTTCATGCGTCTTCTCGCCAGCTCGGCCAAGGAGGCGTGCCGCTCGATCGCGTAGACCTCCGCGGCGATGCGGGAGAGGACGGCGGCGCCATAGCCTGAGCCGGCCCCGATCTCGAGGACGCGGTCCCGTCCGGTGAGCCTGAGAGCCTCGGCCATGAGCGCCACCACATAGGGCTGGGAGATCGTCTGTCCCTCCTCGATGGGCACAGGCGAGTCCTCGTAGGCGACCTCGGCGGCTGAAGAAGGGACGAACTTCTCCCGTGGAACCGCGCGCATGGCTCGGAGCACCACAGGGTCGATGACTCCGCGCGCGGTGATCTGCTCGTCCACCATGCGCCGGCGCTTGTCGGCGAATGCGTCCACGTCGTCCCCGGTCAATCGGTCACCGCGTCCGGCGGCTGTGGACGGTGCGTTCGTGCGCCCTCGTAGCGGCTGCACGCTTGGCCGCCTCGGACCGGGAGGCCTTCGAGCGCCGTGCCGCCGCGCTGCGCGCCTGACGCGAGAGGGCTTCCGTCGATCCTGCGCTATGGCCCTCTCGCTTGAGAGCCCGAAACGTGGCGTTGGACCGCGTCGTCGAGGGCCGATGCGCGCGCATCCCTCCGCGTCGCGAATCCCGGGCGGCCCGTCGGCGGGTCGCAGTGGAGGTCGTCCCCTTGCGCGGCGGCTTGAGCCTGACGCCGGCCCGTCTCGCCTTGGACAGACCGATTGCGATGGCCTGCTTGGTGGAGCGAGCCCCATGAATTCCCTTGCGAACGTGTTCGATCTCTTCACGAACGAATTCACCTGCCTGCGTGCTCGGCGATTTCCCTTCCGCTTTGTCGTGCCTGGCACGCTCGAGTGTCCTCTTCTCGGGCATGGCGGCCTCCTTTCAGAGCCTCATATCTGCCATGAGGGGAGGTCGCATCGCCCGTGCCAGTTCCTGCGCCTGCTCGGTAAATCCCTGCCGTCTTTGCCACATCGGGAGCATGTGGCATCCGCCAACCTGGCAGCGTGGAAGGTCATGTTTACCGCCGATCGGTAAGAGTGACTTGGCACGTGCTGCGTTTCCCCCCGAATAACATCATCTCGAGCCAATTTAGCTTGCAATGACGATCTGGCATGGCAGTTGCCCCTTGAAAATCGGCGGGAGGACAATAGACATGCTCTATTACGCGCTGATTTTCCTGCTGGTAGGTCTCGTAGCGGGCGCCCTCGGCCTATTTGGCGTGGCTGCGGTGGCCGGGCAGATCTCATGGATCCTGTTCCTCGTTGGCGTCGTGATCCTGATTGTGCATCTCGTGACGGGTCGAGACACACGAGTCTTGTGAGGAGACGGCCAGATGATCAGAAAGCTCGGGTCCGGCGGATATCGGCTGTTTTCGCGAAAGAAGAATCCAAAGACCGGAAAGAGGCGAAATCTCGGCACCTTCACGACGCGCGCCGCGGCGAGGAAACACGAGCGGGCGGTGCAGTACTTCAAGCGGCACTAGCGTGAAGCGGGAGCGCATCGTCATCATCGGGGCGAGTCTGTCCGGCGCGACCGCGGCGGGCGAGTTGAGGGATCGCGGCTTCGACGGTGAAATTCACCTCATCGGCGAGGAGGCCCAGCAGCCGTACAATCGCCCGCCATTGTCAAAAGGGTATCTGCGCGGCCAGGAGCGGTTCGAGGACCAGCTCGTCTACCCCCCGGCCTACTATGCGGAGCGCGATATCACACGCAGGCTGGGACGTCGAGCGACGCAGATCGACGCGCGGCGGAAGATCGTCAGGCTCGCCGACGGGGAGGAGGTGCCCTATGACCGCCTGCTGGTGACGACCGGCGGGCGCAATCGTGCGCTCACCGTTCCCGGCGCGGATCTCCAGGGCGTCTTCCAGCTCCGCACGGTGGAGGACTGCGATCGGATCCGCGCCGTCGCCAAGGCCGGACGGCAGGCCGTCGTGATCGGCCTCGGTTTCATCGGTTCGGAGGTGACGGCGTCGCTGAGACAGCTCGGAGTCGGTGTGGCTGCGATCGAAGGCAGTCAGGCGCCGCTGGCCCGAGTCCTCGGCAATGAGGTCGGGGCCGTACTGGCCGGCATCCACCGAGACAAGGGCGTGGAGCTCCTCCTGGAGGATTCCGTGGCCGCTATCGAAGGCGCCGGGCACGTCGAGCGGGTGCGCACCAGGAAAGGACGCGTGCTCGACTGCGAGATGGTCGTAGCGGGGATCGGCATATCGCCCAATAGCGAGCTGCTGGCTGAAGCCGGCGCGACGACCGACAATGGCGTGCTTGTCGACGAGAAGTGCCGCACGGCCCTGCCGGACGTCTACGCCGCGGGCGACGTCGCCAATCACCTGCACCCGATCTTTGGACGCGTCCGGGTCGAGCACTGGAACAATGCCCAGCGACAGGGACGCGCCGCGGCTCGGTCGATGCTGGGCGGCGAAGAAGCCTACGACTACGTGCATTCGTTCTGGTCGGATCAGTACGAGCACGTAATCGAGTACGTCGGATGTGCGTCGAGCTGGGATCGCGTCGTCTGGCGGGGAAAGCCCGAGAGCCGCAAGTTCCTCGGCTTCTATCTGAAGGACGGCGTGGTGCGCGCGGCGGTCGGCCTGGATCGCGGGGGAGACCCTGAGGATTCGAAGACGGACGGGGAGCTGAAGGCGGCGGTGGAGCTGATCCGTGCCCGCGTCCGGGTCGATCCCGCGGCTCTGGAGCGGGAGGCCACGGACCTCCGCACGCTGGCAGGCGTGTGACCGGGCCGGCAGGATCATGACAGTCCACGCGTGGCACGACGTGGCGCTGGGCGACCGCATTGAGGATCACTTCACCGCGGTCATCGAGATTCCCAAGGGCTCGAAGGTGAAATACGAGCTCGACAAGGCGACGGGACTCCTGCGCGTGGATCGCATCCTCCACAGCGCTGTCCACTACCCGGCGAACTACGGATTCCTGCCACAGACCTACTGCGACGACGGCGACCCGCTCGACGTGCTGGTGCTGGGACAGGAGCCGGTGACGCCGCTCTGTCTCCTGCGGGCGCGGGCCATCGGCGTCATGACGATGACCGACGACAAGGGGCGCGACGACAAGATCATCGCCGTCCACCTCGACGATCCCGAGTACGAGCACTATGAGGACATCTCCGGGCTGCCGCCCCATCGCATGAAGGAGCTGGAGCGCTTCTTCCTCGATTACAAAGTGCTCGAGAGCAAGATGGTGAAGGTGGAGAATCTCCAGGGCCGCCCGGAGGCCCAGGACGTCGTGCGCCAAGCCGTGCGACTCTATCGCGAGAAGATCGCGCCGACCCGGGCGGCCGACTAGAGCTGCTTGAAGAGCTTGGTGCGCACCACGGGAAGCCGCGCCTGGTTCCAGGCGCTGATGCCTCCGCGGTACCAGTACAGGTTCTTGAAGCCGAGGTCGTGCGCGGTCAGCGCCGCGTTGTAGGACAGCCAGCACTCCCATGACAGACAATAGACCACCACCGGAACGCTCTTGTCGGGAATGGCCTGGGCCACCAGCGACTTGAGCTCGAGGAAGTCGGTGCCCGACAGGCGCGCCTTGCCCATGCCCTGGATCCATAGCGTGCCCGGCAGGGCGAAAGAGCCTTCCGTCCAGTCGAGCACGTTGATCACCACCGGCTTCGAGGTCTTGTAGAGCTCCACCAGCTCCCGGGTCGTGATGGTCTTCGCTCCCGGAACCGTTTTCGGCGTGGCGGAATGCATGCTGCTCGTATGGCGGGCAATGGTCGGAGGTATCCCGCTCTCGCGCTCCTCGTTGAAGTAGAACTCCGTGTCCAGCGGGGCGCGCTTCAAAAGCTCCATCGCGCCGTCATAAACGGCCTGCGGCGTATAGGTCGTCTGCAGGACGGAGTCGTCATTCACCGCTGCGACGAAACACGGGTGACGGCTGTTTTTCTTCTGGCATTCTGCCAGCGCGCCGGCCCGCGCGTCGTCGACGGTTGGCCGGCCTTGCGCCATTCCCCAGCCGCCCGCTTCCGTCATCGCCAGGACCTTTTGCGTCTTGGCCGTGGCCGTGAACTCTCGCTCGATGCGAGACTTGCCGCCGTCATTGAGGAAGGGCAGGCTGGGGCGAGACGGCCGCGACCTGGGTGGCCGGCTTGGCGGCCGCCGTCAGCGACTTCAGCCGCGCGCGCGCGAGCGAGGCAAACATGCCTTCCGGAAACTGCTCGAGATAGGCCTTCAACTCGTCCGGACTGCGGGAGTCCTTGACCGAGTCCCAGTACGCGCGGTCGTGGGCCGCAGAGCCGGGCTTCGGCGCGCCGCTGTTTGGCCGGAAGCTGAAATCACCCGTGAGCGAGGACGAGACCCAGGGCACCTGTTTGCCGCTGGTGGCCCGCGCGACTTCCGCGGTGACGCGTCGAAAGACCTTGTCGATGTCGGTATCCGGCTGCTTGAGGCTCTGCAGCAGGTACTGCGTGTAGAGACCATTGCGTCCGCTGCCGTCCGCCGCCACCGAACCGGGGCCGGTCGCGAAGGCGATGTAGGTGCCCTGCGCGGCCTCCATCTGCGCCAGGCCGTGGGAGACCGAGCGGAAGCTGCGCGCGAACGGGTTGTCGCGGCAGGCGTCGAGGATCACGAGATTCACCCGGTTGCCGGCGTCGTCCAT
>WNFP01006567.1_pt1 | contig 10200 bp, 8 predicted proteins | sample 5400201 | NCBI WGS metagenome assembly WNFP01 (sample SAMN13153355, study PRJNA577476) | soil metagenome | isolation source: 115 cm saprolite under Madrone tree | place: USA:California | collected 2016-06-14
CTCCCCGCTTTCCTGAAATATGAACCGCATGTCACCAGCGAAAGCATGGGGCTGCGGCTGGCCGGGCTGGCAGTGCTCGGGGCCATAGTGTTGATCGCCATTGTTGTGCGTGGGTTGCGCCTGCTGCGCGCCACATGGGACGTGCAGAGCGAATGGCTGTCGCGTTCCAAAAGAATATTTCTGGATAGAATTGCGTTGCCCATTTATCGGGTGGACAACGGCGCTTCCTTGCTGGCCGTGACCGGCATGTTTCGTCCACGGATCTTTGTGTCGCGGGAAATAGCGGAAGGGCTTTCTGCCGAAGAATTTCGTGCGGCCGTGGCGCATGAACTGGCCCATGTCTCATCCTTTGACAACCTGAAGCAATTGCTCATGAAAATGACCCGGCCGCCCCGTTGGCTGAAGATGCTGCACAGCGTGGATGCAGAGTGGATACATGCTTCAGAAATCGCCGCAGATCACAAGGCGCTGGCCGAAGGAGCGCCGGTTCTGGAGCTTTCCGCGGCGTTGGTTAAGGTGGGGCGTTTAAGCCTGCCATGTTCGACGAGGCCCGCCGTTGCTTCGCATCTGGTTCCACCTGCCTGTGCATCATCGCTTGAAATGAGAGTTGCCAGGCTCAGCGCGTTACTGGAGGGCAGGGAAGCAGCCCCGGTCCAGAAAGCCGTCAAATCCAAATTTGTGATCGCGATTTTCTGCGCCCTGGCCGCATATGCCGCGTGCATCAACATGTTTCTGCCGGGTGTGCATGAAGTGCTCGAATTTCTTGTTCGCTGACTTCGGTCTGCTCTTCCCACTGCATTACCACCGCAAATCCATCTATCCCGGTCAAAAGCATTTCAGCGCGCGGGAGCCGATGCTTTCATACTGTCTGATTCTTTGCCGATTGTTGCGCGGAGACAGCTATTTTGCCTGTGGGTGGTGTTACTGTATTAGTTCCTCTTGTGAGCCCAGATTTGCCAAACACGATTACCGCGGTTGAGCGCGAACAACTTTTGGACGCCGCGCGCCAGGCCCTTACGCGAGCCTATGCGCCGTACTCCAACTTTTATGTGGGTGCGGCCATTCTTACCGCGCAGGGCCGCATCTTTACCGGATGCAACGTGGAAAACGCTTCTTACGGCCTGACTATTTGTGCGGAACGCTCCGCGATCTTTGCCGCCGTACAGCAGACCTCCGGGAAGCTGGCCCTGCGGGCCGTGGCCGTAGTGAATCGCGATCAGGTGGCGTGTGCGCCTTGCGGGGCCTGCCGCCAGGTGATCGCCGAATTTGGGCGCGATACCGTAGTCATTTTTCAGGGACAAGGCGGCTTTCAGGAATCTACGATCGCCGATTTACTGCCGGAGACTTTCCGTTTATCCTGAGCTGACTGAATGCTTGTCACCGATCTGATCCGCAAAAAACGCGATGGTCTTGCCCTGGAGCGCAATGAAATTGAGTTTCTAGTCAACGGCTACACGCGCGATGCCATCCCCGACTACCAGATTTCCGCATGGCTTATGGCCGTGTTTTTGCGCGGCATGAACCGCGCCGAACTCGCCGCCCTTACTGAGAGCATGCTCAACTCCGGACAGGTGCTCGATTTTTCCGAGCTTCCCGCGGCCCGCGTTGACAAGCACTCCACCGGTGGAGTGGGCGACAAAACTTCGCTTGTAATTGCGCCAATCGTGGCCGCCGGCGGCCTTTATGTGCCCATGATCAGCGGTCGTGGTCTTGGTCACACCGGCGGCACGCTGGACAAACTGGAATCCATCCCCGGCTTCAACGTAAATCTGCCGGTGACAGACTTCCGCCGCGTGCTGACGCAGTGTGGCGCTGGACTGGTTGGGCAAACTGCGGAGATTGCGCCTGCCGACAAGCAACTCTACGCACTTCGCGATGTGACTGGCACTGTTGAAAGTCCATATCTGATTTGCGCTTCCATCATGAGCAAAAAACTGGCGGAGGGAATTGACGCGCTGGTGCTCGACGTAAAAACCGGCAGCGGAGCATTCATGAAGTCAGAGAAAGACGCGGTTTTTCTGGCTGAATTGATGGTGGAGACCGGCCAGCGCCTGGGCAAGCGCGTGGCTGCTTTGATTACCGACATGGACCAGCCTTTAGGTCAGGCAGTTGGTAACGCTCTTGAGGTTGCTGAGTGCATTGATGTTCTCAATGGCAAAGGCCCGGACGATCTCCGCGAGCTGAGCCTGGTCCTTTCGGCGTGGATGTTTCTGCTGGGCAATCGCGTGCGCACCCTGGATGAAGGCCGCATGCTGGCTGAAGAGATGATTTCCAGCGGTAAAGGGCGGGAAAAATTTCGGGAAATCATACGCCTGCAAGGCGGCAACCCTGACGTGGTCGACGATCCTGGCCTTTTGCCGCAGGCCAGCAACAAAACTGCATTGAAAAGCACAGGTTCAGGCTTTGTTACCGGCTTTATGTGCGAACAGATCGGTATCGCCGGCATTCTGCTGGGCGGCGGACGCGCGAAGAAGGAAGACTCCGTCGATCCGGCGGTGGGCATTGTCATCCACAAGAAAGTGGGGGACAGGGTGGCCGCCGGAGAAGCCCTCTGCACCGTCCATTACAACTCGGCTGAGCGCATGGAGCAGGCAAGCGCCGCGATTTTACAAAGCTACAGGATTGAAGCTAATCCAGCGGCCCAGACGCGCCCGCTGGTGCATCGAATTATCGGCGACCGCAATTAAGGTTGTCCTCTAGCAACATCCTGGGCAATCAGCGGGACCACATCACGCAGCAATGCCGTGAACTGTCCGGCGATTCTCTGTCCAATCTCCAGTACTTCTTCATGATGAATCGGGGCGTCCGTGGTGCCCGCCGCCATGTTAGTCACGCAGGAAACCGCCAGCACGTTGATTCCCATCTGCCGGGCAGCAATCACTTCCGGCACCGTGGACATGCCAACAAGGTCTGCGCCGATAGTGCGGAAAAACCTGATCTCCGCTGGTGTTTCATAGCTTGGTCCCAGCAGCGCCAGGTAGACGCCTTCAGCCAGATCCATACCCAGCCGCTTGCCTGATTCCAGAGCGATCTGGCGATATCGTTTGGAATAGGCTTCCGTCATGTCGATGAAACGCGGTCCAAAGCGCGGGTCTTCTGTCCCCACCAGGGGGTTCTGTCCCTGAAAATTAATGTGGTCTTTGATCAGCACGAGCCGGCCCTGGCCGTACTCCAGATTGATGCCCCCCGCCGCGTTGGTCAGGACCGCGGCGCGCACGCCCATGCGCGCGAAGACGCGCATGGGAAACACCACGCTCTGCACCGGATAGCCTTCATACAGGTGGGTCCGGCCCTGCATGATCACCACCGGCCAGGCTCCAATGTTTCCCAGCACGAGCTGGCCGGCATGTCCAATGGCCGTGGAGCGCGCAAAATGCGGGATTTCACCGTAGCTGATGCGGACCGCATCGGTCAGTTCGTCGGCAAATCCTCCCAGGCCTGACCCTAATACAATCGCTACCAGCGGTTTGATCGGGCTTTGCGAGGAAATGAATTTCGCCGCGAATTCTACCTGCGTAACCTCGTCACTGTTGCTCATGATGGCGCTTTGCCTGAGGCCTTTCTAAAATCGAACACGCCACTTCGCGCTGTTCTGAACACAAATTGTAATGCTATAGTTCATTTCATGTTGGCATACGCCCCTGTAAGGACATTCCGCCTTTTCCTGTTCGCGTTTTTCCTGTTCGCGTTTTGTTCATCTGCCTGGCCGCAAAAAAACAGGGTCGTTACGGACACCGGCGAGAAGAAGGCTGCACGCTATTTTGAGTCCATACGCAGACAGCCCCTGCTTTTGCACGCCTTCCTGCAACAAATGCCCAAGGGCGCGGATCTCCACAATCATCTCTCCGGCGCGGTATACGCGGAAAGCTATGTGAAGTGGGCCGCGCAGGACGGACTGTGTATTGATCGTAACACCTTGTCGTTCTCCGGTCCGCCCTGCGATCAGAAAGACAAGCCTCCAGCCAGTTCGGCTTTTCTTGACTCAGCGCTGTATGCGCGCGTGCTGGATGCTCTTTCCATGCGCCAGTTCAATCGCGGTGGTGAATCCGGTCACGATCATTTTTTTGCCACTTTCAGTAAATTTGGCGCTGCCACGAATCACCACACACCTGAAATGCTGGCTGAAGTCCGGTCCCGCGCGGCCCAGGGTCATCTTCTTTATATGGAGTTAATGTTCAATCCTGATGGCGGCGCGGCGGCCAGGCTAGGGGCTTCGCTTGGTTGGAATGATGACCTGAGCAAGATGCGCGACAAGCTGCTGTCGGGTGGGTTGTCCCAGATCGTCGGCGACGCCAGCAAATTCCTGGACGAAACCGAAAAGACAGAAAATGAAGAGATGCGCTGTGGCCAGTCTCAGGCCGACCCCGGCTGTGCTGTGCAGGCGCGCTATCTCTATCAGGTGGCGCGCGGACTCCCGAAAGAGATGGTCTTTGCCCAGATTCTTGCGGGCTTTGAAATGGCGGCCAAAGACCACCGCATCGTGGGCTTGAACCTGGTGATGCCGGAAGACAATTACCTCTCCATTCACGATTTCAACCTGCATATGCAGATGCTGGACTTTTTACATTCCATCTATCCCAACATGCATATCACGCTGCATGCCGGCGAGCTTACCCAACAGCTGGTTCCCCCGGAAGAGCTGTTTCATGTGCGGGCTTCCGTTGAGCGCGGTCACGCCGAGCGGATTGGGCATGGCGTGGACGTGATGCAGGAAAATGATCCGATTGAGCTGCTGAAAAAGATGGCGGCTAAGGGCATCCTGGTTGAAATCTGCCTTACCAGCAATGACGTGATTCTTGAGGTCACTGGGTCCCAGCATCCTCTGCCGATGTATTTGAAATTCGGCGTGCCCGTAACGCTGGCCACGGACGATCCCGGTGTTTCGCGCGGCGATATCACGCAGGAATACGAGCGCGCCGCAGAGACTTACAACCTGGGCTATCTGGAACTGAAGAAATTTGCCCGCGCCAGCCTGGCCTACAGCTTCTTGCCCGGTGAAAGACTATGGCAAGCAGGCAAAAGTTCCGTGTGCGGGCAGGAGAAGCCGCTTTCCGGCAAAGTCTCTGCCGGCTGCGCGCGCCTGCTTTCAGCGAGCGAAAAAGCACGCATGCAATGGGAATTGGAAAAGGCCTTTGCTGCATTTGAAAGCAAATTTTAGCCGCCCTTGCGTGACTTGACATTCCGGCTACAATGAACAAGATTTTCCAAGACAACTTTATTTCCTGCTGAAAAGGAACCAATGTCACGATTTGCGGGCTTGCTGGGCATCGCCGTCTTCCTGTCCATTGCTTATCTGTGCTCGACCAACCGCCGCTCCATACGCTTGAAAACAGTGTTATGGGGACTTGGTTTGCAGTTTCTTTTTGCCTTCACCATTTTGCGTTTTCCGCGGGGCCAGCAGGCGCTGCAATCCGCGGGAGCGGTGGTCAATAAGCTTCTGGCATATTCTTACAGCGGTTCTACATTTGTCTTTGGAAATCTGGGATTTCCCGCCAATCCCGGAATGAAGCTGCCTTTTATTCCTGAGGGCACTTCCCAGTTGGGGTTCATTTTTGCTTTTCAGGTTTTGCCGACCATCATCTTCATCTCTGCGTTCTTTGCTCTCCTCTATCACCTGGGCGTAATGCAGCTGATCATCAAAGGCATGGCCTGGGTCATGAACCGGCTTATGGGGGTAAGCGGAGCAGAGTCGCTGAACGTGGCTGCGTCCATTTTTATGGGGCAGACAGAAGCTCCGCTCACCATTCGACCGTTGCTTCCGGAATGCACCCGGTCAGAGCTCATGACCATCATGACGGCGGGTATGGCCCATGTTTCGGGCGGCATTATGGCTGCTTATATTGGTTTTGGCATTAAACCGGAGAATCTGCTGGCGGCCGTTATCATGACAGCCCCCGGCACCATCCTGATGGCAAAAATGCTGGTGCCTGAAACTGAGCAGCCCAAGACAGCGGGGACCGTCGAGATATCAAAAGAGGCAATGCATAAAGAGCCAAACATGATTGGCGCCATTGCCCGCGGAACAATTGACGGCGGCCAGTTGGCGTTTAACGTCGCCATCATGCTCATCTCGTTCCTGGCGCTGATCGCATTGGTGAACGGCATGATGGGCTGGACGCACTCGCACTTCAGCTTTTTCCCGGAGAGCATTCAGAAGGTCTTGAGTTTTATTTTTGCGCCGGTGGCATGGCTCATCGGTGTTCCCGGCAAGGATTGCGGGGCCGTTGGCGGATTGCTGGGCACGCGCACCGTCCTGAATGAGTTGGTGGCCTACCATGATTTGGGCATGATTAAGAATGCTCTTGATCCACGCTCTGTCACTATCGCCACCTTTGCTCTTTGTGGCTTTGCCAACTTCAGTTCCATCGGAATTCAGATTGGCGGCATTGGCGCTTTAGCTCCCAACAAGCGCGACCAACTCGCTAAACTCGGCCTCCGCGCCATGGTTGCCGGCACCATGGCGAACCTTATGTCGGCCTCAATTGTGGGACTGCTAATGAAAAGCTAAAAATTGCGCGCGAAGCTGCTTGTTTTCCCTGTACTCGCTTCACCTGTTAAAGTTGCTATGATGCATCGGTTCAAATCTCTTTCCCCCAAAAATGTGAGGAGATATGCGTTTCAAGACTCTGGTGGCTTTCACCATTTTGTCTGTGGTCGGCGTTATGCCGCGTGCTCAGGCGCAAAGTACCAAAATTGGCGTGATTACGTCGCTTACCGGCAGTCTGGCAGCGTTTGGCGAAGCGCATAAGAACGGCTACGCCATTGCACTTGATGAGATAAACGCCAAAGGCGGCGTGCTGGGTAAGAAGATCGAACTCGACTTTTACGACGATCAGAGCAAGCCTGACCAGGCTGTGCAAGGTGTTTCCAAGCTGGTGGACCAGGACCGCGTTCCGCTGGTGCTGGGTTCCTATTCCAGCGAAAGCACTAAGGCCATTGTCCCTGCCGTGACCCAGCGTGAGACCCCGCTGATTATTCCTACAGCCACGGCCGACAATGTAATGGACGCAAAATCGTCATGGGTGTTCCGTATCTGTGCCGGCGCCAACGATTATGCCAAAGCCACCATCGCATTTCTGAAGGCCAACGGCACGCCCAAGACAATGGCCATCGTGTATGAAAACACCAATTTTGGCCAATCCAACATGAAGGCCATGACGGCCGCGGCCAAAGAAGCTGGCATTAAGCTGGTTACGGTCGAGTCGTATGAGGCCAAGTCTCCTGACTATCGTGCGGTATTGCAGCGGGTAAAGCAGTCCAACCCTGATGTCATTTATTTCTGCTCCTATCTGCTTGACGCTACCACGCTGATGCGCCAGGCCCGCGAAATCGACCTCAACCCGAAGTTCTACACTTCCGCTGGAACGGGATTTGCCGCCGCTGAATTTCCCACCACGAAAGGCGCAGGCAAGAACGCAGAATACACTTTTTCCGTTTCACAGTGGCTGCCGGAGGCAAAGTGGCCCGGCTCAAAAGAGTTTGATGCCGAGTATTTCAAGCGCTATAAATCGCATCCCGCATACCATGCCATCCAGGCATATGCAGCTTTGCGCGTTGCGGCCCAGGCCATCAACAACGCCAAGTCCCTAGATCCCGGCAAGATTCGCGATGCCATTCGAGACCTTTCCATGCCGGAAACAGCGTTTGGGCCGGTCAAGTTCGTCAACGGACAGAACCTGCATCCGGTGCTGATCACACAGATTCAGGGTGGACAGTATCGTGTGGTTTTCCCGCCTGACGTTGCGGAAGCCAAGCCAACCATTCCCGCGCCAGCGTGGTCCAAACGTCCGTAAGCAAACTCAAGACAGAAACATGGTACTGATAATGGAGCGGCGTGCAGCGATGCGTGGGGCGGCTAAAGGTTGATTCACTTTTTACAGGCATGTACGAACGGTTTGCTGACCGGGGCGCTCTATGCGCTCATCGGCATGGGGCTGGCGCTGATCTTTGGCGTTATGCGAATCGTGAATTTTGCGCACGGCGCATTTCTGATGGTGGGGATGTATGCCACCTTTGTCCTGTTCGATGTATTTAAGATCAATCCCTATCTCGGCTTTATTCCTGCCGGCCTGTTGCTTTTCGTCTTCGGCTATTGCGGATATCAAGTCCTCATCCGGCCTGTGCGCAATCAATCGCACTTCATGCAAATCCTGATGACCACCGGCATTGGGTTGATTCTCACCGACGCCGCGCAACTTATCTTTAAAGCCGATTATCGCCAGACGAATATCGAGCTCATTAACCGCAACCTGCAATTTGGGCCCATTACCGCGAATGCCGCGGAGGTGCTCTCTTTCGTAATTGCCGGCGTCCTCATGATCGGTTTGCGCTCCTTTGTGGTGCGAAGCCGCACCGGGCAGGCCCTGCGGGCGATCGCGCAGAACCCTGAAGTAGCGCCGCTCATGGGCATTAACGTTACCCGCATTCAAGCATTCAGTTTTGCCCTTGGCACCGCGCTTGCTGGCGTCGCCGGCGGCCTGCTGTTGCCGCGTCTATATCTTTTTCCCGGCGTGGGTGAAGAGTTTACGACGAAAGCCTTTGTCATTGTGGTGCTGGGCGGCATGGGGTCCATTGAAGGCGCGGCCCTGGGCGGGCTGGTTCTGGGGCTGGCCGAAAACCTGACCAGCCTGTACGCGGGCAATCAATGGGCCCTGATTGTCGATTTCGTCCTGTTCCTCCTGGTGCTTTCATTTAAGCCCAGCGGCATCTTCGGGAGGCCGCGCACATGAGTTTTCTGAAAAACTGGAAGTTTTGGATATCTTTAGCTGTCATCTTCCTTTGGGCCTGCGTGCCATGGCTGGTCGGCAATAACTACCAGTTGCAAGTGCTCTTCCGCATTACGTTGTTCGCCGCCCTGGGACTCGCCTGGAATATTGTGGGTGGTTATGCCGGACAGCTCTCTCTGGGCCATGTTGCTTTCTTTGGAATCGGCGCGTACGGCTTTGCTTTGTTCGCCGAACTCAATATGCCGTACTGGATTGCGTTGTTACTGGCGGCGTCTGTTGCCGCAGCCGTCGCGGCCTTCATTGGATTCATCGCTTTCAGACTTCGTGGCCCTTATTTCACGCTTGCGACCATCGCCTTTGCTGAGGTACTGCGCTTAATCGCCACCAATCTGAATGTAACTGGAGGCGCCATTGGACTGACCATGCCTTCACTTTTCACCGGCAGAGAATTCTGGCGCTCATTTTTTCTTGCCGCCCTGGCTCTCGCGGTGATCACGCTTCTCATCAACCTGTGGATGTCACGCTCGCGGCTGGGTTATTACCTCATGGCCATTCGCGAAGATGAGGAAACGGCCAGCGCTGTCGGCATCAATACAGCGTTTTTGCAAACTCCAGGCACTGCTCATCAGCGCATTTTTGACGGCGCTGGCCGGCGCTCTTTACGGCAGCGCATTCCAGTTCATTGTTCCGGACAGCATACTGAACCTTGATATTTCCATTCAGATTGCCATCATCACCATGCTTGGCGGCGCGGGCACACTGCTTGGGCCCATCGTTGGCGCAGTACTGTTGCTCTCCGCCTCAGAGACTTTCAAAAACCAGTTCCAGGAAAGCCATTTGCTGATTTATGGCATTCTGATTGTGCTGGTGGTGCTTTTTCTTCCGGAAGGGATTGTTGGCGGGTTGCGGCACCGTTTTGGCCGCCGCGTTAAGCCACCAGCGGCAAGCGAACCCACCATCGCGCTGGGAGGGCCAGTTTCATGACCTCCGTTCTCGAACTACAGAACGTTACCAAGCGATTTGGCGGACTGCGCGCCTTGAAGAGCGTTTCCATGACGCTCAACGCGGGAGAAATCGTTTTTATCATTGGTCCCAATGGAGCGGGAAAGACCGCGGTCTTCAATTTGATCAGCGGCTTCTTTCATCCCGATGAAGGCTCTATCCTTTTCCAGGGCAGAAACACTTCACAGATGGCCCCGCACCGTACCGCACGGCTGGGAATTGGACGCACTTTCCAGATCGTAAAGCCGCTGGCCGGTCTTACAGTTTTAGAAAACGTGATGCTCGGCGCTTTCATGCATACCAGACAGCGCCATCAGGCTGAAGCGGAAGCGACAAGGATTCTCCAGTTTTTGCAGATGTCACATTTGAGCCAATCCCCGGCCCGCGGACTGCCGCTGGCTGCGTTGAAGCGGCTGGAGATTGCCCGGGCCCTTGCTACCAGGCCTAAGCTTATCCTGCTGGACGAGGTGGT
>WNFP01010479.1_pt1 | contig 10200 bp, 14 predicted proteins | sample 5400201 | NCBI WGS metagenome assembly WNFP01 (sample SAMN13153355, study PRJNA577476) | soil metagenome | isolation source: 115 cm saprolite under Madrone tree | place: USA:California | collected 2016-06-14
ATGAAATGATGGACAACGTTCGCTCTTATCTTCGGATCACACAGGCTAGGCCCAAGTTGGTGAAGAACTATTTTCGCGAACGCCACGTCCAGTACGCTGCCCATTGATAAATGTCACATATTTAGTGCTCGGAGTAATAGCAGGACTAATCCGACTTGAAGGGTGGCGATTAGCTGGTGATGAAGGAATTTCCCAACAGGTTTGCAACTCGCCGCCGGGCAAATCGGTCCGAGCATGCCTTCCGAATGCACAATCATCTGGGAGTCTCGTGCGAATGGCATGATAGCTCCTTGACAGATATGCAGAGACGGCGTTTACTTCGCCATATCTGGTCTCAATTCGTTAACGGATCAAGCCGATTCAGTAGATCGTCTGTTAGTTGGCCAACGGAAACCCGAAGTCTTGGGGACCAACCAGGAACTCACTGAAATCGAAACGGGAATCCCGTTTCAGAAAAATGCTGTGCCTGGCAGCGGCGGAAACGGCTGAACGCGCCTCCAAGGTGAAGATGAAGAACAAGAAACTTCTTGAGATCTCCGAGTGGTTGTTTCTCGCCGCAACCGTGTTGGGATGCGGGATGACCTTGCGTGTCGCGATCTACCAATTGAAGGTCCCCTACCAACTCAACTACGAGGAAGGGAACATTTTGAACGCAGCAGTGAGAATCAACCAGGGAGCAAACCCATACCCGGCAATCCACCCGCCCGTCTACGTCTTCAACACGTACGGGCCGCTCGTTTATTACCTCATCAGCCCTCTGGTAAAACATTTTGGTCCGGTGTTCACCTTTTCGAGGGTGGTCGTGTGCGTCGCTGGGCTGATTGTCGCGGCGTTGATCATTGCGCTGCTGCACCGCACAGGGGTTTCTTGGAAATTAGGCGCCTCGTTCGGCTTGGTCTACCTGACCCTGCCTGTGGTGCAGGACTGGGTGTACCTGTTGCGTGTGGATCTGGTGGGCATCGTACTCACGCTGGCCGGACTGGGTGTTTGCTGGGCAATTCCGCGACGCTGGTATCTGGCGGCACCTCTGTTCGTCGCCGCGATCTTTTGTAAATACAGCCTGATTGCGGCACCCGCGGCGTGCTGCGTATTTTTTGCTTTCCGAAAGGAATGGTACAAGGCCGCTGGTCTGGCTGGCTGCGTCGGCGGACCCTCCCTGTTTCTATTCTTAGTCCTGGAGAAAGCGACGGAGGGCTGGTTCGCCTTCCATATGTTTCGCACGCATCCAGACCCCTACTTCTTTTCGCAATGGGCAGAGATGTTTCTTCCAGCGCTTGGGGTGCACGCCGTTCTGGTGATTTTGGTGATGGTGCTGGCCGTGGAAGACATGCGACGCCACCGTGTTTCTCTTCCAATGATCTATTTCTCGCTGGCTACCCTGATGACGCTTACCGGTGGAAAAGTCGGCTCGGACACGAACCATCTGCTCGAGTGGCTCGCCGCGCTGTGCCTTGCGGCAGGACTGGGTTACCACGCCCTGAAGCACCGCATCCACGCCGGATGGGCACTCGCGCTCGTACCGGTGGAGCTTTCGCTGGTCGTGTTGTTCACTCTTCCCTTAGAGCTGGACGTCGAGCCCGCGCGTGACGGCTGCCCGGAGGCCTACGCGTACGTCAATGACCACTACGGCAGTCATTTTCTGTCGGAAAATGTCGGCGCGATTGTCCTCGCGGGGAAGCCCGTAACGTTTTCCAATCCTTTTGTTTATTGGTTTTTGGTTAAGTCCTCCGCGCTGTCGGAGGATGAGCTGGCGAGAGAGGTTGACGCGCGTTATTACGATGCCGTCTTGTTGGGCAAGGATCTCAACACGTTAAAAAAGGAGCCCGACACGTTTTCGTACGCGAGCTTTCTGGGCGCGCTCGAGCAGAACTATCATTTCGTGCGCCAGTTCAAATGCACGAACGCGAACTTCGCATATGAGCCGAACTCACCCTCCGCTGGGCGCACCGTCCCGGCATCCCAAAGCCATCACCTGCGTTAAAGTTAATCCACAGGTCACCGACTCCCCCTCGATAGAGCCCGCACAACCACTCCCTTCTGGCTTTCTTCACTACGATCTTTCCCGCTAACAGGTGCCTGGTGCGTGGGATGATACCTGCTGTCCGGATTCCGCCTGAGAAACGCCCTTGTGTTTACTGATTCACTTCCACTTGATTAGTACGGTATGGGAAGTTGGTGGTTCCCTCCAATCACCATCGCTTCACACGAAACAGAATCACGACCTCCTGGTTTCGATCTAGACGTTCGCAGGTACTTTTGATAACGCAAATTCCGGCATCAAGGAATTTGGGAACAGAGGTTGGCACCCGCAAGAGAAGGCTTTTCGGAGGACCGACTGCGTCTTATATACTTATTAGTTATAACATGTCACATTTTAAGTAAATGGTCGGCCACTCCGCGCCATTTTACACCAAGCAGCCCGGCTAAGGGCCTTCGTTCAGCGTTACGGAACGCGGGTCAACTGATCCTCGCTAGAAATGCGAGACTAAGTTTTTACAAGCTGTTTTGGTTGCGCGAAGTCGTTAGCCTTTTCGTCAAGCTCTTTGCGCTGCTTCTTCTTACCGTAGATGAACACGCCAGCAAGAGAGGCCAAAGCCGTGACGATTGCGGCCAGCCCGTACACATCCTTGCCTTTTAAGATTAGTTCAGTACCGCCGCCAACGGCTGTCATCGTAATAATGAAACCCAAGAACGGTGCAACCTTCTGAGTAAATGCGTTAGATTCGATGACCGTCTTTTCAATCTGCTGACGATGGGTAGCCTGTTTTTCAGCCATCGTGATAATGCGCTCTGCAAGTCCGGGCAGAGCTTGGTTGTATTTTTCCAATACTTCAGGTGGTGCCCTCCGTGCCAACATCCCTGAGACAGGTTTAGTACCCTTAATTTCGCTCGCCTTCGCTCCGTTCCGCGCCAGCCAAACCCCCAGGAGAAAGAACAACACCTAGAGAATTCATATCTGCCTTTTTCTTTCTCGCCCTGCTCATTATATACATGCAGGGATACATAGAAAACGGCACTTCCAAAAAGAGGCTTTCAGTCAATGTTTATGCGGGTATATCGCACTTCAGCCCATGTTGCAAAAAGTGGGCTGTGTCCTGCTATTAGGCCCACTCATTGCGTGTGGGTTACCACTTTTTGCGCATGGCTTTTCTCAAAAACAAAGGCATTTTTGAAGATCACCGTGCGAAAAGGCCGCTTTTATGCGTGTTTTAACTTGGCCGCTTTGGGTAATCTAAAAATCTGTTCCTGCACCGATCACGCAACTTTTGTTTTTCTCTGCGCTGTCCTTCAAACCAAACATACTTTCCCTTCGGCTGTTCCGCGATTGGGGTGCAGCCGCTGGCAAGGGCTCGCTTCTTCGTGAGCCGTCTATTTCGTGAACTCACGGCAGAGCCGTCTGGCCGTCGCCAACCGATGTGCACGTGGCCTGCTGGCCTGCCACTGCCCGCGCCAATGTAGTGCCAATTGGCCGCTTGGTAGATTGTTCCGATTTCGCCAGCCGAAGGGTCAAAGTAGGCTATGAAGATTTTCCAGCCGTAGTCCAAGTTCGCCTGCTTGACCGCATATCGAACCAAGAACGATGCCGCATTCTTTGGAGCGTAGTGGACGCAGCAACCCCGCATCAGCGTCACCGTGAGTGAGCGGTTTTCTTCTCCGCATACGTTGCGGGCTTCGTTGGAACTGCCCACGCCGAAAGCAGCAGCGCCTAACAACTCCCCGGCAACCTTCAATCCGTAGAAAGCAACCGCGCCCGTTCCCAGCGTTCCCAGCCATTCATTTTTTAGAATCAGAGCTTCAGCTTCACTCTTCGTGATCTTCTCAACCACCGCGCCGTCTAACGAAGCAAGCGGTTCTCGCGGGTCAAGCTCGCTGTGAAGTTCTCGGATGTGCCGCTGAAAGCACTTCGACGGGTCAGCCGCGAACCTTTCCTTGGCAATCGAATACCGATCTATCACGCCGCCATCTCCGACGGACGCAAGGCCGTCAACTTATAGTGGTACTCATTGGCCACTTCTGAAATTTGGCGCAAGCTGCCAACGATGGCATCAAGCGTCTCAATTTCTTCGAATGTGAGAGTGCGTCCCTTCGTGAGCGCGTCCACAAGAACGGGCAGGGTCTGCATTGGGTGACTTGCGCCCTCACCACAGACGAACGCAGAAACTTTTTCGTATACAACGTCAAGCACGTCAGGCTCCCCGGCCTCGCTGGGACGCGAAACCGTTTCGCGTCGGTTCCCACCAGATAGCATGTACTGAACTGACCGCATGGTGCGGCCAAGAACTTTTTCGCAGTACTCGGTCTTCGTATGGCAGTCCATGATCGTTTCGCCGTCAGCCAGAGCATCGAACTCTTCCCAGAGCCGACGCACATCTTCTTCAATGTCTTTTAACGCTCGGAAGCCCTTTGCAACTTTCTTGGCGAGCGCCTCGCGTTCCTTCTCTCGCTGCTTGATGGCTCGGTTGCTCAAGCTTCACCACCAGTTGCACCTGCGTCGGGTCAGTCGGGTTGAAGAAGAAGATTGACTCCGCTTCGCCCTGCGACCTCATTTCAAGTCCTGCCGCCAACGCCGCTTTGCGCCTGCTGCGCAGTTTCCTGTCCATGTCAGCGGCGCGTGGCACGGCCAACAGGCGAAGCCGAAAGCGGCCAGCGTCACGCATGTCCGCAAGCTCGCCGTACTTTCCGTGGATTAGACCTTCGACGCCGTTGTTCTTCACGCGCAAGCGATATGCTTCCGCGAACTCTTTGATGTCCATAGTTCACTTCTGCTTTTGGGATTTACAGGTACAGGTGGGGCGCACCGTGGGGTGTAGGGGCTGCCTTGCGTGCTCTGCCGACTTCCAAACGATCTGCCAGCGCCTGCCGCTGCTTCTGGCGTCAGAACTCGCCTTCGGCGAACCTTCGCGCCCACAATGGCCGTCCTTGGCGAAAACTCACATACAGAAGCGCCGATTCAAGACCCAAGGGTGGCAGCATGCGCTACAGCCTTCGTTCGCGTTGTCTCTCCCAGTCAAGGTGACTGGAAGCGCGTTGTCGCCGTGCCGCCGAGAGGCAGCCGCTGGCAGAATCCCTTGGATTCCTTAGACGTGTGTTCAACATGCGGGGAATGGCTTCCCCACTGTCACAAACATTATACCACACAACTCTGTTGGTTGCAATACCCCTTAGTTATAGTATCACTTGACAAACCAAAGCAGGCGCTAAATGCGAAGTCTCAGCTTGCAGGACAAAACAGACTGCAAGCTGAAGGTGGGGTGCGCGTGGTGCGGTAGGGATGCGTACTGCCCGGCAATGCGGATACCCGGCCACCGGGTGACTGGGTGTCCAAAGATGAGGCCCGGTGTAAACCTTCAGGCAGCCAGCCGCCGCGTGAACTGTGCGGCCTCTGCGTCAACGAGCAGCCGCGCCTTCGTTCCACCGGCCCTTGAGTATTCCGGTAGGTCTAGCCCCAAACTGCGTGCCTTGTCCCACACCGCCAACCACAAGCAACGCTGCGCCGCCGTCTGAACGGCTTGGCGAATCACGGACTCTTCTACGCCTACCGCGCCTTTCAACTCAGCGACTAGAAGCTCAGTCACGTATTCAAGATCGTTCGACGTGTCTTTAATCGTCTGCTTCAACACTTCGAACTGCGCTGCGGTTGGCCGGGTCTTCATGGGATTCCTTGGGAGCTGTCTCCCCAGCGTAAAGACAGTTTCTCAGCGAAGCGAGTTTTGAGGAATAGAGCGCAGGTTACATTTTTTGGTTAAGCCATCAGTACCAGACAAATTAGTGCTGCACAACTGGTTAAGTTATTATAATTTTAAATAACGGAGTTGGTTGTTAAGCGGTTTTCGGTTGGCCGACGCGTGCGACGAACTTCTTGAATTGTCGAATCCACTAAATCTACTTGATTGAAATTCTTCAAACGTTCACAATTCCAGCCGTGACCGGCCACCTAAGCCGATATTTTAATCGCTGGAATCTAGTGGGTTTGGTGTTGTTGCCCACGCTTTATTGGGGCCTTGACCTGTTGTGGCACGCGGTTCTGTCACACTCCCCTTTGCTTCTGCTAGCAAATGTTGTCATTCCCTTTGCCGTTTCCGTAGGAGCTTTTCTGTCTTGGAAAGCTTGGAGCTCGAAGCTTTCGCAATGCGCAAGTCTGGGGTTCCTAACATGGCTTGGAATCTATGTAAGCGGTCCGACGTACATGCTCTTGCAAGCTCGGCTGTCCCAGGGACACGTGTGGTCCGGCACTCAGGGACCGCTGTCTGAGTGGGTCTTTCTAACTCTAGCATTTCCATTTACCACCTTTTCGTTCTCTACATACGATGCAACTCTCCCTGCACCGTTCCTAACATGGCTCGGCGTCTGGCTAGCTGGTCGCATTTACGCGACCCATTTTGGACCCCATCCTCCGCTACCGTCCGCCGATTTGTGTCAAGCATCTTTCAGGTCAAGTTTTTTCGGAGACACTTCTTCAAACGCAGAGCCATTCCAGCGATACAAAAGCGTAATACGCGGGGCAGTTACATAGGGAAGACCAGCACTCCAATCCGTTTCTTCAGTTCTGATCTCCAGTTTGCCATCTCCGTCAAAGTCTCCAATATCGAAACCAACTGGTGTGCCGACTCCCAGATGTCCAATTTCGCTAAACTCGCTCTGACGCCAAGCAAAAATTTTCAATTGCGAACCGTGTGCGCCAGCCGGGTACTGCACCAACATTTCCTTTCGGCCATCGCCATCAATGTCAACATATTCAACACCCACAGGCAAACCTTCGGAAAGTGACGGTTTAACTTCGGCGGAAGAGTCTGGGGGCTTCTTCTTTGGAGAATAGTCCGCTACCAATATCGTTTTAACGGAACCGACAATTTTGTCAGGGATGGAGAGCTCAGAGCGGTATTTAGCGCGGTTTCAGCGCGTGCTGTCTTGCGGTTCTGCCAAACAGCGATGCCAATAGCTATGGCGATTCCAACGATACTAAGCGGGTCTCCCTTTCGACCTTTTGGGGAGCCAACTTTGGTTTCATTTTCAGGGCATGTGTTGATCATCGGAACTCCGACTCGGTTTCAATGCGGCAAGCAAATCGCAGAGAAAATGCGCATCGAGTTCATGGCAACCGGAAGCGCGAAAAAGATTTTCGTGTGGCCTTCCAGGAAGGCGTGCATGCACGCGCCTGCATGGGCGGATCGATCGCACTCGTGCAATTCGACCTGCATACCATCTCCGGCAAGCTTCCGACAGCGATTTGCGCATCGGACGTTAGCGCGTTGAGTATTGGTTGGTTCGTGTTGTCGATTTACAGCGCCGGCCGTGACCGCGGCACATCGCTGAAGGTCACACTTACGCCGCGCTCGGAGTTGAGCTGCGTTGTCCGAACGAGGTCCAAATCGTTGAGAGCACAGACGCGCCGAGTCCCGCTGGGCAAAAGATAGAGAAGCTTGCACGAAGGCCGGATCCACGGAAAGCACATAGTTTGCGTTCGAGGCAGTCGCGGTTGCAGGGGCTGCTTCGCGTGCCGGAAGGGAAGATGGTAGCGGCTGGGGTTGCGCGAAATTCTGCGCGCGAGGCGGCCGCCAGTCCCGCGAATTGTAGGTGGCGCTATACTTCGGCACCGTCACATCTTCCATCAAGCGCAGAGTAAGCACTTCCTCTCCCTTAAGCGTGGGACGCGGCCCGCGCGCAGGCAGCATGATGACTTTCCATGGCCAGAGAGGCGGGAAAAGCCATTCAATGACGTCACGTTTCGCGTGGCCCTTGCCCTTGATATCGCCTTCCCTGTTCACGGGGTAGCCGTGTGCCGCGACTATTTTGGCGTCGAGGGGAAACTCGGAATTAGGAAGCGCGATGCGATCGAAAACAATTTTCAAATAGCCTTTGCCAACGAAGTGGCCCGGCTCTTTTTCTGCCTCGAGGTGTCCGCCCATATACGCACCGCGCGGGAAAATGTTGTGGCCAAACACCTGCACCGCGGCGAGATGACACAGCATAGGGTCGCCCACCTGCGCGGTGGCCGAAGAGAAATCAGGTTCGCTCATGGTGCAGCGAAGGAGTGTACCCGCCGGCACAACGGTGTCTTGTGCCCGCGAGGTGGGTGAAACGAGTAAAGACGAGGTGAATGCAAGGAAAACTACAAACAGAGAAGTGTTGCGCCGCATGGTATTCCTCCCGAGGATGGTTCGGACAGCGGGCGGACACACACGTTGCATGGACTGGACCCGGGCGGGAAGATCCAAAAGCTGCCTGAACCAAAAAGACGTTCAGCGAGCGAAATTTACCCTGATGCGAAAACCAAGGCAAGAGCAAATTCAGAGCGGAAATTTTGCTTTTTGGCGCAACCTTTTCGAACCGAATCGGTGTTGCGAGGCGAAACGGATTATAGACAACGCCGACTTCTGTTTGGGCGGTAAAGACGTTTACTTCTCGTTTCGTGCGAGTCACCTAATTCCCGCAAGAAAAGATTCAACTTTGCTGTTATCTTGCCGACTATCGAAGACCAAGCCGGATGTGGATTTATCTTTGCTTCGTTCCGGATACAGGCTGAGGTTCATTCCTTGGTCTTCAACGATGGAATGGACTTTCAATCGGACCCTGGTGCCTTTCTTGACACGAATTTCTTTGGGTGAGAATTCATATTTCTTGGAGGTCACTTCAATGACTTGACTTGCAACTGACCTCCCCGCGTTTGAGCTTTGAGCATGCCCCGTGACTGCAGCGGTCAACTAGAAAACAGTTGCGACTGCGCCCACAATCAGCTTCCGTCTGATGCGTCCTTCCAAGGTTTTTCCATCTTGAGAGATTGATTTACCCTGATGCTAGATTCACAACTGGTGTGACAAGTCGCAGATGGAAAGAAATCCTTGTCATCGAGGACGACCGTTCGGTCCAGAAGGCGCTGAAACGGCTGTTTGAATCGGAGAATTATGTGGTTCAAATCGCCGCCCACGGCAACACAGGACTGGAATCGTTCCCTGGCGCGCCTCCGGATCTCGTCATTCTGGATTTGAACCTGCCGGGGAAGCCTAGGCGCGAGGTCTGCCGGGAAATCAAAAGGGATTCTCCTTTACTGCCGATGATCGTGCTCAGCGCAAGAACCAGCGTAACTGATAAAGTACTCTTGCTCGAACTCGGCGCCGACGACTATGTGACAAAACCTTTAGCCCCAAAGAGCCTCCTGGCGCGCGTGCACACCGCCATGCCGCTCGAGTCGGCCAGTGCGCTCGGGGGATCAGTTTCTCCTTCGAGGACATCGCGGTGGACTTTTCCAGAATGCTGTTGATGTGCCGCCCTCGCCGTCCAGCCCTGTTTATCCTCGACTCTGACATGGGCCAGGGCGGACGTGGTTCACTGATCCTCGAAGACTTGCAGTAAAAGTCTCGTTCGCTCCATCCGATTTATTCCTGACAAGACGCGAGTTTAAAACAAATTGGCCTCGCAGCGGGGTGTCAACAATTTTTGACATGTGCCCGACAAACCCATGACATCTGCATTTTGCAAACGGTCCAAAACTCTCGACCGTCTGGGATCGGGCCGACCCCGTCGGGGAGCCACAAGATCAGGGGCTGCGATGGGAGCTCTCAGGACAACAGGGATTCTGGGGGGCCATCTTGTCCGCCCGGGCCGCCGGGCCCAGCCAAAGAGGAGTTAGTGCGCGCTGGAATCTTTTCGAGAGCTGTATACGGGAGAGTTCTGCTGCGACGGTCCTAGAAGACGGCCGTAAGGCAAACCAGAATCCGTGTCGTCTTGACGGCGCTGGTCGAACCACCGACGACTCCACCTTGCGTGCTTGCCCGCATTTTTAGGAGAAGATCGAGTTTTTCTGCAAAGAGCGAGTCGTAGATCAGCGGCGGTCGCCACTGTGATTTCCCCGGTTGTTGCCGCCAGTAGGGTGTGAGTCGGCGCGGGGCTGACTTTGCGGAGCGGAAGGAGCATTTTGCTTGCGAGGCGCACTTGCATACTGTGGCGGAGACGGCCGGCTGGAGTACGATGGGGCCGGATGCTGCTGCGGAGTTGCGTACTGACGGGTTGCAACCTGCGGTGCAACGTGCGAGGTGCTCTGGCGGAACGCGGGACTCGGTTGCGGGTTCTGATGGAGCGCCGGACTTGATTGCTGGCGCGTCACACTATTGCGTTGCGCCGGGGCCGAATACGAAGGCCGGTTGGCGAACTGCCGAAAACTGTTTTCCGTATTATTCGGTGCGCTGCGTTGCGCCGGGGCCG
>WNFP01009853.1_pt1 | contig 10197 bp, 10 predicted proteins | sample 5400201 | NCBI WGS metagenome assembly WNFP01 (sample SAMN13153355, study PRJNA577476) | soil metagenome | isolation source: 115 cm saprolite under Madrone tree | place: USA:California | collected 2016-06-14
TCTGGTAGAACAGGTCCGGGATCTCAGGCCTGGATCCGCTGGGCTGCATCATCGCGGCCGCGACGACGCGCTCCGGAGCCCGCTTGATCAGGTTGTGGATCATCGGCCCACCGATGCAGAAGCCCATGACCAGGAACTCCCGGATGCCGAGGTGGTCCATCAGGCCGAGCTGATCGTCGGTGTAGGCGTCCCAGGGCCGGTCGATCTCCAGGGGGCCGCTGGATTTCCCGGGGTTGGCGTTCCGCAGATCGGCGCAGATGCAGCGGAAGTCGTTCTTGTACCTTTCCATCGGGTTGAAGGGCGAGGCCGTCTGCCAGGATGACTGGGCAGAATTGAGCCCGCCGCCCGGGATGAGCAGCAGGGGAAAGCCGGACCCTACCTCTTCGTAGTAGATGCGGACGGGGCCTCTCTCGTAGAACGGCATGGCGAGTCTCCTCTCTCAGCGAGTTGGTTTTCAGAGCCTCGAGAAATCGATCTCGTCCGTATGAGTCCAATCCAGCGCACCGTGAGCGCCGACCTTGGCACGGACATCCTTCAGGAAGTCCCATCCGTCCGGCGTCAGCCGGAAGTGAGTCGGAGGTGGCGCGACCTCGATGAGGCCGGCCTTCACGAGCTTCTTCATCGCAGCCGCTCGCTCGGCATCCTCCGGAACCTTGCCCGTGAACCAGCTCCGGCCTAGCCGGCCCTTCTCGACCTGCAACAACACTTCGAGCCGGTAGAGCTTCTGACGAAGGCCCCGCGCGTCATTGAGAAGATCACCCATGGCGCCCTCTCTATGCGTGGAGGAGCTCGACCGCCTCTTCGTATATCTCCATGTTCTTGCCGTAGGAGATGGCCGACGCCTGGGCCGCGCTCACGAGATGGCGCCAGCGCCACGGAAGGCGGGTGGCGTGGAACTCCTCGAAGGTGGCTTGGTGGTGCTTGAAGGCGTGCATCTCGGTGAAATTGTCGTGCACGACGATGGTGGCCAGGCGGCCGATGAGCACGTCCGGATCGTAGCCCAGATCCGCATACTGCTGCGCCAGGTTCACGGTGTTCTTCACCTCGGGCACCGCGCGCATCAACCCGAGGTTGGTGACCTTCGACCAGTCGGTCGGCGGTTGCGTGTAGATGCTCTCTTCGAGCGCATCCAGCAACTCGGCCTGCGTGCGATGCGGCAGCGCCGCGACGGCATCTGGATCCGGCTGGGGCGGCGGCTCCATGCGGTTCTGCGTCGAGCGTACCTCGGGGCCGGTGTGCCACGTCAGGAGCGCCAGCAGCTTGTTGCGCAAGCTCACGCCTTCGAGCTTCAAGAGATACCGGCGCAGGTTCACGCCTGTGTGCAGATGCACGTCCATCGGATTCCCCGTGAGTGATCGCATGAAAAGACCTGCGGCCCCGATCGACAGCGCTTCGCCCGTGCCCTGGAGCGAGAGTCCCTCCGCGAGCGCCTTCGCGAGCATCCTCGGGATCTCCGCGTACGCATCGCACCTGGTGATGGCCTCGCCCAGGGAGCCGACCGCCTCCGTCTCGTCCGGGCTCGTGTGGAAGCCCAGCGGCCGCGTCAGAAGCTCGTACTCCTCGAGCAGCGGCTCGATGTCCCGCAGCGAAGGGGGCGTCGGGAACCGGCTGACATACCGGACGGCGGGGCGCATCAAAAACGGCGTGTGCTCGCGTCCCAGCCAGTCCAGCGCCCGCCACGTGAACATGGGGAAGATGAAGTAGTGATCGTCGAGCAGGTTCTTCGGGATCGCCACGGTCAGCAGCAGGTCCAACGCCTCGGCATGCGGGATGTTGTCCCAGAGCCAGAGGAAGGCGTGATCCGCGGCGTTGTACAGGCCGCGATCCACGGCGGCGAAAAACGCCTTCTTCGTGCCTTCCACGCCGCCCGAGTCCACGGGCTTGGCATCCGCCAGGATGTACGGGCCCATGCCGGGGTGATTGATGTGCTTGTTCGACAGCGCGACGTGCTGAAGGATCGGCAGGAACCTCTGCTCCCCGGATACGCGCTCGACCGTGTGGTGGAGCGCATGAATCCCGACGAGCGGGTGCAACGGTCCGCCGTGGTGGCCGGGCGGCAAGTCCGAGGAACGGGTGACCGCCAATGCCGACGCGGTCAGGAGCTTCTTCACCGACAGGCCGTCGCGCAGCTTGCCCAGGGTGGCTTCGAGGAGCCGGCCGGGGTCGGTCTCTTCGATGAACTGCACCAGCGGCTCGATGTCATCGGCGAACCGGACGGGCCTGTGCATGATCTCTCCTTTCGCTCGATTAGGAGGGCGTGCCGCCTGAATCCTACCGCGTAGCCGGCTCTTCTGCAGCAATTTTGTCGGCCCGCAAAGGGTGCTACAGTTGCCTACTCTGAATGCGGTGAGCTCGAGCGGAGGAGGAGCCGATGGAATTCGGGATCTTCAATCTGATGGGGTCGCGCGAGGCGGACAAGCCGACGGCGCAGGTGTTTGGCGAAGTCGCCGAGCAGACGAGGCTGGCCGACTCGCTCGGCTACACGATCGCCTGGTTCGCCGAGCATCATTTCTCGAACTATTGCCTGTGCGCGTCGCCGTTGATGATGGTGGCGCATTGTGCCTCGATCACCAGGCAGATCCGGCTCGGCACCGCGGTCGTGGTCCTGCCCCTGTACAACCCGGCTCGCCTCGCCGCCGAAATCGCCACGGCCGACGCACTGTCGAATGGCCGGCTGGTGCTCGGCATCGGCGCCGGCTACCAGCCGTACGAATTCGAGCGGTTCGGCACCGACATCGCCCAGAATCTCGAAATGACCGACGAATTCTGCGACATCCTCGACCTGGCCTTCAGCCGGGATTTCTTCAGCTACAAGGGCAAGCACTACCAGATGCCGGAAACTCATATCCCGGCCCGGCCGGTGCAGAATCCGTTGCCGATCTACGTCGCCGGTCATAGCCAGGCGATGTTCCGCGCCGCGGCGCGGCACGGCTATCGGGTGCTGACGTCGGGCCGGGTCGGCGGCCCCAAGTTCCTGGCCGAGCAGTACGCCGATATCGCCGCCGCGTTCGCGTCCGAGAGTGTCCCCTTGTCGCGGGCCCATATCACCGTCAACCGCTTTGCCCACATCACCGACAGCCGCGAGGACGGGATGCGATTCGCCGAGAACGCGCGCTATCAGACGCGGCTCGCGTCGAGCCTCAGGCGCCGGAAGGAAGTCATGCAAGGCACCGTACTGGTCGATGTGCCGTTCCCCGACGAGCCGCCGCTCGACACCATCTACGACGATCTGCTGATCGGCGACGTCGAGACGGTCGCCGAAAAGCTCGTCGTCGAGATGCGCGCGACCAAGGCCGTGCACGTGTGCTTTTCGTTCAAGGTCGGCAGCACGCCGCACACGGCGGCGATGCGCTCGATGGAGCTGATGATCGGCGAGGTCAAACCGAGGGTCGAAAAGGCGCTCGGTGAACTGACGGATGGCGATCCCGCCTGACACACTGATCCCTGAAACACTGATCATTGTCGCCCTCGTGATCCTCGTCGGGTACACGATCTTCGGTGCCACCGGCTTCGGCGCCTCCCCGATCACGATCCCCGTCCTCGCCCTTGTTCTCCCTCTGACCTTCGTCCTCTCCCTGGCCGCGCTCCTCGACCTCAGCTCGGGGCTGGCTCTCGGGTTTCACACGCGCAGGCAGGCGGATACGCGTGAGCTCTTGACGCTCATACCGTTCACGCTCGTGGGGCTCACGCTGGGCGTGACCCTTCTCGTCAGGCTTCCCCGCAACGCGACACTGCTGGCGCTGGGGCTTTTCGTGTGCGTGTACGCGCTCCACGTGGTGTTCGGGCGGCGCACCGCGCGGCGACTGAGCCGGCTTTGGGCGGCGCCCGCCGGGCTTCTCGGTGGCATCGTCGGCGCCCTCTTTGGCATGGGCGGTCCGCCATACGTCGTGTACATTACGGGCCGAATCCCGGACCCGGCGGTCCAGCGCGCGACGATTTCCCAGATGGTCATCCTGAACGTCGGGTTACGCGTCGTGGCGTTCGCTCTCGCCGGATTGCTCCTGTCCCGCGCGCTCTGGATCGCGGTGGTATTCCTGCTTCCCGTGGCGTGGGTGGGGCTCTGGGTCGGTAATCGAGCGCACGGGAGCGTGACGCCGGCGACGATGGCCCGACTGATCGGGGCCTCGCTGTTTCTCACCGGCGGCGCGCTGATCGTGCGGACGTTCTAGAGAGTCATTTCAAAAAGGAGGCTGGAGGACGATGGCACATTGGCTCCTGAAGTCCGAGCCCGACGACTGGTCGTGGGCCGCGCAGGTCGCGAAAGGGCGTGACGGGGCGGAGTGGACGGGCATCCGCAACTTCTCGGCCCAGAATCACATGCGCGCGATGAAGAAGGGCGAGCAGGCGTTCTTCTACCACACCGGGAAGGAGCGCACGATTGTCGGCATCGTCAAGGTGATCGCGGAGGCGCATCCGGATTCGACCGACGCCGCCTGGCGCGCCGTCGACGTCGCCGCGGTGCGGCAGCTGCCCACGCCGGTCACCCTCGAACAGATCAAGGCGAACCCGCGTCTCGCCGGCATGGTGCTGGTCAGGATTTCCCGCCTATCGGTCCAGCCAGTGACGGAGGCCGAGTGGCGGATCATCTGCAAGATGGGTGGACTCGACTGACAGCCCACCGTCGTCTCGTGACGATTTAGCGACTGGTGCGTCCGCTAAACTGCATCCGAACGCGGCCGTCGTCGTCCAGCAACATCAGCGTATCGCCCTCGCGCCGGGCTTTCCTGACTGCCCCGAGAGCCGTCAAAAATTTGGTCTCCTGGTCCATGACGACCGGCGGGCAGGCCATCCGCGTCATGCCTCCCGGCTGATCTCCAGCGTGTCACCCGTCTGCCGGTAGGTGCCGAGGTAGCGATTACAAGCCGCCAGCCCGGCCACCTTCTGACCGGCATCGAAGATGAGAGTCGCCTGCACTCCATCCACCACTCCGGCCCCGTCAATTTCCTCGGCCCGCCACGAGGTCCCCTCCAGCGAGGCGAGGGCGACCGGCTGCGGAGCGGTGGGTCCCGCCCCCGTGCAGCCTATCGCCATCAGCGCGACCGCAGGTAATGTCAGAAGGCTGATTTCCCAGGCCTTCCTCTTCATCGTGGACCGTAGTGTATCGAGCTTGCACACTTGCGTGAAGGGCACGTTGACGACTTGCTGCGACAAGAGAATCCGGCCCTTGGTCCGGTGCCGGTGATAGGTCGCAGCGAGCGTCCCTCGGCTCTCAGCATAGGGCACCGTTCTCGCAATCCGCAGGGCGATGTGCAACACTACCACCTGCTCGCCTATGCGAGCGCAGAGAACACGTCATGGACGAAGAGCCCTCGATACAGCGCCGCCTCGCCGCCATTCTTGCCGCCGATATCGCGGGCTACAGCCGGCTCATGCACGAGGACGAGCCCGCCACCGTGCGCGACCTCAAGGCCCATCAGAGCGTGATCCTGCCGCTGATCGGCCGGCACGGTGGGCGGATCATCGACACCGCCGGCGATGGCATCATGGCTGAGTTTCCCAGCGTCATAGGCGCCACCGAGTGTGCGGTCGAGATCCAGACCGTGATGGCCGAGCGCAACCAGCGGGTCCCCGAGAGCCGCCGCATGCGGTTTCGCATCGGGATCAATCTGGGAGATGTGATCCACGACGAGACCCGGATCTACGGTGACGGCATCAACATCGCTGCGCGGCTGGAAGCGCTGGCTCCGCCGGGCGGCGTGCTCGTTTCCAATACCGTCCACGATCAGGTCCGCGGCAAGCTGCCGTTCACCTTCGAGGATGTGGGCGAGCGTCAGGTCAAGAACATCGAGCAGCCCGTGCGAACGTACCAACTCCACATCCCGAGCGCATCCGCCGAGACCGTATCCACGCCCGCCAGACGCCCCGCCCTGACGGACCGCAGGCGTTGGATTCTGTGGGGCCTGGCTGCGTTCGTGGTTCTCTTCGGGGCGGCGGGAGCTTGGTGGATGGGCTCGCCCTTCTTTCGAAGCCTGGCAGCGGACAGAACAGAGGCTCCGAGGCTCTCAATCGTCGTGCTGCCCTTCAGCAACCTGAGTGGCGATCCGAGCCAGGACTACTTCGCCGATGGCATAACCGAAGACCTGACAAGTGATCTGTCGCGAATTGCTGGAAGCTTTGTTATCTCCAGGAACACTGCCTTCACACTCAAGGGTAAGGCCATCGATGTCCGACAGATTGGCCGCGAGTTGGGTGTCCGGTACGTGCTCGAGGGGAGCGTACGCCGCATGGGAGGCACCGTCCGCGTCAACGCGCAGCTCATCGACGCGGGCACCGGCGCGCATCTGTGGGTCGAACAGATGGACGTCGACCAAAAAACGCTGGCCCTCCAGGATAACTTCGGCATCGCAAACCGGCTTGCACGCATGCTCAGTGTTGAACTCGTCAATGCTGAAGGCCGCCGGGCGCCGCGCGGCGATCCAGATTCGGTGGACCTCACCATGCGTGGCTGGTCCGTCTTGAACGAAGGTCCGAATAGGGAAGATGTGCAGAGGTCCGTCGGGTTGTTCGAGGATGCTTTGCGAATCGATCCCGAGAATAGTCAGGCCAGAGTCGGGCTCGCTCAAGCCCTCATTACCGTCTACCGCAACCGCTGGGATCCCGAACCTGCCAGGGTGCTGGCCCGTGCCGACGAAGCAGCCACGCGGGCCATCGCCGCCGCGCCGAACTATGCCAATGCGCACTACGTGAAGGCCGAGGTTCTCGGATTATCCAACCGATTTGATGCGGCGCTTGCGGCGTACGACAGAGCCATCGTCCTCGATCCCAACCACGCGGCGGCATACGTTGGCCGGGCGCGGAACTTGAACGTGATTGGTCGGGCAGCGGAAGCGTTGGCGCCCGTCGAGAAGGCGATACGTCTAAGTCCGCGCGATCCTGAGCTGTATGTCTGGTATTTCGTTCTCTGCCACGCGAACACGCACTTGGCGCGCGACGCGCAGGCCATCGACTGGTGCCTCAAGTCGCTTGCTACCGGTAAGACCTACTATTTCGCCTACGTCGATCTCGCCTCTGCGTACGCCTGGCGGGGACAGAACGCAGAGGCGGCCGCCGCGGTTGCGGAGCTCTTGAAGTTCAGGCCAGGGTTCACGGTGCAGACACTGGTACAGGAAGGATCACGAACTTCCGACAATCCGGCCTTCCGCAAGGAATTCCAGCGGATTGTCGAGGGAGCACGCAAGGCCGGGCTGCCAGAAAGCTAATGCGAGCGACATGAAGGCGTCCTCACGATGACCCTGGCGCGCGGCACGGACCGGCTGGAGTCGGCCCGTCTCGTGCTGCGCCGGATCACGCCGGACGATCTGCCGTTCTTCACTCGCATCCACGCACTCCCCGAAGTCGCTCAGGACCTTTATCCGGGAGGCCGGCCGCGCTCGCTCGACGAGACGGCCGGGTGGCTGCAGTACACTCTGGCGAGCTATGCTGAGCTCGCGCTCGGCTATCTCGCGGTCCTGCGCAAGGAAGACGGAGCGTTGATCGGGCGCTGCGGCTTGATGGACCTCGTCGTCGAGTCCGCGGCACCCGAGCACGGGATTCGCAGAGGATGGTTCGGGCGCGAACAGGCGACCGTCGGCGTCGCGCTGACATTCGAGACCGAGCTCGGCTACACGTTCGACCCCCTTCCGCAGAAAGCGCGCTCGCGGCGCGTCGCCGAACGGTCGGGCGCGCGAGCCGACGGCCAAATGGACGTGGTCGGTCTCACCTGGGATCGCTACCTGTGGCCGCTTGCGACAGGCGGCGCGGCTCAGATCCAGCCGGCATCCACGAAATAGGGTGAGCCATGGCCGAGATCATCGAATTCAGCACAGAACGCCTCCGGCTGCGCCAATGGGCGCCTCAGGACCGCGAGCCCTTTGCCGCGATGAACACCGACCCGGAAGTCATGAAGTACTTCGCCAGCGTCGAAACCCGCGAGGGAAGCTTTCGGGCCATTGACGTCTGGCAATCCCAGCTCGAAGAATGCGGCTGGAGCAACTGGGCCGTCGAGCACGTGGAATCGCGCGCGTTCATTGGCTTCGTGGGCCTGTCAGTACCTCGGCGGGCCCTGCCGTTCATGCCGTGCGTCGAGGTTGGCTGGCGCCTGGCGAGGAGCTATTGGGGCAAGGGTTTTGCCACCGAGGCCGCGAAGGGGTCGCTTCGCGTGGCCTTTGAGCGGCTCAGCCTCGACGAAGTCGCGTCGTTCACCAGCGTCATCAACCGGCCGTCCCGCGCCGTGATGGAACGCATCGGAATGGTGAATACCGGCGAAGACTTTGATCACCCTGTCCTGCCTGAAGGCAGTGAGCTTCGCAGACACTGCCTCCACAAAATCACGCGCGCGCGGTGGCGCTTTGGCTAGGAGTTGAGTCGCAGGAGTATCTCGATGGCTCGCGGCGTGTCGGCTGGCTGTAGCCCACGGCCCGGATGGGTCAGGACGAGCTCGGTGCGTAGCTCTCCCATGTCGCTGTGATCGTCGATGATCACATAGCCGCACACGGCGTGCTCCGCGAGCCAGGCAGCGATCTCTTCTCCGCGCCTGGCCCCGGTGGCGACGGTCGGAGTCTTGTCGAGGACGCGGCCGGTGAACCCTTCCGCCTCCAGCATCGCCTGCAGCTCCACGACCGTCTTGCCATGCCGCCAGGTGGACGAGACCACGACGTCGGCGCGAGCGCTCGCGACGATCTCGTTCAACACTGCGATGCACGCAGGCTCGATGTCCCCATACCGATCCCAGCGGCGGATCGGGGCCAGCACGCCGTCGATGTCGAGAAAGACCACCCGTTGCGTCATGTCTTAGGTCCGGAGCTAAACCCGTTCGTATTTCTGTCCGTCGCTCAACGAGACACCGTCAGCGGATCGCCATGTCGTAGCCCTTGATGCGCTCGTCTCCCCTCGCCTTCCAGACCAGGCGCCTGTTCACCCCGTAGAGGTCGATCTGCTGATAGAGCGGCATGGCGGCAGCATCGTCGATGAGGATGTGATTGATCCGGAGGAACAGCTCCAGGCGCCGCTTTGGGTCCATGCTCTGCTTTGCCTCATCGTTCATGCCGTCGACGTCGGCGTTGTAGTAGTTGGTGCTGATCTTTCCCGAGCGAAAGAGCGGGTCGTAGACACCCTCCGCGTCGTAGGTGCCGCCCGAGCCCCAGCTACCGAGGTAGACAGGCCCTGCCTTGTGGAGGTAAGCCATGGTGTTCATGTAGCTGACATATTCGTGCATGCGCACGGTCGTGCGGATACCGGCCTTGGTGAGCTGTCCCGCGACCGCCTCGGCCACCTCCCGGTCGCGCGTGAAGCGCCCCTGGGGCGTGTTCAGCACCATATCCACCCCACTCGGAAAGCCGGCCTCGGTCAGGAACTGCTTCGACCGCGGCAGATCCTGTTTGATGGGGTTGATGGCGGGCTCGAATCCTAGGTGCTTGGGGGTGAGCATCAGGGCGAGGCGCACGCCCTTGCCGTCGAGGACCGTCCGGATGATCTGGTCGACGTCCAGCGCGTAGTTCATGGCCAGCCGTACCCGCCTGTCGGCGGTGGGGCCCGCGTACGGCCCCACGAGCTTGTGCTGGAGATCGTACTGGTGCGTGTAGTAGATGAGCTGGATGGTCCGCGTGCTGGGCGCGGTGGACAGGAAGAGTTTCGGATGATTGGCGATGACGCTGGCCAGGTGCGGTGGGATGTTCACGGCGACATCCACCTCAGCGTTCTGGAGCGCCGCCACGCGGACGGCGTCGTCGGGAATGGGCTTGAAGACGAGCCGTTTGATCCGCGGGGCGCCCCGCCAGTACTGCTCGTTGGCTTCGAGCTCGATGCGGTCGTCCTTCACCCAGCGCACGAACTTGAACGGTCCCGAGCCCACTGGATTCTTCTGCAGGTAGGGCATCTCCTTTTCCCGGTAGTACCTGGGCGGGAGCATGGAGGCCGAACCAAGGGTCAGCACGGCAGGCAGGAGTGGCCAGCCGGCCTTGCTGTGCACACGCACGGTGAAGGAATCCACGATTTCGACGTGAGTCAAGGGTGTGTACGGCGACGCCCCGCGCAACTTGAGCTTGGGATCGATCAGCCGCTCAAGGCTGAACTTCACGGACTCGGCGTCGAAGGGCTCGCCGTTGTGGAACCGGATACCCCGCCGGAGCTTGAGCTCCCAGATCGTCGGGCTCACGCTCTGGTACGACTCGGCCAAGAGCGGGACGAGACTGAGGTCCGGGTCTCGCACGATCAGCCCAT
>WNFP01024009.1_pt1 | contig 10196 bp, 5 predicted proteins | sample 5400201 | NCBI WGS metagenome assembly WNFP01 (sample SAMN13153355, study PRJNA577476) | soil metagenome | isolation source: 115 cm saprolite under Madrone tree | place: USA:California | collected 2016-06-14
GAGGAACCAACAGCGCGTCGGTCCCAGCGAACGTCTCGGCGGGAAAAAGAAGATGCACCCCCTTGCTCGGACGCATTCGTGCGGCAAGCATCGGATTTGCCAGTGTACGAATCTTGTCTGCGCCGGTTCCCGTAGCGTTCACAAATTTTCTTACCGAGACAGAAAGCAGTTCACCGGAGATTTCGTCGCGCGCCGTTGCAGCGGTAAGCATTCCGGCGTCGTTACGCAGAAATTCGGTCACCCGCGCGTAGTTGAGCGCCGTTCCACCTGCCGCCACAAACGTTTCGATCAGCGCCAGATCATACCGGGCATCGTCAAACTGGCCGTCCGAATAGCACACAGCTCCGCGGAGGCCTTGCGCCTTCAGCCCCGGCAGACTCTCGAGAGTTTCTTCTCGCGATAAAAAGCGGCTCGGAAACAGATTACTCTCGGCGGCAACGGCGTCGTACAACTTCATTCCTATCAGATAGTAAGCGGCTCGCGTCCAGGAATACACAGGCACGAGAAAGTGCGCCGGATGCGCAAGGTGGGGCGCGTTTGCCAGCATATACAGCCTTTCCCGCAACGCGTTCTTTACCATCCGGTACTCTTCCAGGTTGAAACTCTTGATTGCCTGCTCGAGGTAGCGCACCCCGCCGTGAACGAGCTTTGTCGAGGCGCTCGAAGCTGCCGAAGCGAAGTCGCCTGCATCCAACAGAATGGTGCTCAAACCGCGCAGCTGAGCGTCCAGCGCGCACCCAGCGCCTGTAGCTCCGCCTCCGATCACACAAACGTCGAACGCTCTCGTGGTCGCAGAAACTTTTTCCTCCGTTCTGGGTTTCATACTTGATTGTCCAATTATTTTATTTTGTCGGCTGGCAGGCCGTATAGAATGTCGGTGATCACCCGGAATGCCCGCGCCGCATCTAACCACAAAGGAACAACGAAAGGGAGTGAAAGAATCATGAACGCTATCACTAGGACTGCAGCCACGCTAGCCGCCTTTTTGGCGCTGGCCTGCTCCGCGACGCTGGTTGCGGAAACGCCCGACGCGGCCAACACAGGGAAAGCCACGATTACCGTAACTGCTATCGGAAAGAAGAATGTTCCTCCTCCGCCCGTCTCCAAGGAAGACGTGCAACTCACCGTAAATAAGGAAAGAAAGCAGGTTGCAGGATGGGAGAAAGCAGACTCGTTGGGTCTCGCTATCCTCATTGACGATTCGCTAGACAGCACTGTCGCCGGCCAGTGGAACGACTTACGGGAATTCATCATGGCGCAGCCGCCAAACACCGCAGTGGCAATCGCCTACGCCTCGAACTCTGAAGCGAAAATCGCGCAGGATTTTACCACCGACCATGCGCTTGCCGCGAAAGCACTGCGGATCCCGTTAGGCCGGTTCGGCGCTGGCTCCAGTCCATATTTGGCGGTCATTGATTGGTTAAAGCGCTGGCCGGATACGGGCAGCCGTCGTTCCCTTTTGCTTATTTCCTCGGGCATAGATTTTTTTCGCGGACCGTTTGGTCCGTTTTATCCCGACGTGGATACTGTGATTTCCCGTGCGCAGCGCGAGAATGTCAATCTTTGGAGCATTTACTCACCAAGCGCCGGGCACCGCAGCCATTCTTTCGGCCTGGTCAATCTTGCCCAGAACAATCTTGACAAGATGACTGATGAGACCGGCGGAGAGACTTTTTATTTAGGCTTCACTGCTCCGGTTTCGTTCAAGCCGTATCTGGAAGAACTTCAACTTCATCTAAGCAATCAGTATCTGCTCGCGTTCGCGGGCGATGGAGGAGCGAAAGGCAAGTTGGTCCGTATCCAGATCAAGACTGAGCTTCCTGAAGTCGAGCTCTCGCACGCGAATAACGCCTTTATCAATCCGTCCAAGTAGCCGGCCTTTTCGATGGGTCTAACTGTGAAAGCCCTCCGCCGAGTGCGGGGGGCTTTTTTTGCTGGCTCTCTGAATGTCCTCGCGATGGGTGATTTCTGTGATCGTGCGGTTGTTCCGGGAACCGTGCCGGACTACACTACCTCAGACAAACAGTCGTCAATACAGGGATCTTACTGAATCGATTTAATACTGGAGTATCAAAGATGAATGGTTCTCGCCGCAATGGTCCATTCGCCGCGTTTCAGGGGGCTCCGTTTTCCGGGCGAATTATTTCCTGCGTGCTCGCAGCCGCTGTTGCTGGCAGCGCCTTTTTGTTTTTGGTTACCGCTTCAGTCTCAGCGCAAACCGTCTTGCGCGCCGGGTGGAAAGTGCAGAGTTCCGCTCAGGTTCCCGCGTCCGGCAACCAGGTTTCTGAACCTGGTTTTTCCACCCGCGGCTGGTACCCGACATCCACGCCCAAAACGGTTTTCGCTGTCCTCGTTGAAAATGGCGTTTACAAAAATCCCTACTTCGGAATAAACCTGCGCAGCTTTCCCGGCGTCGCATATAAAATCGGTGGCCAATTTGCGAACGAAGAAATGCCCGCCGACAGTCCCTACGCGGTGCCGTGGTGGTACCGAAATGAATTCGCTGTTCCGGCCGCGGATAAGGGCAAACAGATCTGGATGCAGTTTCGTGGCATCAACTATCGCGCCGAAATCTGGATCAACGGGAAAAAAGTCGCTGGCTCTGATGAAGTGGTTGGCGCCTTTCGCCGCTACGATTTCAATGTGACCGAATTCCTTCGGCCAGGTGCAAAAAATGCAGTCGCAGTTTCCGTCTCTGCGCCGAAAGCGGGCGAACTCGGTATCACCTGGGTAGATTGGAATCCAGCGCCGCCGGATAAAGACATGGGTTTGTGGCAGGAAGTCGTACTGTCAACCAGCGGTCCGGTTGCGGTCCGTCATCCATTCGTCGAAACAAGGCTCGACCTGCCGAAAGCCGAAATCGCGCACCTCACTGTGCGCGCCTTTCTGAATAACACCACCTCTGAGCCGGTGCAGGGAACTCTCCGCGGAAAGATCGGAGGCGGCGGCCTCGCCATAGATTTCGCAAAAGGTGTGGAACTTGCGGCAAACGAGTCGAAAGAAATTATGATTTCGCCGGATACCGTCCCGTCGCTGAATCTTCTTCGCCCGAAGCTTTGGTGGCCTTATCAGATGGGCGAACCTTTCCTGCACGAACTGACTCTGGAATTCGTCACGTCGCAAAACGTAGTTTCGGACACGCAGTCCATCCAGTTCGGAATTGTCCAGACCGATTCCGAATTAACCCCCGAAGGAAACCGTCTACTGAAAGTGAATGGCAAACCGGTGCTCGTTCGCGGCGGTGGCTGGGCGCCGGACATGATGCTGCGCGTTGACGAATCTCGGCGCGAAGCGGAATTCCGCTACGTGAAGGAAATGGGCCTGAATACAATTCGCCTGGAGGGAAAACTCGAAGACGAGTCTTTCATCGAACGCGCCGATCGTGACGGAATTCTCGTTATGGCCGGCTGGTGTTGTTGCGATGCCTGGGAGAAATGGGGCAAGTGGAGCGAGGAAAATAAGCAGGTTTCCGTCAATTCGCTGCGCGATCAACTACTGCGCCTTCGAAAACATCCCAGCCTGTTAATCTGGCTTAACGGTAGCGACAATCCGCCTCCTGCGGACCGCGAACAGGCCTATCTCGATATCGAAAAAGAAACTCACTGGCCGAAACCCGTTATTTCATCCGCCACCGCAAAAAAAGCTGAAATCCCGGGTGACACCGGCGTCAAAATGAGCGGCCCCTACGATTACGTGCCGCCCGATTATTGGCTGCTCGACAGCAAAGCCGGCGGCGCGTACGGCTTCAATACCGAAACCAGCCCCGGTCCCGCAGTGCCGCCGCTCGAAGAGCTGAAAACCTTTATTCCAGAAGACAAGCTTTGGCCGATCAGCGATGTCTGGAACTTCCATGCCGGCGGCGGTGAATTCAAGAACATCGATTTATTCACGAATGCCCTCGAAATGCGTTACGGAAAAGCCAAAGACGCCGCCGACTACGCGTGGAAGTCACAAGCCATGACCTACGAAGGTCAGCGCGCGATGTTCGAAGCGTATGGCCGCAATAAATATAAATCCACCGGCATCATTCAGTGGATGTTGAACAACGCGTGGCCCAGTCTCATTTGGCATTTGTATAGCTACGATCTACGGCCTGCTGCCGGATACTTCAGCACTAAGATTGCGCTCGAGCCGGTTCACGTGCAATTTTCCTACGACGACCGTACCGTAGCGGTCGTCAACGGCACGCAAACTCCCCAGAACGCATTAAAAATCGTCGCAAAGCTCTACGATATCGCCGGCGCGGAGAAATTTTCCCGCGAAGCCAACGTGGATGTCGTCGCTGACGGCGTTGCCAAATACGTCGCTATTCCAGAACCCGCGGATATTTCCAGCACCTACTTTTTGAATCTGCAGCTTTTCTCAACCACCGGCAAGTTGCTAAGCCGAAATTTTTATTGGCTATCCACCAAGTCCGATGAATTGGATTACACAAAAACGGAGTGGTACTACACGCCGCAAACCAGCTTCGCGGATTTATCCGCGCTCCAGGATTTGCCAAAAGCCACCGTCCGCGCGACGCTTGATCCGGCTATAGGCAGCGTTCATGATTTTGCGTTTCGGGCTGCCGTGGAAAACGTTAGCAGGGGCGTAGCTTTCCTCACACGCCTGCGCCTCGTAACAGGCAAAGACCAAACCGAAATCTTGCCCGTGTTCTGGGAGGACAATTACATTTCATTGCTGCCAGGAGAAAAGCGCGAGGTGAATGTGCGCATCCGCAGATCCGATATTGGCGAAGCTCAGCCGACGTTGCTCATAGACGGCTTCAACGTTATCACAACTAGGGCGAAGTAAGATCCTTTTCGCGTCAAATTATGCGATGAGCCCGACAGCGCAAGCAATACGCATCGCGAATCTTCAAGCCAGCCGCTCTCGCGCATATTCAGCATAGCGTCCGGACGGTTCCAGTTTCAGATAAACGCTCCAATGATCGCGAGCAGGTCATCCAGCGTGCTCCCAAGATTGAATAGAGCGACCGCATTGCTCGGCTCAATTTGCACAGCGCGCTGAAAATATTCCCCCGCACTTTCCAGGTCCCCTTGCTCGTATGCGATCATTCCTCTGTTTAATAGCGCATCTACATTTTCCGGTTGCAGCTCGATCACCCGCTCATACTTTTGTGCCGCGGTGCTGCGCGTCGAGGGATCGCGGTCGTATTCCAGCGCCATCGCAAAAATTGCCTGAGGATTTTCTGGCATCGCCAGAACGTTGTCAGCCAGCTCCTGCGTTTTGAAGGTCAGCACCAGCTGCCCCGATAACGGCTCGACGCGCGAGCCCGCATCCTCCACCAAAATATCTTTGCCATTCGAAACGATGCGCAGTTCGTTCAGCGGCGTTTTGATCTCGGATAATTTCTCATTCAAGGCCTGCAACGAGCGGCGCATTCGCGTTGGCGATACGCCTTTTTCGATCAATTGCTTGGCGGTTTTTACGTTGATTAAATCGCGGAAATCGTATTGCGTCTTGTTCGGTTCGAGCGATGCGACCAGCTCTAATCGTTCCCATTGCGCCAGCTGCTTTTCGGAAACGCTCAGGATCCTCAGGACGTCGGCGCGGCTAAATCGGTCGGTCGCCATGGAAAGACATTTTACGCTTTCTTGATTTTCTTGACATCCTTGGCTGCCGCAGCGGGCACAGCGCGCACCGGAGGCTTCTTCGGCGCCGCTCGTTTCTGTTCCAGGCTCTTCTTCAACGCGTCCATCAAATCGATTACCGGCGCGCGTACCGGATGCGTAACTGGCGCGACTTCTTTGCCTTGCTGCTTGGCCGAAATCAGCGTCAGCAAACTTTCCTGATAATCGTCTTTATATTTGTCCGGCTCGAATTTGGCCGCAAGATTTTCGATCAGCTGCGTAGCCAGCTTCTTTTCCGCGCTGTTCACCTCGACGTGATCCTTCCCGCCGTATTCCGCCACTTCGCGGATTTCGCTCTGATAGAACATGGTGTGCAAAGTCAGCCCACTCTTACCGTCGTTCTTATGTGGCCGGATGATCACCGTATGTTCGCGCTGGTGCATGGTAAGTTTTGCGATCGCCGAATAGTTGGAATCCTGCAGCGCGTTCTGCAAAAGAAAATATGCTTTCTGGCCTTCCGGCTCAGGCGTCATGTAGTACGAGGCGTCAAAATACAGCGGATCGATTTCGTCCAGCTTTACGAACTCCAGGATTTCCATGGTCCGGCTGGAGTCGGGTTCGATCTCGTCCAACTCGTTTTCCTGGAAAAGCACATATTGATCTTTATCGTATTCGTAGCCCTTTACGATTTCCTGCCGCTCCACTTTGCGATCGCAAACCGGACAAAATAGCGGCATCTTGATGCGAGACTTGCAGACGGAATGTAGCTGGTTCAGCGAAATCCGTTCGCTTCTTGCCGCCGAATACAAACGCACCGGGATGGATAACAATCCAAACGACAGAAAGCCTTTCCAGACAGTGGTTGCCATTGATCTCTCCGGACGCCGCAGAATATGGCCAGTATACTCTGCCTTTCGCGGAACCGGAATAATATGACCGACTTATGTATCACTTTGACAACCCGCCGGCCTGCGATTGTGGCCTGACCCAATCTTCGTCTTTCCTTCGCCAAGTATGTCGTTTTTTTCGAGTCCCCTCGCCCGCTGCAGAGTGTTTTAAAGCAAAATACTCATACCCAATCTATAGGCACTTGGCCCGAATTTTGAGTTGTTGCGTGACGCTCAATTTTTTGCGCCCGGGTGTTTTCTCCCTCGTTTCTTTCTGTCGCCCCTGTCTTCGTCGCAAATCCAATTTCCGTTTCCGAATCAGCACCGCAGCAGACCACCGCTGAAACTCGACGAACTTCGGGGGGAATTAGTCTGGAAGATTTTTTCCACAGGCGCTCATTCAATCCCTTCGCTATTTCCTGCTATCTTGGCGATTCACTACCCGGAGGAGCCAACATGATCGTCGAGGAACAGATCTCCGCCCGACAACAGCGCGCCCGGAAAGCGATTCAGACCATTCTTACGGAGCCGGCCGGACAGGCTTATGGCGACTACGTGGTGCAGGCGGCAAGCGGAAGGAAGTATCGAGTGGCGATGCGCGGTCCTAGCGTGTTTGAAAACTTCTGCTCGTGCGCCGATTTTGCGGTAAATACCCTCGGCACCTGCAAGCACATCGAAGCTCTGCTGCTTCGTCTCCATCGCCGCTTTGGCCGGTCCTTCAATAGCCAGCGATATCAACGAACACGCGCCTCGCTTTCTCTCCATTATGGAGACACCTTAAACGTGCGACTCCGCCTTCCGTCTGAGCCATCGGCAGATCTCCGAAAGGTTGTCTCCGAGTACTTCGACTCCAATGCGTTTCTTCGAAAGGACAATCTTAGGCGATTCGAGGAAGTCCTCGAGCGGCTGCGGACCGTGGACGAGACGGCTGTTGTTTACAGCGATGTGCTGGATTTCATTGACCGTGAAAACGAACTCACCTCAGGTCTTGAAGACGAGCGCCGCTACCTTGCGCAGCTGAAGAAAGGCAAAAGCCCGCTCGAAGGCCTCCTGAAAGTGCCGCTCTTCCCCTACCAAATTCGCGGAGCGCTCTTCGCCGCCTGTCGCGGGCGGGTGATCCTCGCCGACGATATGGGTCTTGGCAAAACCATCCAGGCCATCGCTGGCGCTGAGCTGCTACGGCGCCGTCGAGGCATTGAAAGAGACAAGTCATCGACGGACTGATGCCGCACCGCAAAAAGCTGTACGCCAGCCCGGCTTTCTTCAATCTCACAAGTTACGAGCTCGTCCTGAAGGACATCGAGGACATGCACAACCTACGTCCAGATTTGATCATCCTCGATGAAGCCCAGCGCATTCGCAACTGGGCGACAGCCACTGCCCGCATCATCAAACAGTTGAAGAGTCGTTATGCCTTTGTATTGACAGGTACGCCTCTCGAAAACAAGCTCGAGGAGCTCTTTTCGGTCGTCGAGTTCGTGGACGGCCGCCGTTTGGGGCCAGCCTTCCGTTTTCTCAAGGAACACCGCATGGAGAACGAAGAAGGGAAATTACTCGGTTATCGAGGTCTGGAGCAAATTCACAAACAACTCGAGCCGATCCTGCTGCGCAGGACTCGGAAAGAGGTGCTTCCCGAACTGCCCAAGCGGACGGATCAGATCTTCCGCGTCCGGATGACGCCCGAACAGGCAGGTCCCTATTGGGAACAGAGTGACATTCTGGCGAGGCTGATGCACAAGTGGCAGCGACAAGGCTGGCTCTCCGAGATCGACCTGCATCGCATCACTTGCTGTATCCAGAACATGCGCATGCTTTGCAACTCTACCTTCTTGTTTGACAAGGCGACGAATTTCTCTCCCAAGCTTGAGGAGTTCCGCGAGATTGTTCGCGAGCTGGCGGTGGAAGAAAAGCGCAAGGTGGTCGTCTTCAGCGAGTACGAGCGCATGACGCACCTGGCCGGCCAGGAACTGACGAAGCTGAAAATTGGTTGGGTGTCCTTGCACGGCAACGTGCCTGCGCGGAAACGTGGCGAGCTGATTGCCCGGTTCGGAAAGGATCCCGACTGCAAGGTGTTTCTTTCGACCGATGCTGGCGGAGTCGGGTTGAACTTACAGGCGGCCTCGGCAGTCGTGAACTTTGAGCCCCCCTGGAACCCTGCCCGATTAGAGCAACGTGTCGGCCGTGTTCATCGCTTCGGCCAGACGCGGCCCGTACAAGTGATCCATCTGTTGACCGAGAACAGCATCGAGGAACGCGTTTGGGAAACTCTTAGGCTCAAAAAGGCTTTGTTCACGGGATTATTCGATGAGGCAAAGGACGAAATCAGCTTTGAAAAGCTCGGCCGCAAGAGCATGATGCACGTGATCAAAGACGTCTTCAGCGACCAGCCTGGTAGGCCGAAGCCCGTACTTACTCCGCAGGCGCCCCATCCAGTGGCCGTAATGGAAGCGAAGCGGAATGGAAAAGCCGCGGCGAAGAGCGTAGAAGTCCGTGGAGGTCCGACAGGGACAAGGCCTCAGCTTCCTGCGGATGGGACGATAAGCGTTGCGCAGAATCCAACCCAACATGGCGATGCACGTTCCGGCTTGTTCGTGCCGGACGCCAGACAGGCTGTTTCTAAGTTTCTAGAAGCAGGTCTGACCCTCTTGGAGTCGCTCTCATCTCCGGGCGGCGCGGACGGTTTTGCGCCGATCGAACGTGGCCTCTCCACGTTGTTGCGGACGGATGCGCAAACCAGACTTCCGACTCTCGAAATCCCTCTGCCCGAGTCCATTACCGCCGAACGTCTCGCGCGGGCGATTACCGGATTTCTCGGGAATTTGACCAGACCGCATTGATCAGGAATGCGCCCAGTATGGCGTAATGCTTTGCCGTTAGTGGCACGGGATTGTGACCTTGTGCCTAGGCTCTGCTGACGTTTTGCCTTAAAGTTCTCCAGCCACCGGCACGATCTCCAGGTTCCACAGCCTCGGGCATCGACTCGGTGGACTGGGAAAGTCTTTTGTAGAATCCAGTCTGTGCTGATCTACAACGGGAAAAAACGACGGACGTTTGAGCGTTTGAGCCCGCACCTCGATTTTCTGGGAAAACATTTTTTCCGAGAAGCACGAGTTCACTAAAATACTTCTGGAGCGTGGTTCAGCCCATGTGACCTGACTGCAGTCACGATCCTCCGAGATGGGCGGTTGAGTAGGGGAAAGAAACGCCGGTGTTTTCTTAGGGTTGAGGTGGACCGTCGACCAAGAATTGCTTCCAGCTGATGGCCAGCAGGCCATGTCGGCTGGCTAGGGGCTCCTTCCCGGGCGCTGTGATGGCTAGGGGTCGGAACTTCGTATTCCGCCTGCAGAACTCCAGAAGTCCTTTGGGATCGTACAGATCAAAGCCGTCTGTCTTTATTTCGATGGCCCAGTCTCCCCAACTCCCCTCGAACACGGCGTCGACTTCCAGCGGTTCTTCGCGCCAGTAGGTCACCCGCTGCCCTTGGTTAATAGCGAACGCAAGGCACGCATTTTCCAGCCACAAACCGAATCTCGTAGGCTCACGTTCTGGATCCGGAGGTCCGCCCGGATGCATTGAGGATAAGAGCGCATTGTTCAGTGATACAAGCTTAGGGGGAGCAGCCCGGCGACGGTGCGTTAGCTGCGAAAATCTTTCCAGAGGCGCTACCAAATAGGCATCTTGAAAGCAGCGCCAGATAGTGGGCCACTGTTTGTAGTTTTTGCAGTGAAACAATTTG
>WNFP01021993.1_pt1 | contig 10195 bp, 7 predicted proteins | sample 5400201 | NCBI WGS metagenome assembly WNFP01 (sample SAMN13153355, study PRJNA577476) | soil metagenome | isolation source: 115 cm saprolite under Madrone tree | place: USA:California | collected 2016-06-14
AGACACAGGAAATCATCTTCTATTGAGCGTGACCGGGCGAAGCGAGTGCTGTCGGTCAGGCAGCGAAATATCGAGAGCAGGGCTTTACCAACGTCAAGGTGCTAAAGGGCGGTGTCGAAGCGTGGAAGGCGGCTGGTTATTCAATGACCTGAAAAAGGAGTCCCCCCGACCCGCTTGGGGGACCAAAAGTGCGGCGCTTCGAACCCGCGATAAGATCGACTTCATGAGCATCCTCAGCCCTGACCCAGCTAAATACCTGTCCCTTCGAAAATGCTATCCGTCGCGAATGCCTTTAAGATCAGCGACCACCAGTGCAACCCGCATGTTCGAGGCGGAGAAGCCTCCTGTGGTTTCGTACATATGAACCGAGCCGGACCGTTGATCGCTCCTCCATCTTCATCCGATTTCTCAGAGGCCTCCAAACGGCTCCTACCGTGGCTCGTTGCTGTCGCTTTTTTTATGGAGTCACTGGATACAACGATTCTCAATACGGCCGTTCCCGCTATCTCTTCCGCCCTCGGCGTCGCTCCCCTCAGCATGAAGGCGGTGCTGGCGAGCTATACGCTCAGCCTAGCGGTTTTCATCCCAATCAGTGGCTGGATGGCGGACCGTTTTGGAACCCGTCGTGTATTCGCATCTGCGATTGGTCTATTCACCCTCGGGTCCTTTCTGTGCGGCATATCAAGCAACATCGACTTGCTGGTCGCTTGTCGCATCCTGCAAGGTTGCGGCGGCGCGATGATGGTGCCAGTGGGCCGGCTTACCCTGGTGCGAACATTTGCCAAGTCAGATCTTCTGCGCACCATGAGCTTTGTTTCTATACCGGCCCTAGTGGCGCCCATGCTCGGACCCATCGCCGGAGGTCTCATCGTCGGGTATCTTCACTGGCGCGTCATTTTCTTCCTTAATATTCCAATCGGACTCACGGGTTTGATCCTCGTTTATCTGCATCTGCCGGACTACCGCGAAGAGCGGACCCCTCCGGTCGACGTTGTTGGGCTCATCCTCTTCGGTTCCGGGGTCGCATTACTGTCTTATGTGCTGGAGATATTCGGCGAGCACACTCTAAGCGCAGGCGCGATGGCCGGATTGTTGGTGTTGTCCTTTGCCTTGCTTGCCGGATACGGAATCCACGGGAGCAGTCTTCCGTTCCCTTTGCTGAAGCTCAAATTATTGGGTATTCGCACGTTCCGGGCTGCCGTGAGCGGCAGCTTCTTCACTCGCCTCGGCATAGGCGGAGTGCCATTTCTCCTGCCGCTCCTCTATCAGGTAGGCTTGGGATTCACCCCGATCGAGTCCGGCCTGCTCGTCATGCCCCAAGCAATAGGCTCCATGAGCATGAAAGCAATGATGCCACGAATTCTGGGTCGTATCGGGTATCGTGGCGTCCTAATCTCCAACACCTTGGTTCTCGGTATTCTATTGATGGCGTTTGCGACGATCGGTCTCCGAACACCCGTTTGGGCCATCGTGTTACTTGCTCTCCTTTATGGGGGATTCACTTCGTTGCAATACACCAGCATGAGTACGCTCGTATTCGCTGACATCGCCGAAGAGGACGCCAGCGGCGCCAGTTCCATCGCAAGCACCACGCAGCAGATGTCGATCAGCTTCGGCGTAGCGGCGGCGGGGCTAGCCACAGCGTTCTTCGTTCCCAGCACGCACTCCGATCCGACCGAAATGATTCATGGAATCCATAAGGCTCTCATTGCTCTCGGGATATTGACCATCTTATCTACGATTGTCTTCCGCAGTTTGAGGAGCGGCGATGGCGACGATGTGAGCCTGCATAAGGTTCTTCACCCGGGAGGATGACTCAACTTGTTGACATCTAGCGAGTCAGCTTTGATCATTACCGATCAGGCGAACGAAGCAAGTGATCTGCGCCAACGTCGTAAAGATTCCGGATCGCTGCTGAAGACCGGCTAACTGGAAATTATTCCGGGGCCAGAAGTCGCGTAACCGGACATCTCTAACAATGTCGGCCCTCTCAAGCCCTTTTTGAGCACGCTTCTTTCTTTTCACCTAACGGCCAAACACAAGACCTTCACGGTGGCCACGAATGTGAAAGTCTACTTCTGCGATCCGCACAGCCCCTCGCAGCGAGGAACGAACGAAAACACCAACCGCTTGCTGCGACAAAACCTGCCGAAGAGAACCGACCTCTCCGGCTAAACGCAATCCGACCTGGACAAGATCGCGTTGCGTCTAAATCAACGTCCGCGACAAACGTTGGGCTTTCAGACTCCTGCGAGTAAGCTTCACGCAAGTGTTGCGCCGACCAGTTGAGCCCGCAACTGAAGCGCACAACTTTGATTGCCAAAATGAGGGTGCGGTCATCATTCATTACTCGATCTCAGCGGCTTTGTGGCTTGGGACAGCGATCTCCGCCTTGTGCAGTGCGGCATTGTTTCGCGCGTTGCGCACGCCCGATGAGCTGTGACGGCGAGAGTGACCTGTCAGCTGGGGAGTTGCACCTGACGCCACACTTCTTGATCCGGCAAGTCACGTTTACACCTCTGAGAAAGGGAAAGTCACATGAACACTCTGGAAGGCGTTTCTTCGGCTCAGCTACTTAAGAAGACCGACCCGGAGGAATTTGATCTTGTGATCCTGGGCGGTGGCACGGGATCGACAATTGCTGCATGGACGTTTGCCAGCGAGGGAAAGCGTGTGGCGTTGATAGACCGCAAATATATTGGCGGATCGTGTCCGAACATCGCCTGCTTGCCCAGCAAGAACATTATTCACAGCGCCAGGATTGCATCGTACGTTCGCAGAAGCGAAGAGTTCGGCATCGCCGGGAAAGATTTTACGGTGGATATGGCTGTGGTGCGGGGCCGCAAACGCAGCATGGTGTCCGCTTTAAACAATCTTTATCTCGACAATTATAAAAAGACCGGAGCAGAATTCATTCTCGGCACCGGACACTTCATCCGCCCCCGGACTGTGGAGGCCACGCTGCCTGATGGAACAAAGCGCCAACTCCGTGGAACCAACGTGATCATCAGCACGGGCACGCGCGCGGCGCTCGATCCAATTCCTGGCCTTGCTGACGCGCAGCCGCTCACGCATGTGGAAGCACTCGAACTGGACGAGGTCCCCAAACATCTGCTGGTGATCGGGGGAGGCTATGTTGGTATAGAACTATCCCAGGCCATACGCCGATTTGGCAGCAATGTCACGGTGATCGAGCGCAACGGACAGTTGGTATATCGCGAAGACGAAGATGTGAGGGAAGCTCTTCGCGAACTGTTCCAGGACGAGGGCATCGACATTCTTCTGAATGCGCAGATCAAGCGGGTATCGGGTAAATCGGGCGAGTCGGTAAAAATTGCTGTGGAGCAAAACGGAGTCGAGAAAACGATCGAAGGCAGCCATGTGTTGGTCGCGGCTGGCCGCACTCCGAACACGGAGGGGCTGGGGCTGGAACTGGCGGGCGTCGAACTGACAAATCGGGGACACGTGAAGGTCAACGAGCGGCTTCAAACCACGGCGCCCAGCGTTTGGGCCATCGGCGAGGTAGCGGGCAGCCCGCAGTTTACGCACATCAGCATTGACGATTTTCGCGTGGTCCACGACAACCTGAACGGCGGTAAGCGCGTGACGACGGGCAGGCAAGTTCCTTTCTGCCTGTTCACCGATCCGGAATTCGCCCGTGTCGGGCTAAGCGAGAAGGAAGCCAAAGCGCAAGGTATTGCCTACCGCTTGTTCAAAATCCCAATGGAAAGCGTGCTCCGCGCCCGTACGCTTTCTGAAACGCGAGGATTTCTAAAGGCGCTGGTCGCTACCGATAGCGATCACATCCTGGGCTTCGCGGCCTTCGCTGTCGAGGGAGGCGAGACAATGTCTTCAGTTCAGGTTGCGATCATTGCAGGCCTGCCCTATACGGCGCTGCGCGATGCCGTCCTGACTCACCCGACGCTCGCGGAAGGGATTGGCGCGCTGTTCTCGTCCGAACCTTTGGCACAAAACCAATCGATGCGAATGGCTAGTCATGGGTGAACAAATAAGTCTAGCCCTGTAGTTTTTCGAAGCATTCGATGTGTAGGAGAGCGGTTTATTCAGCGTAGACCTCGCTGACACTGAAAAGGGAGTTGCTCATGACTAGAAGTGGGCTGACAGCACTCATTACCGGAGGAACGAGCGGTATTGGACGGGCGGCAGCTAATAAAATGGCCCTGCTTGGCATCCATGTGTTGGTCGTAGGCCGCAATGTGGAGCGCGGCGAGAGGACGGTTGCCGAAATCCGCGCAGCAGGAGGTAAAGCGGATTTTATTTCCTCCGACCTTCTAGACGCGGCGAGCGCGCGCCAAGTGGCGAAAAGAGCAATCGAGCTCGGAAACGGCCAGGTCGATATTCTGATCAACAACGCAGGAATCTTCCCGTTCGGGCCGACGGATAAAACGACGGAGGAAGAGTTTGACAGGGTGTATTCGCTCAACGTTAAGGCGCCGTACTTCCTTGTCGCGGAGCTTGCTCCTCCGATGGCAAGGAGAGGCAAAGGGGCAATCGTCAATGTATCTACGATGGTCGCCGATTACGGAGTGTCAGGCATGAGTCTCTATGGCTCGAGCAAGGCAGCGATCAATCTACTGACCAAATCGTGGGCGGCTGAATATGGCCGCAGCGGTGTTCGCGTCAATGCGGTGAGCCCTGGACCTACGCGCACGGAGGGCACCGACGCAATGGGAGAGGGCCTGGAGCAACTAGCCGCCCAGGCACCAGCGGGGCGTCCGGCTACCGCGGACGAAATTGCCGAGGCCATTGTCTTCCTAGCGACGGATCGTTCTAGTTTCATTTACGGCGCAAAACTCGCCGTCGACGGTGGGCGCAGCGCGATTTGATGTGCACGTGGTGATTACATGTCCTGATGAGTTGGCTTGTTGGAACTGATCTCGCACTTGGCATCGATTCTGGGCGGATTACGGGCAACCCTTCCATAATCCGCTAAGGGAAGAGTTGCCGACCAAACGTCCCCTATTGGCAATCCGGCAAGCCGGTTTTCTCTTTGTCTTTTCAATGCAGTTCGACAGTGAGAAGCCGGATAAAATCACGCGCGGTGCCTGTGCCTGTAACGACGACAAAGTCATTTTCGAGAACCCTCTGAATTGGACAACCCGGAGTAAGTTTTTCGAGAACCCTCTGAATTGGACAACCCGGAGTAAGTTAAATCGGCGAAAAGGACTTTACCGGTTAGGCATTTATCAGGCCCTGGGCTGCAACCTGCCAGTCTTAGTGCCGCATGGCCACCAGTTGGCCGTCATCGTCGAAATAGAAAGTTCTTGCGTGGCGTGTCGTCAGTTCCGATTGCTGAGCGCGCGATCAAGATTGTACGCAGCGCTGATCAATGCAAGGTGTGTGAAGGCTTGTGGAAAATTGCCGAGTGCCTCACCCTGCGAGCCGGTTTGTTCTGCGAACAGCCCGAGGTGATTGGCGTATCCCAGCATGCGCTCGAAGATCAGGCCGGCCTGATCTAGCTTTTCGGGGTTCGCTTGACCCGCCCGCGCCAACGCTTCAACGAGCCAGAACGAACACATGTTGAACGTGCCTTCCGCACCCGGAAGTCCATCTACGCGGGGATCTGGCGGATAACGGTACACAAGGCTGTCGCTCACGAGCCCGCCATCGCGGGGACCTTTCATGATTGCATCAATCGTGCTGATCATCCGCGGATCAGAGGCCACCATAAAGAAAACCAGGGGCATAATCAGAAGCGATGCGTCCAGATCGTCGCTGCCGTAAAATTGGGTAAATGCTCGGCGCTTCTCGTTCCAGCCACGGGTCATCACTTCCTCGTAGATGCGGTCGCGCTCTTTGATCCACTTCGCGCGGTCTGCCGGAAGCGCTCGTTTGTCGGCAAGACGGATGCCTCGATCCAAAGCAACCCAATTCATCACCTTCGAGTAGACGAAATGCTCCTGGCGATTGCGCATTTCCCAGATTCCTGAGTCGGGAGTCTGCCAGTTCTCACAGATCCACTCGAGTCGATTACGAACCCCTACCCAAGAGTCGTACGAGATCGGGCTGACGTACTTGTTGTAGAGGTAAAAAGAGTCCATCAGCTCACCGTAGATATCGATTTGAAATTGCGTAGCAGCGCCATTGCCAATTCGCACCGGCCCGGATCCGCGATATCCCTCCCAATGCCCCAAAATTATTTCGGGAATCTGACTCGATCCCTCTACCGTAAACATCACCGGAGTCGGCTTTCCCGCGCGCGGCTCTCGCAGGGCGTGGTCTCCTATCCAACGCATAAAACCGGCAGCTTCCTCCCGAAACCCGATTCGCAGAAAGGCATACACAGTGAACGCGGCATCGCGAAGCCATGTATACCGGTAATCCCAATTCCGGCTGCCACCGATAACTTCGGGCAGGCTCGTGGTCGCTGCGGCAACTATCGCGCCCGTGGGCTCGAAGGTAAGAAGCTTCAGGGCCAGGGCGGATCTGTACACCTGTTCTCGCCAGCGACCGCGGTAGGTACAGGAAGAGAGCCACTCCTGCCAGAATTTCACCGTACGCTGGAATTGCTCCTCCGCTTCTGATTCCGTGGGAGGTCGGCAGGGACCAGAATCCACATCACAATCACCGCTAAAGGTAAAAGTGTGGGATTCCCCTTCCTCAAGAACGAACTCCGTGGTGACTCCACCCTTTCCGTCCTGCTCCAGTGGCACGGCCGAGGAGAGGGCCACGCTCAAACCTTCCGACTTAAAGGCCGCACCATTGGCATCGACGGTAGTCTCATGGGTCTTCCGTCCGTAATCGAAAGCAGGGCGACAAGCCAAGCCGACGCGAACAGAACCTCTGATACACCTGATTTGGCGATAAAGATGGTGGTACCAGGGCGAATCGGAAGGAAAGCCTACCGGCATGAAATCCACGAGTTCGGCGATGCCATCCCTGTGCAGGAATCGCGTGATCAGAATGTTGGTCGAGGGCCAGTAAAATTGCTTGTGCCTCACGTCTTTGCCGAAAGGACAAATCTGGAATCGCCCTCCCTTTTCGTTGTCCAAAATCGCCCCGAAAAGACTGGGAGAGTCAAAACGCGGGGAACAATACCAGTCAATGGATCCATTTATCCCCACCAGTGCGACGGTACGCATGTTACCGATGATTCCGTAGTTTTCGATCGGTTGATAGCCGCTCATTGCCACATACTTTACACCCAAGTCGTCAATGAAAAGCGCTAGTGCCTGATAAGCACTAACCGGTAAAGTCAAGTACTGGGAGCCAAGTTGCCGGTAATCCGAACTAACCAGGCACAATCGAGCGCTGACTTCCGTTAGGGCCCTTGCTAAATGATTTCAATTCTTCGCGCGGAGTGCAGCGAGCTGCCTTTGTATAGCGGCGCGAGTCGTGTTGAACTTGATTATTCCCAACATGTTTTCGAGCGCGGGAATCATGCGAGAATCTTCGAGGTACTTGCCGTACCCGTTCAACACCCAATCGACTTGATACTCGCTCACATCAGCGAAGTGAGTAATGATCCCCTCGCGTGCGGCTTCGAACTCCGGCGTATCGGTCTTCCCGCGCTGCGCCAAAGAGGTCAGGAGCGTAATAGCGGTGCTGGCCAGGTTGGCCGCCTTTCGCAGGGGCAGAGTTGCAGCGATGCGGCGCACGTAGTCATCCTCGATTTGATTGACCTGCGGGAGTGAATTAGTTGAGGTGGGATCGTAGGGCGATTCCAGGCGAGACTTCAAAGCCACCGCCATCTGGAGCACGGAGCCGACGGAAACGACAAGTGCACCATTGCGTGCCACCCAAAGCCCGTCCGGTTCGATGAGCGGGATGTGGAAACGGAAGCATGGTGAGGCTAGTGAGGCACCGGCCAACGAAACGGCCGGCAACAGATAGGCCGCACCTACACCACCGCGCCACATCTCGACTCCACCATGTCAAGTGCTGGGCCGAACTTTTCCGATTTCGCGACTTACCAGAGTTGACCGTGCGGTTAGCAGACGGCGCGTTACTCCAAAAGCACGGCGTGTGCAACTCGTCTAACCAATGTCTATCACATTCGAGATATCATTAGCCACGCTTCCCGATTCGCGCCCGCGAGACTTAAATCGATGCGGGCCACCGATGGATGATCGAGCGAAAGGAAGTACACGCCATGCGCACGATTTCGTCTATTCGTTCCTTGTTGTTCGCGCTGTTCTTGCTCTGTCTTTCCGCTTCATCGTATGCTCAAGTCAGCATCGGCATTTCCGTCGGCTACCCTCCTCCTCCGCTGCCCGTCTATGAGCAACCCATTTGCCCGGAGGAGGGCTATATCTGGACTCCTGGCTATTGGGCTTGGGATGGGGATGATTATTTTTGGGTCCCTGGCACCTGGGTGCCGGCGCCGGAACGCGGTTTTTTCTGGACGCCGGCCTATTGGGGTTGGAGCGGAGCTGTCTTTGTTTTCCATGAGGGTTATTGGGGCCCACGGGTTGGTTTTTACGGCGGCATAAATTACGGCTACGGCTATTTCGGCCGCGGTTATGAAGGCGGTCGCTGGGACCACGACCGCTTTTACTACAACCGCTCGGTGAACCACATCAATGTCACGGAAATCCATAATACCTACAACACCACAATCATCAACAACAATACGACAATAAACCGTGTCAGCTATAACGGAGGCAAAGGCGGCATTCGTGCGCGACCCAGCGGCGAAGAAGAGACCGCGGGACGCGAGCGACATATCCGGCCTGTCGGGGCGCAAAACCAGCACTTTCAGGAGGCCCGCTCCAATCAGGAGTTGCGCGCCTCCGTAAACCACGGCAAGCCGCCCGTCGCAGCCACGGCCCGGCCCGGAGCATTCCACGAGCGCGGCGCCATGGCGGCACGGGAGGCAGGAGGGCGCTACGAGCCGCCTTCCAATCGCCCCCCCAATGCTGATCGTCCAACGCATGCCAAGGAACTTTCCCCACACGAGCGGTTCGCTCCTCCGAACACGGGCAACCCCAGGTTCGATAAAAAATACCAGCAGCAGCAGGAGAAGCTGTACGCCAAACAGGAACAACAACATCAGAAACTCCAGCAAAAGCAGGAACAAGAACATCAGCGTCTGGCTCAACAAAATGCAAATGATGCCAGGAGACAACAAACAGAGCAGCGCCACCAGCAACAGACGCAGCACCTCGAGCAACGCCACGAACAACAACGACAGCAGGTCCAGCAAAAACAGCAACCACCGCACCAGTCCAAGTCTCGGCCCGACCATCCCTAGTTTCCTTGGTAGCAGGACGCTTACTGACAGGTGCAGCCGCGGCTTTGGGTTTCGTCTGCGCAAGCCTGATTAACGCCGAACCTCCCATGTGGGTACTGGGCCGAACTTTTCCGATTTTCCGACTTAACCGGGGCTTAGCCACGAAGTGCGAGCACGATGTGTTCTGCCTCAGTTGAAATGGAGAAAGCGTTCATCGGTTAAGATAACGGAGCGAACATGTGAAAAGCCGGATTAACAGTTTGTTGAAAAACCCTCCGTTCATCTGCAACTTTAATCTAAGAGAACTCGTCTGAGAGAGAGAAGAAGAAAAGGAGACGAGCGAATGCGCGGCGACGATGACCACCAAGAAGGAATGTTCAGCTACATTTCCCCGGAGCAGCGAGTACCAGCGGATCATCCGCTGCGACCGATCCGCAAGATGGTGGACGAGATTCTGAAAGAGATGTCGCCGATGTTTCGGAAACTGTACTCCGACGTGGGGCGTCCGTCGATTGCGCCGGAGCGGCTGTTGAGATCGTTGGTGTTGCAGATTTTCTATACGGTACGCAGCGAGCGAATGCTGATCGAGCAACTGCAGTACAACCTGCTGTTCCGTTGGTTCGTGGGGATGGAGATGGACGAGGCCGTCTGGAATCACGCGGTGTATAGCAAGAATCGGGAGCGCTTGCTGAACGAAGAGATTGCGGAGTCGTTTTTCCAACGGGTGCTGGAACGAGCCAGGCCGTTCATGTCGGATGAACATTTCACGGTGGACGGGACATTGATCGAAGCTTGGGCAAGTCACAAGAGTTTCCGACCAAAGGACGGGACGGGGAAGCCTCCCGGACTGGGAGGAGATGTGGACTTTCGCGGGGAAAAGCGCAAGAACCAGACCCATGAATCGACCACCGATCCGGATTCCCGGTTGTACACCAAGTCCAGCGGAAGCCAGGCGAAGCTGAGCTATATGGGACATGTATTGATGGAAAACCGCAACGGGCT
>WNFP01005511.1_pt1 | contig 10193 bp, 8 predicted proteins | sample 5400201 | NCBI WGS metagenome assembly WNFP01 (sample SAMN13153355, study PRJNA577476) | soil metagenome | isolation source: 115 cm saprolite under Madrone tree | place: USA:California | collected 2016-06-14
TCTCTCGAGCACCAATCAGCGGAGCTGCTACAGTGGCTGCGCAAGCGGGCGTCTCATGTCCGGCGCGTTGCTTCCGTCTGCACCGGTGCATTCATCCTTGCTGCCGCAGGAGTACTCGACGGGCGAAGAGTAACAACACACTGGCGATATCTTGATCTTCTAATTAAGCGGTATAAGCATTTGCAGGTCGAGCGAGACCCGATCTTTATCAAAGACGGAAAGTTCTACACTACGGCAGGAGTCAGTGCCGGCATTGATCTGGCTCTCGCACTCGTCGAAGAGGACCTAGGCCACGATGTGGCCGCATCGGTCGCTCGTGAGCTCGTCCTGTTCCTGCGCCGACCCGGCAGCCAGGCGCAATACAGCATTTTGCTCGCCCAACAAGCAACGATGAGCGACGCGCGTATGCGCGACCTTCCGGCCCATGCTGAATCGCGCCTTACGCACAAACTGGATGTAAACACACTGGCGGCATTTGTCGCCATGAGCCCGCGGACTTTTGCTCGTCAGTTTGAGGGGAACTTCGGCACCACGCCGGCCCGATGGGTTCGATCACTTCGAGTGGAAGCCGCGCGACAACACCTGGAGTCCCGGAATCTATCGCTTAAGGAAATCGCACGAGTTACCGGTTTTCGCGATGAACAAGCACTGCGTAGAGCATTTGTCCAGCAAATGAAAATGAATCCGAAAGAATATCGAGAACGCTTTGGTGTCAGAGAATAAATATCAGGGTCCAAGCCCCGACCGTGGATTCCCCACCACATACACAGGCCATTGCGGACGAATGCGGGACGCATTCACAACGGTTTCACACACCGTTGTAGGTTCCTAAACCTGCCAAAGCAATAGTGATGTGCCGAGCGCCGGCAACAATCCTATAGGTCTGGGCCGAATAGGAGATCGAACTCATCTTCTTCGTCTCCTTGAAGCCATGCTGTCACTTCCTGTTCCACCGAGAATCCACGGTGCGGCGTCTTACGAAACTTCGCCTCAAGTCCGTAGGCGTTCATCTCAAGCGGGATGGCTTCATAGGAGCCACCTTCGAGAAAACCCTTTACATAAAGCTCGGCGAAACCCTCGACTCCCAACTGGCGGTATTGCTCGACGTGGACGAGTTCATGAAAAAGTAGGGGCGGAGTCATCGTTTCGTGCGACACGATCACGTCGTTGAAGGTTATAGCTGCCATCCCGCCAAAATCCGGCAGGTTCGCAAGGCCAAGCTCTTCCAGCATAGGAAAGAAGTCCGGATTGCTGACCTTCTCCTTTTCAAGCACAACGATGCGCGCCGCATCGAGAACGTCCATGCGGAAAAATGGATTGACCTGGACGCGGAGTCCCGCAGGAAGATTTATCCCCCGATTCAGAAATTTCTCGCGTTGGGTTTGAATATACTTTGCGACGAGACCGGAGATTTCGACGATTTCTTCTGGCTTAAGCTCTGGCATACTCCATACGCTCCTTCCGGGGGCGCCCAGGCTCAACTTTCGTGAGAGAATATCGCCCGCACCCTTTCATCGCATTTTCCACGGACTACGTCCTGAAACCATTCAAGCAGCGGATCGCGCATGGACCTTAACAAATGATGTGTGCAGCTGAGCGTGGCCACGGCCACTTCAACCTTGCCAGACTCCACCGCAAGCCAAGCTGTGAGTAGAAGAAAGTCCGTCAATGCCAAGGTCTCTCTGTCCGGATTGGAGCCCATCAACTCCTGCAGCTGCCGAAGTACATTCTCTGCTGCTGCGATCTCACCCCTCGAGAGATGCCCTCTGCAAAGCGCTCGCAGCGCGTTCAAGAGCTGCAGATGATAGCGCGCCTCAGCTCCTGCGAGCGCGTTGCTAGCTTGCATCCAGCGATTTACGACCTCGCGCAAATGAACGCAGCTCTCGGAAGTTGGAGCGTCGCTCAACTCGTTGGTCAGGCACGATAGTGTTGACTTGATGTTGACGTAGGCGCCCAACCGAAGCAGATCACGCTTCAACGTCTTGGCGTTCGACTTTGCTGGATCATAGGGAGAACCAAGCAGTTCAAGGGCTTTATGCCAGTTCTCGATGTCACGCCCAGGAAAAGGTGTCATACAAGCCTTCGTCCAATGCGTGAGTGCCAGCTCATAGATTGGAAATTCCGCCGGGCCGTAGTCCTGAGCGGCCCGTTCGACCAACGCCTGCTGCTCCTCAACATTTCCCAGCCGTCGTATGCTTTTCGCGAGAAGCATGTCCACCGATTCGCGTGTTCGTGGCTTTAGCAGAACTTCTTCCCAAATCGGAATCTGTTTCAAACAAGCATTAGCTTGCATCGGCTTGCCGCTTCCGAGATAGGCGTCGGACGCTTCGCAGAGCGTGCTCACAATCGCTTCCGCAAACCTTACCAACGCCTCCTCAACCCACGCGCGAAAGGAAGCCGCCTCGCTGTGCCAATCGGGATACTGCTCCACGTTGGGAGGCCAGAGCGAAACGCCTGCCAGTGGAGCCTTAAGCGTCCAACGACCATCTGTGGTCGACGATATCGAATAATCCTCCGGCTTCAACGCCTTGTAATCGATCCAATGGCTGATGGTTCCGGTGCTGAATTCACCGTAGTCAGCTGGTTCGACCACGCATAAGAGAACCGGGAGTCGCTGCGTAAGCCAGTAGAGATGGTGTCGCTCCTTGTAGGCCACACGCAATTCGGTGCCGACCACCGCTTCGGCGCTCGACTTGACCTGAAGTAAAGCGTAGCCACGCACGCTGTGTGTGTCTCTGTCCGCGTACGGTAATTCGACAATCGCGTCGATTCCGATATCTTGGCCAGTGATTTCGCGCCAGATCAGTCCCGCGTTTGTTGCTAGACGGTGGGCGTGGGCAACTGCGGCCCGCTCGTGTTTGGAAGTCTTTTCCTCACCACTCATCGTGAGCTTCCCGTCCTATTTTCGCCCGCGCTTCCGAAGCGATACGACCCAATCATCAAGGCGTTTGATGTCGACTTCGACGACTGCTGGATCGGGGATACCCGAATTGACCGCCCCCGACTCGTCGTGCACGAAACTCGAACAATGGGCCATCTCCGATTCGACGGTTTGCACGTCCCCATCCGTGATATCGGTCAGCAGCTTTAGACGCTGAGTTTCAATCGCATCGCCAAAACGAACAACCACTCGATTAAGAAGCACTTCCTCAACGGCACGCTCCCAGGTTTGACGAAGACGGTCGTAAATCCATTCCGCCTTCTGCTCATACGCGGCCCGATCGCCCTTTCGCAGGATGGCTCCAGCGTTTTGCAACTCGTTGCGCAACATGCCGATTCGCCGAGCAACCGACATTGCGACCCACGGAGGCCCTTCCTCAAGCAGTCCGTGACGGGAACTACCTCGACGCAGGCTTCGTTCGGTGAGCGGGATCGCCGCAATGCGGGCGTATTTCGTGAGCATCAGCAGAAAAACGATGTCGTGCGTCAGAATGACCACCTGCCGTTGTTTGGCGGCTTCAACAAGCATGCGAGCGACGCGCAGCCGGTAGTGGTGGTCGAGGGATGAAACGGGGTCGTCCAGAACGATACCCGAGGCGTTGTTTGTGGTAGCGAGCTCAGCCAAAAACCCGGCGAGCGCAACACATGTTTTCTCACCTTCACTCAGGACTTCGGACGGCGGCACCTCATCCCGCGCGATCAAGCCCAACCGATACGGATGCTGGCCTACGGTGCCCACTCCTAGTTTGACTTCCACGGGAGCGGCGGCAAAACCCAACCGATTCAGGTTACTCGCAAAGTCGCTGCGCAGGCGCGCGGTGACCACCGTTTGCGCTGCCTCACCACCCTTCCGCGTGATCCATGTCGTGTCGCAATCGGTGCGAACGCGATCGAGAAGAGCGGAATAGATGAGCCGTGCGACCTCGTTCTTCAGTGTGTCTTTCAGTGGAGCGAGTTTGATCCGGTCGTCGAGCTCGCCGAATTCACTCTGCATCTTCCGCCGCTCATCGTTCTGGGCAGCAGCGCGCAGGCGAGTAATTTCCTCCGCAAGGCTGGCGCGAAGGTTGGCAAAGTCGGGCCGAGACGGAAAGTCGCCGGTCCGTCTTGGGTTTTGACCCTTTGCTTTTCGAAGGAGATAGCGACGGCGAAGTTTCGAGCCAACGATAAATGCCTTCAGACCCTCTCCCTCGGCCGTGCCGCGAAGCGCAGCTTCGCGTTGCTGAGTTCCCGACAACGGAAGCTTGATGGCTTCGAGTTGCCGCTTGCGGCCTTCCACATTGTCGCGTGCCTGGTCAGCAAGTCGCTGAACGTCGTCTTGGACGAATTTCTCGAACTTGTTCAGGCGCTCCGCCGACGTTTTCTCAATCGGTTGCAAGCAAAGCACGCAAACGGCACCGTCTCTCGTGACCGGAAAAGATTCACCCGGATACGGTTGCGCTTCAGAATACCGGCGAGCCGATTCCCACAACCTTTTCCACGCTTCGCCGCCAATTCCCGCAAGGGTTGAACCGGAGGCGAATGTCAGAGTTGCGGCTTTGGCCGCCTCATCAGCGGCAGCGTACTCAGCGACAAGCGTTTCAACCTCTTGCAGGGCCGCGCTCGAAAAGGTCTTCTCCAGGGAACTGGTAAGACTGTCTAAGTCTCTCAAACGATGTGCACGCGCATCGAGGAGGTCCGCTTGACGGTTCGGATTGTCCTGCAAGGCCCGACCCAAAGCGGCGTGACGCTCACGTTCTTCCGCGGTCAGGTCGCAGAGGGCATCAATCTCCTTATTCGTCGTTCGCACTGACAGGTTAGCGGCCAGAACCCCGGCTTGGGTCTGTGGGCGTAGCGCTAACTGATTGAGCTGCGGTGGCCGCGATCTTTCAAGCGCTTCCTGCTCCGCCCTTAACTTGGCGCCCACGGCGCGGCAGGCTTCCGCTAGGTCCTGAAACGTCTGAAGAATCCGTGGAGTATAGGCAAGCCGATTGTCCTCCTCGATCTGCACTGCGCCGCAACATGCATCGAAGACATTGAGCTGGGACAATTCGGGATCGGTTGTAGCGCCATCCACCCATGAGGCGCTCCGATTCTCGGTGCCGACACGATATTCGATGACCGCGCTCGCCGGTTTTCGGGGGTCGGGTTCGAATACGCTGGGGCGGATGGTACCGCCTGGCTCTCTCGCGCGCCCTGCCTTTTTGAGTATCCGAGTGACTCCAGATTTTCCGGAGGCATTGTCGCCATAGATCACTGTTAAGCCTTCCGGTGCAAAGGTTACGGGGCCGGACGCCAAGGCATTCACGTAGGTGATGTCGCGAATAGCGTTAACCGACACAGGCGGTGACGATGTGCTGGCGGCAGGGACGTGCGCGGTGGTCGCGGGAACGGGCGACGGCCGGCCGGGAGCCCCAAGGCTATATTCGGCCTTCGCCATGGCGGCAAGATCCGCGATGTCAGAATCCGTGAGGCGACCGGTAAGAACACGCCGCAGAGCATCACGCTGCCATAGGAGGAGTCGTTCCGACCATGTAATCAGGTCATCGAAAGTAAAGCTAGCAGAGGGCATGGGCTGGTCCCGACCAACTACGAAAAAATGTTAGTAGAGAGTGACTTAAACTGTCGATGGGTAAAGTGCAATTCGCGGCTTAAATGCTCAGACTCGCCTGTTGCACGGGTCCCACAGTCTCATTTAGCGAGCGCGCGAAGATATTTGTCGCGCCGCAGTTCCTCTCCTGCGCGAATGATTCCCATGCTCGCGCCACCAGGCTCGTTTGAATTCTCGTTGCGCGGGCACGGCGCAAGCATCGCTGCAATACTTCTGCGAACGACGCTGAGCGATGAAATACGGAGCCGGGCAGCCTAGCGTTGGACAGTAACGCATTCGGTCGACTATTTCAAAAGCGCGGAGAAGAACCTGAGCAAAAGTGTCCGCGTCCGCTGCCGTCCACATTTTCGCCAAATCCTGATTTTCTCTTTGCCAGACATCCTTCCATACCTGATAGCTCGTGTGGAAAGAGCCTTCCACGGTTGCGCCCTCTCGCTCCGCTTCGGAGCGTTTTTCCATTTCCGCCTCACGCGCTTTCAGTGCGGCCTCCATCATGGCGGGTCCGCGGAGGTAGTAAGCCAGCTCCGACAGAAGAAACATTTTTCGCCCCTGCAACGATGGCATTGTCCAAGCGATTCTGAGTTTCGGGGGAATATCGCCAACACTGACAAAATCCAGCTCGTCGGGATCTTGCCAGGCAAATCCGGGACCGTCGGTTACGCCATGGCATGGTCTTTCGTGCTCCGGGTTGCCATGCTTGGGAAGCAGGTCGGGAAAAAGATGGTGGATCCTCTGCCAAGCATCGTCGACACCCGGTGGCGGGGATACGTGAATGCAGCCCCGTTCGTCCCTGATGGCATTGGGTCCGTCGGGAGAGTGGTCGTAATGTGGGACATTTGCTAGCGCACACAAAAACTTGTCGGCGAGTTCGACCGGTACCTCTGCTTTCACAGCATAGGACAACCCAAGTTTGTTTCGCATCCGCATGATCTCCAAGGAAGAGATTCGGCAACGGTTCCACTCTGCGGCGGGGGTAGCGTAGTGTCAACGGAAAAGCCGGTTGCGCTGAACTCTAGCAGGTCCGAGTAATTCAATTTCTAGGAAGATGCCTGATTGATCAGGCGCTCGACTCACGCGACCCGGCTCAATGCCGACAGAGTAGGTCCCGCACAGCCTGCTACATTGCTAACCTGCCTAGAATAACCGCTACCATGACGGAACGACGGTTGCACAGACCGTTGTGGAACTGTCGCAACCACTTCTACAGAAGGGATTCGGGAGGCAATAGCTGGCGGTTTGCTAATTTTTCCTGCCCTGTTCGTACACACCAGCATTGGCGTATTTTCAATAACTTAGGGCGCTCTGATTAGCGCCAAGACACCTCATTTGCAGGCTATAGTGCACCAACTGTGCACCAAAAATCGCGTCTAACCGTCAAGCGCAATTCGTCCGATGAGGTTGGTAGCGACGGCGTTCCCGATTCGAAGCGTCTTGATATCTCGCCTTGGCGGTTGACCAAACATGCGGCCATATTCGCGATTGAATTGGCTAACGCTCTCATAGCCGACTTCGTACGCTGCGCTTGTGGCGTCCACCCCATCCATCAGCATCCGCTCCCTTGCCCTTTGCAGCCTAAGCTGCTTCTGATATTGGAGCGGGCTCATCGCGGTTAAGGCGCGGAACTGATGATGAAGTGTTGAAACCCCCATTCGTACGATCGCTGCAAGTTCATCCATGTGGAGGGGCTTCGCGTAGTTGTCCCTCAGCCAAGTGATCGCTCTCGCCGTCCTGTTGCTAAGGTCGCCCGTCGTTGCAATCGTACGGAGGCGCGCCCCCTGAGGTGTCCGCAAGATGCGGTAAATGATTTCGCGTTGGATTAAGTGGCTGAGAAAAGGAATGTCTTCGGGAGTATCGAGAAGTTCCATTAGTCGAGAACATGCCCTCAGCAACCCGTCCGGTGCTTGACCGACGGCAACGCCGCGCGGGTGCGAAGACGCTTCCGATTCCGGCAAATCCTCACGATTAAGCATCTCCCGCACAATCGACATATCGAGGCGAAGTAACATCGACAGGAGCGGTATCTCATCCGACGCCTCGACGATTTGGCTCTCAATGGGAACATCTATCGAGGACAAGAAGAATGATGAAGGACCACAGAGGTATGCCGTTCCTCCAAGGCTCATGCGCTTCTTTCCCTGTACGAAAACCGTGAGGCTGGGCTCAACAGCAGCGCGATAGCATGCCGTGGCTTCGGTTCGGCGAAAGAGAAGCAAAGCGGTAATCGCCGTCGAATGCTCTCCTGGCGATGGAGCGTGAGCTGCGATCTTGCTGACTAGTTCCGTCCTCGCTTCCACCACCGCCGACTTGGCAAACTTCTGACCAGGCTTTCTCACTGGGCCTTACCTCTGTCTAAGAATACTCCGCGCTCCACCCGGATTGTGTACAAAATCAGAAGAACAGACAGGATTAGGCAAAGAATCGGCAGTATTGGGAAAGCGCGGCAAGCCCCACCTTCCGTATCCTTAGAGTGATTAGCGAAGCTTTCGAAAACGCAGAGGCACATATGAAAAAACTGATTTTGCTGGGCACGTTCACTTTGCTTGTCCCTATCACGAGCACGACGCTGTTGGGCCACCAGAATCACGCTCAAAGTGATGTCATCCGGGAACGGTTCATCGGAGCTTGGCGGCTGGTCTCACTCGAAGCGCCAGGTCCAAACGGTCAAATTCATCGAGCCGATTCTACCGGGATGTTTGTCTTCACGGGCGATGGACACACGTCCGTTCAGGTGATGGAACGCAATCCGCAACCACAGGCCCACGCTGGGCCCGAGCAGTACTCGCGAGGTGGGTACGAGGCGACGTTTGGCAGGTATGAAATCGACGAAAACGCGCACACCTTCACCTTACACGTGGAAGGCGCACTGGTGCGGACCCTGATCGGCAAGGACCTGCCTCGCTCCTTCGAGTTCTCGGGCAAACAACTCGTCGTGAAGTCGACTCGCCCGGAGGAACACTGGAAAGTCATTTGGGAACACTACTAGCCCAACTCACCAAAACGTTGCACGCCTAAATTTTTCTGAAAGGATTGAGACATAATGCAAAAGCGCAAACTTGGAAAAAGCAATCTTGAGGTTTCGGCCCTCGGATTCGGCTGCATGGGAATGAGCTGGTCCTACGGACCTCCCAAAGACACGAAAGAGATGATTGCTCTCCTTCACGCCGCCGTGGAGCAGGGTGTCACGTTCTTCGATACTGCCGAGGTATACGGCCCGCTCCTGAACGAAGAACTGGTAGGTGAAGCGCTCGCTCCATTTCGCGGGAAAGTCGTAATCGCGACGAAGTTCGGATGGGAGGCTAACCCCAACGATGGAGGCAAGTGGAGCGCTCTCAATAGTCGGCCAGAGCACATCAAACAGGTCGCAGAGGGGTCGCTCAAGCGGCTGAGGGTCGATGCCATCGATCTGTTTTACCAACATCGAGTCGACCTGAACGTTCCGATCGAGGATGTTGCGGGCGCTGTCAAGGATCTGATTCAGGAAGGCAAGGTGAAGCACTTCGGTCTTTCTGAAGCGAGCGCACAGACGCTCCGACGCGCCCACGCAGTTCAGGCCGTCGCAGCGCTGCAGAGCGAGTACTCGCTTTTCTGGCGAGAGCCCGAAGAGACGGTAATGCCTACCTTGGAAGAGCTTGGGATTGGATTCGTCCCGTTTAGCCCACTCGGCAAAGGCTTCTTGACAGGCAAGATCGACGCGGACACAAAGTTCGACAGCACGGACTTCCGTAGCAGCGTGCCACGGTTCAGCGCGGAGAATCGCAAAGTGAACCAGGCTTTGGTCGATGTGATCCGCTCCTTCGCAGGACAAAGGAAAGTGACTCCTGCGCAGATCGCGCTGGCTTGGTTGCTTGCGAAGAAGCCGTGGATCGTTCCGATTCCGGGCACCACGAAGCTGGCCCGACTGGAAGAAAATCTTGGAGCGGCGGCTGTTGAACTAACCCCCAACGATGTACGGGCCCTCGAAGACGCCTCCTCAAAGATCAAGCTGGAAGGGGCAAGATACCCCGCCTTTCACGCGAAGCTAGTCGGTCGCTAAGGTGCTGGCACGCTTGGGACGTTTTACAGACTGGTTGTGACGACGTTGTCGTCTGACGTTCGCCGAGACAGAAAGATCGAGAGAAAAGGAATCCTATTTATGAATTTATTTTTTAAGGACAAAGTCGCACTCGTCACCGGCGCCGCTTCTGGCATGGGCTTAGCTGCGGCCCAGGCGTTCGCTGCGGAGGGTGCTGCAGTGGTATTGGCGGATGTCAACGTAGCTGCGGCTCGCGCGGCCGCCGAGCAACTGGTAGCCGCGGGCCATAGGGCCATCGCCATACGCTGCGATGTGTCTGACGAAGCGCAGGTGAAGGCCATGGTCGAGCAGACCGTGTCCACTTTTGGCTGCCTGGACGCGGCATTCAACAACGCAGGCGTACAGAGCCCGATCGCGGAGCTCGCGGATGCATCCGGAGAAGAGTTTGACCGCGTCAATGGGATCAATCTTCGCGGTGTCTTCAACTGCATGAAATACGAGTTGATCCAGATGCGGAAGCAAGCAAGCGGTGCCATCGTGAACAACTCTTCACTGGGCGGTCTTGTGGGTGTTCCCGGCCGTGCGATGTATCACGCGGGAAAACACGGCGTAATCGGACTTACGAAAAGCGCTGCTCTCGAATACGCCGCGCAG
>WNFP01005846.1_pt1 | contig 10189 bp, 10 predicted proteins | sample 5400201 | NCBI WGS metagenome assembly WNFP01 (sample SAMN13153355, study PRJNA577476) | soil metagenome | isolation source: 115 cm saprolite under Madrone tree | place: USA:California | collected 2016-06-14
TGCCGCCGGAGCTCGGAGCGCGCACATTCGACGTTCGCGCGAAGGGTCCAATAGGGGATACCTCAAAGAATTCGTTGAACAAGGCCGCTGGGCAATTGTGACCGCAGTAGCATCGGCGCAGGTTCGAACCGCGTTGGGCGCCAAGGCATTCGACGAGGCCTCGGCTGCGCGCGAATGTCCACGCCATAATTACCCGCCCGAGGGCGGACAAAGAACGCAGCTATTTTTTCGCCGCCTTCCCGAGCACCAACTTCGTTCCCCCAACCTTCCCCTCCTCCAGCAGCGCCTTCCGTACCTGCGCGAACTCCTCCAGCGACGCCCTGTCGGCTTTCGGGAATTTCAGGTCGAGCTTTTCAAGCGCGCCGACGATGGTGGAGCCGATCACCACGCGCGCGAACCATTTGTGATCGGCCGGCACCACGTGCCAGGGCGCCGCCGCTGTCGAGGTGTGCCGGATAACCTCCTGATACGCGGCCTGGTATTTCCCCCACAGCACCCGCTCGGCAATGTCCGCCATCGAAAATTTCCTTCAGGACGATCGTCCCGTTGCGCGTAAGGTAGCGCTCGAACGCGGAAATGTCCTCGAACCGTTCGCCCCAGATATTTTTGGTCACCAGCGCCCGCGGAATTTTCTCCTTGGCGAGGATTTCCGGATGCACCCGCACCACCAGGCATTCCTCGTAATAGGAACGATTGAAGATGCCGATGCGGCCGCGCTGAGGCAGCGCAATCGCACTGCGCCACATGAAATCATGGTCGAGTTCCAGCGTTGACGGCTGCTTGAACGCGTGGACCTCGCAGCCCTGCGGATTGACGCCGTCGAATATGCTTTTGATGGCGCTGTCCTTGCCCGCCGCATCCATGCCCTGGAAGATCAGCAGCACCGACCAGCGGTCCTGCGCGTAGAGTTTTTCCTGAAAATCGTTCAGCCGTTTCCGGTTGGCTTCGAGAATCTTTTCGGCCTTGTCCTTGTCGAGACCGCCCTTCTCATTGGTCCTGTGCGATTTGAGATGAAACTCACCCGATCCGTCGACGCGGAACGGCGCCACAAAGGTTTTCAATTGGGTGCTAAGGGATTCCGATGACTTCTTGCTCATGACAGCCGATACCTTTTTAAGCCAATGCGATTTGACGCAGGTCGGCGGCCAGCTCATCCACACGCTGCGGCGCAGTGTCCCACGCAAACATGAACCGGGCCCCTCCTCCGATGAAGGTGTAGAATTGCCAGCCCCGATCGCGGAGCGCCGCAATCCTGGCGTCCGACATACGAACGAAGACGGCATTGGCCTGAACGGGAAACATGATTTCCAATTCGGGCAATCCGGCAATCTGCTGCAGCAGGCGTGTTGCGCAGGCGTTGGCATGCTCGGCGTTGCGCAGCCAGGTTCCGGTTCCGAGCATGCCAACCCAGGGCGCGGACAGAAAGCGCATCTTCGATGCCAGCTGCCCTGCCTGCTTGCATCGATAGTCGAAATCCTCTGCAAGCTTCCGGTTGAAAAACAGGATGGCTTCGCCGGCGGCCATTCCATTCTTCGTTCCGCCAAAACAGAGAACGTCGATGCCGACACGCCAGGTCATATCGGCCGGGCTGCATCGGAGGCTGGCGCAAGCATTGGCAAAGCGGGCGCCATCCATGTGAAGACTGAGGCCAAGTTCCCGGCAGACGGCCGAGATGGCCCGCAATTCGTCGAGACCATAGACTTGTCCGGTCTCGGTCGGCTGCGTGATCGTCACCACCCGGGGCTTGGGAAAATGGATGTCGCTTCGGTTGGTCGCGATGGCGCGGATCGCTTCGGGCGTCAGCTTGCCACCGGCAGATTGCGCCACCAACAGCTTCGAACCGTTGGAAAAGAACTCCGGGGCACCGCACTCGTCGGTCTCGACATGCGCGACGTCCGAACAGATCACGCTGTGGTAGGACTGGCACAGCGAAGCCAAAGCGAGTGAATTGGCAGCCGTGCCATTGAAGGCGAAGAACACCTCGCAGTCGGTCTCGAACAGCGCGCGAAAGGCATCCGAGGCCTTCGCCGTCCAGACATCATCGCCATAGGCGGGCGCGTGGCCCCGGTTTGCCTCGGCCATCGCCGCCCACGCCTCCGGGCAAATTCCAGAATAATTATCGCTTGCGAATTGTTGGGGTTGGCTTGTCATTCCGCACCGCCTCTCGGTCTCTCAGTTCTGCTATCGCTTCGTCGCCGGCAAATCAGGATGGTGCGGAGAGCTGCGCTTCGATAAAGGCGGTGACAAAACGCGGCATCGCCGAGGTGAGATCAGACGACGCGCGCACGAGGTGGATGGCGGCAAACTCGGGCTGAGATTGCCGGGCGAGATTGGCCTCAATCCTGGCCTGCAGCGCTTCGCCCGAACCATCGACCTCCAATATCTGGATCAACGCAATCGCAGACCCCGACACGACACAATCCCAGTGCGCGCCGGGCCGATAATCCTTTGATGTGAGACCGGTTTCCTCCTCGACTTCGCGGCCGACGCTGCCTGGCATGTCGACCGCGCCATCGCTGACATCATTGAGGTCAGGCGTTCCCGATGGAAAGTAGATGCGCCCGGCATTCGCGGTATGCTGGCTCATTTCGCCCAGCACGAATGCGCCATCAGAGCAGCGCAGCGCGCCCATCCCGAAGCCGTTGAAAACGCCCTTGTCAGGAAAACCCCAGTCGCGCCACGCCAGGAAGCTCGCGAAATCGATATCGAAATAACTGGCGCTGAATCGGTTGCCGGTGAAAACCGGGTTGCGCGCCAGCAGGATGGGCCCGTTCCACATTTTTGGCTTTTCACGCTGCTTGACGGCGAAATGCGCCGCGATGTCGGCGCGCCGCTCGTTGGCGAACGGCCACGACCACGGCTGAAACTTCAGATCAAGCTGCGTGACGCGATGAATGACCGGCAGCGTCATGCCATGTTACTTCGCATTCATCCCCGTCGTCTTCTTGACCTGGTCGACATACTTGTTGGTCCAGGTCTTGCTGACATCGATATTGGCCTTGGCGACTTCGGGCGAACTCTCGCTGAACACCGCCAGCACGGCATCGGCGCCCTTCGGATCCATCTTGCCGGTCTCGGAATACATCGGGATCGTGTTCTTGAGCGCCGCGAGATAAAGCTCCTTGTTCTTGCCGACGGTTTCAGCCGGCATTTTCGCCATGATCTCCTCCGGCGAATGCGTGTGAATCCATGTCAGCGTATTCACGATCGCATTGGTCAGGGCCTGCACTTCCTTCTCATGCGAGACGACCCACGCCGTGGTAGAGTAGAGCGCGCCACCCGGATATTCGCCGCCGAACACATCAAGCGTATCCTTCTGCGTCCGTGTATCGCTGAGAATACGCAGGTCGGGATGGCTGCCTTGCAGAACGGTGACGGACGGATCCAGCATGACCGCCGCATCGATCTGGCCCTGCTCCATCGCCGCGACCGCGGTCGCGCCGAGACCGACGCCGATGACGGAAGCGCCTGTCGGATCGATGCCGTTTTTCTTCAGCAAATATTTGAGAAAGAAATCGGTCGAGGAACCCGGCGCGCTGACGCCGACTTTCTTGCCGGCCAGATCCTTGATCGATTTGATTTCGCCGTTGTGCGAGGGCGACACCACCAGCACCAGCCCCGGATACCGGTCGTAAACCACGAAGGACTGCAGCTCCTGCTTCTTGGCGGCGAGATTGACGCAGTGGTCGAAATAGCCGGAAACCACGTCGGCGCTGCCGCCGAGCACGGCCTTGAGCGCGTCGGAACCGCCCTTCAGGTCGACCAGTTCGACCGCAAGCCCCGCCTTGTCGAATTCGCCGAGCTGCTTTGCCAGCACGGTCGGCAGATAGCACAGGCAGGCGCCGCCGCCGACCGCGATGGTGATCTTGCTTTGCGCGGCAGCCAGGTCGGACATCAGAAACAGCGCCAAAAGCGCCCCGGCCAGCCTGCCAAACATCGTCTTCATGGTTTCCTCCGCGGCGCCTGTTCAGTGGGGCGCACGATAGAGCAGCGCGCGCCTCTTGAGAAGGCGACTTAGGGACCACTGGTCGATGGCTGCCCGGCGAAATAGCATCGTCCTCGCGGCGCGATGCGCCCGGGGGTTCGCGGCAAGGAATCCCGAACCATAAACTGAAGTGGGATCGATCGAATCCGACCGGTCACGCCGTCGTCTTTTTGAGCCGCGTCGGATACGTCTTTTGCTTCGCGCAGGGTTCGGGGATTTGAGACGACCACGCGACCGGTGCAGCGTCCTTCTGCTCCGCAGCGTCGGGGACCCATATCTCACAGTGGTGTACAAGCCCGGATGGAGCGAAGCGAAATCCGGGGCTGGCTTCGCGTTCGTTCCCGGATTTCGCGGAGTTTATCATCGGGCGCGCATTCGCGCGACCCGTTGGCTCCATCCGGGCTACGCTTGCTCGCAATGACGCAGTAAAACGCTAGCCTCGCCCGTCCGCCGCTGCTGGCCTCCAAACCAGAAGCCGCCGTTCGACCATGGTTACTCCGACATCGATCAGGATGACGAAGACGGACAACACGAACATGCCGGCGAACACACCCGCGATGTCGAACACGCCTTCGGCCTGCTGGATCAGATAGCCGAGCCCTGCCGCCGAGCCGAGATATTCGCCGACCACGGCGCCGACCACGGCGAAGCCGACCGAGGTATGCAGCGAGGAGAACATCCACGACAGCGCCGACGGCCAGTAAACGTGCCGCGTCAGCTGCCGCTCGTTCATGCCGAGCATGCGGCCATTATCCAGCACGGTGGTGCTGACCTCCTTGACGCCCTGATAGACGTTGAAGAACACGATGAAGAACACCAGCGTGACCCCGAGCGCGACCTTCGACCAGATGCCGAGGCCGAGCCACAGCGTGAAAATCGGCGCAAGAACGACGCGCGGCAGCGCGTTGGCCATCTTCACATAGGGATCGAATATCGCGGCGACCCGGGGCTGGCGCGCGAACCAGAAGCCGACGGCGACCCCGGCAATCGAGCCGATCGCGAAAGCGAGGACCGATTCCCACAGCGTGATCGCCAGATGTTTCCAGATCACGCCGCTTCTGAACCAGTCGACGATCTGGCTGCCGACATCGACAGGATTGGAAAAGAAGAACGGCGGCAGCAGGATGCGGCCGAAGATCGGCACCGTCGCGAGCAACTGCCACAAGGCCAATGCGACGACGGCGACGAGAATCTGACAGGCGAGAAGCGTCAAACGGGACATGCTTAACAATCTATCTCCGGGTCGTCCCGGCGGAACGCCGGGACGACGTCAGAAAGTTCGCTCCCTACGGTTTTGAGAACGTCCCGATCAGGCCGGTCGCGCCCTTGGCGTGGCCATCGAGCGCCTTGATGACTTCGTCGCGTGTCATGCCTTCCTTCAGGGCCGTCGGCTCCAGATCGGTCGCGATCAGCGTGAAGGTGTAATGATGGGGCGCGCCGGGCGGCGTGCACGGTCCGAAGTAGTTCGACAGCTGCATCAGGCTCTTGCCGCCGACATATTTGTCGCTCGGCTTGGAGACCTCACCTTCGTCGAAACCGGTGACGGAAGCCGGAATGCCGTAAGCCACCCAGTGGCTGACACCTCCGGGCGGACGACCCTCCGGATCGAACATCAGGATCGCGTAGCTCTTGGTGCCCTCCGGCGGGTTCGCCCAGGACAGCGCCGGCGATACGTTCTCACCGACGCAATTCGGATTGGCCTTGTTATTGCCGGCATTCTTCACTGCCAACCGCTCGCCGTCCTTGAAGCTGGGCGAAGACAGCGTGAACGCGCCTTGCGCAAGGGCATCGTGCGCCCCGCACGAGGATGCCAGCGCCAGCGTGCCGGCAAGGATCGAACCGCGTGAAAACAGACCTGAAAACATAAACGCCTCCCAGTTGGATTGTCAGTGATGCCCGAATGTGACCTCCGCCGCATCGAGATCAAGGCAAGTCACCCGTCAAGGCAAATCACCCGCCTCCCGATTGCGCGTAACCCTTCAACACCTCAGCCTTGAGAACACTCCATATCTCATGATGAAGCGAGTGAAATTCTTTTTGCAGGCGGACCTCAAAAATGTCGCGCGGGCGCGGCAGCGGCACCCGCCAGTCGCCGATGATGCGCGCGCTGGGCCCCGCCGACATGATCACGACGCGGTCGGCGAGCGCGATCGCTTCCTCGAGATCGTGGGTGACGAACAGCACCGCCTTGCGGTCGGCGTTCCACAATTCCAGCAGCAGATTGCCCATGATCTGCCGGGTCTGGGCGTCGAGCGGCCCGAACGGCTCGTCCATCAGCAGGATCTTGGGATCGCGGATCAGCACTTGCGCGAGGCCAACGCGCTTGCGCTGCCCGCCCGACAGCATATGCGGATAGCGATTGCCGAACCCGCCGAGACCCACTGCACTGAGCCAGCCCTGCGCCCGTTCCAGCGCGAGGCCGCGCGGCGCGCCTGATATCTCGAGCCCAATGGCGACGTTGTCGATCGCGGTCTTCCAGGGAAACAGCGCATCGGCCTGAAACAGATAACCGGCCTGCCGGTTGAGGCCGAAAAGCGAAGCATCGAAGATTCGTACCGTTCCCGATGCCGGCTTGAGCAGGCCGGCGGCGACATTGAGCAGCGTCGATTTTCCGCATCCGGTGGGCCCGACGATGGCGACGAACTCGCCATGCTCGATCCTGAGCGTGGCCTTTTCGACCGCGGTGTAGACGCGGTCACCGGCCAGACGGAAGGCCACCGTCGCGTCGTCCAGCGCGACCGCCGTCGATCCTGCGGTCTCGCCTGCCTGCACCCGCTTCCCCCGATGTGTTGTGTTGTGGCGTGTGGATTACCGCCATCGCCGCGACAATTCAACTGATCGCGGCAATAGGCAAGGGCCGCGTCGGCTTGGTGGACTGGACGCGGTGTGATAGTCCCAACGTTATGACCGCCGCCCCGCCCCTGATCGCATTTGCGCATGTCGGCAAGAGCTTCGACGGTGGCCGGGGCGCGACACCTGTTGTGGCCGTGAACGACGTCTCGCTCGACGTCGCCGCGGGCGAATTGCTCGCCATCGTCGGCGGCTCCGGCTCCGGCAAGACCACCCTGCTTCGGCTGGCGAACCGGCTGATCGAGGCCGATAGCGGCAGCATCACGATCGACGGCGAGGATGTGCGCAAGATCGATCCGATTCCGCTGCGCCGCCGCATCGGTTACGTGTTCCAGAGCGGCGGGCTGTTCCCGCATATGAGCGTCGCCGACAATATCGGCATCACGCCAAGACTGCTCGGCCTATCGGCGGCCGAGATCGCATCGCGGGTGGATGAACTGCTCGACCTGGTGCGGCTTGATCGTACCCAGCACCGCGATCGCTTGCCGCATGAGCTGTCGGGCGGGCAGCGCCAGCGCGTCGGCGTCGCCCGGGCGCTAGCGGCACGACCGCGGATCGTGCTGATGGACGAGCCGTTCGGCGCGCTCGATCCCCTCACCCGCGATGCGCTCGGCGACGATTTTCGCGATCTCCATCGCAAGCTCGGGCTGACCACGGTCATGATTACCCATGACATGACGGAGGCGATATTGCTCGCCGACCGCGTCGCGGTCATGCGCGCAGGAACGCTGCTGGCGCAGGGCACGCCGGCGGAACTTTCCAGCAGCGACGATCCGTATGTCGGTGAACTCTTGCGCACGCCGCGGCGGCAGGCTGAGCGGCTTAACGTGCTGCTGCCGCGGGATGGCGCGGCATGAGTGTTTTCTCCGATCCACGCTGGAGCGAGGCGCTGGCGCATCTGCCGGATTATCTCGGCAATCATGTCCGGGTCAGCGTCACGGCGCTGGCGCTCGGACTCCTGGTCAGCCTGCCGCTGGCGATTCTCTCGCGCCATCGTCCGATCATGCGCGGCGCGCTGCTCGGGCTTGCCAGCATCGTGCAGACGGTGCCCGGCCTGGCGCTATTGGCGCTGTTCTATCCGCTGCTGCTGGCGCTGGCAGCATTGTCATTGGCATGGTTCGGGTTTGGCTTTTCCGCGTTTGGATTCCTCCCCGCGGTGCTGGCGCTGGCGCTCTATTCCATGCTGCCGGTGCTGCGCAACACCATCACCGGCCTGCAAGGCGTCGAGCCTGCGATCCTGGAGGCCGCGCAAGGCGTCGGCATGACGGAGCGGCAGTCGTTGTTCATGGTTGAACTGCCGCTGGCGCTGCCGGTGATGATGGCGGGCATCCGCACCGCGGCGGTGTGGGTGATCGGCACCGCAACGCTATCCACTCCAATTGGACAAACCAGCCTCGGCAATTACATCTTCGCCGGATTGCAGACCCAGAACTGGGTGTTCGTGCTGTTCGGCTGCCTCGCCGCCGCGGTGCTGGCGCTCGCGGTCGATCAGTTGCTGGCCTTGATCGAGATCGGCATTCGCGAGCGCAGCCGCTTGCGCGCGGCGCTCGGCGGCATCGGCATTGCGGCGCTGGTGGCGGCAACCCTGGTGCCCTCGATGGCGCGCTGGCAATCGGGCTACATCGTCGGCGCCAAGACCTTTGCCGAACAATACGTGCTGTCGGCGCTGATCTCGCAGCGGCTGCGGGCGGCGGGATTCTCCGCAAGTTCGCGCGAGGGCCTCGGCTCCAATGTGATTTTCGATGCTCTCGCGTCAAACGATATCGACGTCTACGTCGATTATTCCGGCACGCTGTGGGCCAACCAGTTTCACCACACCGATATCAAGCCGCGCGAGGAATTGCTCGGCGAATTGAAGGCGACGCTGGCGCGGCAAAAAATCACACTGCTCGGCGAACTCGGATTCGAGAACGCCTACGCGCTGGTGATACCGCGAAAACGTGCCGAGGCGCTCGGCATTCACACCATCGCCGATCTCGCCGCCCATGCGGCTGACATGTCGATGGCGGCGGACTACGAGTTCTTTTCGCGCCCCGAATGGGCCGGGCTGCAAAAGGCCTATGGCCTCGCGTTTCGCACGCAGCGGCAGATGCAACCGGACTTCATGTATGCCGCCGCAGCCTCCGGCGAGGTCGATGTGATCGCGGGTTACACCAGCGACGGGTTGATTGCGAAATACGACCTGGTGGTGCTGGACGATTCGAAGCACGCGATTCCGCCATACGACGCGATCATGCTGATCGCGCCGAAACGCAGCTCCGATTCTGCGTTGCGCCAGGCGCTGGCGCCGCTGCTCGACAAGATTGATATATCTGACATGCGCGAGGCGAACCTGCGCGCCGCCGGCGGCGACGGCGCCTCGTCGCCGGACGCGGTGGCGCGCTGGTTATGGGAGAGGATCGGGAAGCGTTAGCGCGCGGTCCCAGAGTCAGGCATCACGCAAGGTCTGAAAAGTGCGAGGTGCAGACATCGCAAAACATCTGATATGCTTCCGTTGCTGGTATAGTCTGCGGAATTTCCCCAAATGAACAAGTCAAACGAGCGGCGAAGCCTTGGAATCATCGGAGGCCTCGGCGCCGGCGCAACAGTGCATTATTATCTATCGATCATTGAAAACTGCAGAGCCCGCAAACTTGTCCCCCGCATGTTCATCGCTCACGCAGATGTAAACCGCGTTCTCGCGCATGTTAGAGATGGAGAGTTGGCCGACCTGGCTCAGTATCTTGCGGGTTTTGCCGACAGTTTGGCAAGTGCTGGCGCTGATATCGCGGCTATCGCTGCGATCACCCCGCACATTTGCATAGCCGAGATACAACAGCGGTCGAAGTTGCCGCTCGTCAGCCTGCTCGACGAAACCGTGCGTGATATCGACGCGCGCGGATTGCGTCGGGTCGCCCTATTCGGAACGCGCTTTACCATCGAGGGCCGGCTCTTTGGCAAGCTTGACCACATCGACGTGGTTCAGCCCCGACCTGAGGAGATCGATTGTATCCACAGTACTTATATCGAGATTGTGAATGCTGGACGAGGGACCGAAGAGCACGCGGCGGCTCTTCGCAAGATTGCCAATGTGCTCTGCAAACGTGACGGTGTTGAAGCGATCGTGTTGGCTGGCACCGAGCTGGCCCTGGTATTCAACGAAAATAACACCGACTTTCCAGCAATCGACTGCGCACGGGTGCACATAGACGGAATCATGCGGGAGATAACTGGTTGATGCAGATCGAGAGCTTCCGTGCGGCGACGCTTTGGGTCTTTAGCGTCGATTTCCGATTGTCCGCCATATGTCGCGCGCTGGTTGTGGGAAAATCGGGAAACGTTAGAGCGGCGGGGAGTTTGGAGCGGCGCGGTCGC
>WNFP01005516.1_pt1 | contig 10186 bp, 9 predicted proteins | sample 5400201 | NCBI WGS metagenome assembly WNFP01 (sample SAMN13153355, study PRJNA577476) | soil metagenome | isolation source: 115 cm saprolite under Madrone tree | place: USA:California | collected 2016-06-14
ATGCCAGGGATGGACAGAGCTGTCCCAGCACCGAAGCCGAACTGGGCTTCGGGGAGATACGAAAACTGGTCGAGGAAGTGCAACTGCCATCTCCCCCAATCAAACGTTTGTACGAGGCCCAACTGATGAAAATGAGAATTGCCTTGTGCGCTGTCCGAAGAAAAGCTTGCGCCCCCCGAATAGTTCACGGCCAGCTGCGCCCGGCTCCAGGCTTCAAGCACACTTAAGTTTCCGGCGACAAGACTGGTCGTATTCCAGCCCGAAGAAGTTGCTTGGTTCAGTGCGCTTGACCGGACGGTATCTGCGTACTGGAAGCCTGGCAACCAGTAACTGTGACGAATTCCTGGGGTGCCCAGCGTAGGATTCTGCACGCCGGTCAACGGGCGGGTGTCCGGATTCAGGTTGGTCGTTGACCCCTGATCGTCGTTCGAATCCTGTCCGCTCAAACCTTCCATCAGCAGCGAATACTCGCGGGCCGCAGGCTTTGGGCTGGGGTTATCCTCCTGTGCTGAGGTCAAAGAAGCACTGAGGAAGAGAACTGCCACGGAGGCCGATCCTGCCAAAAATCGCATGTGTGGTTTCATCTGAATTCCTTACGGCACTACAATTACATCACCAGGTTGCAGCAAAACATTTTGTTCAGGCTTCTTGCCGTTGACGGCATCTTTGTAGTTGAAGAGAAGTTTCACCTGTTTGCCATCTTCGATGCGTAAGACGTAGATGTTCTTGAGCTTGGCAAATTGTGTGAACCCACCGGAGCTCGAAAGCGCCTGCAACACAGTCATGTTAGGCAGCAGCGGAAAGGCGCCCGCATGCGCGACTTCCCCGGTCACATAAATCCGCCGACTGTTAATTTCCGATACGCTCACGGTAACCTGTGGATCGTTCATATATTTTTTTAGGCCATCAGCAATGACCCCGGAGAGTTGCATAGGCGTCAGGCCAGCGGCCTGCACATCGTTCAGCAAAGGCAAAGAAATTTTTCCATCCGGTCGGACAGGAACGGCCCGCGAAACCTCGGCCTCTTTCCAAACATCGATACGCAGAACGTCTTGCGGACCAATTTTGTACTCCGCATCATTCAGCGTCCCCAGCGATGCCGCGGCAGTCTTCGCACTCGTCTCCGTTTTCTGAGCTGCCGTTTCCGTTGCAGCCGGCTCTTGCGCTTCCCGCGTCTGACCGAAAGCAAAAGCCAGCCAAGCTGCCATAACCAAGCCAGTTGAGAAATTCATTGCATCCTCCCACTACTCCTCAGATTCAGATACACGTAAGCCAGTTTGCCTAATTTTGTACAACAAGGCCTTATAGCTGATCTGTAATTCTCGAGCGGCGCGCTTGCGGTTCCACTGCGTGCGCTCAAGCGCCTTCAGAATCAGCTCACGTTCCGTCCTCTGCGACGCAGCGCGGGCAGCCACCTTGAGTGAGGAAACCCGCGGTCCGCCACTTACATGCGGAAGCCCCAGCGGCGCGGCTCGCAGATCGTCGAGCGCCACCTGGGCATCCCCGACGGCTACAATCTTCTTTGCCACATTCTCTAGCTCGCGAATATTCCCCGGCCAGCTATAGGAGGCGAGAAGTCCCATCATTTCGCCGTTCAAGACCGGAGCCGTCTTCTTCAACTCGGCGGCGTGTCTGGTTAGAAAGCATTCCAGCAGTGCTGGAATGTCTTCCTTGCGATTGCGCAGGGGGGGCAGGCGGAGGCACACCCCACTGATTCGGAAATACAGCTCCCGGCGAAAGCGCTCCGCTTCGGTCTCTTTTTCCAGGTTGCGGGTAGTGGAGGAGATCAGTCGCGCGGTCATCTCACCCGCTTTCCCGTTCCGCTCGCCGTCCGGGAGCAAGGAGAGCAGCACGCGCTGGCAGGCTAGGTCGAGCTCCTCCACTCCATCTAGAAATAGGGAGCCCGCGCCGTGGTCCTCTGCTCCAGTTCGCAGGCAATCCTGCACCTGCCCAAGAAGGCGGCCGGAATCGAGTGTTGCGCAGCTAATTTTCTTTAGCTGTGCTTCTTTTAGACCAGAAAGACGATGAATGAGTCTCGCGTAGACTTCTTTACCGGTGCCACTCTCTCCAACCAAGAGAACGGCGATGTCCGTACGCGCGATGTCGACAACCATCGCGTTCACGGCTTGGATAGCGGAACCTTGGCCAAGGACAAAACCGCCCTTGGCGGATAAGTCCAACGTATTATTGATTTCTGGGCTCATAAATGGACAATTGCCTAGCGATACCCAAATCTGCCTTATTAAATCGGGACCGTGAAACTTCTGAGCTTGAAGGTGCAATTGCGCTACCAGGAGGGTCTAAAATCTTAACAAATCGTGCTACAGCGTATCTTATTGATAGTACTACACTTATATCCATTTATGGCTGGCAGATTTCGCAGCTCAGTTGCTAGAATAGTCCCCGCTTCCTTCCACTAAGTGGCAAAATCTTATCCCTTCCCATCTCTACCCGACTCCGGCAAAGCTCCCACTCGCGAGTCTTGTAGCGAAGCCCACGATAGCTCATATATAGAGCCTGGGATGGGTATCCTTAGTTTTATTCTGGAACGCGCACGATTACGGGCCACACAGGGCGAGACCATCAGGAATCGAGGGGCCTGAAGGCTTAGGTGATGTCTTCTTTCAGTTCCCGAGGAGAGGCGTGATTGCCCGCCGAGCGCGCTGGCGAGGCTATCTCGAATTTTTCAAAGAGCCAGGTTTCTTCCACTCCCAGGTAGCTTGCCAGCAACTGCCGCTGTTGTTTAGAAGGCTCACGATAGCCGTGAATGATTTTGCTCAAGATGCTCTCGTCGATGCCCACTGCGCGCGCGAGAAAGTTCTGGCGCACGGAGCTTCTGAAAAGCTGTAATTTTAGATTTGGATACATCGCTTTACCTCAGACTGCCCCTAGCAGGGGTGCATGTAAGGCCCGCCTTCGAAACAAACGGAAACCCTTTTGAAACTCGCGTTAGCTCTTGCTACGTCAAGAGCCGTACTCGTAACCGTCGTAGTCTTTCACGCTGACATCCGTGGCGTTAAATACCACGCCAAGAAGTTTCTTCGTATCGAGCGAGCTCGCCATTTTCCGAAGCGTTTTCCGCTGACCGTGATGTGCTCGTACCAGCATGACAATGCCGTCGCAGGCCGCACTGATCAGCTCGAAATCCGCCAGGGGCTGAATGGGCGGCGTATCGATGAGAATGACTTTGAACATTTCGCCGCATTGACCGAGAAATTCCTTCCAGCGCGTCCCTGTGAAGAGTTCCGGCGAAGGCGAGGAAACTGTGCCGGCCGGAAGAATGAACAGATTTTTCTGACTGGTAGCCACAATGGCTTCGTCGGGGGCCACGTCGCCGGAAAGAATTTCTGCAAGCCCCGGAGAGCTCGGATGGTCGAGCATGGAGGTGAGCCCGCGGGTCCGCATATCACCATCAATCACCAGGACGCGCTGCTGGGGAAGCTGTGCGTAGCACAATCCAAGGTTCATGGTGGTGAGGGTTTTGCCTTCGCCGGATAAAGAGCTGGTGATTACGATCGAGCGCAAACCGGATTTCGCCTGCGCGCGCATCAGCTTGGTGCGCAATCCACGGTATGTCTGCAAAGCAGCATTCAAAGAGTCGTCCTGGTGGAGAACCAGACGCGCGGCATTTCCATTTCCGAAAGCCACTTGGCGGCAGTGGGCGAGGCGCGCTTCGGCAAGGGGCGCATTGACGGCCGGCCCTCGCTTGAGCGACTCCAAAATCTGTCTGACGTCCAGATCCTGGTTCACCAGCTTTTGCTGCGCCCACTGATGGGCATTCTGCGTTTCATTGAAAAACTTGCTCACTTATAACTCCATCGTGGAACTGCCGCGCAGCTTCATCGCTTGAATCAAAACGTTGACGGCGGATTGAATGACCTGATCGCCGTCGGGATCTTTCCCCTGGTTGGCATTCACCGTCACTGCGACCTGCTCCTTGACGTTCATATCGGGACGAATCTGAATTGCCTCGGGGACGAGAGCGCGGCGCCTCTTCATGGCCTGAACCAGTAAATCCAGTGCCGTACAGATAACCGTGTCTCCAGCGACTTCTTTCTCTCCGGCACCGTTTCCAGCCACCACACTTGTTTGCCCTGCGGCCGGCTCGCCGCGCTTTTCGTTCAGACCTAGTTCGGTGGCAGCATCCTCCAAAATGTTCAGATCGACAACGGGACGATGGGCCCTGCAGCCGAGTGCCAGACAAGCATCGCAAAGCAGGTTGATCAACCGGGGAACGCCTTCGGTAAGGCGGAATATGGCCTCAAGGACCGGAGTCGGAAACAGGGAAGTTGCTCCTCGAAATCCTGCAGATTGCAGCCGTTCGGCAACGTAGGCGCGAACTTCCGCAAAGCTGAGTGGCCGGAGTGAGCAAGTGCTGGCCACTCGCTGCCGGAGCGCGCGCAGTTCTGGCTTGGCCAAGATGCCCAAGAGTTCCGGCTGCCCGCACAAAACGATCTGGAGAAGCTTCTCCTGGTAAGTGTCCGCGTTGCTCAGCAGGCGAATCTCTTCCAGAAGTTCGGGAGTCAGCAGATGAGCTTCGTCCACGAGGAGGAGCGATGTGCCGCCCTTTCTCTGGGTTTCCAGAAGCAGCCGTTGGAGTGCCGAGAGACGCGCTGGCTTGCTCGTCGCGGTGCAGGGAATCTCAAATTCCGTGAGGATCATCTCCAGGAATTCTTCGCGGCTGAGAGTTGGATTGAGAATGAATGCCGAAGAAATGGGATGCCCGGTCGCAGCTCTTTCCGTGAGGATCTGCAGGGCCGTGTGAACAACCGTCGTCTTCCCAGTTCCAATCGGACCCGTGAGCAGAAGGAATCCCTTGCGGCGCATAACCGCCTCGACGAGGGTGGCCAGCGCAGCCGCGTGAGGTTCCGCAAGATGAAAGAACCTGGGATCCGAGGTTAGCCGGAAGGGTTCTTCGCGAAGATTGTAATAAGCGGTGTACATTTCGATGTCAGACGACGAGCTTCGATATTAGGAAGCCAAATGCCGACGCCACGGCAGCGGTTCCGGCCGTCAAGCTGGCCATGCGCAAACGCGCCCAGGCCCGTTCCCGCGAGCTGGTGATTTTGGGAATTTCCGCAAGGACCGCCTTTCCAAAAATCTGCGCGGCTTCGCGTTCGTCCCTGACGGATGCATCGCTGATCTCAACGAGGAAGGCAACCCCAATGCCGCAGAGCAATCCTAGGAGCACGCCCCCCATAATTATGATGGTTCTCTTGGGGCCGTAGGGACTCCCGGGTGGAACCGCAGCGTCCACAATCTTGAACCGTTCGCCGGCGCTCTGCATCTCCAGTTCGCTTGCGATCCGGTTGGAAAGCTTCTTTTCTTGCAACTGACTGTAGTGAACGCGGAGCGAATCGCAGTCGCGGGTGAGTTCAGCGATTTGGTCCTCGAAAGCGGCCATTTGCTGCAATTTGCCAACCTGATCTTGAATTTGCTTCTGAAGCTTCGCCTGAGCCTTGGTCTGATCCTCGATATCCCGGTCCAGTTTAATTACCTCTTCCTCCACGACGGGATCGCGCTTCTGCGGTGTTGGTGTGCCCGCTAAAGGATCCGGTGGATCCCCCACAGATTTTTCGCTCTCGGCTTTGACCTTGAGTTGGTTGATTTCATTGCGCAGCTTGCGAACGTCCAGATAATTTGGACCGTAGCGAACCAGCATGGCTTTCATCTGCGCTTCAAGCTGCTGTAGGCGCGCTTGGGAGGGCGAATTGGGAGCCGAAGACGGAGCCTTGAGTTCAGTGGTGGGTGCAACTTTGACGGCCATGGATTGCAGGTTGGCCTTGGTTTGGCGATCGCGGTCAACCCTTTCTTGGCTGATCCGTAGTTGATTCCGCAAAGCTTTCAAGGCCTTGGGGTAGTATTGCTTCGAATCGGATAGATCCATGATGTTGCGGCTACTGACGTCCTGCAAAAGGTGCTCTTTCTCTTCGAGTTGACGGTTCGTTTCTTGCAATTCGGTTTCGAGGAGCTGGGATGTTCCGTTGATTTGCTGCTGGCGGGCTTTGAGGTTCCGCTCGATGATCAACGATGCGAGGCGATTGGCAACGCGCGCCGCTTGATTTTGATCCTTGTCCGTGTATGCGATTCGAAACGCGGTGAGCCGCTGTCCCCCGGAGTCCACTATCTCAATCGTCGTCGACCTCTGCATGCGGGAGACGAGCTCCTGTTCGGACAGCTTGTCTCGCAACTCGGGATAGAGACCCATCTCCTTCGTCAGCAACCCCAGCTGGGTCGGGGACATGACTTCCTGGCGGATCGTGGCGAGACGATCGGCGACTGTACCGCTTACGTTCATCGGAACGACGCCGTCCGGTACCTTTTGAGGGTCGACCAGAATGACAGTTTCTGCTCGGTAAATGCTCGGGAGCCGTACAGCAACGACTGCAATACAGACCGAGATACCCAAAGTAAGCAGGATAATCCACCACTTGCGGCGGCGGGCCAGATCTCGAATCTGCACCATCCCCGCATTGGCGGGGGCGGTGAAGGCTGGTTGCTCGTTCAAAGACCTTCCTCCAAGTGGCTGCTCGCTTTGTCAACAAATTTCCGACACAACTCTTCCAGCAAGCTGTCTTCCAGAGATTCGAGGCGGAATTTTGTTGCCTTCGAATTTAAATGGCCTGTTATCATATACTTACGGGAAGAGCGCCCTTTTGCCTTTAAGGCGTCCAGACACGGAGTTACGCTCAAAGGGAAACTCACTTCCCATATTTTTCTCAGTCCTCCATTTCCGGGGACTCGTCCGTAGGGACGAAACTCCTCGCCACCTTCCAACATGCTCTGGACGTTGACAAGGTCACCAAGGTGGGATTACCTGTCCCGAGACCACGCCCGGGCGAGTAAGATTGGACATCTCAAAGGCGGGAGCGCTGGGGAATTCTGGGGCCGAACCCCCGCACATCCCGGCGTCTGGTAGCCCGTTCCGGCGCGGCAAAATCGCGGAACAGCACCGTACTGGCAGAAATCGCTGAATCAAAGGAGAAAGGGCTTTCGAAAAGTCGCTATGGACTTCCTGATTTGGCATCTATTGCGTAAGAGCGCTGAGCGTTCGCCGGAAAAAGAAGCCCTCGCACACGGAGAAGGGCATCTATCTGGAAGCCTCCGTTCCTCAGGTCATCTCCATCTTCGGCATTTCGCGCGCAGAGGCTGTCTATGTTCCCATCAACGTGCTTTTGCACGCCCACCAGGTAATGCACTCATCGCGCGCGATTGCGGGATGAAAGGTCTCATTACGACGGCAGCGAAACTCGCCTCGCTTGCTGAGGTGCTCCCCCAAATTCCCTCGCTCGAGTTTCTGGTTGTGGTCGGTTCTGGAGAAGTGAAGGCGCAACTCACGGTTCACCCTTTCGAGGAGCTCTGCGCCCGGACGCTCCCGGCAGACTGGCTAGAGACGAGCATCGAAAAGGATCTAGCGGCCATCCTCTACACCTCCGGTTCAACAGGCAAGCCTAAAGGCGTGATGCTGAGTCATGCGAACGTCGTCGCCGGCAGCCGGATCGTCTCCACTTATCTCGGAATCACCGACAGCGAGCGTATCCTCGCCGTTCTGCCTTTCAGTTTCGACGCCGGAATGAATCAATTGATGACCGCGTTCGAAAAGGGCTGCACCTGCGTGCTCATCAATTTTGTTTTTGCGCGCGAAATCGTGCAGGTCCTGCTCAAGGAAAAAATCACCGGTCTCGCGGGCGTGCCCACGTTGTGGAGCCTGCTGGCGCAGCCCAATTCAAGTCTCGCCAAGCAACCGGTGCCTCACTTGCGCTACATCACGAATACGGGCAGCGCAATGCCGCAGGCGGTGCTCAAAGTGTTGCGAGAAGTGCTTCCCGCAACGAAAGTGTTTCTGATGTACGGGCTCACCGAAGCCTTTCGTTCGACTTACCTTCCGCCGGAAGAACTCGATCGGCGGCCCACTTCGATGGGCAAAGCCATTCCAGACACTGAAATTCTTGTGCTCAACGAACAAGGTCACCTTTGCAAACCTGGCGAGCCTGGTGAACTTGTGCATCGCGGGCCGACGGTTTCGCTCGGCTATTGGAACCGGCCGGAAGACACAGCTCATGCCTTCGGCCAAATCCGCAGTTGCCGCCCGAACTGGGTGACTGCGAAAAGGTTTGCTATTCGGGCGACCTCGTAAAAATGGATGAAGACGGTTTTCTGTATTTCATTGGCCGGCGCGACACGATGATCAAGTCCAGTGGATTTCGCATCAGCCCCACCGAAGTGGAAGAGGTGCTCTTCCAGAGCGGAAAATTACGCGGGGCAGCCGTCATCGGCATTCCTGACGACACTCTCGGACAGACCATTAAAGCGTTTGTTGTATCGAAAGACGGCAATTCCTTGGACATCAACGCGCTGCTTGCTTATTGCGCGGAAAAAATGCCCCGCTATATGGTTCCGAAAACATTTGAAGTCCTGGGCGAGCTGCCGAAAACTTCGAGCGGAAAAGTGAACTATCCAGCATTACGTCGCCGTGAAGGGATTTGATGGCTGATTTGGCGGCATTGCTGACGGCAAAGCATTTTCCGAACCTACTCTGGGAGAAGTATCAAGACGCGTGCTCCGGGAAACATTTGCTATCGCATCTCAGTCGCTAAGATGGGGACTGCAGCTTCGGACGGCCTCTGAACGTCGGCCGTTAATTTCTAACCTCTAATCTATCCCTGCACCGTGGTCTTGTGGATAGTCTGCTTGAGGACTCTTGCGCTTGCTCTTCGGGGACAGGCCCGCCTCCCGAATCTTGTAAATCAGCGCCCGGTAGCTGATGTTCAGCGCGAGCGCCGCCTTTCGGCGGTTCCATTTGTTTTCACGCAGCGCATTAAGTATCAGGTTCCCTTCCATCTCGCGGACCGCTTGCTTGGCAATTCGCTTCAGCGGGATGGTGCCGTCAAAAACCACTCGGAACGGAGTTCCGGAGGAAGGTCTCGGCAGTCGTTCCGCATCAGCAGTATCGAGCGAACCAAGAATCGCGTAGCGCGCAACCACATTCTCCAGTTCGCGAATGTTTCCTCGCCATTCCCGGCACGATAAGCTCTCGAGGTTTTCTTCGGAAAAAGTCGGCGTATCGCGCTCGAAGCGCGCGTTCAGTTGCCCCAGGAAATACTCGGCAAGCAACGCGACGTCTTCACGCCGCTCGCGCAGGCTCGGCAAATTGATACTGATTACGTTGATCCGGTAAAACAAATCCTGCCGGAAGCGCCCGGCCGCGATCTCGGTCTGTAAATCTCGATTGGTGGCGCAGATGACGCGTGTTTCGGCTTGTCTTTCTTGCTTGTCTCCGATTCGGCTGAAATGTCCATCTTGAAGGAATTGCAAAACTTTGGCTTGCAGGCTCAAATCCAGATCCGCGATCTCATCGAGAAAGAGTGTTCCTCGGTGCGCCATTTCCACGTAGCCAGGCTTTGATGTATGCGCATCCGTGAATGATCCCTTTTCGTAACCGAACAATTCACTCTCGAGAAGAGCTCCTGGGATTGCTGCACAGTTCACTTTTACAAACGCACCGGAGCACAATGCCGAACGCGAATGAATGTACTGCGCGAGCAGCCCCTTTCCTGTTCCGTTCTCTCCTTGAATCAGGATCGGAACGTCGGTTGCCAGCACCTTCTGCACTTTTTGCCGAATAGAAATCATGGCCACGGACCGGCCAAAGATAATTTCTTCAGGAGGCAGCCCACCTGCCCTCGGAGCTAATCCACCGTTTGCATTCTCGGAAACAGCCATCTTGATCCCTTCGTGTCTCAGGTGGGAACATCCCCCCTTCCCCCATTGCACACATAGAACCAAACTGGTACTCCTCGTTCTCCGCAGGAGAAGAACTTGGGACCACCTCGGTTTCCATTGTATGTGCTTGAATATACGTATCTTATTGAAAGAGGTGAATGCTGCGCTCATTGTCTAGCAAGGTGATCATCTCCGCAACGAGATCCCCGGGGAGTGCGCAAAATGATTGCGCAAAGCAGACAAACTATTCCCTGTTAGGCTCTTACAAGGAATTAATAGGAGGCAGGGCGCTCACCTGTCAACAAATTGTTGCCGTGAAACTACCTCTGCGGAAATATGAACGCTTCCAACAGGTCTGCGCGCGCCTTTTCGTCTGACGCTACCACTCGCAAAATGTCGCTGATCGACAGCATCCCCCGGAACTCTCCCCGTTCATCCAGCACAATTAAGTGAAAGATGCCGT
>WNFP01008854.1_pt1 | contig 10186 bp, 5 predicted proteins | sample 5400201 | NCBI WGS metagenome assembly WNFP01 (sample SAMN13153355, study PRJNA577476) | soil metagenome | isolation source: 115 cm saprolite under Madrone tree | place: USA:California | collected 2016-06-14
GGCGCTGGCCCAAGGTACGCATTCTGCTGCGGGCGGATTCGGGGTTCACACGCGACGATCTGATGACATGGTGCGAACAGAACGACGTCGACTATCTGTTCGGCCTGGCCAAAAACAACAGGCTGATCGCCGAGATCGCGGCCGAGCTTGCCGAGGCCGCCGAGGAGAACCGGCAAAGCGGCAAGCCGGCCCGGCGCTTCAAGGACTTCCAATACAGGACGCGCAAGAGCTGGAGCCGGGAGCGGCGCGTGGTGGGAAAGGCCGAGTGGATGATCCCGTCCACAGCCGAGAGTGAGAGCGCGACGAAGCCACGGCGCAAGAAGAACAAGAAATCCATCATGGTCGGCGACATCGACCTGGCCACGTTGGAAGGCCGGGCCAATCCGCGCTTCGTCGTCACCTCGCTGTCGGCCGACCAGCATCAGGCCCGCGCGCTCTACGAGAAAATCTATTGCGCCCGCGGCGAGATGGAAAACCGCATCAAGGAATGTCAGCTCGATCTGTTCGCCGACAGAACCTCCACCGGCACCATGCGCGCCAACCAGCTGCGGCTTTGGCTGTCCTCGATGGCCTATATCCTTATCAGCGCGCTGCGCCGCATCGCCCTGGTCACGACCCGCTTCGCCGACGCCACATGCGGCACCATCCGCCTGAAGCTGCTCAAAATTGGCGCCCAGGTTCGCATCAGCGTCCGCCGGATCAAGTTCTCGATGGCATCGGCCTTTCCTTACACCGATGTCTTTCGAACCGCCTGGGCCGCGCTCGACAGCGCGGCTCTCTGAACCCTCGGCCCACAGGAGAACATCCACACCACATGCCCCCTTGAACCAATCCGATCGACCCGCCCCAGCGGGCGAGAAGTCATGCCCAAATGACCGCCGTTGGTTGTGGTACCGTTGAAGTCAACCCGTCGCAGCACTCGATCAAACAGCGTGAGAAATGCGGGCTAGAGCATTGCGCAGATTTGCAGGCCACGCTCCGGCCGGAAAAATCGACCAGCGGTGTTCTATCACTGTCATTCATTGGGTCGGTACGCCTTGCGCGCTTCCCGTCCAGCAATGCGCGCAATCTGAGTTGAAGCCTTTGCGTTCGCAGGAACTAGCTATCCATGAATGTGCGGCGCAATCGCGAAAACGCTGCAACATCGTAACCGAGCGGCCCGTCGCCGACATAGGCTAGCGGCCGGGCGCGCGCCACTTGGCGTGAACAGTGAGTACGAAGCCGCTCTTCGTGAGTACCCCTTTTGGGTATGCGCAAGTAACCCGTCTCCGATCACTAATGTTCGGCGCTGCTCCCAATGCGCACTTCTCATTCTTCGCCGCACTGGTCACAATCTTCAACCGCAGGGAGAGCTTGCCGAAAATAGCAAGTGCAAGTGAGAGCTGCGTCAAGTGAGAGGTGCGTTATGAAAAAGCGGGTTCTTGTTACAGGTGGTGCAGGCTTTCTGGGCTCGCATCTGTGCGCACGATTGCTCGAGCAAGAATGCCAGGTTCTCTGCGTTGATAACTATTTCACAGGTACGCGCCGCAACATCGAACCACTGCTCGGCGAGTCTGCCTTCGAGATCATGCGCCACGACGTGACCTTTCCTCTCTATGTCGAGGTCGACGAGATATACAATCTCGCCTGTCCGGCCTCCCCAATCCACTATCAGCATGATCCGGTTCAAACGACGAAGACGAGCGTCATTGGAGCGATCAACATGTTGGGTCTCGCCAAGCGCTTGCGTGTGCGCATTTTGCAGGCGTCCACCAGCGAGGTATACGGAGATCCCGACGTCCATCCGCAGACTGAGGAGTACCGCGGTCACGTTAATTTGGCGGGCCCGCGCGGCTGTTATGACGAAGGCAAACGCTGCGCCGAGACGCTGTTCTACGATTACAAGCGTCAGCATCGGCTCGCCATCAGGGTGGCGCGCATCTTCAATACCTACGGGCCCAACATGCATCCGCAGGATGGGCGCGTCGTTTCCAGCTTCATCATCCAGGCGCTGAACAACGAGCCGATCACCATCTATGGCTCGGGGTCGCAGACGAGATCGTTCTGCTATGTCGACGATCTGGTCGACGGCCTCACGCGTCTGATGAATGTCGAGGGCAACATCGAAGGACCGGTCAATCTCGGCAATCCCTGCGAAGTGACCATTTTGGAGCTGGCCGAGCTGATCCTGTCCCTCACTGGCTCGCGATCGCCGCTCGAGTTCCGAGCGCTGCCACAGGACGACCCCCGACAGCGTTGCCCCGACATCACCCGCGCCAAACAGATCTTGCATTGGCTGCCTGCGGTGCAGCTCAAGGAAGGCCTGAGCCGGACCATCCGCTATTTCGATCGCCTGCTCTCGAGCCCCAACGAAGCAAAGAAGATCGTATGGAAAGTCGCCAGTTAAGGCCGGTCGGCTCAATCCGCGACGACCGGGTCGACATTCTTGGAGTTGGTGTCAGTCCCATCAACCTGGGCGACGCTATCGCAATATATGGCGCATTGGCTTTTGGCGTGGGTCGCAGGTATCGCGGCGTCAAAAAGGATTACCACTGAATAGCTGTTGAATTTCCGTGATTGGTCTTGATCCGTTATGAGAGTTGCGTGACGCTCGCGTGAGTTTAGTCCGACACACCATAGCCGCGACTGGAGTGGAGTGGAGTGGAAAACCGAAGTCCGCGTTCAATCTGGGGAAATTGCCCATGCGATTGAACATCCTGGTCACGGGCGGAGCCGGTTATATCGGCAGTCACACCTGCAAAGCTCTTGCAGCATCCGGCCACAATCCGATTGTCCTCGATGATCTGAGCGTCGGTCATCGCTGGGCAGTGAAATGGGGACCGCTGATCGTGGGCGATATCGGCGACCGCGCGCTCGTGAGGAAAACGGTCAAACGCTTCAAGATTCGCGCAACCATTCACTTTGCCGCTCACGCTTACGTCGGCGAGTCGGTCGAACAGCCGCGCAAGTATTTCGAGAACAACGTCAGCAAGACGCTTGCCTTACTGGACGCGCTGCTCGATGCGGGCGCTCACAAAATCGTATTCTCCTCGTCGTGCGCCACCTACGGCGTGCCGCGCAGGCTGCCGATCGCGGAGGATCATCCGCAAAACCCGATCAATCCCTATGGTACCTCGAAACTGTTCGTGGAAAACGTCCTGAATTGGTACGAGCGGGCTTACGGCCTGCGGCACATGAATCTGCGCTACTTCAATGCTGCCGGGGCCGATCCCGATGGGGAGATCGGAGAAGACCACACACCCGAGACCCACCTCATCCCGCTCGTCATCGCGGCGGCACAGCGAAAGATTCCATTTCTTGAGCTCTTTGGAACCGATTACGACACGCCCGACGGCACGGCCGTGCGCGATTATGTGCACGTCTGCGATCTCGCGAGCGCTCACGTCAAAGCGCTCGATCATCTTCTCGCAGAAGGAGCGAGCGCCTGCGTCAATCTGGGGACCGGTCGTGGTCACTCGATCCGCGATGTGATTTCTGCCGTCGAAACGATCAGCCGCAGGCGCGTTCCTGTCAGCGAGGGTCCTCGCCGGCCAGGCGATCCGCCGGCGCTGATTGCCAACCCACAGCTTGGCCAGGCCCTGCTGGGATGGAGGCCCGGGAAATCCGATCTGCTCACTATCGTGCGTACCGCTTGGGACTGGCACCAGAAAGCCCTGCGAGGCATGCCGCATCTATGCTCTGGAGAGCGGGCGAGTCGGGCTGGGATGAGACTCGCATCATCGAAGGCAGCGCGCCCGCACGCGCCTTAATTTCTTTGGATCTGGGACTTGCAGCTCGCAAAAACTCCGAGCGGCCCCGGGCCGACTTTTGAATTGGCGAAGCGGGAAGGAATCGGATCATGCTGCAAACCGATGCACTTCTCAGAGGTCCTCGAATCCGACCGAGGACCGAAACCGAGCAGCCACCCGTTCGCCTTGAGGTCAAGGGAAAGTTCCTATTTGCAGGCGATGAAAAGTTCTACGTGAAAGGGGTAAGTTACGGGGCATTTCGTCCAGATGATCAGAGACGAGAGTACCAGGATTTTCTGAGGATTGAGTCTGACTTTGGTCAAATGGCCGCCAACGGCTTCAATGCCGTCCGAATTCCCCACACGACGCCACCTCGTTCTCTCCTGGACGCCGCGTTGCGCCAGGGTTTGCGCGTCATGGTGGGCCTGTCGGCGGAACAGTTCGTCGGATATCTGATCGACAGAAAGGAAGCGCCCGACGTTGAAGAAATCGTGCAAAGCAAGGTTCGGGCCGTCTCCGGGCACCCAGCCCTGCTCTGTTACGCCATCGGTAATGAAATTCCCGCGCCCGTGGCTCGCTGGCTTGGGCGGCGGCGGGTAGAGCGCTATCTCCACCGGATATATCGCGCCATTAAGCAGGCAGATTCGTGCGGTCTGGTCACATATGTGAACTATCCGTCGACCGAATACCTGGACTTGCCGTTTCTTGATCTCCTGTCTTTCAACGTCTATCTCGAGTCAGAAGAGCGGCTGAGAGCCTATATTGCTCGCCTCCAGAATATTTCTGGCGACCGACCGCTGATCATGAGCGAAGTCGGCCTGGACAGCCTGCGCAATGGCGAGACCAGACAAGCCGAAGTCTTGGACTGGCAGGTCCGGAGCACATTTGCATCAGGATGTGCCGGCGTCTTCGTCTTTTCATGGACCGACGAATGGCACCGCGCCGGCGCGGAAGTCGATGATTGGGAATTCGGAATTACGCGTCGTGATCGGACTCCCAAGCTTGCCTTGTCGGCCCTCCGGAATGCCTTTTCCGAAACACCCTTCCCGGCGGATTTGGGCTGGCCCCCGTTTTCGGTCGTGGTCTGCAGTTTCAACGGCAGTCGCACCATTGGCGAATGTTTGCAGGCTGTCTCGAAGCTCCGCTACCCGGCTTTCAAGGTCATCGTCGTCGACGACGGCTCCGAGGACGAAACGGCGGCGATTGCAGCCCAATACGACGTCACGCTCTTGCGTACGCCGAACCGCGGATTAAGCCATGCCCGAAATGTCGGATGGCAGGCGGCAAAGGGTGAGATTGTCGCTTACATCGACGACGACGCTTATCCGGATCCGGACTGGCTCACTTACCTCGCCGAGACGTTCCGGAGTGGTGACTATGCCGGAGTGGGGGGCCCGAATATCCCGCCACCGGACGATGGACCCATCGCTGCATGCGTGGCTAGGTCCCCGGGGGGGCCGCAACACGTTCTGCTTACGGATACCGAGGCAGAGCACATTCCCGGCTGCAACATGGCGTTTCTGCGATCCGCGCTGGAAGCCGTGGGCGGCTTCGACGTGCAGTTCCGGGTCGCCGGCGACGACGTCGACATGTGCTGGCGTTTGCAAGAGCGCGGATGGAAGCTGGGCTTCAGCCCCTCCGCACAGGTGTGGCACCGCCGCCGGAATTCGTTGCGGGCCTATTGGCGACAGCAGGCGGGATACGGCAAGGCAGAAGCCCTTCTGGAGAAGAAATGGCCAAAGAAATACAATTCCGTCGGACACCTGACATGGCGCGGGCGTGTTTATGGCCCGGGACGCACGGGTATCCTGCGAACCGCGACCCGGATTTATTACGGCCAGTGGGGGAGCGCTCCCTTTCAATCTCTCTACGAAACAGGGTCGGGATATTATCAATCTGTACTCCTAATGCCGGAGTGGTATTTGGCCAATCTATCCCTGGCTTTGCTCAGCGTGCTGGGTATTCATTGGAGGCCACTGCTTCTGGCCCTGCCGCTGCTCGCGGTCTCGGCGGGCACCCCGATCGTTAATGCGTGGGCCGCCGCGGCACGGAGCCGCTTTCAAAGCCCGGGCTCGCATTTCCGGCTCAAGCTTCTGACTGCGTATTTACACATGCTTCAGCCGGCGGCGCGACTGCATGGTCGTCTAAGGCATGGTCTCAAGTTTTGGCGCAGTCGTGTTCCTGCCGGCTTTGTGATCCCGATGCAGAAAAAGCTGGCGGTGTGGACAGAGAAGTGGCAGGCCCCCGAAGCAAGGTTGAAGCGCATTGAAGGCGACTTGCGGAGTCGAGGTGTCCCCGTGCAACGAGGCGGGGAGTGCGATGATTGGGATCTCGAGATCCAAGGCGGGTTTTGGGGTCGGGCCCGCTTGCTGATGGCGGTCGAGGACCACGGTGCTGGAACCCAATACGTGCGCTATCGAGTGAGGCCGAAGTGCTCCGCTGGAGGGGTAATACTCTCGTTGATGCTGGCCCTTCTTTCAGCCGGAGCAGGACTGGATGGAGCATGGCTGATTTGTCTGGTGCTCGGCTCCGGAGCGCTCGTCTCGATCTACCAAACAATCCGGAACTGCGGCGGTGCGTGCGCTGTGATTCTGCAAGGGATCAGGGTGGATGCGGTTCAAACGGCAGCTGACGTCCTAACGGCGGGGTTGGCATGAACAGAGATTTCTCCGGTTCGACCAACTCGAACGGTGGGAAGCATCACCTTCCTACGGAGAAGACCCTCTTCGCGCGGATCATGCTTCAAGCCCGGCCGTATTGGCTCCATCTGCTGGGCGTATCCCTGTTGAGCATATTGGCGATGCCTATAAGTCTGCTGGTTCCTCTGCCCCTGAAGATCGCAGTCGACAGCGCGATCGGAAGTCATCCGCTCCTGCCGTTCTTGGCGGCGCTGATGCCCGAGAGCGCGGCTCGCTCCTCCACCGCGATCATGGCGCTTGCCGTCGCGCTTCTGATTGCGGTCAGTTTGCTCTCGCAACTGCAGGATCTCCTCGTTTCCTTGATGGGAACCTATACGGGAGAAAAGGTCGTCTTGGATTTCCGGGCTCGCCTGTTTTCGCATGTGCAACGCCTGTCGTTCTCCTATCACGATGCAAAAGGTTCCGCGGACTCCATTTATCGGATCCAAACCGACGCGATGGCCTTGCAGTATCTTACCGTAGACGGCCTCATTCCGCTGGTATCCGCAACGCTCACCTTGATTGGGATGATCTGGGTGACCGCCCAGATCGATTGGCAACTTGCATTGGTCGCCATTGCAGTGGCGCCGGTCCTTTTCACGCTCTCCAAGATCTATCGTCCGCGATTGCGTGATCAAGCTCGACGCATCAAGAAGGTGGAAAGCTCCACCCTGTCCGTGGTTCAGGAAGTTTTATCATCTCTACGCGTGGTTCAGGCGTTCGGTAGGGAGGAGCACGAACAAGAACGCTACCTCCACCGTTCTGCCGAAGGAATGCGCGCCCGGCTGCAACTTGCTTTGGCTCAGAGCCGGTATGGCCTGTTGGTCGGTTTGACGATGGCCATCGGGACGGCCGCCGTGCTGTGGCTAGGCGTGCGTCACGTCCAGGCCAACTCCTTGACATTGGGTAACCTGCTTCTGGTGATGGCCTACCTGGGGCAACTTTTTGCACCATTGAAAATTATCGGAAGAAAAGTAGGCAGTCTTCAGGGCCATCTTGCCAGTGTCGAGCGCGCCTTCTTGCTGCTCGATGAAATGCCGGAGGTCGTCGAGCGTCGGGACGCCAAGCCTTTGTCACGCGCCCTGGGTGCCATCACGTTTCGAAACGTCTCTTTCAGATATCAGGACGACCGGCCGGTCCTTCACGACGTTGGGTTCGACGTTCCTTCCGGTGCCCGGGTCGGCCTCATAGGTCGGACCGGTGCAGGCAAAACCACGCTGGTCAGCCTTCTGGCCCGACTTCACGACGTGACCAGCGGTCAGATCCTGTTGGACGGGGTCGATGTCCGTGACTACAAGCTCGACGACCTTCGGAACCAGTTTTCCTTCGTGCTCCAGGAGCCCGTTCTGTTCTCCACGGATATTGCAGAGAATATCGGATATGCCCGGCCGGGGGCCATCCAGGAGGAGATCGTTCGAGCCGCCAGGTTGGCCAATGCGCACGATTTCATTGCAAGTCTACCCGACGGCTACCACACGCTGGTTGGAGAACGGGGCATGCGCCTCTCGGGCGGCGAGCGCCAGCGGATCTCGCTAGCCCGTGCTTTCCTGAAAGACGCGCCGATTCTGATCCTCGATGAACCCACGAGTGCGGTGGATGTCGAAACCGAGGCCGCGAACGTTTGATGCGTGGGCGTACCACATTCATCATCGCCCACCGCCTCAGCACTCTGGAAAAATGTGATATGCGACTACAGCTGGAGAACGGCCGTCTTGAGCATGTGAACTCGAATGTGGCGACAAGCCTTGCCAGCGGCTGCTCCGATACGGGCATAGGACCGATGAGTGCAAGCGTCTAGCTGTGTCGGTAAACGCCGCGCATGCAGTCTGCTGACTCGGCGCGCGGCCCCAGGAGAAATGCTCGATGCCCAAGCAGTCGGCGAGCGAGCTCGATGAACACCCCGCCATTAAGGCATGGCGCGTACTCCAGCCGGGACGGGTCGAATTTCAAGGCATACCGCTTACGCATATCGTCCCAGAAGCGCCGGGCGTCCGCCTCGTGCTCGAAGCCGACGACAATGTCATCAGCATAACGCATGAGGATCATGTCGCCCGTGGCCTGGTGCCGTCTCCAGCGCAACGCTTTGAAGATGTAGTTCCTCTATTACTTGACTGCCCATTGACGATCATCCATGGCGAGTATTACCCGCCTAACATTCTCTGGCGCGAGGAGGTGATTTACCCGGTGGACTGGGAATCGGCCGCCGTCGCCGCCGGCGAAATAGATCTGGCCGCCCTAACTGAAGGCTGGCCTCCAGGATTCGTAGAGCAATGTGAACTTGAGTACCAGAGGGCCCGGTGGCCAGAAGGTCCACCCACCGGCTTCGAACGCAGGCTCGCCGCTGCACGGCTGTACCTGCATTTTCGTTGGCTGGGCAGCGAGACGGACCGCGCTCCGTCGCTGTGGCGGTTCGAACAATTGCGCTGTGAGGGGGAACGGCTGGGGTTAGTCTAAGTACGCGATTCCATGGGGTGTTCGTTGAGGCACCTGCTGTGAAGCATATGCAGGCAGCCACTGCGCTCGGCGGATCAGAGAAAGAAGGACTGAGTCGCCTGTGAGAACCTCATTTGCTCTGAACTGAGCGGCGAGGCCGAAGGCGATCAGGATTCGGAGCAGCAAGAGCCTCATTGGATGAGGGCTACGAATCGGCCTGGCCGTTTTCGCAGGTGTGCATGCCGGGCATGTTGCCCGGCGGAGGCCGGATGTGAACCACAAGCTGCCGGTTATCGCCGCGAGTCGCCTGGGTGCCGCTGCTCCTTGTCTCGGCAGGGCGGCGGCGCGATGGTTTGCTGCGCTTTGCGTTGCCGGCAGTTCGGCAGGTTGCGTCCTGACCCAGGACATTCCCGATCCCGCGCTCGACATTCCAACCGGCTACAAGGCCGCGAAACCGACCGATACGGACGCGCCGCCGACGCTGGATTGGTGGCGCGGCTTCCGTTCGCGCGAACTGACCGATCTCATGGAGCAGGCGCAGAAGGTCAATCTCGACATCGCCGCGGCTGTGGCGCGCTTCGTCCAGGCCGACGCGCTGGCGCGCCAGGCGGGAGCCGCATTGCTGCCGAGCCTGACCGGAGGCGGCCAGGAGGTCTATACCCGCACCTCCGGCTCAAGCGCCAGTGGATTGAGCATCGGCGGGCGTGAGGTCGTCAACTATTCGTCCTCGCTTAGCGCCAGCTATGAACTCGATTTCTGGGGCAAGAACCGCGACGCCACGCAGGCGGCAGAGGAAATCGCAATCGCGAACCGTTTCGATCGCGATGTGATTGCGCTTACGACGCTGACCAGTGTGGCCAATGCGTATTTTCAGGTGCTCGCCTCGCAGGACCGGATTCGCACCGCCGAGCAAAACATCGCCAGCGCGACGCGCATCCTCGAGGCGATCAAGCAACGGTTCAAAGCCGGCACCGGGACCGATCTCGATGTGGCCCAACAGGAAGCCGTTGTCGCCAATCAGAGGGCCTCCGTTCCGCCGCTGCGGCAAACCCTGGCGCTGAACATCAATGCGCTGGCGACGCTGGTATCGCGGCCGCCGGAAAGCGTAAAGGTGACCGGTGGCTCGATGAACCAGATATCGTTGCCACGAGTGACACCAGGTCTTCCGTCGGAACTGCTGACGCAGCGTCCGGATATCAGACGCCAGGAAGCGCAGCTCGCTTCGGCCACTGCCAATGTCGGAAACGCCCGCGCGCAGTTCTTCCCGAGCATCCTGCTGACCGGGCAGGGCGGCTACCAAAGCTCGGCGCTGGCGTCGCTGTTCCAGCCCCACGCGGCGTTCTTCAG
>WNFP01015709.1_pt1 | contig 10186 bp, 9 predicted proteins | sample 5400201 | NCBI WGS metagenome assembly WNFP01 (sample SAMN13153355, study PRJNA577476) | soil metagenome | isolation source: 115 cm saprolite under Madrone tree | place: USA:California | collected 2016-06-14
CGAACTCGGCGAATGGCGCATGCGAATGCAATATGAAGCGGCAAATGTAGTGATCGGAGCCGAAAAAGGATTCCCAGGACTCTCCGTCATCCTCGAAAATTTTCGCGCGGTTATAAAACAAAGCTTCGATATACAAAGAAGTCTTGAGGGCACTGTCCACTCCGCGATCCATGTTGTCGCAACCGTCTCCTGATATACGCGCCCGCTAACCCAGTGGGCGCTTTTTTATTTACGTGCCGACGATGTACTGCACCCTGCCGACTTGGCCGGACTCGAGCCTTACTTTTATGCCGCGGGGATGAAATGGCGAGCTCGTCAAAAGATCGCGCACAATCCCGCGCGTGAGTTTGCCCGTAGGCTGATCTTCTTTTAATACGATGTCTACTTCCAGCCCCGGGCGGATATCGTCTCTGTTTTGTCCGTTCATTTTATTTGGATTTCTTCGCTTCGTTTTTTGCGCGCAGAACCATAAATCGAACCCCCTCGTTCATATTTTCATTTTCCAAACGAATATCCGGATGAAGCTCCTGAAATACCCGATAAATCTCATCGGCGAATGCTTGGCCGACCATGGGAACTTTTTCATAATCAAACAAAATAACTTTGAACTTCTCCAGTCCAACAAGCACTCTGCGGGCCTGAGAGCGGGAAATATGGATGCCCCCAGTAGTGAACAATTTCACGCGTATTTCAGTCTTATCGAAGCCATAATCACCTTCTTTATTTATGTCCGTATATTTTTTGAAGACGTCATTGAGATGGCGATGTGAATTTGTATTGATTCCAAACATTACTCGCGTCCCCCGTTTTTTAACCGACGCTCGATGGATAGCGGTATCCGGTTGCAGCGTATTGATAGCCAATTGATATCCAAAACTATCAAGGATAAAAACATCCCCCGCTTTCGAAGTAAAGAAAATCCCCTCGCCGGAATGCGATTTCGGCATCGTGGTAGTTTTCCCCTTGAGCAGGTCCTGGATTGCTTCTATCTCCGATTTAAGTTTTTTCTTTTTCATTATGTTGCGGAAAGCACCCACTCCGGAATCACTCACGACAAAAGAAAGATCATCGCTCCTCACTGCGACTTCCACTGAGATGAATTTTGATTCCGAATGCTCGATTGCATTGTTGAACATTTCTGAAAAAGCGAAGGTAAAAATACTCCGTATGTTTTCCGGCAACTGGGCAATGCGGGGAAATTTTTCTTCTATTTCCAAAAGAACCTTGTGTTCTTCGAGTAATTTATTTTTATATATTTTTTTTAGTACCGTCGGAATAACTTCGGGGTGATCAGAAATGTAATTATTGGAAACGTAAAAAGCGTTGCGGGTTCCGCCAAGTTTCACCACCTGTTTTTCCGCAATAAGGTCAGATATGACCATATTCACGTATTGGCGGGACACACCGACACTCCCGGTGATTTCACCGGACGTTACCCGACCCTTCCGATTGATAAGGTCCAGAATTTTTTCTTTATTTGTCATAAGCAAGTTAATTGTAAACCAATCTATATTCAATTGTCAAGTAATTGTCAACTAACCCACTTTTCCTGATTTTATTGATTTCTCGCAGGTTAACAGTTGTTAACCCGCACGGGATGATGCCAAGGGGAAGATTCATATCACCTTGCCCTCCTGCCCTTGAACCACTTCATTACTGCGGGCATATCTTTTTTATTGATCACATACGCCCTGCCGACTCGCGTGGCGGGTATCCGTTTTTTATCAATATTTTTAAATATTGCCACACGACTAAGCCCCAAGAGCTTCGCCAACTCCGCCGTGGAAATAAAATCCTTATTTATCTCTTCTTCCATCCTTCGCATATATGCCATGATACCTCATCCTTCCGATGTTAACAATTGTTAACCTACATTGAACGACTTGTAAAGTGTTTCTTTACAAGTGGCAGCAGTGCAACTGTTTCCGAATCGGAAACAGTTGCACATCCCGCTTATCCATCACCTCATCGTTATTGCATGCAGGTTAACAATTGTTAACCTGCACTGGATGACTTGGACAGTATTTCTTTAGAACTGTTCGGCGGGATTTTAATTGATTGACTGCGGGATTTTTACTAGCACGGCTTTGAGGGCTTGCTCGTGCTGCTCCAGTTTGTGGTTGCAGTGGAATTTTGGCGAATGGGTTTGTAAGCGCTCAAGCTCGGCCGTTGCGATATTCGAATAAGCCATGTCGATATCCGCAGTCGGCGTATAGCCCAAGTGGTTACTCCGCACGAGACCCCATATCAATAATATGCTTCAAGCCGCGTTTCGAGTTCTTTTCCCAACTCCGCACGGCGCAGTGAGGAAGGTGTGCTTGATGCACTCCGACCGAGCTGCAACACAGCGGATCGGGAAAAGAACCGAAACCCTTCGGGATACGGCCAATTTCGTCTTGGACTTTGTCGCTTTAAACTCGACGTACCCTTCAGGTACGCCTTCGTTCTCGCTTCGTGTCCCAGACGAAATTGGCCAGTATCGCGGCCGAAGATATTATTGATATGGGGTCTGAATATCGGCGGCAAGTTTCAGCTTCTCCGGGTCCATTGCATTTTTAAGCATCGTGACCGCTTCTGGATTTTTAGCAAAGGCGTGCGACAAAGCGCAGTATTCATCAGCACCCATTTCTATAAGTTTTTGTTCTTCAAATCTTTCCATTTTGATTTTTAGGGACTATGAGCGTAGGAGTTAAATATTTACTAACTAATCCTTCAAATTCTTCGTACGCTGCTTTGTCTATTTTCCAGGCAGTTTCTTCGATTAATGGCTTACAGATCAGCGAACCGTCCGCACCGAGATACGGCGGGTCGGAAATCTGAAAAAATGGTTTCGCCGAACAATTCACAAAAATAATTTTTGCATTCCAAAAGTCCTGAATGCGCTTAAGCCGCTTTTTATCGTCATCGTGCGCCTTGCCGTTCCAACGGAATTTTACTTCGACAAAAATCGGATTGCCGTTAACGTCGATCACAATAAAATCAGGAATCGCGCGGATACGCTCCCCCGCTTCGGTATTCCGATCAAAATTTTGTTGAATCTGCGAAAGGTTCTGGAGAATCGCCTCATATCCAAAGCGATACACGGCGTTCCCAGATTTGCGGAGTAATTCCTCGACCAAAGTTTCGGCCATCCGGCCCTTCAGCATACTTTCGGGATTAATGAAATTATTTGGAAGCATTACTTTTTATCGAATAAAGTAGGTATAGGGAGCGATAAATTCGTCTATTAATTTTCGAGATCCGGTATCTCTAAGAATATAAGAATATCGCTTCATTACTTCCTTAGTAAGCGGAGTAGAACCCTTGAGATCTCCAGATGAAAAAGCTGTTTTATCGAATGCATAAGCTAGAATGTATTCATGGGTATTAACAAGAAATCCACCACCCTGACCAATACCAGAAACTCCAGAGCGCTCATAAGCTATTTGAGATAGAAAATTATTTCTACTAAAAATCTCGTCCATCAAAACTTTTAAATAGGCCATTTCCTCAACATCTACCTGAACAAAAATAACACCATCTTTACGAATTAATTTTCTTAGCGCGCTTAATCTATCACGCATCAATGTGAGCCATTCGGAATGCTTGAGATTATCGTCATAATATTTAAAAGCATTACCTGATTTATAGGGTGGATCGACGTAAATGCATTTTATCTTTTCTTTCTCTGGCCTTCCCTTAAATATCTCGGCTAAACTCCTTAGAACCAGAAGATTGTCGCCTCGGACGAGCATATTTTCGCTTGCAGCGTCACCATAGTTTTTTATAAAACGCAAAATGCGTGGTTCTGCTATGCGGATGTCATTTTTAGAAACCCACACCGGTCGAACGCCTTTACCCTCCTTTTCATCTATTTCATAATAAAGAGAAAGATCCTTATTAATCCAGTCAAGCCGAAGAGATCCTTTATAACGCTTTTTATCCATACTCAGTTTTATTATAATAACGTATTTTATAATATACCACCTAATACCAAGTTCTTCATCTTTTCCCCAAAAAGTGGTACTATTGTCGGGTTATGCGATTGCTTTGGAACTACGTTAAACAATACCAAAAAGTACTGTATCTGACTTTGGGGCTGGCCACGATCAACCAGTTCTTTTCGCTGCTTGATCCGCAGATTTTTCGGCTTATCATCGACAATTACGCCTCCAAGGTGCACACGCTCGCACGGTCTGAATTTTTGACGGGCGTGGGAATATTGCTCGCGGGCGCGGTGGGCGTGGCGTTTGTCTCGCGCGTGGCCAAGAACTTTCAGGATTATTACGTGAACGTGATCGTGCAGAAAGTCGGGACGAGGATTTATTCGGATTCGGTTTCGCACTCGTTCTCGCTCCCCTACTCGGTGTTTGAAGACCAGCGCTCCGGCGAATTCCTGCAGAAGCTGCAGAAGGCCCGCACGGATTCGGAAGAGCTGATCCGCGCGATGGTGAACACGCTGTTCCTTGCACTTGTGGGGATTGTGCTCGTGCTCGCATATGCGTTCTATGTAAATTGGCTGGTGGGGCTCGTATTTTTTTCGATCATCCCCTCGCTCGGAACTGCAACTTATTTCATAAGCCGGAAGATCAAAGCCGCGCAGCAGACCATCATCAAGGAGTCGGCGGGGCTTGCCGGGGCCACAACGGAGACGATCCGCAACGTGGAGCTCGTAAAAAGTTTGGGCCTCGAAGGGCAGGAGATCAAACGCCTGAACGACGTGAACGAAAAAATCCTGGCGCTGGAACTCAAAAAAGTAGTGCTGGTGCGCAAGCTGAGCTTCTTCCAGGGCACGATGATCAATGCGCTGAGATCAAGCCTTATGCTCCTGATGCTCTGGCTGATTTTTGTGGGATCGATCACGCTCGGGCAGTTCTTTAGTCTGCTCTTTTATTCTTTCGCGATCTTCCAGCCGCTCGGCGAACTCGGCAACGTGACAAAAACATACCAGGAAACAAACGCGAGCATGGAGCGGCTCGGGACTATTCTCGCAACTCCGGCGGAGCCGCAGCCTGTGGACCCTGTGCCACTCACAAAGATTTCGGACATTACGTTCAAAGCAGTTTCGTTCAAATACCCCACGGCCGACGCACCCGCGCTCCACAATATTGATTTCAAAATAAAGTCCGGCGAGACGGCGGCTTTTGTCGGCCCTTCCGGCTCGGGCAAGACGACGATCATCAAGCTCATGGTGGGACTCTACGACCCAACCGAAGGCCAAGTGGAGATCGATGGCATCCCCTTTGACCGCATTGAGAAGTCTAAATTTCGCGAGCATATCGGCTTAGTGTCGCAGGACACGCAGCTCTTTGCGGGCACGATACGCGAAAACCTGCTCTTTGCGAGTCCCAAGGCGACGGACGAAGAATGCATTACGGCGCTACGCTCGGCGGTTGCCATGCCGCTTGTTGAGCGCGGCAAGCTCGGACTCGAGACGCGCATCGGCGAAGGCGGCCTGAAGCTCTCGGGCGGAGAAAAGCAGCGGCTTGCTATCGCGCGCGCGCTCCTGCGCAACCCGGACATGATCATTTTCGACGAAGCGACTTCGAGCCTGGACTCACTCACCGAAGGCGAAATCACGGAAACAATTAAAACGATCAAGCACGGCAGGCCGAATTTGATAACGGTACTTGTGGCACACCGCCTCTCGACGGTCGCGCATGCGGATACTATTTTTGTACTCGAAAAAGGACATATCATCGAAACGGGGACGGCACAAAGACTCCTCAACTCGAACGGACTCTACGCCGCGCTCTGGAGGCAGCAAATCGCGACGGGGTGAGGAGCCGAGCTTTTTTGCCTCCGAGAGTTGCTCCAAAATGCTTCCCGCGCCTTTCGGCATGTGTAATTGAATAAAAGACGGGGCCGCCCCGAGACCGCTTGGCCGGTCTTATTTCCCTCAAAACCACATCGCTACAACCTTCAAAAAAAAGCCCGACACTTTCGTGTCGGGTAAATTGTTTCAAGGTGCTAAACGGCTGCGGCCAGAGTTGCCCTCTCTACTCCGCGCACATACGCAAGGATTGATATGCCGCTGTTTCTTTCCTTGTGGAAAACGTTGATTCGCAAACAATTGCTGCCAAGCGAAGGGATTGCCCGCACAGTCCACCGATGCGAACACGCAGGTAGCTCATATGCTCCTCACGCACGATTTCGAGCGGAGTCAGGAAAGAAAACGATGATGGATAGCATTTCCCGTTCTCGATCCGCTCAAGGTGATTCTTGAGACGGTCGATCCAGAGAAAATCTTCTTCTTTCACAATGTACCCCACCGCTCTTTCCAGATTTACCCAATCTTCGTGAGTATAGCCGGAAAGAATTGTCGCACGATGCGCCAGGTCCGTAAGAAACCGCTCCATGGAGGGAACATCCCAATAGATTGAAACGCGATCGATATCTTTTATCTTCGCGAATATCAGCTTGATGATATCGTTCTTCTTGGGCCAGTTGTCAGAGACAAGCGCAAGCTTTATCGCGAAGTCAACGCTCGCGGAAGCGTAGGGCGTGTTGCCATAGCTCCGCATGACGTACCAGACAAGCATTTCCCACCAGAACAGATCTTTCTTTTTTTTGAGTTCCAGAATGCGGGTCTCGATCCACTGGGTGAACTGCTCGGCAGTCATGTTAAACCAATCTGCCTGTCCAGGATTTACCCGTTTTAAGAAAATGGCTCGGATGCTGTCGAGCGGAATCTCGTCAAATGCCTTGAGCAGTTCAAGCCACTTGTGTGTATTGAAATATTCCTCTACCGTTTGTGTTGTCAGAATTTCAGTCATTACTATCTCCTTGCACCTTTGTAAGGCACTGAATTGTCAAACCCCGCTTTGTAAGCGGTGCCTTATTCTAGGCCGCAGAGCGCTCGAAAGTCAATCACCAAAAAAATAAAACCCCCTTACCGAGGAGCTTACGATAAGTGTCGACGTCTCCGTTCTTGCGGAGCTGGATGCTCTCGTAGGGCGTGGCGAGACGACGATAGTACGACTCAAAATTACTTGAACGACGCGCCCACGCTGTTCCATGTGTCGCTTGAACCCGCTGAGGTCATATTCACAGTGGTGTTTACATTGGCGCTCAAATCATACGCCGCAACACTCCCATCAGTACTAATTACACCAACTCCTCCTATCGTCCACGGAGCGTTTACTGCACTCACCCCACCCGAATCCGCGACCATCGAATACAGCAAATCATTGGAACCGGTAACAGGAACACTCGGAAGGTTTATTGCGGTCCCCGATCCCGCGGAAGCTGCGTCGCTGTCGAATGCTACCGCTCCGGCACCGGTAACAGTGAAATCATCGCAATATGCATCCGCAGCTCCAGATCCACCTATTGTGGTTCCGAATGTTACGGTGATCGTCTTTTTTGCAGTGGATGGGGCGCTGGCAAGATATGCGATGTATGGCGTTCCGGCAGTATGCGGCACATCCGCCTGGGGGGAATGTGGCGTTACCGTATACACGGTATTACTTGCATCCTTGACCGACGTGATGGTGCTCGAAGGATTCGTGCCATTGAACCACATAATACCAACGACGACTAAATCTCCTGTGGCAGGATTACTGGCGAATGTACAACTGATAGTGGTGGTGGCAGCAGTCACCAAGGTATGCACGCCTGCCTGCGCTTTTACGAATGTGTGCGATACAACTCCCGAAGTCGTCGTGACGCTTGAGCTCGCGCTTGCGAGGCCATCCCCTTGGGCATTCGTACTGCGGACGCGATAAAAGTAAGTTGTGCTCGTCGCAAGGCCGGAATCGTTAAAGGTAAGCAACGTAGTGGTCGCAATCTGAGAGAACGGTCCGTTGCCGTTGGTCGCACGTTCTATTTTCGTGGAGCTTGCGCTACCCGTCGGAGTGGTCCAGTTCACGGTAAGCGTGCTCGAAGCAATGCTTGCATATGTCGGCGTACCGGGAGTACCCGGGTATGTGAGAACGCTTGATGAAGCGCTGAACGCACCGTCGCCGATACCATTACTCGCGCGCACGCGATACCAATATGTCGTATTCGCGGAAAGGCCGGAATCGCCGAAGGTGAGAAGCGTGGTCGTCGTTATCTGCGAAAAAGTGTTGCCATCCGTACCGCGCTCAATTTTATAAAAATTTGCTCCCGTGCTCGATGCCCAGTTCACGGTGAGCGTGCTCGGCGTGCTCGATACAAGATTCGTATAACTCGGCGTACCGGGCGCGGGAGGCACCGACCCCGCCGCAGAAGTCGTGCCGCTGCCTATCGCCCCCTGCGCCGTTTCGATGGGTGTTACGTCGTTGTTCCTCGCCTTCACGGTAAAACCGTATGTGGTGCTTGCCTGAAGACTCTTCACCGTAGCAGGGAACGAGGTCATCCAAACTACAGAAGAGGAAGGGGCGCCTGTTCCATCTACCCAGAATCCGTTCCAATTGGAGTCGGCGGGCGAAGTCGATGTTACCTGGATCGCAAAGGCGGTTGCGGGACTCGACGTAGGATTGCCGTTCACGTTGACCGCGAGAGCAAGCGTGGAAGTTGTCGGGGAAGAGAGAATCGGCGCGCCAGGGATGTTTGCCAACGTATATGCGGACGATGATGCGGAAGCAGTACCTACATTCGGCGTACCGGCTGAATCTTCCGCCTGGACAGTAAAGGCGTAACACTTGTTCACTTGCAAGCCGGTGTTTGTGTATGCCGTTCCGACCTGGAATCCGGACGAAGCGCCGCCGGTGCCGCCGTTTGCAGAACAAGCAGTGAAGGCGAAGTTATAGAGGATGGGGGTTGATGAATCCGAACCGGCGGTCGCAGCCATGGTGATGGAAGACGTTGACGCAGCACTCGGAGACGAAGCGAAGGTCATGGGATTCGGAGTCGGAGGCGTGGTGTCGGCAGTGATTCCCGCCGTGGTGAACGTGGCGTCGGTCGAAGTAACCGTGCTGCTGCCCGCAACGGACTGAACTTGGAAATGATACGTGGTGCTTGTCGCAAGAGAACTGAGATTTATGGAGTGGCTGGTTACCTGCGTCGCGTCGGAGGCGGAACTGCCATACCCCGAGGTCAATCCGTAATTCACTTTTGAATCCGCAATGATAGTCGTGTTCCAGGTAATCGCGGCGGTGCTTGTCGTAACATTTGCCCCGACATTCGAGAGAGCGAGAGAGGCAGAAGATGAAGCCGTTGACCGGTCGATCGGCAAAAGCATGAGATCCGTTCCTACTTCATACACGCCGGAATATTTACCGCCGTCCTTCGAACTGACAGCAGTATATTTTTGAGATTCCATGACGCCGGAAAATTCCCATGAGCCGACGCTATAGGTATAATAGAACCCCGAACTTACTTGGTTTATGGGATCTTTCGGAAGCACGGCCAACGGCGACCCTATGCTCGTCTGATTAAAATTGAGAGGTATCCAGCCGGTGCCATCGATATTTCTATACGTCGATGTGGCGGCACAATGATAGACATACCCCGACGGGAGCGCGGGCAAACTGAATCCCTGGCACTGATCGCCGAGCGTAGACGTGGCCGCCGGATCCGGAACCGAGATATATGTCGTGGATGCGGCGCCCAAAGGCCCGGAAACATCCAAGTTATAAAGCAGCAGCGCTTTATTGAGCGTATCCAATTCGGCCAGGCGCTGACTATCCCTGCCCTGCCGTATAAGTTCCGCCGGATTAAGAACCAGAATGACTACGAGAGAAAGAATGGCAACAACGCCGATCACGACAAGGAGCTCGATCAGTGTAAATCCTTTCTTACTTTTATGTACCATATGACTGCTTGTATTCATCGGCAAGATTATCAGGCCCATCTTACTTTTCTATATATCAATATTTTAGCACATCAGATCGGCATATTTTGATTCTTTTTTTGAGCTAATTTCAACAAAATAAACACTTTCAAATATGCCTTGCTCGCAGTGCGCTTTACTGGTATAAGAAGAACAGTAATTATGAATAGGTTCTAAAAGGAGAAAATGAATGATTGGCCTTGATCCTCTTGTTCAAGAAGAAAAAGTCCTGCCCCGAGTGTACAACGATGCGGAAAACAGCCGCCTCGTGCGCCGCCTGCGAGAAGGCAAATCTTACTGCGGAACGACAACGATCGACGTGATCGGGTGCAATATGCTCTGCGCTTACTGCTACGTACAAAAAGCATTCCTGACCGGCGCGGGTGAAATCCTCGAGCGCGAAAAGAAAGCCGGCACGGTGCAATCGTACACTCCCATGGCGCTTGCCGA
>WNFP01006982.1_pt1 | contig 10184 bp, 4 predicted proteins | sample 5400201 | NCBI WGS metagenome assembly WNFP01 (sample SAMN13153355, study PRJNA577476) | soil metagenome | isolation source: 115 cm saprolite under Madrone tree | place: USA:California | collected 2016-06-14
CGCAAAAATATCGAGAATCAGTTGCGTTCGATCGATCACCTTCCGCGCGAATAAATTTTCCAGGTTTCGGCCCTGCGCGGGCGAGAGTTCATCGTCAAAGATGACGGACGTCACCTGTTGGTCCTGACACGATTCTTTAATCAATTCCGCTTTGCCGCGGCCGATGTAGTATGGCGCAGTCGGCTTCGACAATTTTTGGGTCACCGTATCGACGACCTCCGCCCCGGCGGAGTTCGCCAACTCGCGCAACTCATCGAGGGAGTCGTGCAAGTCCCACTTGGAAACGCCTTCCTTTTCCAAGCCGATCAGCAGCGCGCGCTCCCGTGATTTTTGCGGACGCGTTTCAATCATCCCTTGTGCGAGCCTCCGAGAGTATTCGGAGCGAGATCCATTTCACAGCTTCGTTGTGAGTAAGAAACGACAGGTTCAGCGGCAAGAAATTACTTTGCCGCCGAAACCAGGTCAACTGTCTCTTGGCGTAGCGGCGAGTCGCCTGCTGAATTTCCGAGATACACTGTGGGAGTGATTTTTTTCCAGCGAGCAGTTCCCGGATTTCGCACAAACCGATCATCTGCGACGCGGTCGCACTCGTCACCGCGGCCGCGCGCACCTCTTCAATCACGCCCTTTTCGAACATTGCTTTCACCCGCTGATTGATTCGTTGGTAAAGCTCGTTGCGGTCGCGGAAGACGAAGACGCCCTTCGTCCAAATTATTGATCCCGGCCGACCGGAGTCACCGACTCCGGCTACAACTTCAGAAGCCGGTTTGCCCGTAATTAAACAAATCTCCAGAGCCCGCACCACGCGACGGCGGTTTTTGAGGTCGATCTTTCGCGCCGTTTCTGGATCGAGTTCGCAAAGTTGCGAGTGCAAATCATCCAAACTCATCGCAATTAGTTTCTCGCGCAGCTTCGGATCAGACTCGGGCAGAGGTGCCAGTCCATGAGTCAGCGCTTTAATGTATAGCCCGCTTCCGCCGACGACGATCGCGAGCCTGCCTTGTGAATTGATTTCATCAATGGCGCGCAAGCCCAAGCGCCGGAATTTTTCCGCGTTCATTGCTTCGGTGAAAGGCACGGTGCCGATCAGGTGATGCGGCGCATTCGCAAGTGTTGACACATCGGGTTTTGCCGTCAGCAGATCGAGTCCGCGATAAATTTGAAACGCGTCCGCGCTGACAATTTCCGCGCTAACTTCCCGCGCGACATCGGCAGCAAGCTCGGATTTTCCGGTTGCCGTCGGGCCGACAATAATGAATGCGCGCGTCATTCAATCAGACTGAAAGCTAACTCCTCGCAGGGTCGCGCCAAAAAACAAAACCATCTTGTGACATCTGCAGGCTTGATTTTCTGGTGAGTTTTTACTTAAATTGCGGCGTGAGCCGTCCTGATCACTCTGAAAGCTCACGCCCGAACGAATCCGTGTCGCCCTGCCGAACGGAGTTTCGCGACTCAAACACGAATGGTTGGGCAACCGTCAAAAAAAAAGGGTTCGTGCCGTTTACTACCACACACTGGAGCGTCGTAGTTGAGGCGCAAGGTGAATCACCTGTGGCACAAGAAGCGCTCGAAAAACTTTGCCACATTTATTGGCGACCGATTTACAGCTTTATGCAACGCCAGGGTGTTGCACCTGAGGAAGCAGAGGATGTTACTCAGGCTTTTTTTGTGGATTTGTTCGAGCACAAAAATCTCACTGCCGTCCGCAAGGAGAAGGGACGCTTTCGTTCGTATCTTCTTGGAGCACTAAAATATTTTCTGGCCGACGAGCGGCGTCGCGCAATGGCAATCAAACGGGGAAAAGGCCAGCGGCTTATACCGCTCGAAGAACTGAGCCGCGAAGAACGGATCGAGATCGAACCTGCAGACACCGTAACTGCGGAGCAAATTTACGAACGCCGCTGGGCTTCTACAGTGTTGCAACACGTGCTTGGTGTTTTGAAGAATGAATACGTTGCGGCAGGTAATGGCGCGTTGTTTGATTCGTTAAAGCAACTGCTGCCGGACGAGCCCGGTTCCCTGTCGCAAGCGGACATTGCCGGTCGACTAGGCATGACCGCCAACGCAGTCAGGCAGGCGTTCCACCGATTTCGGCAGCGCTATCAATTGTTATTGCGAGAGGAAATTGCACATACGGTAGCTACGCCCGGCGACGTTGAAGACGAGCTGCGCCATCTAATCGCTGTGGTCCGGGCCTAGATTTTGCTAATCCGCTAAACATTGTAAGAAACGCCAAAAATTCGGAGGTCAGAGATCAGAACTCAGTTTTCTTTTTGGTAAGATATCGAGGAGAACGCGCGAGCCGCCCTCGAAAATGGCCAGCGTAATTAGAGTCTGCGGAAAATGCGGCGTGAAAATCTTTTCCGACGCACCGGAAGGACTTTGCACCGGCTGCGTGCTCGAAACAGCGATCCGGGTCTTCCCGGACGCATCTGTAACCGCTGGCGATGACTGCGGCTCCGTCGAGAATGCTGAAGCGAATGATGCAGAGGCTCTGGCGCATGTGAAAACGAACGCGCGCGTCGCAAAATTGCTGGGAGAGCTAGGGGACTACGAGTTACTCGAGGAGGTCGGGCGCGGCGGACAAGGAGTCGTGTTTCGTGCAAGACAGAAGAGCCTCAATCGTGTAGTCGCACTAAAAGTCATTGGTCTCGGCCAGTGGGCCACTAAAGCACACTTGAAGCGCTTTCGTTTAGAAGCCGAAGCTGCCGCGAGCCTCGACCATCCGTGCATCGTCCCAATCTATGAGGTCGGCGAGCGCGATGGGCAATGCTACTTCAGCATGAAGTTTGTCGAAGGCGGCCAGCTTGACGAAGTAGTCAAACAAACACCGATGCCGATTCGGCAGGCGGCAGACCTGATCGCCAAGGTGGCGCGCACCGTGCATTACGCGCATCAACACGGCATTCTGCATCGTGACATCAAGCCGGGAAATATTCTGCTGGATGCAAATGGCGAACCGCATCTGACCGATTTCGGCCTTGCCCGATTAGTTGAATTTGAGAGCACTGTCACGCGCACGCTCGAGGTGCTAGGCACACCCAGTTACATGGCACCGGAACAAGCAGCCGGTAATAATCCCGCGACTGCGGGACTAACCGGCGCAACAGACGTGTATGGGCTTGGCGCAGTGCTTTACCAACTTCTAACAGGCTATCCACCTTTTGCCAGAGGAACCACCTACGAGACCATCAAGTTACTTTTGGAAACTGAACCGAGGCCACCGCGACTGTGGAATCCAAAAGTGGATCGCGATCTGTCTACGATTTGCCTGAAGTGTCTGGAGAAAGATCCGCAGCGCCGTTACCCTTCCGCTCTCGCGCTGGCCGAAGACCTAGAACGCTGGCTAAAGCACGAGCCAATCCAAGCCCGGCGCACCGGAGTTATTGGCCGAGGGAAGAAATGGCTGCAACGAAATCCGACGGTTGCGACTATGGTGGCGTTGTCGCTTGCTTTAATAGCCGCAGTGGGTGTGATCGTTTGGAAAAGCGAACTATTCCGCCATCCCGCAACAGCTAGCATTGCAGTGCTGCCATTTGAAAACTTGAGCAACGATAGAGAGGACGCCTTCTTTGCCGACGGTGTCCAGGACGACATTTTGACCAAGCTGGCGAAAATCGCCGATCTCAAGGTCATCAGCCGGACAAGCGTGATAGGATATCGCGGCAAACAGAACACGCGCGAGATCGGCGATGCGCTTCAGGTATCGCATGTACTGGAAGGCAGCGTACGTAAGACTGGAGCCTGGCTCCATGTAAATGCCCAGTTGATCGACGCGCGCACCGATATGCACGTCTGGGTGGAGCAATACGATCGCGATTTGAAAGACATCTTCGCGATCCAGAGCGAGATCGCTCAAAAAGTCGCAGAGCGCCTTCACGCCAAAATCTCGCCTGCTGAGAGGTTAGCCATTGAGCGCCCGCCAACTGCTGATCTCACCGCCTTCGATCTCTATAACCGCGCCAAAAAACTTTTTCTGGATATTTTTGTGACCCTCGCGGGTACGAGGAAAGCAGATTTGTTCAAGGCGGCCGATCTATTGAACCAGGCTGTCGCGCATGACCCGACCTTTTTTCAGGCGCATTGCCAACTCGCCTGGACTCACGACTACATTTACTACGATGGCTGGGATCGTACTCCTGCGCGCCTGGCGCTGGCTGATGCGGCTATCGAGGCGGCGTTTCGCCTCCGTCCCGACGCGGGCGAAGTGCATCTGGCGCGTGCCCGGAATCTCTACCTGGGATACCGCGATTATGATGCAGCCTTGACTGAACTGGAAAGCGCTCGTCCTACTCTCCCCAATGACGCTCGGTTATTCGAGCTCAAAGGATACCTTGAGCGTCGCCAGGGACGCTGGGACGAATCGACGCGCGCCTTGGAGCGCGCAATCGAGCTCGATCCGCGCAACTTCGTCCTGCTACAACAGATTGGGCACAATTATAAGGCCCTTCGGCGCTATGCTGATCAAGCAGCCATCTTGGATCGCGCGCTGGCCGTCGAGCCAAATCACGCCTATACGAAGGTCGAGCGCGCCTACGTGGATTTGGATTGGAAAGCTAATACACGGCCCGCGCATCAACTGATCGATGAACTCCGTGCGAAAGATCCCGGCGCACTTCAAAGCATCGCCGATTACTGGCTTGACTGCGCACTCAATGAGCGCGACCCAGCCGCCGCTGCCGATGCTTTGGCCGCGTTGGGCGAACGCAGTGTAGGCAATGAAACAATGAAATACAGCCCCAGTTTCATGGAAGGTCTTGTCGGTCGGATGACAAAAGATGATTCCAAAGCACGGTCCGCCTTCACCGCCGCGCGCACGGAGCAGGAGAGACTGGTTCGCGCCAATCCCGATGATGCTGGTGCTCTATGCGTGCTTGGTCTGATCGATGCTGCCCTGGGGCGAAAAGAGGAAGCGCTGCGCGAGGGCCGGCGTACCATGGAGCTGCTTCCCCTTGAAAAAGATGCGAACTCCGGAACGCGCATGATCGTGTGTTTGGCCAAAATCGCTGCGTGGGTTGGCGATAACGATCTTGCCTGCGAACAGCTTGCGCGCGTGAGCCGCCTTCCGAACGGCGTGAGCTATGGCGATTTGAAGCTGAAGCCGTGGTATGATCCCCTCCGCGGCGACCCGCGCTTCGAAAAAATCGTCGCCTCCTTGGCACCAAAATCTAACTGACCACAAATGGAGCGAATACTGCGCAGGATTCGCAGCAGGAAACGACTCCGCGCGTTACTGAGATGTTAGGCGAGCTAGGCGATTACGAGTTGCTGGAGGAGATTGGCCGTGGGGGTCAGGGGGTCGTATTTCGCGCCCGCCAAAGAAGTCTTAACCGCATAGTCGCGTTAAAAGTCATTGGGCTTGGCCAATGGGCGACCAAAGCACATCTCAAGCGCTTCCGACTTGAAGCCGAAGCCGCTGCGAGCCTCGATCATCCATGCATCGTCCCGATCTACGAGGTGGGCGAGCGCGATGGCCACTGCTACTTCAGTATGAAGTTTGTCGAAGGCGGCCAGCTTGACGAGGTAGTTAAACATACTCCGCTTTCGATCCGGCAGGCGGCAGAACTCATTGCGAAAATGGCGCGGACAGTGCACCACGCCCACGAACATGGCATTCTGCATCGAGACATCAAGCCGGGAAACATTCTGCTGGATGCAAAGGGCGAACCGCATCTCACCGATTTCGGCCTTGCCCGGTTAGTCGAATCTGAGAGCACGGTCACCCGCACGCTGGAAGTGCTGGGCACACCCAGTTACATGGCGCCGGAACAAGCAGCGGGTAACAATCCCGCGACTGCGGTACTAACCAGCGCAACAGATGTGTATGGGCTTGGCGCAGTGCTTTACCAACTTCTAACAGGCCATCCACCTTTTGCTGGAGGAACAACCTACGAAACTATCAAGTTACTTTTGGAAACCGAGCCAAGGCCTCTGCGTCTGTGGAATCCCAAAGTAGATCGCGACCTGTCCACCATCTGCCTGAAGTGCCTGGAGAAAAATCCGCAGCGGCGTTACTCTTCCGCTCTCACGCTGGCAGAAGACCTTGAGCGGTGGCTGAAGCACGAGCCAATCCAAGCCCGGCGCACGGGAGTTATTGGCCGGGGGAAGAAATGGCTGCAACGAAATCCAACTATCGCGTCGATGACAGTGCTGTCTCTCGCGCTGATAGCAGCGGTTGGCGTGATTGTTTGGAAAAGCGAAGTATTGGGTCGCCCCAAGGCAGCTGGCATAGCAGTGCTACCCTTTGAAAACCTGAGTAACGACAAAGAGGACGCCTCCTTTGCCGACGGCGTCCAGGACGATCTTCTCACTAAGCTGGCGAAAATTGCCCACCTCAAGGTGATCAGCCGCAACAGCGTGATGGGATTTCGCGGCAAGCAGAACACGCGCGAGATCGGAGATGCGCTTCGAGTGTCTCACGTCCTGGAAGGCAGCATACGCAAGACAGGTGCCTGGCTTCACATAAACGTCCAGTTGATCGACGCGCGCACCGACTCGCACGTCTGGGCGGAGGAGTACGATCGCGATCTGAAGGATTTGTTTGCCGTCCAGAGCGAAATCGCGCAAAAGATCGCCGGGGAGCTTCACGCCAAAATTTCAGCCGCCGAAAAAGTCGCTATCGAGCGCCCAGCAACGGGGGATCTTACTGCCTTCCACCTTTACAGTCGCTCCAAGAATCTCCTTCTGACTGCGACCTTTAGTAGTACTGAGAAAGCAAATTTGCTAAAGGCCGCCGACCTTTTGAATCAGGCGGTCGCGCATGACCCAACCTTTTTCCAGGCATATTGCCAGCTTGCCTGGGTTCATGATCAGCTTTACTTTTTTTATGGTTTCGATCATACACCTGCGCGCCTGGCGTTAGCCGAGGCGGCCATCAAGGCGGCATTTCGCCTGCGTCCCGATTCGGGGGAAGCACACCTCGCGCGAGCGGAACATCTTTATCGTGGATACCTCGATTATGACGGGGCGTCGGCAGAACTGGAAATCGCTCACCAGACCCTGCCGAATGACGCCCGGTTATTCGCGCTCAAGGCTTACATCGAGCGCCGCCGACCAGGTGGGAGTCAAGAAGAGGCGATACGCAATCTTGAGCGCGCACTCGATCTGGACCCGCGCAACTTTTTCATGCTAAAGCAGACTGCGTTTAACTATGACTATCTTCGGCGCTATCGGGAGGAAGCAGCAGTCCTGGACCGCGCGTTGGCGATCGAGCCGAACGACGTCGAGACGAAAGCCGCGCGCGCTGAGGTGGAATTCGACTGGAAAGCTAACATACGGCCTTTCCATCAACTGATTGATGACCTCCGCGTGAAAGAGCCTGACGCAGTCCAAAGTGTCGCCGATGGCTGGTTTGGCTGCGCGCTGGCAGAACGCGACCCTGTTGCTGCTGCCAATGCCTTAGCGGCTTTGGGCGAAAAGGGCGTTGAAAACGAGGCGGCAAAATACAGCCCGCATTTTGGAGAAGGTCTGATCGCTCGGATGACGAAGGATGATGCAAAAGCAGTTGCCGCTTTCACTGCCGCCCGCACGGACCAGGAGAAATGGGTTCGCGCCCATCCTGATGATGCCATTGCTCTATGCGTGCTTGGGCTGACAGACGCCGGTCTTGGACGAAAAGAGGAAGCATTGCGGGAAGGCCGCAGCGCGATTCAGCTGCTCCCGGTGCAAAAAGATGCGGTCGGCGGCAAGCGCGTCATCCTGTGGTTCGCTGAAATCGCTGCGTGGGTCGGCGACAATGATCTCGCCTGCGAACAACTCGCCGTCGCCATCCAACCCCCGAGCCAACTCAGCTATGGCGAATTGAAGCTGCTGCCATGGTGGGACCCGTTGCGCGGCGACCCGTGCTTCGAAAAAATTGTCGCCTCCCTCGCGCCGAAATGAGCTCTGGTCATCAATTGTTGTGCATTCGTGAAACTCCTGTCTCGTGGCGATTGTAATTAGAGTTTGCCGAAAGTGCGGCGCGAAAGTCTTTTCCGACGCACCAGAAGGACTTTGCACCGGGTGCGTGCTCGAAACAGCGCTCGGGATCTTTCCGAACCCTGTAGCCGGGGTCGCTGACCCTGGCAGCACCGATAACGCGGACGCAGTGCCACAAATGAAAACAACTGCGCGCGCCGCAAAGCTGCTGGGTGAGCTAGGCGACTACGAATTGCTGAAGGAAGTCGGTCGCGGCGGTCAAGGCATCGTATTTCGCGCTAGGCAGAAGAGTCTCAATCGTATAGTCGCGTTAAAGGTAATTGGACTTGGACAGTGGGCGACACAAGCACACCTTAAGCGCTTTCGCTTGGAAGCCGAAGCTGCCGCGAGCCTTGACCATCCCTGTATCGTCCCCATTTACGAGGTAGGCGAGCGCGAAGGCCAGTGCTACTTCGCCATGAAGTTTATCGAAGGCGGGCAGCTTGACGAAGTAGTTAAACACACACCGATTTCAATCCGGCAAGCAGTGGAACTCGTCTCGAAGGTAGCGCGCACCGTTCATTACGCGCACGAGCAGGGCATTTTGAATCGAGACATAAAGCCGGGGAACATCCTGCTCGACAATAAGGGCGAACCCCATCTCACTGATTTTGGCCTTGCCCGATTAGTCGAATCAGAGAGCACGGTTACTCGGACGCTGGAAGTGCTAGGCACACCCAGTTACATGGCACCGGAACAAGCAGTCGGGAATAATCCCGCGATCGCCGGACTAACCAGCGCAACAGACGTATATGGGCTTGGTGCCGTACTTTATCAGCTTCTAACAGGCCATCCGCCTTTTGCCGGAGGAACAACCTACGAGACTATCAAATTACTTTTGGAAACCGAGCCGCGGCCACCGCGCCTGTGGAATCCGAAAGTAGATCGCGATCTCTCGATAATCTGTTTGAAATGCCTCGAGAAAGATCCGCCGCGGCGTTATCCTTCTGCTCTCGCACTTGCAGAAGACCTTGAGCACTGGCTAAGGCACGAACCAACCCAAGCGCGACGCACGGGAGTTGTTGGCCGAGGCAAAAAATGGCTGCAACGAAATCCAACTGCTGTGGCCGTCGTGACATTGTCTCTCGCCCTAATAGCTGCAGTAGGAGTGATCGTTTGGAAAAGCGACCTATTCCGCCGTCCGGCAGCAGCTGGAATCGCGGTGTTACCGTTTGAAAATCTAAGTAACGACAGAGAAGACGTCTCCTTTGCCGACGGTGTTCAGGACGATCTTCTGACCAAACTGGCGAAAATCGCCGCTCTCAAAGTCATCAGCCGAACGAGCGTGATGGGATATCGTAATCGGCATAACACGCGTCAGATCGCCGATGAGCTGGGCATATCTCACGTGTTAGAAGGCAGCGTCCGTAAGACAGGCGCTTGGCTGCACATCAACGCGCAGTTGATCGACGCACGCACCGACGCACATGTCTGGGCAGAAGAGTACGACCGCGATCTGAAAGACACGTTCGCGATCCAGAGCGAGATCGCACAAAAGGTCGCTGCTCAGCTTCACGTCAAAATCTCGCCCACTGAAAGACAAGCTATAGAGCGCCCTCCAACCGCCGATCTGACAGCCTTTGATTTTTATAGCCGCGCCAAAAATCCCGTTCTGGCCTGGAATTCCAGCAATACTGAAAAAGGGTATTTGTTGCAAGCGGCCAATCTGCTAAACCAGGCTGTTGCGCACGACCCGACATTTGTCCAAGCGTATTGCCAACTTGCCTGGGTTCATGACCATCTTTACTTCTATCGGTTCGACCGCACTTCCGAACGTCTGGCGTTAGCTAAAGCGGCGATCGAGGCCGCGTTTCGGTTACGTCCCGATGGGGGCGAAACACACCTCGCCCGTGCGCAGCATCTTTATGAAGGATACCTCGACTATGATGGAGCGTTGGCTGAACTGGCAATTGCTCACCAAAGCCTGCCCAATGACGCTCGGTTATTCGCACTCAACGGTTACATTGAGCGTCACCGCCCGGGTGGTAATCAAGAAGAGGCGTTGCGCTATTTCGAGCGCGCAATTGAACTCGACCCACGGAACAGCCTCTTGCTGCGGCAGATCGCCTTTAGCTATGACTATCTTCGGCGCTATAGGGAGGAAGAAGGAATTGTGGATCGCGAGTTGGCCATCAGACCCAATGACGCCTATTTAAAAGTGTCGCGCGCATTCGTGGAACTGGACTGGAAAGCAGATACCCGACCGCTGCATCAGTGCATCGATTCAA
>WNFP01005519.1_pt1 | contig 10182 bp, 5 predicted proteins | sample 5400201 | NCBI WGS metagenome assembly WNFP01 (sample SAMN13153355, study PRJNA577476) | soil metagenome | isolation source: 115 cm saprolite under Madrone tree | place: USA:California | collected 2016-06-14
CGTCGAAAATGGACATCTGCTCGTCATGGGGGATGTGCAGGGTCACGCCGCCTTCCGTGCCCGGCAGCAAGAGGTTGCGCAGCCGGATGTTGGCAAAGGTGCCGCGCATCATCACTTCGTGGTTGCCGCGGCGCGCGCCGTAGGAATTGAAATCCGCGGGTTGCACGCCCTGCGCCACCAGGTATTTGGCGGCCGGGCTGGATTTCGCGATGTTGCCCGCGGGGGAGATGTGATCGGTGGTCACCGAATCGCCGAGCACCGCCATCACGCGCGCGCCCTTGATATCGACCAGTGGTGGTGGCGTCATGGTGATGCCGTCGAAGTAGGGCGGATTCTTGACGTAGGTGGATTTGCCGTCCCAGGAATAAATCTTGCCCGCCGGCGTGTTGATGGCGTTCCAGTTCGCGTCGCCGGCGAACACGCTGGCGTAGCCCTTCTTGAACATCGCTGAATCCACCGACGCCGCAACGGCGGCGGCCACATCCTTGGCGCTCGGCCAGATGTCCTTGAGATAGACCGGCTTTCCGTCCTTGCCCTGTCCCAGCGGCTCGGTGGTGATGTCGATGTCCAGACTTCCCGCCAACGCGTAGGCGACGACCAAGGGCGGCGAGGCGAGGAAATTCATCTTGATTTCCGGGTGGACCCGGCCTTCGAAATTGCGATTGCCCGACAGCACGGAGCAGGCGACGACATCGGCGCTTTTGACGGCTTCGGAGATTTCCGGCTTCAAGGGTCCGGAGTTGCCGATGCACGTGGTGCAGCCATAGCCCACGGTATAGAACCCAAGGGCTTCCAAGTCCTTCAGCAGTCCGGCCTTCTGCAAGTAGTCGGTGACGACCCGCGAGCCCGGAGCGAGGGAGGTCTTCACCCAGGGCTTGGAACTGAGGCCGCGTGCGCCCGCGTTGCGGGCAAGCAGTCCGGCGGCCACCAACACGGCCGGATTGGAAGTATTCGTGCAACTGGTGATGGCGGCGATCAATACCGCGCCGTCCCGCACGTCAAAGGTCTTGCCGCCCACGCTGGCCTTGGCGGCTCCGGTGGCCCGCGGGTTCTTCTGCGCTCGCTCCTCGGCCATTTTCTTCACGCTGCTCTCGTACACGCTCTTGGCTTTGTGCAGCGGCACGCGGTCCTGGGGCCGCTTCGGCCCGGCGAGAGAGGGTTCGACCGTCGACAGGTCGAGTTCGACCACATCGGTGTAATCGGCCGCGGGTGCGCCGTGGACGCGCCACAGCCCCTGCGCTTTGGCGTAGGCCTCGACCAGCGCGATCTGATCCGGCGCTCGGCCGGTGAGCTCGAGGTAGCGGATGGTTTCCTCGTCGATGGGGAAGATCGCGCAGGTCGAGCCGAACTCCGGCGACATGTTGGCGATGGTGGCCCGGTCGGCGAGCGGCAGTCCCTTGAGGCCATCCCCGAAGAACTCCACGAATTTATCCACCACGCCTTTTTTGCGCAGTATTTCGGTGACCGTCAGCACGAGGTCGGTCGCCGTGGTGCCCGCGGGCAGGCTGCCCGTGAGCTTGAACCCGATCACTTGCGGGATCAGCATGGTCACCGGCTGGCCCAGCATGGCTGCTTCGGCCTCGATGCCGCCCACGCCCCAACCGAGGACCCCGAGCCCATTGACCATGGTCGTATGTGAATCGGTCCCAACGAGGGTGTCCGGATAGGCGAGCGTCTTGCCCGAGGCGCCGTCGGAGAAAATCACGCGCGCCAGACGCTCGATGTTCACTTGATGGACGATGCCGGTGTTGGGCGGCACGACCTTGAAGTTGCTGAACGCCGTCTGGCCCCAGCGCAGGAACATGTAGCGTTCGCCGTTGCGGTTGAATTCGATCTCATTGTTGTGCTTCAGCGAATCGGCCGAGCCGTATTCGTCGACCTGCACCGAGTGGTCGATGACCAATTCGGCGGGGGCCAGTGGATTGACTCGTTGGGGATCTCCGCCGAGCCTGACGATGGCCTCGCGCATGGCCGCGAGATCGACGATGCAGGGAACGCCCGTGAAGTCCTGCATGATGACTCGCGCCGGCGTAAAGGCGATTTCATGATTGGGTGCCGCTTTCGGATCCCACTTCAGCAGGGCGTCGATATCGCTCTTGGTGACATTGACGCCGTCTTCGAAGCGCAAGAGGTTTTCCAGCAGGATCTTCAGGGAAAAGGGCAGGCGGTCGACATTCAACGACTTGAGCGCATTGAGACTCAGTATCTCGTACTGCTCGGCCCCCACCTCGAGCGTCGTTCTGGCCTTGAAGCTATCCGTCATGACCCCTCCACGGAAAAATGAGAATTATAAGTGATTCCGCCGGCGGCCGAATTGAATCGTTGCGCGATGACGCCGCCGCCGAGACAACGCGCACCGTTGTAGAACACGGCGTACTGGCCCGGTGTCACTGCGCGCGCGGGTGCGCTCAAGGTCACGCGCCAGTTCGAATCGGCGACGACATTCCCAACGGCGGCGTCCGGAGCGGCAACGAGCCGCACCGTACAGCCGAGATCGCTCTGCCGATAGCGCGTCTTGACCATGCATTCCACCGGATGGCCGGTGACATCGCCGGATTTCAGCCAGTGCATCTGTTCCACGTCGAAGGCATCCGACATCAGCAGGGGATGGTCTTGATCCTGGACGACGATGAGCGCGTTGCGCTCGGTGTCCTTGTCGGCCACGTACCAGGGCGCGGCGGCGGTTCCGGCGCGTCCGCCCAACCCGAGACCTGACCGTTGACCCAGGGTGTAGAGCGCGAGACCGCGATGCTCGCCGAGAACCGCGCCGCGGTCGTTCTCGATGGGCCCCGGTTCTGTGCGTAGGTAACGGCTCAGGAACTCTTGGAACGGCCGCTCGCCGATGAAGCAAATGCCGGTGCTGTCCGGCTTGTCGTAGACCGGCAACCCTGCGGCGTGCGCCAGCTTTCGCACCTCGGCCTTGCGCAACTCTCCAATCGGAAACAGGGTCTTTCCCAGGGCTTCTGCGGCAACGCCGTGAAGAAAGTAGCTCTGATCCTTGGCCGTGTCGGCGGCCTTGAGGAGTTGCGTCCCGAGCGGCGTGCGCCTTAGCCGAGCGTAGTGGCCGGTGGCGATCCAGGAGGCACCCAGACGGTGCATGTAGTCCAGACAGACGCCGAACTTGATTTCCCGATTGCACAGGACGTCCGGGTTCGGGGTTCGGCCTGCGGCGTATTCGCGCAGGAAAAGCTGAAACACTCGTTCCCGATACTGCGCGGCAAAACTCACCCGATGCAGGACTATGCCCAATTTCTCGCACACGCGGCGCGCATCTTGGAAATCGTCTGCGGTAGTGCAGTAGGCGTCGTCATCATCCTCCCAGTTGGACATGAACAACCCCTGAACGGCATAGCCGTCGCGCTGCAGCAGAAGTGCTGCGACGGCCGAGTCGACGCCGCCCGACATGCCGACGATGACGGTGCCGGCGAGCTTCGGATCGGGGAGAGGCGTCAGGGAATCGGGGGGAGGAAGCATCCGCCCATTATACGGGCGCAGAGGTCAAATGCCCCGCACCAAGGGGCTACATGAGCATTTGCCGCATTTGCGATTCTTGCATGCTCGTCTGCCAGACCTCGTCGAAGAAGTTCAAATAGCGGCGAACGACGGCCGGATCGTTCATGTCGGAAATGCCGTCCCAGCGGTCCGCCTGCAATCGATACACCAACGCCTTGTCGTCCGCGATGATGAACGCGCCGGCGCTCGCCGGATATTCGGGGCTCATGGCACGCAGGTCGATGCAGCTCGTCAGACGGCGCGCCAATGCGAGAAATCGGTTGTTGTCGACCATGGCCCTGGACGGGTCGGCGAGCAGAACGCGCACTTTGGCGTAGGAACGCGCCAAGACCAAGCGCTTGATGGCCTCGAGGAAGGGTTCTTCGCCGTAGATCAGGGGTTCCAGATCTTGGGTGAAGATGGACAGCAGCCGCTGCGCCGACTTGGCGACCTTGAGGCTGGCTTCACGGACCTCGGGCATGGTGGTGACGATGGTTCGGGTGCCCGATCCCGAGGAAGGGGCTGCGCCTGCCGCAGGAACCCGATCCGCGACCGGTTTGGTCCGTTCTTCCGTATTACCCGCCATATCTGACTGCCTCAATGGGAGGTTCACGGGCATTTTGCCCAGCCTCACGTAGATTGAGGGATAGTACCGTTTGGCCCGGAAAGGCCCGTGCTAACTGCGTCACGTTTCGGCAAATGCGGTAATCCACGGCCTTATGACCCAGGTATGCGCTTCGCAAGGACCGGCGCCAAGCCCACATAGTCCTTGGGTTCCAAGCAAAGCAGACGTTCTTTCTCCGCCGGCGGCAGATCCAGCGAGGCGATGAACCGGCGCATGGCATCCTTGTCGATGGGCCGGCCGCGAGTGAATGATTTCAATCGGTCATAAGCGTCCGGAATTCCGTGCGCGCGCATGACCGTTTGCACGGCCTCGCCCAACACCTCCCAGGCGCGGTCCAGATCCTCGGCCACGCGCACCGGGTCAAGTTCGATTTTTCCGAGACCGAGCTCGAGCGATCCGTAGCTCAAGACCGAGTGTCCGATCGCGACGCCCAGATTGCGCAGCACCGTGGAGTCCGTGAGGTCGCGCTGCAGCCGCGATACGGGAAGCTTGTCGGCGAAATGCCCCAGCAACGCATTGGCCAGCCCGAGGTTGCCTTCGGCATTTTCGAAGTCGATGGGATTGACCTTGTGCGGCATGGTGGAGGAGCCGACTTCGCCCTCGACCGGGCGCTGCTTGAAGTAGCCGAGCGAGATGTAGCTCCACATGTCGCGCGCGAGATCGAGGAGGACGGTGTTGGCCCGCATCAGTGCGTGGCAGTACTCCGCAATCCAATCGTGCGGCTCGATCTGCGTCGTATAGGCGTTCGATGACACCCCTACGGACTCGACAAAGATCCGGCTGAAACCCGCCCAATCGATCTGCGGCATGGCCACGGCGTGGGCGTTGAAATTGCCCACGGCACCGTTCATCTTTCCGAGGATACCGACGCGCTCGATGCCGGCGCGCTGGCTCTGAAGCCGCGCGGCGAAATTCGCAAGTTCCTTGCCGACCGTGGTGGGCGTCGCGGTCTGGCCGTGGGTTCGCGCCAGCATCGGCGCCGCGGCATGACGGCGGGCCAGGGAGTCGAGCAGGGCGCCGATGGAATCGATCATGGGCAGCAACAGCGTCGCGCGCGCGTTCTTCAACATCAGGGCGTAGGCGAGGTTGTTGATATCCTCGGACGTGCAGGCGAAATGCAGCCATTCGAGATCGGCGGCAGCCGCGCCGCGCGCCTTGAGTTCGGTGCGCAGCCAAATTTCGACCGCCTTCACATCGTGATTGGTGCGCGCTTCGATTTGCTTGATGGCCGCCACGTCGGCGGCGGCCGGGTCCTTCGACAGGGCGGCGAGGAAGTCACGGGCCGCGCGCGGCAGCTTGGCCAGCGCGCCGGCCGCGGGACCCGCGGCGAGCGCCAGGAACCAGGCGCATTCCACGCGCACCCGCTCGCGCATGAGGCCGGCTTCGCTGAATAAATAGCGGACCGCCCCGAGTTTGCCGGCGTATCGGCCATCGAGGGGCGAAAGCGCGTCAGTGGAAGAAATGGCCATCGAGGGATGCGGTCGCTTTGAGTGTAGAATCACACGATATTACCGTAAACGAACGAACCAGCGTGGATTCACTCTATTCGAAAGCGCACATACGCGAGTCTCTCGATCCGCAGCCTTCTCCGCCCGATGAAGACATCCAGTGGTTGGCCGGCGCGTCCCCAGAAGTGGTGTCGCGCGTGCGTGCCTCGTTTCCTTCGCGCCAGGTGCCGGCGGCCGTGCTCGTGCCGCTGGTGGAGCATGCGACGGGAATGACGGTGCTGCTGACGCAGCGCGCCGAAACACTCAAAGATCACGCCGGGCAAATCAGTTTTCCCGGGGGCCGCATCGAGCCTGAAGACGAGGACGCATGGCACGCGGCGTTGCGCGAGGCGTACGAAGAAATCGGCCTCATGCCCCACTTCGTGGAATTCGCGGGATACTTGCCCGATCACCGTGTCATTACGGGTTTCAGGGTAACCCCCGTGGTCGGCTTCGTGAACCCGGATTATCAACTGCGTATCGCCAAGGCTGAGGTTCACGATGTGTTCGAAGTGCCGCTCGACTTCATCTTGGACACCGCCAATCACAAATCCCGGCAGCGCAAGCTGGGCGACCTGACCTACGAGGTGCACGACATTCCCTACGGCGACCGCAATATCTGGGGCGCGACGGCGGGCATGCTGATGACGTTTCGCCGCATGCTGCAGACCCGCGGCGCAAAGCCACGATGAACAGGGAACTCGCGGCGCAAAGCCGGGTGCGCGAATTGCTCGCCATCATGGAGCGCCTGCGCGCCGCCGATGGCTGTCCCTGGGATAGGGCACAGACATTTGCGAGCATTGCGCCGTACACCATCGAGGAGGCATACGAGGTCGCGGACGCCGTCGAACGCGGCGACATGGGCCACCTCAGGGACGAATTGGGCGATCTCTTGTTCCAAGTGGTGTTTCACGCGCAGATCGCGAGCGAGGCAAATCAATTCGATTTTGAAGCGGTGGCCGGCGCGATATGCGACAAGCTGCTGCGCCGCCACCCCCACGTGTTCGGCTCGAGCGGCCCGTTGACCCAAGCCGAACAGAGCGTCGTTTGGGAAGACATCAAGGCGGCCGAGCGCAGTGCCGCCAACGCCGAGCGCAGTGCCGCCAACGCCGAGCACGGTGCCGCCAATGCCGAGCACGGCGCCGCCAACGCCGAGCGCGGTCATTTGGACGGAGTGCCGCAGGCGCTGCCGGCATTGATGCGCGCCTACAAGCTCAGCAAGCGGGCGGCGCGCGCGGGCTTTGACTTCGAACATGCCGGCCAGACCGCCGACAAGGTTGCCGAAGAGCTGGCGGAAGTGCGCGATGCGGCCGCGCAGAGCGCGCCGGAAAAAAACGCGCCGGCGCAAACGCCGGGGCGGCGGGCGACGCCTGAGATTTTCGAAGAAATCGGCGATCTCTTGTTTGCGGCGGCCAATTTGGCCCGCAAACTCGATGTGGATGCCGAGGCGGCGTTGCGCTCCGCCAATGCCAAGTTCGAGCGGCGATTTCGCGGCATGGAATCGTTGGCGATGCGGCGCGGTGAGATCTTCGCGGACCTGAACCTCGATGCACAAGAGAGGCTTTGGCAAGAAGTCAAGCGTGGCGAATGACCGGGGAGCAGCGGCCGCTGCGCGCAGCGCCCTCGAGCTCGTTTTCAAGCACGACCCCGATTTGCCGATCTCGGCGAAGCGCGAAGCCATCATGGAGGCATTGGGCCGCAGCCAAGTCCTCATCGTGGCCGGCGACACCGGCTCCGGCAAGAGCACTCAGTTGCCCCAATATTGCCTCGAGTCGGGACGCGGCACGGACGCCTTGATTGCGCATACGCAGCCGCGGCGGCTGGCGGCGCGCGCCCTGGCCGCCCGCATCGCCGAGGAAGTCGGACAGCCGGTGGGCCGCAGCGTCGGCTTTCGCGTGCGATTCGCCGATCAGGTCTCCGATGCCACGCGCCTCACTCTGATGACCGATGGTCTGTTGTTGGCGGAGCTCAGCCTCGATCCACAGCTCCGGCGTTACGACACCGTCATCGTCGACGAGGCGCACGAGCGGACGCTGAACGTGGATTTGCTGATGGGTGTCCTGAAGCGGCTATTGCCGCGCCGGCCGGATCTGAAAGTGATCGTCACCTCGGCGACTCTGGACATCGAACGCATTTCGCAGTTCTTCGACGGCGCGCCGGTCATCGCGGTCAGCGGCCGCACTCACCCCATCGAGGTTCGCTACCGCGAAACGGCGGACGATGCGGACGATCCCGACCTGCCGGCCGCGGTCCTCGAGGCCTATCAGGAAATCAGCACCGAACCTGAGGAAATTGGCGGCGGCGACATCCTGGTGTTTCTGCCCGGCGAGCGCGAGATACGCGATGTCGGCGAGCACATGCGGCGTGAGCTGCAAGCCGATGTGGAAGTCCTGGAATTGTACTCGCGCCTGTCGTGGGAGCGGCAGAGCAAGATATTTCAGCGCGGACCGAGGCAACGCATCGTATTGGCAACCAACGTGGCCGAGACGTCGATTACGGTGCCCGGCATTCGAGCCGTCATCGATTCAGGCTTGGCGCGCATCAGCCGCTACAGCCCGCGCAATCGCCTGCAGCGATTGCCGATAGAGCCCATATCGCGCGCCAGCGCCGATCAGCGCAAGGGCCGCTGCGGCCGCCTAGGGCCGGGGCTCTGCCTGCGGCTATACACGCAGGCCGACTTCGACGCCCGTCCCCCCTACACCGAACCGGAGATACTGCGCACGAATCTTGCCGCGCTGCTCCTGCGCCTGTCCGCCGACGGCCTGGGCGAGGCGGAGAATTTTCCGTTTGTCGACCCGCCCGATGCGCGGGCGCTCGGCGACGGCTATCGGCTGCTGCAGGAGCTCCAGGCGCTGGATACCGATCGACGGATCACCCGCCGCGGCCGCGCCATGGCGCGGCTGCCGCTCGACCCGCGTCTGGCGCGGGCGCTGCTGGAGAGCAAGCGTTTTCGCGCCGAGAGCGAAGTGCTGGCCATCGTTGCAGGCTTGAGCGTCCCGGACGTCCGTATCGCCGTTCCGGGCGGGCCGGGGGATCCGGGTCAGAGCGCCGCGTTCGAGGACCCTAAGTCCGAATTCTCGGCACTGGTCAGGCTGTGGAGGGCGTACCGCAAAGCACGCGAGGGATCGCGGCGCGAATTGCGGATCTGGTGCAAGGAGCGGGGCCTCTCGCTGCTGCGCCTGTCCGAATGGGACGATGTCTACGCCCAGGTCGCGGATCGCGCGGCCGACTTGGGTGTGGTGGCGCAGCGGCAGGCGGCGAGCTACACGGGCGTGCACCGTTCGCTGCTCGCGGGCTTTTGCACCATGGTGGGTACGCGCGGCGAGGAGGGCGTGTATCTCGGCACTCGGGGCGTGCATTTCCATATATTTCCCGGGTCATCGTTGGTGCGGCGCCGGCCGCGCTGGGTCATGGCGGCGAATATCGTCGAGACATCGCGGGTATTCGCGCGGCGCGTGGCCGACGTCGAACCCCAATGGATCGAGGCCGCGGCCGCGCACCTGCTGAAGCGCGAGTATCTCGAGCCCGATTGGGATGAGGAGCGCGAGGAAGTGGTGGCGCGCGAACGCGTGAGCTTTCTCGGGCTGGTGTTGAGCGCAAGCCGCGTGGTGAACTATGGGCCCATTGCGCCGGAAGAATCGCGCCGCATCTTCGCGCGAGAGGCGTTGGTCTATCAGCGGCTGCACCGCAGGCCCGAGTGGCTGCTGGCGAATGACGCCGCCCTGCGCGACGCGCAGCAGATGGAGGAGCGTCTGCGCACGCGCGACCTTCTACAGAGCGCCGAAGCCTTCGTCGAATTCTATGACCGCGCCTTGCCGCGCCAGGTATCGAGCGCCGCGACGCTGGAGTATTTCACCCGGCATCTCTCGGATGCCGAACGGCGCACGCTGACCCTCGATCCCGAGCATATTTTCGTGCGCATGCCGGAACCCCAGGCACTCGCGCAGTTTCCCGAAGTCGCCAACGTCGATGCGCTGTCCATCCCCGTCGAGTACCGCTTCGCGCCGGGTGAGTCACGGGACGGCGCACTATTGCGTATCCCGCTGCTGGCGTTGCCCGGACTCACTCGCGCCGGGGTGGATGCCGCAGTCCCGGGTTTTGCCGAACCCCGAATCGAGGCGCTGCTGCGCTCGCTGCCCAAGGATGCGCGCCGGAATTTGATACCGATCGGCGACACGGCCGCCCAATTTATCGCGAGCACGAGGAGGAGCGACGGCACGGGCCCGAGCACCGGGGCGGGGCCGCGCAGCGAAGCGGGCCCGGGCACCGCAGCGACTGCGGACCCTTACCGATTGAAGGTTTGGCTCAAAGAGCAGCGCGGGATTCCCGATTCCCTGCTTCGCTTCGATCTTGCCGCAGTGCCCGTCCACTTGATGCCGCAGCTTGCCGTGACCGCCGACGGCAGGGAACTGGCGCATGGCAAGACGCTGACCGAATTGCGCCGGGTGAGCGCCGCCGGTGCACGCGCGGAACTCGACGCCCAAGCTCGTGCCGCATATGGGATCGTGGGCGCCTGGCGCCGGTTCGAGGTCGACGAATTGCCCGAGACGGTACCGCTGGCGCTCGCGCAGGGAACGG
>WNFP01005520.1_pt1 | contig 10182 bp, 10 predicted proteins | sample 5400201 | NCBI WGS metagenome assembly WNFP01 (sample SAMN13153355, study PRJNA577476) | soil metagenome | isolation source: 115 cm saprolite under Madrone tree | place: USA:California | collected 2016-06-14
GATCATGGGAGCCACCCCGGGTCGAGGGGGCACGGCCCGCGCGCAGCTCGCCCTCCGGCAATCGTTCGTCTTCCCGCAGACGCTGGTGGCGCCCGGCCCCGAGCTGCTGGTCGCCGGGGCGCACAAGAAGTTCGGGGAGGACGGCACGCTCACGGACGACGCGACCCGGCGCGTTGTCCAACAGCTGCTCGATCGACTCGCCGCCTGGATCGAGCGTCTCCGCGTGCGCGAGTAGACGAGCGTACGCCGTTGTGCGTAACCCACAAAGTTTGACCCACCCGGACAGCGGGATCTCGTGCCCTTGCGCCGAGAGACCAACGGGAACGCCGTCCACGTCAGCGTCACCGATGCAGCGACGTGCCGGCGTCCAGGGCCGAGAGGTGGCGCCGCGAGCTCTGGCCCTAGGCGTCGGCGCCCAACGAGCGGCGGGTCCCGCGGGCGAGATCAGCGACCACGGCGACGAGCTCGGCGGGCTCGATGGGCTTCGCGACGTGCGCCTCGAACCCGGCGGCGAGTGCGCGCGCGCGGTCCTCTGGACCGGCGTAGGCCGTCAGCGCTGCGGCTGGCATTCGCATGTCGCGGAACCGCGCGCGGGCCTGGCCGAGAAGCGAGTACCCATCGACGCCCGGCATCGCGATGTCGCTCAGCAGCACGTCAGGTGGCTCCCGCTCCAAGGTCTCCACCGCCTCCGCAGCCGACTTCACCGCCCCGACGGTGGCCCCGCACTGTTCGAGGACGGCCACGATCGACTCGCGCGCATCCGGGTCGTCATCCACGACGAGCACCCGCACTCCTCGGAGGGTCAGCACCGGGTGGAAGCGCTCACCGCTCAGCGCCGGCCGCGGCGCGACCACTGGCTCCGCCTCGCGACGGTGGTACACGAGCGGTAACCTGACCACGAACGTCGCTCCCCGCCCCGGGCCCTTGCTCTTCCCCTCGATAGTGCCGCCGTGCAGGGTCACGAGGTCGTACACGATGGAGAGCCCGAGACCCAGACCACCATGCTGCCGCACGCGGGTGTTGTCGGCCTGCCGGAAGCGCTCGAACACGTGCGGGAGGAACTCGGGCTCGATCCCCTCGCCTTCGTCCCGCACGGAGATGATGGCCTGCGAGCCGGCGGAAGCGACGCGGAGGATGACGCGCCCTCCGGGGCGGGAGAACTTGGTTGCGTTCGCGAGGAGGTTCCATACGATTTGCTGGAGACGAGCGGGATCGCCTTCGACTCGTCCCGCCACCGGCTCGATTACCTGCTCCAGCCGGATGTGCTTTGCCCCGGCAGCCTCCCGGACTGCGTCGAGCGCCGCTTCGGTGACCGCTGTCAGATCGACGGGGCGAATATCCAGGACCAGTTTGTGGGCCACGATGCGGGACACGTCGAGGAGGTCCGCGATGAGCTGTGCCTGCGTGATCACGCCGCGCTCAATCGCCTCGACCGCGCGCGCCGCCTTCTCCTCGTCGAGCTTTCCGGTTCGCAGCAAGCTCGCCCACATGCGGATCGCGCTCAGCGGCGAGCGCAGCTCGTGCGAGAGGGTGGCGAGAAACTCGTCCTTGAGACGGTTTGCTTCCCGGAGCTCGCGCGTCCGCTCCTCCACGATCCGCTCCAGCTCCTCGGCGTGCCGCTGGAGAGCCGAGCGCTGCTGCTCATTCTGGCGGCGGAGCTTCCGCATCTGGATGGCGCGGTCCAAGGAGGCGACGAAGTAGTCGCGGTCGATCGGCTTCTCGATGAAATCGTAGGCGCCGCCGCGCAGCGCCTGTACGGCGAGGTCACGCTGGCCGTGCCCCGTGATGAGCAACGTCGGCGTCTCGGGGCGAAGGGCACATATCTCCTCGAGCAGGGCAAGACCGTCCATGCCCGGCATCTTGATGTCGGCCACGACGGCGTCGTAGTCCGTCACGGCGATCATGCGGAGCGCCTCCGTCGCCGAGTCGCAGGTGTCCACCCCGGCATCTTCCATCCGCAGCCGGAGCGTCTCGGGGAGCGCCTTCAGCAAAGCCACGTCGTCGTCCACGATCAATAGACGGGTCATGCTCACCTCGGTGCCGCGTCCGCTTCCACGGCGAGAAGGGGCAGCTCGACCAGGAAAACGGCGCCTGGCTCCATGCTGTCCTTGAGGATCGAGATCGCGCCTCCATGGTCCTTGATGATGCCGTAGGCGATCGAGAGACCCAGCCCGGTGCCGGCCCCGACGTCCTTGGTGGTGAAGAAGGGATCGAAGATGCGCTGCTCGGACCCCGCCGCGATGCCCGGCCCCGTGTCTTGGAAGACGAGTCGGACGATGCCTTCCCGAACGACGGAGGCGATGTGGATCAACTTCCGAGCCGAGCTCGCCAAGGCATCCCGTGCATTTGTCAGAAGGTTGATGAATACCTGCTCGAGCTGGATCGCGTTCCCGTCGACGACGGGATCTTCCCGGCAGAGGTCGAGGCGCACCTCGACCTGCCGTAGACGGAGCTGCTCGTAGGTCAGCTCGAGCGCTCGCGTCACGACGTCATTGATCCGCACCGGCTCGCGGCTGGACGGCGCCGCCCGGCCAAACGTGCGCAGGTGCGAGATGATCTCGATGGCCTTCCTCACCTGCAGCATGGCGTTTCGCAGCTGTTCGAGGACTCGTCCCCGATCCGTCCCGCTGAATTCGAGGAGGTCGATGGCATTGCCGACGAAGAGTCCGATGTTGTTAAGGGGGTTGTTCAGTTCGTGGGCGATGCCGGTCGTCAGCTCGCCCACCGTCGCGAGCTTACCGGCCTGAACGAGCTGCTCCTGCTTGTCGCGGAGTTCCTGCTCGCGACGCTGGACTTCCTCGCTGGTGCGGCGCAGGTCGTCCATGATGTGGATCATGGCCTTGCGGCCACCCTCGAGCCGCTGGTTGGAGTGATTGACGTCCTTCAGGATGTGCAGCAGCGCGCGCCGCGAATTGTCCAGGCGCTCGGTCTGACCGCCGAGCCGGCGGCGGTCCTGCTCGTAGTCGACGAGGATGTGCAGCATGGCCTTGCGCTGGTGACCGAGCCGCTTGTTGAGCTCGTTCATGTCACCCATGATGTGCACCAGCGCGCGACGGCGCTCCTCGGCCTTGCGGACGCGCGACTCGAGCAGCCCGATGCGCTCGAGCAGGTCCGCCTCGCTCTCGAGGGAGCTTGCGACGCTCGTGCCCGCCGGCGGTTCTCGAACGGCGACGGCGCTGACCGCGGCCACGGTCACGCTGCACCCCCCTCCGCTTTCGCCTGCTGCAGCTCCTGACGCAGAGCCTCCACCTCCTTCTCCAGGGCGATCATCTTGAGCTCGCGGCCGACGACGACCTCCTCGAACTTCTCGAGGTCGAGAATCTTCTCCTGCAATTCAGCCTGCGAGGCGCGGAGGTCGCGCACGACGCGCTCGTACGCGCGCATGTCGCGCAGGATACCGATGGCGCCGATCACCCTACGGTCCGGATCGCGCAGAGCCGAAGCGTTGAGCGTCGTCGGAATGACCTCGCCGGACGCGCTCCGAGGATTGAGTCGCGCGTTCCGGGTGACACCTCGCTCCACCACCTCGCGCAGTGCGGCCATGAACTCGCGTGTCTCCTCGCGACTGATGAAACGTGAGAGCGACTGCTCCACGACCTGGTCGGTCCGGAAGCCGAGCAGGGTGTAGACGGCATCGTTGGCCTGCAGGATCTTGCCCTCGAGGTCGGAGACGAAGACCGGGTCGGGTGCGTTCTTGATCAGGCTCTCGGCGTAGGCCCGCGCCTTGTCGAGCTCACGCATGTCGCGCAGGATGCCGATGGCCCCGATCACCTTGGCGTCGGCATCGCGCAGCGCGGAGGCGTTGAGGCTCGTGGGAATGACCTCCCCGGAGGCCGAACGCGGATGGAGCATGGCGTTGCGCGTGACGCCGCGCTCAACCACTTCGCGCAAGGCAGCCGTGAACTCGCGCGTCTCCTCCGGACTGATGAAGTGGGAGAGGGACTGCTCGAGCAGCTCGTCCTGCCGGAAGCCGAGCAGCTCCGACACCGCCTGGTTGGCTTGCAGGATCTTGCCCTCGAGGTCGGAGACGAAGACCGGATCAGGTGCGTTCTTGATCAGGTTCTCGGCGTACGCGCGGGCCTTGTCGAGCTCGCGCATGTCGCGCAGGATGCCGATGGCGCCGATCACCTTGCGGTCCGGACCGCGGAGGGCCGAGGCGTTCAACGTCGTGGGGATGACCTCGCCGCTGGCGCTGCGGGGGTTGAGTCTCGCGTCGCGGGTGACGCCGCGTTTCACCACTTCGGCGAGCGCGGCCATGAACTCGCGCGTCTCCTCGGGGCTGATGAACCGCGAGAGCGACTGCTCGAGCAGCTCGTCTTGGCGGAAGCCGAGCAGCTCCGACACCGCGTCGTTGGCCTGCAGGATGCGACCTTCCAGATCCGAGACGAACACGGGATCAGGGGCGTTGGCGATGATGATGTTGGCGTCGAGCGGGAGGCGCGACGTGCCGTTGCCTGCGGCCATCCGCTCGGTCGCTTGGTGCATGGCATTGCCTTTCATCTTGCGGTCCTCCCGGTGAGCGCCCGAGACACATCCGCGCGGCGCGAAGCGCGCGCGACTACTCCTCGCTACTCCTTGGGCGCGATTTCCGCAGTCCCGTGTCGAGGTGAGGGGTCTTCTCCCGTCCTGCGGGGATCGGGTCGAGCCAGACCTCCGTCACGCGCGACGGCAGGAGCGCGTGGATGCGGTCTCGGCGTAGCGCGCCATGCGCGCGGACTCATCGGTGAGTATCCGTGGCTCGTCGAGTAGCGGATTGCCGTAGAAGGTGTGGTTGTTGGCGTCCCAGCGGCTCGAATGAAAGAGGGTATCCAGGTCCTGCTGCATCTTCTGGGCGATCTTGACGTCGGTGTCCTGAGGAAGTTGCTCGGATCGGGAAAATCGGCCGACCAGCCGAGATCGAACAAGAACAGCTCGGTGGCGAAGCCGTCGGCGTGTCCCGCCTCGGCGAGCAATGCCTTCGCCTTCTCCGGGATCGAACGTCGGTAGGAAACATTACCCGCGTGGGTGACAGATGATCGGTTATCGGACGCCCCTATTCGCCGGCCATTCACTAAACACGGCTACAGCAAGTCGGACACCTCGCCGATTCTCAAACTGTTCCTGTCGCGCCTCGACGAACTGTTGGGACCGAACCAGAAGCACTGACACCGCGGATCAGTCATCAGCGGCATCGAACCATGCCGCGTGCTCATCTTCCATCGGTGATACCTCTAGGCTACGCCGATGCACGCCCTGTGTGCGCGTCTCCATGGCGCGCATCCACCTCGCCTGCTCGACGGTGTCGGTCTGACTCAACGCGATCACGTACGCCCCGACGTTCCCGTGCGGCGGTGTCTGCGCCGTTCGCGGGACCTGCAACCGGTTCAGCGATTCTTGCCGGCACTCGGGATCGCTCCCGAGTGCAATTCCAGCGTCGAGCCTACGCATGCTCTTCTCCCTTAGACGGCTACACTTGCGCGACGCCGCCATCCACGAACAATTCGGTTCCGGTGACGTAGCTGCTGTCGTCGGATGCGAGAAACACCACGGCCTTCGCGATCTCATCGGGTGTACCAAACCTGCCGAGCGGAACACTGTTGGCAATCACTTTCATCTGTTCCTCGGCCGCTTCCATGGCATGCCATGGGGGCGTGTCGGTATAGCCCGGGCTCACCGCGTTCACGCGGATGCGGCGATGCTTCAAGTCCGTGGTCCATGTCCGCGCGAACGAACGCACAGCGGCTTTTGTGGCGCTATACACGCTCCACTCGGGCGCGATCGCTCTGCTGGCAACGACCGACGCATTGAGAATGATCGACGCGCCATCCGCCAGCAGTGGAAGCGCCTTCTGCACCGTAAAGAGCAGGCCCTTCACATTGCTGTTGAAGAGCGCGTCGTAGTGCTCTTCGGTGATCTCGCCCAAGGGGGCGAACTTCGCGCCACCGGCATTGGCGAACACAATATCGAGCTTACCCTTCTCACGTTTGATCTGCGCATAGAGACGATCGAGATCGTCAAGGTTCGCCACGTCTCCTTGCACGCCAGTTACATTTCTGCCGATCTCCTTCACAGCCGCAGCGAGCTCGGGCGCACGGCGCCCCGTTATGAAGACGTACGCGCCTTCGCTCGCAAACCGCTTGGCCGTCGCAAGGCCGATGCCGCTATTGCCACCCGTGATGAGCGCAATCTTACCTTCAAGGTTTTTCATGTCTTCCCCTCCTCTCCTCAGAGTCTGCCTACGCGGAACGGAGCAAACGCCGCGCCGTGGCCAGCTACCGCCGCGATGGGAAGTTGGAGTCAGTGCTGATGCCGACGGACCGGCAATTGCCGAACGGCCGGCTTGGGTGGGGAGGAACTTGGCGCGACCTAGTGCGCTTGAAACGAAGACTTGTCGATGTGCATCGCTTTGATTTTCGACTCGAGCGTCTGGCGCGGAATGCCGAGCTTCGTCGCCGCTCCCGAGGGGCCGGAGATCCGTCCGCGCGACGCCGCGAGCGCGGCCTCAATCACCTCCTTCTCGCCCGCGGCGAGCGTGGTCACCTCGCGCGCCATCCGCTTGGACGGCTGCCGTGGTTTCCCTTGGAGCCACTGCTCGTCGATCGAGAACGTGTCGCCATCGCACAGCACGACGGCACGCTCGATCACGTTCTGCAACTCGCGCACGTTTCCCGGCCAGCCGTAGGCTTGAAACAGCTCCAGTGTCTGCTTCTTGATGTTGCGGATACTCTTTCCTGCTTTCTTGCCGTAGCGCTCGACCAGATATTCGACCAGGACGGGAATGTCATCCACGCGCTCGCGTAACGCGGGGATCTGGATGGGAAAGACGTTCAAGCGGTAATATAGATCCTGGCGGAAGACGCCACTCTCTACGGCGGCTTCGAGATCGCGGTTCGTGGCGGCGAGAACACGCACGTCCACCGTAATCGGATGACTGCTGCCCACACGTTCGATCTCCCGCTCTTGCAGCACGCGCAAGAGGGCGATCTGCGTCTCGGGGGGAAGGTCGCCGATTTCGTCCAGGAAGATCGTGCCGCCGTCGGCCGCTTCGAACCGCCCGAGGCGCCGCTGCAACGCGCCGGTGAATGCGCCCTTTTCGTGCCCGAACAGCTCGGATGCGATGAGCGACGGCGGGATGGCGGCGCAGTTCACTCGGATGAACGCCCGTGTCGAGCGTGCCGACCGCTTGTGAATGGCGCGCGCGACCAACTCCTTGCCGGTACCGGTCTCGCCCAGGATGAGGACCGTGGAATCGGTCTTGGCCACCTTCGCCACTTGTTCCAGCACGCGCTGCAGGGCCGGGGATGAGCCGACGATCTCCTCGAACATCGAGGAGCGGTCGATGTCTTCGCGCAACGCGAGGTTTTCGTTGCGCGTTCGTTCCTCGGCGCGTTTGCGATCGTCGATGTCCATGCCCGTCGCGTACCAGCGAATGATCCCGCCCTGCTCGTCGCGCAGCGGGTGGTAGCGGATCAGGAACCAGCGGTACTGCCCATCCCTCCGCCGGAGGCGCCGCTCGTTTTCGAACGGCACCCCGTGCGAAAAAGCCTCACGGCGCTGCTGCAGCGTGACCCCATCGTCGGGATGGAAAAACCGAGTGAGGAAATCCGGGCCCCGCACCTCTTCCATCGTGAATCCCGTGTACTCGAGGAGGGAACGGTTCGCGTACAGCGGAGTGCCATCGGGCCTGAGGACGTTGATCGTCTGGGGTATGGCGTCAACGATACCCCGCAACTCCCTTTCGTCCAGACGGAGCTTCTCTTCCACGCGCCGGCGTTCGGTAATTTCTCTTTTCAGTTCTTCGTTGGCCGCTGCAAGCTCTGTCGTCCGTTGAGCGACCTTTTGATCGAGTTCGCTTGCGACCCGTCTCTGTTCGCTCAAGAGCCGCGCGTCTTGCAACCCGATCGCCGCTTGATTCGCCGCGACACTCAGCAGAAGTCTCTCGGTCTCCGACGGGAAATCGGCTCGCTGAGACGCTCCGATTACGACGCCGATTTCGTCCCGAAGCCCCAGTCGCAATGGCACGATCGAAACGTCTCCGTCTCCAATCGGGTTCCGTACGAGCAAAGGCCATTTCTGTTGATCATCTCCTACCCAGCCATTGAGCATCTGACCGACCTCTTGCGGCGGGACCGTTGGACTTCGGGAGTGAGCGAGCCGGACCATCTCTATGGGCGGGCCGCCAACCGGATCTTTCAATTGCGCATAGGCGAAATCCAGGCGCAGCATACCTACCAGCACGTCGAGCAGCGTACTGACAATCTGCTCCGACTCCTGACCCCTCCACAGAGCGGGAATGGCCAGGACACTGATCAGATCATTGATACAGCCCTGCAGGCGTCTGATCTCGTCCATCCGTCATCGCCGCGTCAGAGCCGGTATGGGTTGGGTGGCGCGCTGCTGCGCTGCTGGACCTCACGCAGAAACTGCTGCGGCGGCACGAAGAACGGGTTCTCGTAGAGTAAGCCGCCGATGATGGCAACGGGGTGTGTGCGCAGAATATCGACTACGATGCTGCCGCTGAGGAGGTTGGCATCGTACGTACAGATCACCGGATCGTCGAAGCGCGGCAGCACGTCATTCAGCCGCGTCTCGTACTCGATCCACTCATTGACGGTGGACCAGTCCTCGGGGTGCCAGAGGACTGTTTCCGCGTGCGCAATCAGACGAGTGAGTGGGAAACCAAGCGTGGGCCCCTTCTCGAGCGCTTCCTGGATGAGGATGAGCATCGCGTCCTGGTCGAAGCGCCCACCACGCAGGTAGGTTTCCTGAGGCGTCGCCACCTCGAGTTGACGGCGGCGTTGCGCCGCGATCACGTCGATGCCGGCGCTGCGCAGTCGCTCGAGATGCTCCTCTCGATATTGAGAGGGAAGGATATGATACGCGCGCTCTCCGCGTTCGAGGCCGTCGCGCACGAAAGGCAGGAGCGTGTCGTACTCCTCCTCCGCCGAATTGAAAAAGGCGCAGACGTGTCGATAGCCACCGAGCGTCGAGCCGGCAAACGGAATGGGTGCCGCGGTCGCCTTCATGGTCTGTTCCTCCATGATGGGATGGGCGGAAGGTCCATCCTCCCTGCGTCCTGAGATATATGCCTTGGCACGGCACGCCGAAAGCCTCGCGCGCGGACCTCCACCCTCTCGTATCGTCAACCTCCTTCGGTCTTCTGCATCGTGCCGGCGATCTCCGCACGGCGTGGGACCAGCAGCTTGATCGTCGCCGTCTGCACTACTTCGCCGCGCTGATTCCGGGTTTCGCTGCGCACCGTGACCGTTCCGCGATCCGGCCGCGAGCGCGACCGTACCGTCTCCATGACCTCGCTTTCGACGTGGAGCACATCGCCGGGCCGCGCCGCCGTCGGCCACGCGAGGTCTCCGCCGAGGCCAACGAGGCCGCCGGCGATCGGTAGGCCACCATCGACCTGCAGGCGCATGGTGATCGCCGCGGTATGCCATCCGCTCGCGACGAGCCCGCCGAACACCGTGCCTTTGGCGGCCTCGCGATCCACGTGAAAGGCCTGCGGGTCGAACTCGCTCGCGAATGCCGTGATCTGTTGCTCGTCGAGCGCGTGCGTGCTGCTCGCGAAGCGCCGTCCGACGTGCAGGTCGTCCAGGTAGAGAAGTTTGCTCGTGCGTTCAGCCGTCGTGTCTGCCATGTAGTGTCTCCGCGCGTCGCCGACCACGTAGGGATCCTACTCCAGGACCGCTGCGAGCTCTTCCGTGCCCGCAACTCTAGGCAAAGGTAAGAGTGGCCCGACGGCGAAGCGTACCGGCCCCGCGATCACGATGGGCAGCAACGCGGCGATGGCCAGCAGGTGATACTCAAAGCCCTCTCCCGCCTGGTTGCCCGCCCAGTTCATGAAGAAACCGAATTTCCCGTGAACCACGACGACCGCCCCGAGCATGATGATGACGATTGACGCCGCAGAGAAGCGCGAGAGAACACCGAAGACGAGTCCCAAACCGCCGAAGAACTCGCCGACCGTGACCGGGTAGCCTAAAGGGCCCATCATCTGGACGATGGTCGACAGCCCCGGCCCGCCGAACGCGCCGAACAGTTTCTGTGCGCCGTGCGCCATGAAGATGCCGCCGACGAGAGCACGGGTGACAAGGAGTGCCCAATCAATGGCGGAACGATCACGAATTGTAGCTTCAGATGCCATAACTTCCTCCTTACTGGACGTGGGGACGGTCCACGGTGAGAACCATT
>WNFP01013662.1_pt1 | contig 10182 bp, 8 predicted proteins | sample 5400201 | NCBI WGS metagenome assembly WNFP01 (sample SAMN13153355, study PRJNA577476) | soil metagenome | isolation source: 115 cm saprolite under Madrone tree | place: USA:California | collected 2016-06-14
GTCTGGTGCGCCGAAAAGCGATCGACATAGCGGATGCGCAGGCCGATGGTGCGCGCCTGCTTGCCGTATTCGCGCAGGGTTGAGCCGATGCGTTCGCTGAGATATTCGATCAGGCGGCCGAGAAATTCCGTGTCGATGGTGCCGCCTTCGATGGTGGTTTCGCGGGAAACGGATTTCGGCGTGGAGGGCAGCAGCACTTCGCGGCCATCGAGGCCGCGGGCGCGCTCCCAGATTTGCTGGCCGATGGCTTCGCCAAAGGCGGCCTGCAGCGCCGGCTTCGGCACCTGGCGCAGTTGGCCAATCGTGGCAATGCCGCGTTCGGCGAGCGCTCCCGCGTGCACGTGGCCGATGCCATGCAATTTCTCCACCGGCAGCGGCGTCAGGAAATTTTCTTCTTCGCCGGGCGCGATCATTCGAAAGCCGCGCGGGCGCTCCAGCCGTGAAGCGATAGAGGCGACAACTTTTGTGCGCGCCGCGCCAACCGAAACGCTCAAGCCGGTGCGGCCGCGTATCTCCGCCTGCAAACGCAGCAGCGTGGCTTCGTAATCCGGATACAACCGCTCGGTGCCGGCAAAGTCGAGGTAAAAGTCGTCCAGCGCGGCGGTTTCGACCGCGGGCGTGTACGTTTCGAGGATGCGCCGCACACGCTCGGCAAAATCGGCGTAGTGCTCGTATTGCCCGGGCACGACGATGGCTTTTGGGCAGATGCGCAGCGCTTCGCGAAAACCCATCGCCGTTTTCACGCCGTGGAACTTCGCTTCGTAGCTCGCCGAAGCCACACAGCCGCGTCCCACCAGCACGGGCTTGCCGCGCAGCTTGGGATTGAGCACTTGCTCGACCGAAGCGAAAAACGCGTCCACATCCACGTGTACGATGTTGGGAATTTGGTTGGAGATTTTGCGGATGGAATTTTTGCAAACTCCCAACCATGACCAGGCGGACCAAGGATTTTTCTCCGCCGCCGTTTCTGTTTGTGGCGCTTCCGGCTTCGACGACGGGTCTAAAGACCCGCCACTACAACTGCCGCTCGTCCCACCCGATTCGGACGAATCCGCGGGGCTGAAGCCCCGCGCTACAGCTTCTTGTTCCGCGTCTTTCTCTCGATGCCCATGATGCGGGTCGGAAGAAGCCGCGCGATCATTTTCCTCGGCGGTTGCTTGAATCACATTGATTTCTTCGATGGCGGGAGTGATGAATACGTTTTCGACACAGACGTCCATGGCGGCTCCTGAAAGGGAAGCGGGACGCATATACTGTCTCCGAGCAAAGGAGCCGACGCAGTCGGCTTCCGGAGTCGAGGGATCACTCTTTCGAGTCGACCCCTCACCCCGCTTACGGCTCGGAACTTTCAACGGGCGGCGGCCGACTCGTGAGAGCCTAGTCGGCAATGGAGCCGGCGCGCCACCCGTTTCCCGTTTCCTCTACCGCCCCGCACTATAGGCGAACAAAAAGCGAAAGTCAAGAGTATTTCTGGACCCCCATTTTTTGGCCTTCTCGCAGGCCTGTTTTCTACTCTCGGAAAAAAGTAGTCGCGGTTGCTGCCGTCGTATTTGCCCGCGCGCAGGCAACAACGCTTGAAACCTGCGCCCAGAGCCACACGGACACAGGTCATTGCGCCCAAGTTTCTCCACGAGTTCTTTTTCTCCGTGAACCACTTGCGTCCCGCGCTTTACTTTAGTTTCTGATGGATAGCCCTTCCGGCGCTTACTGCTGCGCTCGAAAGCGGTGTTGTTCGTTGATGTGTTCGTCTCGCATGACAACCTCCAATAGGAATTGGAAAACTGAATACAAATTGGTTCTGCACCCTCCCTAAATGGAAGGGTGCAGCCACTCGAATCGTGACCATAACTTTCTCTTTTCTAAGAAGCGCTTCAGCGCTTCGGGCCGTGTTCTTGGCGCGCAAGCACATCGTGAAAGCACACCAGGAACGGTGACTCGCGCGAGATGCGAAACTTGCGCGACAATGCGGCACACACATCGCCGCTCAACGCCGAGATAAATTAGAAAGGTTGCCGGAAGAAAAGTGGGCTAGCTGAAGAGCGCAGACGACGCCCATTCGCTGCCGCGACAATGTCGCTCCGACAACGCCGCAAAACGGCAATGATGAATCAACCGTTGCATGGGACGTAGTCCTCCTTAGGACAGCGGCCAAGATGCCATAGAAAGCGTGAAAGGGAAAATAGAAAAAATTAATCGCAGCCAGGAAAAGTATAAGCGCGCAAAAGCCAGTCTGCTCCAATTGCCGGTCTCAGAGGTATAATGATCCCATGACGCAACAAGTTTCCGAGTTACTTCAGAAGGCTCTCTCACTCTCCGAGGAAGAACGCGCCGAACTGGCCGGCTCGCTCATCGAGAGCCTCGACGCCACTGTCGACGAAGCTGCCGAGGCAGCATGGAATCAGGAGATTGCCCGCCGCATTGAGGATCTGGACTCGGGTAAAGCGAAGACCGTCCCATGGGAAGCAGTTCGAGCACGGATTTCCTCCAGACTTACTCATGGCAAGCAAGAAAGTTGAGTTCAATGAATGCCACCCGAGGAGTGTCTTAGCCTCAGCCATTTGGCGTAGGTCTGTTTGATGTCATCCTTTGGTTGCGCAAACCGCTTTCCCCAGTTGGCGGTATATCGACTCCACGCCAAATCTCGTTGAAGCAGTTGTTTATCGCAAGGAATTCGTCTGAATCGTCTGAGCCGTCGTCAATTTCAGGCCACAGCGAAATAACTCGTCTTAGAGTGGGCCGGACTATGCCTAGCCGCGTATGAAACTCCCAGTCTTCGATTTCAGGGCCGTCCGCAATCGCCTTCATGCATTGGAGCACGATCTCTTTTTCGCTCGGTGATAGCTCTTTGAACGCCATAAGCGTAGCGAACCTCAGACGGAAAGTATAAAGCGGTAGGCAAGTGCGGGGTAAACGCCGTAACCGGAAACTGACCCACCGCCCGGAATTGCGGTTTAGAACACGCGCCCCAGTTGGAAAAACCACTTGCGATGGCCGGAGTCGCCGACGCTGCCACCGATGAAGAACGGGCCCAAGGCGGTTTCCGCCAGGAGGCCCGCGGCCACATCGTTGGGGAACTCGGTGCCGGTGGTCACGCCGTACATTTTGCCGAACTCGTAGGCCCCGACGGCGTAGACTTTTTTGCCAACGAATGGCGGCAGCGTAAGGAGGTCACGCAAGTAGCCGATCCGGAATAAGTAATACTGATTGCCCTGAAACTCATTCTGGCCGTAGGCGCTGAGTCGCACCGGCCCGCCCAGGAAGAACTGAGGAATCCCCGTGCTCGTCGAGCCAAACGTCGTGCCACCTTCGCCCTCAAGAAAGATCGACGCCGGCCGCGTAATCGGCTGGAAATATCCCAGCTTCAAATCCATGGAAGGGAAGCCCTCCTTTGCTCCGGGACTGCTGTCGAACCATCGGAAATTCGATTCCGTACTGAAACCACGGCGCGGAATCACGGGATCGTCAGTGTGGTCCAGCAGGTAATGCAGCCGGGTCTGCCCCACGCGCCCTGTCACCGAGGGAATTATGGGCGCCCCCAGCCGCAGCTTGGTGTTCAGCGAACCGACTTCGTAACCGACGCGTAGTTCACTGAAGCGCCCTAAGTTGTATCCCAGGTCGCCGCCGATATTGGTGCGGTAGATGCGGTAATCCGCCAGCGGATCATTCTTCTTGTAGATCTGAAACGTCGTATCGCTGGCATCCGCATGTGGCGCAAAAAACCAGCGGCTCTCCGCGCGGAACGGCCGATAGAGTTCGGTCTGGATTCCGTAGGTATTCCCGAGCAGCAAATCGGTCCGCCACTCCGAGCGGAAGCCGGCCACATCCATAAATGTGCGAGCCATCCACTTCAAAGGCCGGCTGGAACATGGGGGGCGCATCGCTTTTCTCGACCACATGAACGAGCAGCCCCGTCCGGCCGTTTTGTTCGGTGAAACGGTATCCGGCCGAATCATAGCGGCCCAATCCCTTGAGCCGCGTCAAAGCCTGGTCGAGCTTCCGCGGATTGAGCGGCTTGTCCTGAAAAGACTTGAGGTGGTGCTCGATGTCCGTCGCCCCATTCGCACTGGTTCCCTGAACCTGGATGAACTGCGGAACCGGGGCCTCGGTCCGTTTCCGTGCCGCGCGCTCCCGGAGGTACTCCTGCCAGTTGACATCGTCGAGAGCGAAGGCCGCGAACAAGCGTGATCGGTCATTTGCTGCTGCATAACCCTTCTGCATGATCGGCCCGTTTTTTTGGTAGTCCGTTGAGCCGAATTCAGAGAGCGGCACGGAGACGACGGCATCCGCGCGGGCCAGGCTTCGCACCTCGTTTTCTGCGAGGACCACACGCACCGATTGATCCAGCACTTTGAAGATCGACTGAATGTCATTGGCCTCCACGGGGGCTCTTTCCAGATGGACCCCGATCACGATATCCGCGCCCATCTGGCGGACCACATCCGTAGGCAGGTTATTCATCAGGCCGCCGTCCACGAAGACGGCCTGCCCCTCATGCACCGGTGAGAATGCGCCGGGAATCGACATCGTCGCGCGCAGCGCTACCGCAAGCGAACCGTCTTTGAATACATAGGGCTTCCCGCTGACTAGATCCGTTGCCACGCATCGGAACGGCACTGGCAATTCATCGAAAGCCGGCAATCCGTAGTAAGGAAGAGCTACGCGATCGATTATCAGTCCGATCTGATGTCCCGCATTCAGTCCCGCAGGCACCGATAAACCACGGCGCAATCCAAAGATGAGTGAATTGGGGTAGGCGCGCTGGTCTTCTTTTCTGCGGAACGAAAGGTCTTCATAGGGGGTGCGGTCGCCAAGAATGTTCCGCCAGTCCAGGCTTTCGATGAGTGTTTTCAATTCGTCTGGGTTCATCCCAGTGGCATAAAATCCGGCAACCAATCCGCCCATGCTGGTCCCCGCGATGTAATCCACGGGAATGTGATGCTCCTCAAACCATTTCAGGACGCCGATGTGCGCGAGTCCCATCGCGCCGCCGCCTTCCAGGGCCACACCGATTTTGGGTCGCGGCTGCGGCGCGGTTTTTGTCTCGGCTACAACGGGATTGCCAGGAGCTTGCGGGGAGGCCGGGTTCGAGTTGTTCTCCTGCTGCGCGCGCAGACAAAAAGGTGCCAGAAGCAGTACGAGAATGGGTAGAGCGCGGCGCATCGAGAGCCTCCTCAGCGGCAGGTCGATCATCGAGACTTTGAAAAGCTCTTCCGAGTTTGGCCTAGCGTCTGGATTCGGGCAAGCATTGAGCAGCTAATTCAGCAGCTCTTGTTCTCTTGAAGGATATTGCCTCCATCGACCACCAAGACTTGTCCGGTGATGTAGGAAGCCTCGGGCGAAGCGAGGAAGCAAACCGCAGCGGCGACTTCGTCCGGCGCGCCGGCGCGGCCAAGCGGTGTGTGAAGACCTGCGATTTTTTCGGACTCCGTCGAGGATGCCGTTGCAATCCAGCCGGGAGCGACGCCATTGATCGTGATTCCAGCGCCGGCCGTTTCGATGGCGACGGCGCGCATCATCCCGTCCATGGCCGCTTTCGCCGCACCATACGCCGCGGAACCCCGGTTGCTGACCAGCGGTCCCGTCACCGAGGTAACATTCACAATCCGGCCGTACTTTTGCTGCGTCATTCCGGGTAAGGCCGCGCGGGTCATGCGGAAGGTGGTGTGCAGAGTAATCGCGATCTGGTTTTGCCATTCCGCGAACGAGGTTTCGATCAGCGGCTTGCTATCCGCCGGCCGCCCGGATTGCGCCATGCCCGCGTTGTTCACCAGAATGTCGATCCTGCCGGCGCGCGAGACCACCGAATCGACAAGTCTCTGAACTTCGGTTTCGACAGTGAGATCGGCAATGAAGGAAAAAACTCCTTCGCCGCCGGCGTCGAGTTCCCGGGCGCGGGCATGAATGCGATCCGTCGTGGAAGTAATCACCACGCGTACGCCCGCGGCATACAGCCGCCGCGCGATGGCAAAACCGATCCCTTCAGCGCTTCCCGCGCCGGTAATCACCGCTATTTGACCGCGCATCGATTTTTTCTCGGAGAAATCCATGTGCAGCATCATACATCGGTTGAGATTGTCGGGAGTTTTTGCGCTTACTTCTTGTTTTCCAGGTGCACGGTTGGCTTGATCGTTCCTTTTTCACGCGCCACTTTCAATAGCTCGGGATAAAACTGCACGAACGAATGTTCGACCGCGGCGTTTTCGTCATGGCACTTCCAGCAATCATTCTTGCTTGGGGTGGCCGCACTTGCAGCCTTTTCGGCGGCATCGAAACCGAAGTAGGCCCACTTGTCCGCGAAGCGCTTTTCATCTTTGACTTCCACGTCGAGGCCCATGAAGTCGGTTTGATAACTGCCGTGCTTGTTGATCGAGCCCTGCGAAGTCGAACCGTAGAGCTCCAGGACGAAGATAGTCTTGTCCGGCCAGTTCCCATGCGCGAGATAGTAGCCGTAGGACGAAGGATTGACGAACACGTTTGTGAACATCACCATGCTGTCGTCGGCCTTTTGCGAATAGCTCATGCCATAGCCGGAAGAGGCGTATACCCAGCTCCGGTAACCCTCCGGCCGCACCAGCTTGCCGTCCGAAGTGAATTGCGGGCTGGCAGCCGAGGTGGCTGCCGTCTGGCTGCGACCCGGCGATAGCGCGATTGTTACCGCCACAAGACCGCCGAACAAAACGAGTATGGCTCTTCGCATGCTAGCTCCTTCTGTCTACTCTGAGTTCTTTGGACCTGCCTAGCCCTCTAGACGCGGCAAGCCGAGCAATGTTTCTGACAATTCGTGCCCGGCCGCCTCGCAGAGGTGTCGATTTGGCCTCTAATCCGCATCGGTTTGCTTGTCTCTGACTGTTTGCAGGGCTATGGTTTTCTTAAGGGAACTAGGAATTCATGACGCAAACGACTCCCTCAGCCGATCAACATCAGTTCGTTCGCGCGAGTCCGTGGAAGCGCGTTTTCCGCATCATTCGCTGGACGACCTACACGTTTGCTCTGGTCACGCTCGTTCTGCTGCTCCATAAGGCGCCACCACCGCTGGTGGAGACCAGCCCGCAGGCTGCTGCGCGTGCGGAAGGAAAATTTGAACAGGTGGAAAAGGCCGTCGCGAGCGGGCAACCCGCGACGCTGCGCATGGACGAAACGGAGTTGAATTCTTACCTCGCGTCCCACTTGGCACTGGCGGACAAAGGCGGGCCGAATCCGGCCCCTACAGGAGGCGCGCAAGGTGCTCCCAGCGGCGCGGCTCCGACGCCCCAGGAAGTCGAGCAGATGCGTTCGAACGTGCGGGACGTGAAGGTGCAACTGATCGACGACCGGGTCAAGGCCTATGTCGTCTTTGACGTGCATGGGAAAGACATGACGCTGCAGTTGGAAGGCCGGTTAGGCGCGCAAAACGGCTATTTGCATTTTGAACCCCTCAGAGGGCAGATCGGCTCGCTGCCGATTCCTCAATCCACGCTCGAGTCGGCAGCGCACCGGCTCATGGACTCGCCCGAGAATCGCGAGAAGCTGAAACTGCCTTCAGAGATTTCTGATTTGCGAATTGAGAACGGCGAAGTCGTGGTCGGCTACAAGTAATCAACCCCAGGCTCGCAACATTCCTGCAAATTGATCCAGCAATGCATGACGGAAAACCCAGTACGGCCACGCCAAGACGCGAGAAAGATTACTTGAAATGTGTAGAGTTGGGCAGAGCAGGCTATAATCTGCGGCTGTGGAGTGCGCCAGGGGACCAGTCATGAGCGAAGAGAAAGATCTGGGCATGGGGCGAGAAATCACGCGCCGCGATTTTCTGAACGGCGTGGCCATCGGCGTTGGAGGAACGCTTGTGGGGAAAGGGATTGGAACAGAGACCCTGCTCGCCGCAGCCGCTCTCGATGAGTTCGCTCCGGAGAAAGCGCCGGACTATTACCCTCCCGCACGCACGGGAATGCGCGGCAACCATGACGGAACATTCACCTTTGCCCATCGCTTGCGGGACGGCGAGGGCGCGGATTCGTTCGGAGAGCCGGCAGATACCGGTGAGACTTACGACCTCGTAGTCGTCGGCGGAGGCATCAGCGGACTGGCAGCGGCTTATTTCTTCCGCAAGAGCGCCAGGAAAAATGCGCGCATCCTGATTCTCGACAATCACGACGATTTTGGCGGCCACGCCAAGCGCAACGAATTTCGCGCGGGCGGCAGGACTCTGCTAAGTTTTGGCGGCACAGTTGCCATCGAGAGGCCCTCAGAATACAGCGCTGTCGCCAAGGGCTTTCTCCGTGATCTAGGGATCGATACGCAGCGCTTCTACAAAGCTTACGACCAGAAGTTTTATTCCAAACTGCGCACCGCGGCTTTTTTTGATAAAGAGACATTTGGGGAAGACCGGCTAGTTGCAGGAATGAACGACACGCCCTGGCCCGAATTCCTCGCGAAGGCGCCACTCTCAGACGCCGTGAGAAAAGACATCGCCCGGGTCTACACCTCCAAGGTTGACTATCTTGCGGGACTTTCCAAGGAGGAAAAGCTCGCCAAGCTGGCGAAAACCAGTTACGCGGACTACCTGACGCAGTATTGCAAGTTGACCCCAGAAGCGCTGCCGTTTTTTCAGACTTTTCCCCATGATCTTTTCTGCGTCGGGATCGATGCTGTCTCCGCGCTGGCTTGTTACTACGAAGGCGATGCCAACGCATCGTTCACGTATCCCGGTTTTGAGGGCTTGGGCATTGGCGCGAACGAAAAAGAAGAACCATACATTTTCCACTTTCCTGATGGAAACGCGTCGATTGCCCGGCTGCTGGTTCGCTCATTGATCCCGGAGGCCATGCCGGGCTCTACGATGGATGATGTGGTCATGGCCAGAGCCGACTACAGCAAGCTGGATGCCGGCGGTTCCTCCGCACGAATTCGCCTGAACAGTACCGCGGTTCACGTGCAGCACGTCAATGCCGCAGACATTTCGAAGGGAGTCCAAGTTGCGTATGTGCGAGGGGGGAAGTTGCAGACGGTCTCGGCAAAAAACTGCATCCTGGCCTGCTACAACGGGATGATTCCTTATCTCTGCCCTGAACTGCCTGAGAAACAAAAAGAATCGCTATCGTACCTCGTGAAAGCGCCGCTGGTGTACACGCACGTGGCCTTGCGCAACTGGACCTCTTTTGCGAAGCTCGGCGTACATCACATTGTTGCCCCAGGTGCTTATCATACCTATGCTGCGCTGGACTACCCCGTATCTCTCGGCGGGTATGAGTTCCCCGGCAAACCGGAACAGCCGATGGCTCTCTGGATGTTTCGCACACCTTGCAAGCCGGGCCTGCCGACGCGCGATCAACATCGCGCGGGCCGCGCCGAGTTGCTGCAAACACCATTTTCGCAATTCGAGAGAAATATCCGCGATCAGCTCGCGCGAATGCTGGGTGGTGGAGGATTTGACCCCACACGCGACATACAAGGAATTACCGTCAATCGCTGGGCCCACGGCTATGCGTATGAGCCAAAGCCCTATAACGCACTCTTTGACCCAGAGTGGAAAGAAGGAGAGCAACCCTGGCTGCTCGGGCGAAAACGGTTCGGAAGGCTGGCCATCGCCAATTCCGATGCCGGGGCGAGTGCCGAAACGGATGCCGCCATCGATCAAGCCTGGCGCGCCGTCGGCGAACTCCTTCACGGCTAGCACTCCTCCATCGGTCACTGCCGTTCGCGGGGTCATCTCGGCTCCAGAGCCGGGCCCGAAATGAACATGCGGCCATTCGCGGGGAAATGTGTTACTGTCGTCAAGTAGACTCCCGAAGTAGAATTGCCTGAATTCCTTGTAGGGTGCTCTTTGCGGCTCTCCCTCCACCGATTTCAGCCAATTTAGAACTAACCTCTCGTAGTGTCTGGGAAGCGGCATTTCACCAAGATCCTGCGCTCGTGGTGCTTCGAAGAGTACAGGGAGAATTAAGATGAAGAGTTTATTTGTGGGCAACATGAGCTTCCAGACCTCGGAGAGCGAATTGCGCGAGCTGTTTGCCCCGTTTGGCCAGGTAACGCGAGTTCACATGGCCATGGACCGGGAGACCGGCCGCGCGCGTGGTTTTGCATTCATCGAAATGCCCAACGACGCGGAAGCGGCGGCGGCCATGACTGCCCTCGATGGAAAAGAAGTTGGCGGGCGCAATTTGAAAGTGAACGAAGCGCGCCCGAAGGGCGAAGGCGGCCCGC
>WNFP01035278.1_pt1 | contig 10182 bp, 6 predicted proteins | sample 5400201 | NCBI WGS metagenome assembly WNFP01 (sample SAMN13153355, study PRJNA577476) | soil metagenome | isolation source: 115 cm saprolite under Madrone tree | place: USA:California | collected 2016-06-14
GACATCGGAAATAAAGCCGAGATGACGTTCGAGCGGAGCGGCGACGGTGGCTGCCATTACACCTGGATTGGCGCCCGACATGGACGCTTGGATCATCAATGTCGGAAAATCGACTTGAGGTAGCGGCGCTACAGAAAGATGCAGAAAAGCCAAGATGCCGGCAAAGGCAATACCAATCGTCAAAAGTGTTGTCGCGACGGGACGCGAAATGAAAATTTCGCTGAAGTTCATTCCGGTGGTTCGTTCGCTTGACCGGGAAAGAATCGACGACCCAGACGATCCAGAGCAAGATAAATCACTGGCGTGGTAAATAGCGTCAGGATCTGGCTCAAGATAAGGCCGCCGACAATCGAGATCCCGAGCGGTCGCCGAAGTTCAGATCCGGTACCCGTTCCGAGCATGAGCGGCAACGCTCCGAGCAAAGCCGCGAGCGTAGTCATTAGGATCGGGCGGAACCGTAGAAGGCACGCTTCGTAAATCGCTTGCTGCGGCGATTTGCCATAATCGCGTTCCGCCTCCAGAGCGAAGTCCACCATCATGATAGCATTTTTCTTAACGATACCGATTAGTAGGAGGATGCCGATAATACCCATGACATCGAGCCCGCATCCGGTCAGCATCAAGGCTAGCAACGCTCCCACACCCGCTGAAGGCAGGGTGGAGAGGATCGTAATCGGATGGATGAAGCTCTCGTAAAGGACACCCAGGATGATGTACATCGTGACAATCGCAGCCAGCAGTAGAAAAACTTCGTTGGTCAGGGAAGATTCGAACGCGGAGCTCGCGCCACGAAAGTTCGCGATGAAGCTGGTCGGAAGTTTTATCTCCTGCTGCGCCGCTCGAATTTCGCGCACAGCGTCTCCCAGCGACGCGCCCGGCGCCAAATTAAACGAAATCGTCGCAGCCGGAAACTGACCAAGATGCCCAAATCGCAACGGCGTCTCTTTAATCGAGACAGTCGTAATTGCCGATAGCGGCACTTGGCCGGCCCCGGACGTTGAGCCCGTTGAGACAGATGAGCTTGGCACGTAAATCGAGCCGATCGAATCCAAGCTCCGCTGAAGATTCGGAGCCGCCTCGAGTATTACCCGGTATTGATTGGATTGGGTAAAAATCGTCGACGCAATCCGTTGGCCAAACGCGTCGTATAACGCGTTGTCCACCGTAGCCGGGGTAACACCAAAACGCGCGGCGGTTTGTCTATCGATGTTGATAGACGCCGATAAGCCGCTCTGCTGGAGATCACTGGCAAGATCCGTAATCTCAGGCACGTTTTGCAATCGGCTGACCAATTTCGGAACCCAGGTTTTCAGTTCGTCCAGACTTGCATTCTCAAGAACAAATTGATATTGCGTTGCGCTGACGGTGGTGTCGGTGGTCAGTTCTTGAACCGGCTGCAGAAACAGAGTGATCCCTTCGACTCCCTCAGCTTCCCTCTCGATGCGACGGACAATGTCCTGAGACGTTAGTTGTCGCTGGTCGTGCGGTTTCAAGTTGATCAGGAACCGCCCACTATTCAACGTCGTGTTGCTCCCATCGACGCCAACGAATGAGGATAGATTGATCACATCGGCATCCTGCAAAATCTTCTTAGCCAATTCGCCCTGCCGCTTGACCATTGCCTCATAAGAGGTCGATTGAGGCGCTTGCGTAACGCCTTGGATGAGCCCGGTGTCCTGAACCGGAAAAAATCCCTTGGGGATTATGACGTAAAGCCAGATGGTGAGTACCAACGTGCCGATTGCGATCAGGAGCGTTAAACCCTGATGACGCAACACGCAGGCCAGCACTCGTCCATATTGCTTGATCATCCCGTCAACCGTCCGTTGACTCAGCCTTTCAAATCGGCCAATCCTTTCCTGGTGACGAAGCATCTTGGCGCACAGCATCGGTACCAGCGTCAATGATACGACCGCCGATAAAATGATCGCTACGACTGAGGTGACAGAAAATTCGTGGAACAACCGACCGATAACGTCGCCCATGAACAATAGGGGAAAGTGGACGGCGATCAGTGAAATGGTGAGCGAGACGATGGTGAAGCCGATCTGTTTTGAGCCTTTGAGCGCCGCTGCCAAAGGGCTTTCGCCCATCTCGATGTATCGGCTGATGTTTTCGATCACGACGATCGCGTCGTCGATGACAAAACCGGTCGCGATGGTGAACGCCATCAGCGAAAGATTGTCGAGGTTAAACCCGAGAAGGTACATGGCCGACAGCGTGCCAATGAGGGAAAGCGGTACCGATAAACTCGGAATGATGGTGGCGCGCAGATTGCGCAAGAACAGAAACACGACCAGCACGACCAGCGCTACGGAAAGGCAAAGCGCAAACTCTACGTCTTTGACGGAAGCACGGATCGTAACCGTGCGATCGGTCAGCACTGAAACCTGAACGGATCCAGGAAGTGTGGCTTCGAGCTTCGGAAGCAACGCCTTGATATTGTCCACGACGCTGATCACATTTGCGCTCGGTTGACGCTGAACCTCCAGAATGATTGCCGGCGTAGAATTCATCCAGGAGCCGAGCTTGCTGTTTTCCGCCGCCTCCGTCACATCGGCGACATCGTGCATTCGAACCGGTCGCCCGTTTTTGTAGGCCACGATCGATTCCATGTACTCCTCCGGATCATGCAATTGGTCGTTCGCGTTGATCGTGTAGGACTGGGAAGGACCATCAAAATTCCCCTTCGGCGTATTGACGTTTAAGTTACTGATGGTTGTGCGCAGGTCGTCGATGTTCAGACCGTACGCGGCCAAGGCGTGGAGGTTAGCCCGGATCCGCACCGACGGCCGATGGCCGGTGCTGATCCGAACCAGGCCGACGCCCGGAATTTGCGACATCTTCTGCGCCAATCGCGTGTCGGCCATATCAGCCACTTCAGGAAGCGGTAGCGTCTTTGACGTTAGCGCGAGTGTCAGGATCGGGGCATCCGCAGGATTCACCTTTGCGTAAATAGGAGGTGCCGGCAGATCGGATGGAAGCAGATTATTAGCTGCGTTGATTGCTGCCTGGACCTCTTGTTCAGCGATATCCAGGCTGAGATTTAGATTGAATCTCAAAGTGATGATCGAAGCCCCAGCCGAACTCGAAGAAGACATTTCTTCGAGGCTGGGCATCTGGCCAAGCTGCCGTTCGAGCGGAGCTGTGACCGAGGTCGTCATCACCTCTGCGCTTGCGCCGGGATAAAACGTCTGAATCTGAATGGTTGGATAGTCCACTTCCGGCAGGGCGGATATGGGAAGAAACAGGTACGCAACCACCCCAGCGAGCATGATCGCAATCATCAACAGCGAGGTTGCAACCGGCCGAAGAATGAACAGGCGGGACGGATTCATCAGTCGATGGCCGGAGCGAGCGTTCTGCTCAGTAACCGAAGAACTTGCTGCATATCAAGGCGCGTCCGGAGGATGACTGCGTTGCTCGTTGCCGTTCCCGCCATGATGATGCTCGCGAGGCGATCCGTTTGGTCTTCCGGAAAATCGATGCGGCCTTTCCGCATCATTACTCGACGGACGCTTTACGGGAAGCTGCACCTTCGCACCGTCATACAATCGGTCGACACCGTCGTTGACGACGGTTTCACCCAATTCTAGTCCAGAAAGGACGGCGGCTTGCTCTCCATCGATTGGTCCCGCTTTGACCACACGAATTGAGACAGTAGAGTCGGAATTCACTACATAGACATAGGATCCCGGTGCACCTAGTTGGATGGCGGCAGTCGGGACGATGACCGCATCCCGTAAGGTATCAACGAGTACTTTCGCGTTGACAAATTGTTGGGGAAATAGCTTCCATCGATCTGCGTAATCACAACCAAACCGGAGGTATCGCTCGTTTGCACATAGTTGCCCTCATCTACTTGCCGAAGCCCGACGACCCCATCGACGGGCGAGACAATGTGACAGTAATTGAGATTCACCTGTGCGCTCTCGACTTGGCCTTGATCGGCCTTCACCGTCCCTTCGTACTGATGAACAAGCGCGACCTGCGTGTCCAGTGTTTGGCGGGCAACCGAGTCCTGCGCATTTAGCTTTTGATAGCGAGCCAAGTCGACCCGCGCATTTTCAAGCAGCGCACTATCTCTTTCCAGTTGCCCCGCTTGCTGGTCCAGAACGGCTTGGTAAGGCCGCGGATCGATTTGGGCCAGAAAGCCCCCTTTTTTGACGTGCTGCCCTTCGGTGAACGCGATCTGAACCAATTGTCCGCTAACCTGCGTTTTCACCATCACAGTGGCAGGCGGAGTCACCGTGCCAAGTCCGTTCAGAAAAATCCGAATGTCGCCCTTTTTTGCGACAGTGATCCCTACCGTCGTCGTCATCCTTGTACTGAAACGGGCTGCCGTTCCGCCTCCAGTAGACGGCCGGTGAGACAGCCAGAGCCAAACGGCCACCGACACCAGGACCAGGAAAGTTACTCCTCCGAGCCAGCGAGCCAGTCTTCGTCCCCATCCGGATGTCGGCGTCTTTTGCCGCGGAAGAGGAGAAGGTTGAAGCTCCGTTATCCGATTACTCATGCCCGTCTCCAAACAAAATCGCCGGGGTGCTTGGATTCAAAATCGTCGGTTGATTTTCGCATGGATGTCAAAATGATTTTGTTGAAGACGTGTCCAAGTAGGTTTCCGGTTACTGCTTTTCTCGACAAGTTGTGACATGTTGTTGGGCTGAACGGTGCCGGATTTCCGATCAGCGGCCAATCAAGGAGCCAAGCGGTTAATCCTGGGTACGGGCGGCGTGCGCAGGCCGTCTCAATCCAGCCCATAGGGCGAGTGAGCGGGCGACAGACGAGCGCCGTTTGTTCATGAGAGAGGATTTCGTGAATTGCCAAGCCTCCCTGACGGTGATACTAGCTCGCCGAATCGAGCAATTCTAGATTCTGCTTCCCGTTTCCATGTTTGAATCAATCTAGCTTTCTCGACAGAATGCTCTCCTGGTGGCAACAGAAACGGTTGAAATTCAACGCAGTGGGTCGACCTATCAAATCACCCGTTTCATTCTTCTCCGGCTCCTCGGAATCGTATACGCGGTCGCCTTCCTCGTTGCTGCACAGCAACTCATCCCTCTGATCGGATCGCATGGCCTTTTACCGGTTGATCTGTTCTTCCAGCGGGTTCATGACGCTTTGGGTTCCGATTGGACGGGATTCTTGAAGGTCCCGTCGATTTTCTGGATAGATCACTCAGATACGGCCTTATTGGTCGTTTCCTGGACCGGGTTTGCCCTCGCCTGCATTGTGGTCGCTGGCTTCGGCAACTCGATCATTTTCGCGGTACTTTGGTTCCTCTATTTGTCGATTGTCCACGTCGGTCAGGATTGGTACGGATACGGTTGGGAATCACAGCTTTGCGAAACCGGTTTTCTCGCGATCTTCCTTGCTCCGTTCCTTGATCCCCGCCCATTCTCCAAGAGCCCAGTCGCGGTCCCGGTAATTTGGCTTTTTCGTTGGCTACTCTTTCGCTTGCTGGTCGGCGCCGCGTTGATCAAACTGCGGGGAGATTCCTGTTGGCGCGATCTCACCGCGCTCTATTACTACTTTGAAACGCAGCCGTGTCCCAACCCGCTGAGTCGCTGGTTTCATTTTCTGCCCAAGCCAATTTTGCAGTTTGGTGTGCTGTTCAATTTTCTGGCGGAACTGATCGCGCCTTGGTTCATCTTCTGGCCCCGAATTGCTCGACATATTGCCGGGACAATTATCGCTCTCTTTTTCGGAGCACTCATCTTCAGCGGCAATCTCTCTTTTCTCGATTGGTTAACACTGGTTCCGGTAGTCGCGTGTTTCGACGATTCATTTTGGAGGAGGTTGCTGCCGCGGCGATGGATTGAACGCTTCACGCCAGTTTCGCTTCGCTGGGGAATCCCTCGACTGGTCATTTCGTGGCTGCTCGTTTGCGTGGTTGGCGCCCTAAGTATCCGGCCAGTCCTAAACTTAATCGGTGAGCACCAGATCATGAATACCTCGTTCGATCCATTCGAACTGGTGAATACTTACGGGGCGTTTGGCAGCATCGGAAGAGAGCAGTACGTCGTAGTCTTCGAAGGCACCGATGCCGAGCTCCCCTATAGCGACGCCGACTGGAAGGAATATCCGTACCGCGGTGTACCGGTCAATCTCAAGCAGATGCCTCCAATTGTTGCCCCTTACCAACTGCATTTCGATTGGCAAATGTTGCCAGCAACCCATTTCCCGATCATCCGCCGCGGTATATCCGGGCGGTTTGGTACAAGTACAAATTCGCACCGCCCGAAAATTATGAAGGGCGGTGGTGGGAACGCGAAAAAGTCGGAGACTGGTTTCCCGTAATTTCTCTCGATGACCGGCGATTGGCCCACTGGATGGAATTGGAAGGCTGGAAGACGGAATGAGGGGAGCGAAGGTTGGGAGCGCCGGCTTGTCCGAAGAAACTCCGGAAGCTTCCTCCTTCGCTAAAGCTTCGGCGGACACGTTGTCGGGCAAGCTGCCATTTCAATTTATCATCTGCCGCCCCCTCAGCAATCACCTCTCACCTCTCACCATCTGCAGTTCCCGGCGTTACTTAGCGTCCTTGACTCCGCGCGCGCGCATGCTAACGCCCTTGCCGATGCGCACTCTTCCCATTCTCTTCTTTCTTATTTCGGCCGGTACAGCGACAGCCAACGCTCTTGATACTTCGCTGCTGGAAACGCAGGTCCGGAACATCGCGAAAGGAAACGTAGCAGTTGGTGTCCAAGTCGTAGAAACCGGAGAGCAGTGGTTTTTTAAAGGTGATGAACGATTTCCAATGCAAAGCACTTACAAAGCGCCGATCGCTGTGGCGGTCTTGCATCAGGTGGACGAAGGCACTCTCACCCTCGACCATCTAATCGCTATTCATCGCACTGACCTCAGCGTGCTATGGAGTCCGATCAACCAGAAGTATGCGGGCGAAGCAATGACTTTCACGGTCGAAGACCTTCTCCGCCGAATGGTGGGAGAAAGTGATAATACTGCTGCGGACGTATTGCAGCGCACTTTGGGCGGCCCCGAAAATGTGGAGCAAATTCTTGATGGGCTCGGAATCAAAAATGTCCGCGTTGATCGCCTGGAGCGAGAAATACAACTCGAAATGCGAGGAATCGCCGCCAAAGATTTTCAGACTGACTGGAGCAAACCCGAAGCCTTTGAAAAAGTGGTTGAGCAATTGCCAGAGCCAAGCCGCCATCAAGCACTCCAACATTACTATGAGGATCCGCGCGATACCGCCACCCCCAAAGGTATGTGTGATTTCCTGGTGAGGCTACAAACGAACCGTCTACTTTCCGAAAAGTCGACCCAGTTGCTCCTCAAGATCATGACCGAGTCGACCACCGGACAAAAACGTCTGAAGGCGGGACTCCCGGCTGGTTGGAGTGTCGCTCATAAAACCGGGACATCCGGAGATCTTCTCGGAGTATGGCCGGCAACCAACGATGTGGGCATCCTCACTACACCCCAGGGCGAGCACATCGCTATCGCCGTGTTCATCAGCAACTCGCCGGCGTCATTGGAGGACATCGAAAAGGCTACGGCTCAAATTGCAGCCGCCGCCGTAAAAGCTTTCGCGGAGCGGAAGAAGACGAATTTGTAGAGCAGAGCCATGCATGATTGGTAGGACGAAGCCCGGTTCCGCCTAATCCGTGGCGCCAGTAACGCCGGCTTGCCCCACGAAGCTTCCGGAGTTTCGAACGACGGGCAAAGTCGGGGAGCGCTGGTAACCCCGGTAGCGGCGAAGCCGCGACACAAGAAAGCCTAGGGCTGCGCCCCATAAGCGTTAACTTAGGTCTTTGGGATGGCTCTCTACCCCGAAGGAGCAGAAGACTCAGCCCGGGGCAAGCCGACGTTCCCGGCGCTACCGGACGTGTGGATCAAGCCACGTGACAGCAAGGGTTTAGGGTAAGAGCTCGCAGTCGGGCATTTAAGCCTTTGACCTTATGGTACCTCTAGCGCCAGATTGTTTCGACCGACCAGCTGCGGGATGTGCCGTCACAGTTCAAGGCACACAGCTTCCACAGATCCGATTTGACAAGCAGTTCAGAAATGCCGAAAAACACGCTGTTTACGTGAACCTTCATGTGAACCTTCCCCCTCAGATGAGTACCGTACCTCCGCCGACCGTTCTCGCCCGCGCAACGCTGTTCGATGTTGCCCGTTTGGTCGGCGTGTCGATTCAAACCGTATCCGCGGTGATCAATGACAAGCCTGGTATTTCCGAGCCAACTCGGGTCCGGGTCAGGCAAGCGATCGACCAACTCAATTATCACCCGAATATTCTAGCGAGCAGCTTGCGCGCGCGTAAGAGTTTTACGATCGGCGTGATTGTTCCAAGCATAACGAATCCCTATTTTCCGGAATTCGTTCGCGGTGTCGAAGACGTCGCTCATGAGCACGGGTTCTCCTTGTTTCTTTGCAATTCAGACAACCAATCCGACAAAGAATTAGCCTATCTGCAGCTCCTCCGACGCCATGCGATCGCGGGATTTATCGATGCTTGCTACATGGAGAACAGTCGCTGCCGGGAAACTTTGGTCGATCTGATTGAGCATGGTGTTCCGGTTGTTGTCCTCGGCAATGTGCGCATTCATCCGAAAACGGTAGTGGTGGATAGCAAAAACAAGCAAGGGGGCTACGCCGCGGTTGCTCATCTTGTGGAAATGGGCCACCGCCGAATCGGCGTGATTAAGCCGCCACCAACCATTGTCGGTCTTGACCGGTTAAGCGGATTCCAGCTCGGCTTTCATGACCATGGGTTGCCAATCATCGATCAATACTGGGTCGAAGGCGGTTTTGACGTTTCGCACGGAGAAGCTGGTATCAAACGTTTGCTTGAGCTGCCGCATCCACCGACTGCAGTGATCGCTGCCAACGATCTGGTGGCGATGGGCGCCGCGACCGCATTACGCCAAATGGGAAAGCGGGTCCCAGAGGACATTTCGATTATTGGCTATGACAACATTCGGATGGCGGAACTCTATGATCCGGCTTTGACCACGATCGCACAACCAGTCTACCAGATGGGAGTAACTGCGATGCGAGCGATCATCCGTCGCATTGACGATCGATCCCTGGGAGGCGCGAAACGGGATTTCAATCCCCGTTTGATCATTCGCGCCTCGACCCTACCCTTGCGTCGAAATCGGAAAGCACGACGCTTGATTCGGCGAGAACAAGGAATTGCCTAAACCATATGCCTCTCCTCCAAGCGACTAATATCAGCAAACGCTTCTTGGGCGTTGCCGCCCTGCAAGAGGTCTCTTTCACGGTGAATTCTGGCGAAGTTCATGCGCTGCTGGGCGAGAATGGGGCCGGCAAATCCACTCTCCTCAAAATATTGGCCGGAGCTCACGCGCAGGATAGCGGCAGCTTGGAATTCGAGGGTCAGCCACTTGGCCTACAAACGCCGGCCGAAAGACAGCAACAAGGCATTGTCACCGTCTACCAGGAATTCAACCTGATGCCCAACATGTCGGTTGCGGAAAACGTTTTTATCGGCCGGGAACCAGGACCAGGATATTTCGTCGATTGGAAAGCCATGCGGCGGGCGGCAATTTCCGCGATTAGCCGCCTCGATCTTCATGTAGATCCGGCGACTCCGGTTTCCGCCTTAAGTGTGGCCGAACAGCAGCTGGTAGAAATCGCTCGCGCGCTGACCATCAATGCCAAACTGATCATCCTCGACGAGCCCACAGCTGCATTGAGTGATCGCGAAGTGCAAAAGTTGCATGCGGTGGTCCGGGATCTCAAATCGCACGGCATCAGCGTGATCTATGTGTCCCACCGGTTGGTCGAGGTGCCACAGATCTGTGATCGCTATACCGTGCTCCGCGACGGTCGATTGGCCGGAACCGGCGAGGTCGCAAATACTTCTCTGGAAGACCTCGTGCGTATGATGGTCGGCCGAAATATCGAAATACACCCTTCTACCGGTACTCGCCAAACCAGTCGGGTCATGCTCAAGGTCGAACGCCTCTCTCGAACCAAAAAGTTGCCTAGCCCGCAGGCTGTCATGCTCCGCGATTTGAGCTTTGAGGTTCGCGGTGGCGAGATTTTAGGTCTAGCCGGACTCGTTGGTGCCGGCAGAACTGACCTGGTTCGCGCAATTTATGGCGCCGACCCGTTCGAATCCGGGAAAATTTACTTGGAGGACGCTCCGGTAAAGATCGATTCGCCTGGAACGGCCATCGATTTGGG
>WNFP01005521.1_pt1 | contig 10180 bp, 6 predicted proteins | sample 5400201 | NCBI WGS metagenome assembly WNFP01 (sample SAMN13153355, study PRJNA577476) | soil metagenome | isolation source: 115 cm saprolite under Madrone tree | place: USA:California | collected 2016-06-14
AAGGCAATCGCGAGCAGAAGCGGCGAGAAAAACAACAGCGCAACTGCCGACAACGAAATGTCCACTACCCTCTTCAAGATCAAACCGCTAACGGGGATGGTGCCCTCGCGCGACGCGCTGCTTCCTCGACCAACTGCGTTTTCCAATCGCTCATTCCGGCTAAGCCCGGACGAAAGAGAATTTGGGCTTTTTGTTAAGGACAGCAGAGGAGACGCATGTGCCCCTGAATTCGCGAACTCGACTCTTTTTTGGCGAACCGCATGTCCCTGCGATGAACTCTGCAGGCCAAAGGCATGCGACAGGTGGTAGAGAGAATTACCGGGCATGAAATCCGCCACCTCGCGCTCTTGAGTTTCAGGAAAATCCGTTTTTGCCGGCGCGCATATGGCGCGAACTTGTGGCCCAAGAAAAGGACAGCGTGAGCCACTGCTTTCCGCTGCGCATCAGCGGAGCCAAGCGTAGATAATGGAAAAGAATCAGTCGATAGGGTTCCGACCGCAATCGAGATAGAGGTAAAAACCTTAGGAGGAGTCTTGGAATGCCACTGTGTGCCAATCTTCAACCTCAAACGCGTTTATATGTTTGTGAGGGTGAAACCCCTGGTTTGTTCCTAGGGTTTCTATGGGCCCCCACAGCAGGTAACCTCCCTATCGACGATGAACCATGCGGATGCTACATAATCCTTGTCAGCCCTCCTCGACCACGCTTCGCCAGGGAAGATGCCTGTGATTTTGACTACCACGCCGTTTCGGGTCGCAAAACAGACGCGTAGTCGTGTGCTCTCTCTTGGTCTTATTCAGCTTCTTGCTGTTCCACTCTTTCTCTTTCCGTCGCTGGGCCGTGCCCAGGTATCGCCACCGGAAAAAGAGCGAGATCCCCTTGGCTCCCTGACGAGCGTCGGGGAAGTATTCGTTAATGACTCACCTGCCCCCGCCGAAATCACGATATTTTCTGGTGACAAAGTGCGCACTGGAGAATCCGGTTCCGCGACATTCAATATGAGCGGAAAGGGTTCTCTCAAAATCTCTCCGCGCAGTGAAGTCGTCTTCTCCGGGAAATATGAGTACACGGCTGAGTTTGAGACGGGAGCCGTGTTGATGACTTCCGTTAGCGGACCAAATGGATTAACTGTGCGAATTGGAAACGATGTCGTAGTTCCTTCCTTCAAGGAGCGTACGGCTTCGGCGTCGATTGAGAAGGCTCCGGATGGTTCTTTCGTTGTCAAATGTTCAGATGGTGCGATGGGAGTTTTAGCCTTGCAAGGATCCTCAGGTCAGTTTATTCAAGTTGGTCAATCCGTGGGCGTCGCGCCGAACGGAACAATGTTTGTCGCAGTGCAGCCAGGCGCCGCGTTCGTAAAGGCGTCTTCCTTGGCGCAATCACATAAGCCCAGCCATAGTTCTGTGGATTGGGCTTTGGCCGGGCTGGGGGGGGCTGGAGCAGCGGGAGCTGCGCTTGCTTTGAGCCACGGCGGCGGAAAACAATCCATTAGCCCCGCTGCACCCTGAGTTCGCGGCTCGCAGTTTCGTGCACATTCGAAAAGCATTTCGCCCCTACACATATTGCTCCCGCGCAAAAATTCAGTCAGGTGCCCACGATATATCGACCAGTTGGCCGCTGGCATTCCCCGCGCGACCGGACACATATCACTTTAGTTCTTCGAGATTGACGGACCCGCTACGCGAAACTTGACCAGAATATCTTGCTCTGTTTCTACAGGCTGCCCACCGAGCAGAGTTTGCGCGTAGCGCCATTCGCGAACCGCACTTACTGCCGCCTTCGCGAGCGAAGCCTGGCCGCTTATTGGGGTAACGCTCTGCACGGATCCGTCGCGACCGACAACCACGTGTAATCTCACCGCCCCCTCAGTTCCTTGCTGCTTCGCCTCCTCAGGATAAATCGGTTCGACACGCGAAATGACGCGGCCAATCTGGAGACTTCTCGTACTCGACGCTTTTTGCGAACTTTTGTCCTGGGGCATTCGGATCGATGGATAAGCGTCAGCGCTGACCGCCACCGACCATACGGGAGCCACCGCGGCAGGGGGCTGCTCCGGAACAGGCGGCGGACTCTCTTTCTCTTTTACCTCAGATAAAGTTGCTCCGCTCGCGACGCTCGCGGACGGATTCTTTGCCGGCACTGGGGAGCTCTCCGTCGGTGGAGCGGGAGAACTTTCCGCAACTTGGTTTCGAGTACTCTCAACGGCTGGAATAGGCGCAGCGACAACAGTCCGCTCGAGAGCCTTTAGAGGCTGACTCTTAAACAAGGAACTCTCAGTCCTGTGAGCGGCGCCATTGGCCGTGGACTTTGCGGCAGGTCGCCCAATGTCACGTGCTTGCGGATGTGGCGGCGCCATGCGCGTTACGGAGTCAGTCGCTTGACCATGGGCAGGCATTGGCTCGAGCTCATGGCTTTGCGAGCGGATATTCTCAGATCGGACAACCGGATCATTGGCCTTCTCATTCGAGGGACGTGTGGTTTCCAATTCAGCCGGTTTGTTTGTGCTTTGTATATTCTCTGCGACAAATGTAGTCACCCGATTCCGAACGGCAGGTTGGGCCGCAATCCATCCGATGCCTGCTGCCGTTGCTGCAGCTAGCGTTACTGCCGCGGCGAGGCGCCTCAATTTTCTAGTTCGTGTTCCTGAAATTGTCCGATGAAATGCACGTCTTGATTTGGGCCTAATTTTGCGTCGCTCCGGCAACTGCAGGTGGGCAGCATCCAATGTGTCCACTGTGTCCGGTAGCTTGTCACCGCGCATGCCGGACGCGGCGAGTTCTGAAAGTGCCGAGGCTCGCCGGTCTTCTTGAACTGCGCCGAGGGAGGGCATTTCTCCGGAGTCAGAGACCTTGAGCTTGGAGTTTCCCAGTATTTCCACCTGTTCGGCGGGGCTACTTGCGAGCTTAAATGTGTCCTCCGGAAGTTCGCGCTGGGGCTCCTGCCGAGAGATGGACACTTTACCCGGCGTGTCTATAGAAGCCGAGTGGTCTCCTGAAAAGAGCGCCTCCAGCATTCGCTTTTCGACGACCCGATTCGCGTTCAGGATCGCCGGCAGGGGAACCATCGTGGTCTCTGCCGGCACATCGTCGGATGGGTGCTGTTCTGACTTGGCAAGCATCCTCTCTTCTTCAGGAAGTTTGCTTCCCGACGCTTCTGTGGCAAGCCAGTCTCGGATTCGTTGTTGAGAATCCTCCGGCATGTCGATGAACTTTATGCCGGCTGTTTTCCCTGATCCATCTCTCCACGCTAGCCGTCCGCTTACTTCCACCCAACCCTTGGAATCTGGAATTTGAATTCTCAAGCTCATGGTGTGATTGCCAGCTAGTGCTAGAGCCGCAGTGAGAGCAATGCCATTCTCGCTCATGTTAAAGGCGAGACCGCCGTTTGTGTTTTCCAGATTGACGTACACCGGGGGCGTGATGAGTGTTCGAGCCTGAGCGCGACGTTCAGCAACTTCCGGAGCGCCTCTCGCATCTGGCGTTTTGCCCGGTATAACTGGCGCATGTCTTAGATCGAGTTTGCCAACATCCAACGCTGTCCCGTCCAGGTGAGTATCTGAATTTGCAGGGACCATCGCACCTTGCTTTTCCTTCCCCACAATCGGCACGCGGATCTCGGATTCATGAATCAGACTGCTGGATGGGTGCACGCTCGCAATATCCACTATGCGCTTTTCTTTTTCCGAAGGTTCGTCCTTTTCCTGGCCATAATCTCTGCGTGACGCTTCTTGGAAAGTCCAGTCCTTTAGTCGCTGACGAACATCCTGTTTCTGAGTCTCTGGTCGTGTGCTTGTCTCTTTCTCGACCTGCAATTCTCCACGCTGTGGTTCCAACGTAGTCCAATTCTTTACTCTCTGGTGCGTATCCTCCGCCGCACCAATGAATCCTGCCTCAGCGTCATTCTTCTCTTGAAATTGTCTGCGCGATGCTTCCGCCGTGATCCAACTACTTATTCGGCGGCGAGCTTCCTCTGCCAGACCAACAAACCGAACTCCTCCTTCTTTCTTTGAATTGCCTCTCCACGCTATCTCTCCGCTTGCTTCTATCCAGCCTTCGGAGTCCGGCAAAAGAATTCGCATGGTTAAGAAACCACCGCGAGCCAGATCCATGGCAGCCGTCAGGGCTAATCCGTCTTCACTGATATTGAAAACGAGGCCCCCATTCGAATTGTCTAGGTTGACGTAGATGGGAGGTGTGACAAGCGCCCGAACCCGGCCGCGGCGTTCCGCGATCTCGAGTGCCTTTCGCTTGCTATATAATGTGCCCAACATTGCCCGTATTCTTAGGCGGGAAATCTCGCAAATAGCCTGTCGTCAATCACTTAAATCTTAGGTTCAGGCCACACACCCCGCAATCAGGTAAAACCCTGCATTGACCCCGATTCAGGGCCCCCAAACCGCGGGACACCCTCGAATTCCTCAGCGGGTGTGGCTACTTTTCTGCATTGAGGCTGACTTGAGCAATCCAGGCAGTGCCGCGGATCTGGTTATCTATTTTGGCGCTCGCCGGCCGCGCGATCCTGACGATCAGTAAGTGCGTGTCCGCACCGGTTTTGAACTCAAGTCGTTGTGGCGACCAGCCAATGGTGCCCACAACGCTTTCGGTCGATAAAAACAGCTTGCTTATGTCGAAAGCATCGAAAATCTGAAACCTGGGCCCACTGTCCGTCGTAATTCCGTTTGCGCGCAAAGAGCCCGAAAACTTGTATCGCGTGTTTGGTTGCACAACCACAAACTGAAACACGTGTTGATAATCCAGGTTGTGCTTCCCGTCGAAGTCGATTCGAAAAGCCCGAGATCCCTCCACAGCTTCCCGCGAATCCACGTTGACTACTACGCCATCGATGGAGATGACGCGCCAATCCAGCCCCCCGTTGAGAATGTCAAATTTGAATTCCCCATTTGTAATCAAATTGAGGGCATTCGTCCGCAGCCTTATTTGTGCCGGGAAACGCTCGGTTAGAGTGGACCAGGCGGCTGCCAAGCGGCTCACCTCCCTGTGTTGGATGAGTGCGTCGAGATATGGAAAGGCCTGAGGGGGAGCAAACGGCAAATTCAGTTGAAGCAACCGCAACCAAACCTGCTCCGCGGCAACCATGTTGCCCATCTCAGTTTGGAAGTTGAGATAGTCAAAGAATGTAGAAGCCTGAAGAGGGAGCATTTGCTCTAGAATTGCGCCGTTGTCGCGCGTTGCTCTTGTGGCAAGCAGAAAAACGTCACGGTGCGCCGGAACGCCGCCTGCGAGAACTATTTGAAGAGCCCGCAGCCCTTCTGGAATTCTGTGAGTCCTAAACGCAAAATTGGCAAATCTCCAATTGATCTCAGGCGAAGTGGGGAAGAGGCGGATCGCGCGCTCGAATGCGCCCATTGCATCGTTGATTCGGCCCGCCCAATCGTAGGCCGCCCCGAGGTCGCTCCAAAAGTGAGCATCGTAGGGACTCAGGCGCGTTGCATTCTCATAAAACGCAACGCTTGCGTCTAAGTCTTTGGTGTTTCCATAGAAGTGTGTGAGTGTTCCCAGCGCATCGTAATATTGTGGGTTGTCACCGTCCCACTTTATCGCTGCTTGAATCGCAGCCGGCGACTCTTTCCGAAAATACCAATCGCCGATTGCTCGTCTCACCACCTTGTAGATGCAGAAAAGCAGAACTAACGGCAGGAAAACCCGAATCGCGAGTGTGGCAAACCGCATCTTCCTCAAGTTCCACCGCCGGAGAGTTTCCCCTTTTCCGTCTCCTATCGTTTGTTCCGGAAATTCTGACCCGTTCTGTCTTGGCTTGCAAGCTCCCTTCGCGTCAGCAAATGCCGATCATCAAGGAATGCTAAATCTGGCACCGAGAGAATTCATCGTGAATAGCCCTAAGTCCTCTGTGGTGTCGAATTCTTTAGATGTAAGATCATGCCATCAGTTAGGGCCCGTAGCTCAGCGCTTAGAGCGGCGGACTCATAAACCTGACCACTTTATGACTCGTTCTCAACATTTCGGACTCGACTATATTATTCCTGAGGCAGTTACAACGTGGCGGGTTCAATCCGTCCCTACTCGATTTGGCGGATTCTGAACGACGAACTATTACAAATTTACTATAGTGGGTCGCCCTCGTCGTAACGATTAGTTATGCTGCTCTGCTGCGGCCGATAACCAACCCCTCGGACGTTCCGTTAGCGTAATAGACGACCACACGCTGGATGAAAATGGGGTCGCTTACTCGCAACTGAACCGCGCGGAATGGGCCGCGCCGAAGGCGCACGTCTATTGCGCGCCGTCGGTGGCCGATGCGGTGCGAGAAACGACATTGAAGACGGGGGCGAGGCGGACCGCAGTGTTTGATGCGAAGAAGACCGAAGAGGCGGCACCGAATTCGATAGAAAGATGGATGAGTTCGTTGGGAAGAACGCGGAAAACGCTGTCAGTGCCGCGTTCCTGAGTGATGTGAAATTCCGCGACTGCACCGTCGAATTCCAAAGGCAGCACAGAACGATCGGCGAAGACCATGCAGTTCCACCCAACATTGCCACAGGCGTTGCTTTCAGGGATGAGGTCATCCGCGGACGGATGGAGAGACACGAGCCGCAGTCGTAGCTGACGGTATTCATCCGCGGGAACCGTGGCTGGGACGTTTGCACTGGCGGTTAAATCCCGCGATCGAGAATCGCCGTTCACCGCCAACAGGTCCAACTGCATCGGATGCGCCGCCAGGTCGGGAGCAAGTTCCTCCCAGCCAGTAGAATTCTCGTCTGCCATCATGTTTGGATGGGCCTCAATGCCGCGAAGCGTGACAAAAATGTGCTGTATGTCGCGTGGTGATACGAGTGGCGAGGGAAAAGCCGCGGAGGCTCCTGGAGGCGCGGAAGCCACACTCATCTGAACGATAACGGCGCCAGTGGCTTTGGTGAGAGGGCAAGACATGTTGCTGACCGCAACGCCGCTTCCATTCCCATTCCAGAAGCCGGAATAGCAGGAGTTGCAGCCAGAGTTGGCCAGGCAGAGGAGAAGCACAGCGAGAAAGACTTTTCGAAGAACGTTCGCCGGGGATTCCATGGCGCCCCTGCATACTGGGAACGAAATAAGGATACCACTTCCAGAACTCCTCGTGTAGAGAGCCTCCTTTTCCTTGAGAGCTTCGCTGAGGCCCATGACAGCGCCGCTCTTCATACAACGGTCGAGTTGCTGAGGATTGATGACCTTGCCGCAGTGTTATGGCTCCACAATTTGATGGATCTGATTAGCGGGCAGATCTCTCAGCACTTGGCGCGTGCCGCTGGGCCAGCGCACTTCGAGTTGCTTCACGGTCTTGAATGGACCGAGACCGAAGTGCGGGCGCGGGTCCCGTGAAGCTGCGTAGCCTGCACTTGTCGCGACAATATCGTACTGGCTGGCGCCGTCCTCGGTTGTGACCTTGAGCTGCGCTCCGATTGCCATGCGGTTGCTTTTAGTGCCTACCAATTGAAAGGTCACCCAGTTATTGGCATTCGTAGTTACATCACGGAGAATCCTTGCTTTTCCATTCAAGACGGTAACAACGATGTCCATGTGTCCGTCGTTGAACAAGTCGCCGATAACCCCGCCGCGATATGGCTCAGCAAGCTGCATATCGGGACCTGTTTTGGCCGTCACATCCTCGAACGTCATTTTCCCCAGGTTACGGAAAATCGAGTTAGGCTCAGCGTACGTCCGATTGGTGAACTCTGCGACGTTGTCAAGAACGTTGCCCCGTGCAACGAACAGGTCCTTCAATCCATCGTTATCGAAGTCGGCGACCCCGTTGGACCAGCCCGACATTTCCAAGGTGGGCCGGGCAAGGCCACTCCGGCCTGTGACATCGATAAAGATGCCACTGCCGCGATTCCGGAACAGGGGAAAAGTCTCCAGCTCGGTCGCCGTATGCCAGATGTCAGGCAGGCCGTCGTTGTCCAGATCGCGAAATTCGGCTCCCATTCCCGAGACAGCCTTGCCGTTTTCGGAATAAGCCACGCCGACATCCATCGAGACTTCTTCAAAAGCTTTGCCCTTAAGATTGTGGAAGAGCGAATTCGACATGTTGTCGTTGGCGACAAAAATATCAAGGAAGCCGTCCCCATCATAATCATTGAAAGCCACCCCCATCCCCTTGCCTAACTTCTTGGAGATACCAGTCTCGTCGGAAACGTCAGTGAATGTGCCATCGCCGTTATTGCGGTACAGTGTGGACGGAAGTGGCTCGTAAAACTTGGGGTGACAGTAAGCCCGCAGGCGCCCTCCGCTTAGACACACGGGATCCTTGTTGACTTCCCAGCGGCAGTAATTCGAGACGAACAGATCCAACTTTCCATCGTTATTGTAGTCCAGCCAGCCGGCAGCCGCGCTCCACATCTTCCGCCCCTTATAAGTCGGTGTGCCGACCCCCGCCTTGTCCGTGACGTTTGTGAAGGTGCCGTCTCCATTGTTTCGATATAAATGATTCTTCGTAACGCTGGCGACATAAATATCCTGCCAACCGTCGTTGTCGAAGTCGCCGACGGCGACGCCCATGTCGTAGCCATCGCCCACCAGTCCGGCTTTCTCAGTGACGTCCGTAAACGTGCCGTCATGGTTGTTGTGGAAAAGGCGGTTGTAATATTTAGGGGACTCTTTCTTGAGAGACGGAATCGCTGCCCCGTTAATGAGGAAGATATCCAGGTATCCGTCGTTGTCATAATCGATTAGACCAATTCCCGAGATCATCGTCTCAGGCTGGTTTTTGTTGGAAGTTGGGCTACTGTCCGTCACGAAGTCCAGACCAGACCGGCCGGTGATGTCTTCAAAACGAATGCTACTGCCTCTATCTGCTTGAGTTTTTATCACAATCGTCAACACGAGAGGAACGATCGCCGCTATAGAGAGGACTATAGAAAGGAAGAATCGAATCATCGCTGAAGTTCAGTCTAACATGGCGTTTCTCGAATTTGCCTGCTAGCGGTCCGCAGTGTCTGTTAACGCTTTTAGGCGCTCGAACTCTGCACGCTCGCGCGCGGCCTCGCCCTTCCTGCCTGCCTCAGACAAAGCTTGCGAAAGCGCAAAGTGCGCGTCGGGACTGCCAGGAGCCAACTTAACTGCCGTTCGCAGCTCGAGCAGCGCGCGATCAGTTTTTTCGAGCGCCAGCCAGAGCCTGCCGCATGCCACGTGCGCGACGAAGTTCTCCGGCGCCAAGGCGACCGCCTCTCTGGCATACTTCAGACCTTGTTCGTACTCAGCGGTGCGGAGGAGTTCCAGAGCGAGTTGAATCCGCGCGCCGTCGTGAGAGGGGGAGATTTCGATTTCGCGGCGGAATTCGTCAATGGCTAGCGTGGGATTCTCCTTAAGCAAAAACACACCATACATGTAGTGCACACCGGGTTCAGAGGGGTAGAGAGCCAACAGCTGTTTAAACTCCGTTTCGGCCGCCACGCGGTCCTGCAAGGCAACCAAGGCCTGCGCGCGGCCAGCCAGGCGAACTACGGGGACTTGCAAGGCTGCGAGATCGGAAGGGAGCCTCGGGATGCGCAGTGCAGCGATTCCGAAAGCGTCGAGCAGCTTCAGATCCGCCAATACCGTATCTTTGGGAGCATCTGGGTGCGCGGCAGCGATGTGGTTGGCGGCCAAGGTCAAGCACTGGAGCGCAATTTCTGGTTTGCCCAATAGAGCGTTCAGGATGCCATCGTGAAACAGCACACTGCGGATGAAATCTGGGTTGGTCCCTAAGCCAAGCGTTCTGGCGCGTTCCAGCGCCCGAAGAGCTCTAGTGTAATGCTTTAGTTGAAATTCGCTCAGACCGAGCATAGCGAACCCAGGACCCGGTTGCTGCCGTTCAATCGCCACGAAGTGCGCGAAGGCATCGCGTGCTTCCCTGAAGCGCCCTGCATCGAATAAGAGGGTTCCGAGATGCCACCAGCCTTCCGGCCAGTCAGGCCGAAGCTTAGTGGCGCGGTCATACAGCCGGATGGCTTCCGGGACGCGCTCGGAGTCCATCGCTGCCTGCGCGCGTTCCGCCAACTTCTCGAACGATTCGGGATTTGTATTCCCCTGTGCCTGCTTGTTATCAGGCGTTTGATTGCGGACTGCCAGAGACCTGCGGATTTCGCAGTGGCGTCCCGAAGCCTCGCAATGCGGACGCGCGATAATCCCAGATGGCGCACCGCCTCGAAGGAAGTCCGAATCGGCAGGCGCATCGCCGAAGGGAAGGT
>WNFP01017558.1_pt1 | contig 10179 bp, 10 predicted proteins | sample 5400201 | NCBI WGS metagenome assembly WNFP01 (sample SAMN13153355, study PRJNA577476) | soil metagenome | isolation source: 115 cm saprolite under Madrone tree | place: USA:California | collected 2016-06-14
CCCACGGCATGGTGACTAGTCCAGAATTTTGAGCATCCAACAAGTGGAGGAAGATCATTTTGAAGAGTGACCGCCGAGCGGTCAATCCGGCCGTATCCACGCGCTTCCCGTCGTCTTCAACGCGCTTCCGCGCGATGCAACACCGCAATTTTCAGTTGTTCATCGCGGGACAACTCATATCGCTTATTGGGACGTGGATGCAGAATATGGCGCAGCTTTGGCTGGTTTATCAGCTGACGCATTCCGCGGCGTTGCTCGGCGTCTTTGGATTTGCGAGCCAGGTGCCGATGCTTTTTCTTTCGTCATTGGGCGGGTATGTGGGAGACCGCTTCGACCGGCACCGCGGGGTGATTGTCACGCAGACGATTACCATGTTTCTGGCGTTTGTGCTGGCGGGATTGACGTGGGCCCATGCGATCGGGAAATGGAATTTGATCGTGATCGCGTTTCTGGTGGGCATCGTCAATGCGTTCGACGTGCCGATCCGGCAGGCGTTTTTCGTGCAGATGGTGGGGAAGGAAGATCTGCCGAACGCGATTGCGCTGAACTCATCGATTTTCAACGCCGCGCGGGCGGTGGGGCCGGCGATTGCGGGGTTCGCGATCGCGCTGGTGGGAGCGGGCTGGTGTTTCTTTCTGAACGGGCTGAGTTTCGTCGCCGTGATTGTGGCACTGCTGATGATGCGGATTGAGCCGAGGGAAATCAAACCGAGCACGGATTCGCCGCTGAGGAGTTTTGTGCAGGGTTTCCGGTTTGCGATGAGCGATCTGCCCGTGCGGTCGACGTTGCTGCTGCTCAGCACGCTGAGCCTCTTTGGATTGCAGTACGCGGTGTTCATGCCGATTTACGCGCAGGACATTTTGAAGGGAGACGCGCGGACGCTGGGATTGCTGATGAGCTCGGCGGGAGTGGGAGCGGTGATCGGCGCGCTGCAGTTTGCGGCGCGAACGCATTATCGGGGCTTGGCGAGATGGATTGCGGGGACGTCGACGACTTGCGCGATATGCCTGATTACTTTCTCGCAGGCGAAGAACTTCTGGCTGTGCGTTGCGGTGCTCTTCGTTGTGGGATTTGCAGCCACGTCGCAGATGGCGGCCACGAACACCTTGATTCAAAATCGGGTGCCCGATGAGCTGCGCAGCCGGGTGATGGCGGTGTACGCAACGATGTTCATGGGAGTCCAGCCGATTGGAGCGTTGATTGCAGGCGGAGCGGCGAAGCACATCGGCCCGCAGAATACGCTGACAGTGTTCGGTTCGCTGGTGTTGGCAGGCAGCCTGATTTTCATCGCTCGAGTGGTAATGAGGCTAAGAAAAACGCAAGCTGCAGAGGCCAATTAGGCAGGATTTGGGCGGTAGAGCCAGGCGGGCTTCACAAAGAGCTGAGCTGGGGGCGCGGCGTTTAGGCCGGCTAGGATGGCGTCGACTTTGGCGCGCAGCGGCGAGAGCGAACAGACCGGATCGGTGGCGGCGGCATCCCCCGCGAGGAGCATGGCCTGGCAGCGGCAGCCGCCGAAATCCAGCTCGCGGCGGTCGCAGGTTTTGCAAGGCTCCTGCATCCAAGCTTCGCCGCGGAATTTCTGGAACGCGGCGGAGTGTTCCCATATCTCTCGCAGGCTGCGGTCTTTCACGTTTTCGAATGCGAGGCCGGGAATGACTTGCGCGGCATGGCAGGGAAGCGCATCGCCGCTCGGCGTGATCAGCATCAGCTTGCGGCCCCAGCCGCCCATGCAGGGCTTGGGGTATTTCGCGTAATAATCGGGGACGACGTATTCGACGCGAATCCTGCCTTGAAGGCGCTCTTGTTCGCGCTTGATGAGAGTGAGCGATTGATCCAGCTGTACGCGCGTCGGCAATAGATTTTCACGATTGGCAAAGGCCCAGCCGTAATACTGGACGTTGGCGAACTCGATGCGAGTCGCGCACGAAGATTCCGCGAGGGCCACCATTTCCTCAAGCTGATCCATGTTGCGGCGGTGGATGACGAAGTTGAGCGTAACGGCAATGCGATGCTGCCTCAGCCATTCGAGAACTCGGAGCTTCTGCGCTTGGGACTTTGTGCCGGAGATTTCGTTGGCGGTTTCTTCGCGCGCACCCTGGAAGCTCAGTTGAATGTGATCGAGTCCGGCTTCCCCCAGTGCCGCGAGTTTTGCTTCATCCAAGGGCAGGCCGGAGGTGATGAGATTGACGTAGAGGCCAGCGGAGCGCGCGGCACGGACGAGTTCGACGATGTCGGGGCGCGCGAGAGGTTCGCCGCCGGTGAAATCGGCTTGAAGGACACCGGCTTCGGCGGCCTCCTTGAAGACGCGGGACCAGACTTCGGTAGTGAGTTCGTTCGTGCGCGACTGCAATTCCAGCGGGTTCGAGCAATAGACGCAATGCAGCGGGCAGCGGTGGGTGAGTTCTGCGATGAGCGCCAACGGATTGGGAATGGTGGATGTCATATTCAGAAGAAAAATGGGCCCGTGGCCGAAGCCGCTACAGCTGAAAGTCGAGCGCGCGCTCTTTTTGCAGAAGGGTGAGATAGCCAAGGATGTCCTGCTCGACCTTGTGCGGCTCGGCTTTGGAATAGATCTTCTGCAAATCCACGATGATTTGCTGGACGGTGTGCTGGCCGTCGCAGCGCTCGACAATCTCGAGGCTGGGGCCGTTCAGGCGCAGGGCGCGCTCCGGCATGAGCAGGGTGCGCGGCTGCTGGTTTTTTTCGTTCAAGCGGCAGCCGGGAGCGAGGCGCGGAAAGCTGTGGAGTTCAGGCGTCATCCCAAATCCTTCACGATTCCTTTGCGGGCTGGAAAGCGCCCGGGGGCGGCCATCCGGGATTGACGTAGGAAAAATAGAGGGCGTCAAGCTGAGCCCAGAGGATGTCGCACTTGGCACGCAAAGCGGCGTGGGCCAAATCCTGTTCCGTGCGGGTGCGCGCATGTCTTATGACCCAGGCCAAGGCGAACTCGGAGTCCTCCGGAGCTTGCGTAAGCCGGCCGGTGAAATAATCCAGACCGCCGGAGAGCCAGGGATAGTGTTCGCGCAGGCGATCCATGCGCAGGACGATCAGTTTCCTCGAGAAGAGTTCGGTCAGGGAAGAGGCAACGGCTTCGAGGTGCGAGCGCGTGGATACGAAATCGACGTAGGCTTGGACTGCAAAACGCGTGGCGGGAAGAATGCCGTCACCGCGGAGCGCGTGCTCGCGCGATAAGCCCGTGGCTTCCACGAGACGCAGCCACTTCTCAATGCCGCCCGGCTTGGCGCCGTCGCCATCGTGATCGAGGATGCGCTTGCGCCAGGCGAGACGAAAAGCTGGATCGTCGCTGCGCGCGAGAATGGCCGCGTCTTTGATGGGGATACGGCTCTGATAGTAGTACCGATTGAGAGCCCAGGCTTGAAGCTGGCCGCGGGTGAGCCGGCCTTCGTGCATGAGCAAGTGAAACGGATGCTTGTGATGGTAGCGTTCTTCACCGATGGCATGAAAGCCGGCGACGAACTCGGCCTCGGAGAACAGCGGCTTTTCGACGACGTGGTTTACGGATGGGGTCACAGGTTGAACTCCATCCCATCATAGGCGATTTCCCAACCGGCATCACGCACGGCGCGATGCTCTGGACTCTCTTCGTTCAACACCGGGTTGGTATTGTTTATGTGGATGAGGACGCGCCTGGTTTTTCCAAGGCGAAACGGCCGCTTCAGCATGCCGCGCTCGCCCCAGAGCGGAAGATGCCCCATATCGCGCGCCGTTCTGCGGCTGCGCTTGGCTTGGATCAGCTCATCATCCTTCCAGAAGGTGCCGTCGAGAAGAGCCAGGTCACTTTCATCAACGGAGCGTTGCCAGTCGTCTCCGACTCCGGGGACGCTGGGGGCGTAGAAAAATCTCTTTTCTTTGTGGACGAGTTGGAGGCCGATGACCGCCTCTTCTGGAGGAAAGCTACCTTTCAGTGAGTCACTCACGTAGTCCGGGAAACCACCCTGCAGAGGCACGGCTTTGCAGAAGAGGCCGTCTTTTGCTCCTAGAGAAGAAGGTGGAACGAGAGGAATGAGGCGATCAAGCGCCAGGGTGTCCCACCGCACGGGCGGGTTCGACCGCGTCAAGACGCGAAAGAGGCTGTTCTCTTCCGTGAGGGTACGTCGCACCGACAGAGTCGAATAGATGTGCAGCGGGTGAAACTCGCGGAGGTGAAGCAAGCCCATCACGCAATCCACGTCGGCACTGGTGAGGAGGATGGTGGAGATAGGCGAGCCAGGCGAGGAGGATGTGACTGTTAACTCGGGAGTCGCAAGGATTTGCTGGCGCAGATCGGGAGAGGCGTTCAGAAGAAACCAATTTGATGGACCGGAAGAGACGGCAACCTGAGCCTGGGTGCGCGGACGAGCGTTCACGCTGCCGCCTCGAAGGCCGCTACAGTTCGAACACGAACAATTCCATTGGGGAAAGCCGCCTCCGGCTGCGGAGCCGAGGACTCTAATGCGCATTCGGCATTCCGGCGACCCCGAACCGGCTGGGGCCGACTCTCAGGCTAGAGCTCGGCGTTGGCGTACGAGCTGACTTCGCAATTGAGGTCGATTTCTTCGTGTTGAGGGGTAACCCATTCCATGGTCGAGGCTCCTTTTGGAGTCAAATGCACCGGACCTGATTGTAGGTCCGGTAAATGAGAAAGAGCGCGGCGCGAGATTCGTACTGCAAGACTCCAGACAGGTTATACAAGCTGGATACACAGGTATTGGCGGAACAATAGTCAGGGCTGAAGGTAAAAGTCGTTGGATCTCTTGATCCGAAGACAGGCATGATTTCGGTTCGGAGCATTGAGGCACATTCGGGAAACCCCACCAAGTCCTCCAAACCCCAATAAGCTGAAGGTCTGCCCAGGAATTGCCGACTTCCCTAAGATTTCGCTTCGGCAGTATGCCTCGTTCTTAAATTCGGAGTTTTTCCCTGGCGCAACGGGATGCCCACCATAGAGAGATTCTTTGGGTGTTGTGAATGCGGCCGGAGTGGAAACGGGACCGCGTCAGGGCTAAAATAAATAATGGCAGGGATGGAATCCACATTCGCCCACGCCCACGACAATTTGCGAGGGGAGCGCGTTAGTAGTTCTGGTTCCTTCTCATTGGAAGGTTCCAACAGCCCGAGGGATGCGCCAGCCGCCAGATCCGTCTTCGTTTTCCGGGAGACTGGATTTTCCGGACTCAAAGCGCGGCTCTTACGCCAACTGTCGATCTCATCTTTGAAGGCAAAGATGGAGCCGATCTTTTGGTGAAGGTGACGATGCACGGGCAAGCGTTCGCGCTTCTCCCAGCGCTGGACCGTGCGCACCTCGCGATCGAGATAAACGGCAATTTCTTTCCATGAATCAAGGCGGTTCCCCCGGTTCTGGACACGAGTCGAAGGAGCTGATACAGCATCAAGGCCCTCCAGTAAAGGCGAAATTCGACTATCAAGTCTGCTGATCTTCCCGTTTGAGTTTTTCTGAGTCCGCCGGAGTTGATTCATCACGTTTTTCCTTCGCGCAAATCCTTTTCCTTCTTCGCAGAATCTGTTGAGCGATTCCAACCGCAACTCTCTCGTAGGTATGTGGCTGCACATGAAAAACTGTGACATCGCGCGCGGCGAAGCGAGGAGCGGATGTTGGCAGGAAGGCACGGGAGATGGCCGGCTGACCCAGCCGCCGGGGTTGAGCTACTGAAAGGCAGGTGCTTTGGGATAGAATCGCGGAACTCCAGAATCCGGCGAAACAATCGGTGAAGTTCTGCGGCCGCCCGCAGAAAGGGCGTGATGGTGACCGGCGAAAATCCCGCCGTAAGTCAATCCGAGACTTTGATCGCGCGCATCCGATCCGGAGAACGGGCGGCGGAGGAGGAATTGGTTACGCTCTACCGGCGGCCGATCTTTGCCATTGCCGCTGCCCGGACGGGTGACCGCGAGGCTGCGCGCGACCTGACGCAGGAGGTGCTGATTGCGGTACTAAGAGCCGCGCGAAATGGACAAGTCCGTGAATCAGAAAAACTTCCCGCCTTCATCCAGGGAACCGCGCGAAATCTGATCAACAACTATTTTCGCGCCCGAGTGCGGCGCGCCGAGTCCACCTTGGAGGCGGCGGGGACCCTCAGCAGCGATCCGGTCGGGGAGTTAGAGGCGGCGGAGCGGCGGCGCCTGGTTCAGGAGGAACTCCGGAGTTATAGCGTTCTGGACCAGCAGATTCTGCTCTTTTCCTTGGTGGACGGGCATTCGTTGGTGGAAGTCGCCGAGCGGTTGAAGATGTCGCACGAGGCGGTGCGGGCGCGCAAGTCTCGGCTGGTCAGAAAGATAACAAAAAAATTTGATCGGCTGTCACAGAAGTAGGTTTTCGGACCACAGTACAAGTTAGGCGGACCATGGACTGTCAGGCAATCAACCGTGAAGAATTGGCCGAGAAATATGTGCATCACCGGCTGGACGCCACGCTAGTGGATGAGTTTGAAACCCATCTGCTTGAATGCCCCAAGTGTGCAAGAGAGTTGGAGCTTCTCCAAGCCATGCAGACGGACCTGGCGGAAAGGGCGCATGAGATTCGTGATTGGACTGCGTCGAGGCCGCACTTTTTTCGCTGGCGGGTAGTAGTTTTGGCGGGAATTGTAGTCGTGGTGGCAACCGCGAGTCTGGCTGTCCGCTGGCAGAAGATGCAGAGCGCCTCGGTTACCGCCCCGCCGCCTCCCCAAGCGAATCCCCCCACAGGCGAGACGATGGCAAAGGAGCATGAAGCGAATACCACGGAAAAGACTCCAAAAACACCTGAGCCCCAAACGGCATCGCCCGATAGTGCGAAAATGCAAGTTGTACAGGTGAATCCACCAAAGCAAATGGAACACCTGCCGACAAATCGCCGCGACTATCGGGGATTCGAACGGGTACCCTCACCGATTTCCCGAGACAGTGCACCGTCCATCGGACGCACGCCGACGAGCAGCGCAGAGAAGAAAGTCGAGAGCGCGCTTTCGAACGAAGTGAAGGAAAATATCGGAAAAGTGCCGGACAATGCCCAGGATGTTTCCCGCGACCCGCAGCAGGTTTCTGCGGAGAACGCCCAGCCGGCCTCGGGAACTGGCAAAACACAAGTACAATTGACCGCCGAGCAAGGCGTGGAAATATACCGGGTGGGGGCGGTTGAGGCCCCGCCCTTTACGTTTGCCGGGTTTGCAGCCCACGCGAAGCCGCCAAAGGGCGGCAAGTCGAGCACCTACAGCGGCAAGGCAGGAGCAGCAGATACGGGCAGAGTGCTCTTCCACGACGGGATGAACGCTTATATAGATGCCCGTTACCATGACGCGAGCGGGTATCTGAGGAGCGCGCTGAAGTATGAGCCCTCGGCTGCCGATGTAAATTTTTATTTGGGCGTCTGTAGAATCCTGGACGGGCATCCGGCGGAATCCATTCCCGCATTGAAAATTGCCATTGCTGCTGGGAACTCGCCTTATTTGCAATCGGCCCATTATTACTTGGGCAAGGCGTACGTGCAAGAACTGAATCTTGAAGGCGCCGAGATGGAATTTCGAGAAGCGACGAGACTTCCTGGACAACTATCGGCAGACGCGAAGGCGATGCTCGCCCGTATAGTTGGCTTGCGCGAGCAAATCGAAAAGAATAGACAGTAATTTGAGTGTGAGTGAGCTACTTGAGGGCGACGAGTTCGCACTCCGCCATTCCGTCTTCGCCTACGGGTGAATCAACCAGGTCGAGAGTCCATTTTCCAGTTAAGCCATGGGAGTGCAGATAAAGGTATTGCTCCGCGCCCGCGGAGACGGGGAATTCCAAAGGATCGTTTTTCTCGGCGCGGCAAGAATGTGTGCCGGGTTCGAGTTCGAGCACAAAGAACTGGCGTACTCGGAGTTGCCCCAGCTCTTTCTCATCACAGGAGACTTTAATCTGCTGATCCTTTTGACCTTTCATGCGGTAAATGGTCAGCAGTCCCGTCGAGTTTGGCTGAGGAAAGTGTGCTCGCGCCTCGGCCAGTTGTAGAGCGTCAAGAGAGGCGTTGCCCTGAATGAATCCTGTTATCCTGGTTCCGGCAGGCACCCAAAGTTTCTGACGCAGAGACATCTTCATACCCTTCGCCATAGATTGGAATGTCAGGGCCCCAAGGATGCCCTTTGCCAGCGATTCCTCCGACTGCTCGACAAAGAACCCTCCACGGTCGGAGTAGACATCCAAGAAAATAGTCTTCCACTTGTTGTGCTTGCTGAAGGGTCTAAGGGCCACCTGTTGATTGTTTATGGCTTTGATCCAATCCAGTCTCAATTCGATTCCGGTATCCGGGTTCTTCCGATCTGGGACTCTAATCTTGATAACACTCGCCTGAGCAGGACTGCCTTTCCGGATAATTAATTGTCCGGCGACCATCACGTCGGCCGCGGCCACCAATCGAACCGTGTCACCTTTCAAAAATGGGGGCCGAGGCGGATCGGAGATGAATGGCGATAGGGGAAAGCCCCACATGGCCTGTGCAAAGCGCAGCTGGACTGGGGTGCCGTCGGCAACTGCAATTGTCTGCGGAGTCGAATCTGATTTGGCAGACTCAACTTTCGGTTGGTTGGGAGCTTGCGATTGGGCCGCGACGTTTTCGGCGAGCAGAAAGAAGAGCAGGACGAGGCTGGCGCTTCTGATCATCGAGTCTCCCCACGTCTGGCAACTGAATGTGGGCAAGTCTACTGCGATACTGTCGAATTATGAAAGCGACAAGGTGCGACAAGATGCGCCGAATTCTTGTCCTTACGGGCCTCCGCGTGGAGCAACTCTGCAACGAAGCCGCTGGCGAAACCCTACCACCAAGAATTGTTGTAGCCGGGCGTAGAAACCACAACAAGTCGGGGCATAAATCAGGCGGTTACTCTTCGCCTGCTTTTCGAAACTATTTTTATAAGAACGCGTGTTTCCTCTTGACATGTAAGGAAAGCAGCCTATCATGTGGTCAAAAGTGGTGGGAAGTGGGCCACAGTAGAAGATAGTAGCGGGCAACGGGGCAAATTAGACAGATTCCCAGATCTGTGGTGAAGGTTGGCATTTTGGCCATTCTTGACCACATATTTGTGTGTGAACCACCGAAAACGGGGGTCGCGTTGAGCGGGGCGCATGAAGCTACGGGGCAACTGTCCGGCAAAGGTGGACGAGAAGGGGCGGTTGAAGATACCCGCCGTGTTTCTGGACGCCCTGAAAGAGTACGGAAATCAATTTTACATTACCAGCACAACGGGCGAAGCGGCGCGCATTTATCCCATGAAGGTTTGGTCGGGCATTGAAGACAAGCTGGCTGGGGTATCGAGCCAGAACAGGGCGAAGAGAAAGTTTTTGATGAGAACGAGTTACTACGGGCAGACGGTGGAGCTGGATGGGCAGGGCAGAGTGCTGGTGCCCGCAGTACTGCGCGAATCGGCGCAGATGAAGGGCGAGGTGGACGTGTTCGGCAACCTCGATTATCTCGAGGTCATGAACCACACCCGCGTGCTCGACGACCTCAAGAATTCGCCGTACACGGAAGAAGACGACAAGGCGCTGGAAGACTTGGGAATTTAGGGTTTTGCAAGATTGCTTGCGCCGCACACGCCGGTGCTGTTGGAAGAGGTGCTCGAATGGCTGCGCATAAAGCCGGACGGAACGTACATCGACGCCACGCTGGGAGCGGGCGGGCATTCGGAAGCGATCGCAAGACTGCTTACATCCGGCAGGTTGATCAGCCTGGACCGGGACGCACAGGCGTTGGAACTGGCGCAGGAGCGGCTGAAGAGTTTCGGCGAGAGGGTGAGGCTGGTGCAGTCTCCGTTCTCGAGGATTGCGGAGGTCGCGCAAGAGTTGGGGATTCCGCCGGTGGACGGGGTCTTGGCCGACTTGGGAGTTTCGAGCATGCAGCTTGATCAAGGCGAACGGGGATTTTCGTTTCGCGAGGCGGCTCCGCTGGACATGAGGATGGACACTGCCAACGACAAACTAACGGCAGACGAGATTGTGAATCGGTGGTCGGAGAAGGAAATTGCCGACCTGCTCTACCGGGAAGCGGATGAGCACGATTCCAGAAGGATCGCCAAGGCGATCGTACGAGCGCGACCCCTACGGGATACCGCGCACTTGGCAACGACTGTGGCAGGGGCCCGAAAGCAATGGGGAAGGCAGAGACTGCATCCCGCAACAAAAACGTTTCTGGCGCTGCGGATAGCGGTGAATCGA
>WNFP01005527.1_pt1 | contig 10178 bp, 8 predicted proteins | sample 5400201 | NCBI WGS metagenome assembly WNFP01 (sample SAMN13153355, study PRJNA577476) | soil metagenome | isolation source: 115 cm saprolite under Madrone tree | place: USA:California | collected 2016-06-14
CGAGGCGAGCGGGCTTGGAGCGTAGACCGCAAGGCCCGGTCCGCGCTAACGACCGACGGCGTCAAGCGTGCTTCTGAGTACAAAAGCAGCACGCGGTAGCCCAGCTCGTTAGCGCCCGGCGCGTCCCGAAGAGCCGGATCCTCCGTTCCTCCGGTCGGAGGCGAGGACTGGCCCGAGGCAGGCCCGAGCGTGGCGAGGAGCGTCCAGAGCGCGACTGCGGCCAGGACCGAGCCGCGTCCCGAAGAAAGACGACCGAGCGCCGGCAATGTTACCTCCGGTCAGGTTCGGCTAAATATATTGCCGCGCCTCAACGCCGACCGTCCCAGGAGCCGTAGTAATAGCGTAACAATTGCCTCCTTCCGAGGCACCACTCCCCGGATCTCATGAGCGGCATCGTAGTCACGTAGTGCACCGCCGTCAAGCGGCAGGCAAGCCAGCAGGACTTCCGGCGAGGATCACGCCTCGTAGACGCGCTTGAGCTCGCCCTCCGCCCAGCGGACGGCGTCGTCGGGCGTCATGCCCTGCACCGCCTTGGCGTACATGTCGGTGATGATGTACTTGGTGTACACGAGCGTGGCCTTGGCGCTGGGGGGTCCCGCGTAGCCGAGGGCGCGCGAGCCTCGCGCGGCCGTCTTGAAGGCGCGCATCGCCTCGTCCACCTGGCTCCACATCGGGCTCGCCTCCCAGAAGGCATTGGCGCCGGTCGCGTAGCCGCCCTCGAGCTCGAACCAGCGGGCGTACTGCTCCTTCGAATGGAGCCACTTGAGCAGCTCCTTGGCGGCCGCCACGTTCTTCGACTGCTTCATGATCGCGCTTGAGTACGTCACGTGGTAGGTCGGCGTGGGCCCGGTGGGGCCGTCGGGATAGCGAAAGTGGCCGATGTCGGGCCAGAGCGGCTGACCCTTTTCGTCCTTGATGTCGGGGCGCCGCCTGGCCAGGATGAAGATGCTGCCGCCGTTGAGCGTGGCTGCGATCTCGCCCGAGTGGAAAGCGCGGTTGTTGGTCGTGTCGTCCCACGCGAGCCCGCCCTCGTCACAGGCCTCTTTCCAGAACGCCGTCATCCACTTGACCGCCTCGATGGTGTTCCTGGAGTTCAGCACCACCTTCTTGCCGGTCTTGTCCGTCTCGGCGCCGCCGAAGGTCCACGTGAGCGGATAGGACCAGGTCGGCGCGTCGTTGACGGTGTGGCCCAGCGTCTGGCCGAAGGGCTTGCCCTTCTTCTTGAGCGCGGTGCCGATCTTCCGGTACTCGTCGAGCGTCTTCGGCGGCTCCGCCGCTCCCACTTCGGCGAACCAGGACTTGCGGTAGTTGACGAGGGCCGGCGTGATGCAGTGGGGCAACGCGAGCCACCGGCTGCCATCGCGCGCGGCGGCTTCCGATTGCGTGTAGAACTTGCCCTGGTCGTGCTCCTTCCAGTCCGCCAGGTCCGACACATCGGCGAGCGCGCCGCCGTAGAGGTGAGGCCAGTTGTGGAGCATCTGCACGATGTCGGGCCCGGAGCCCGACTGGATCGTGGCGGTGATGCGCGTCTGCAGGTCGTTTTCGTTGATGGTCTCGAGCACGACCTCCATCTTCATCTGCTTCCCGTACTCCGCCAGCTGGCGCTTGAGCTCCGCCTCACCCTGCGGAATGAAGTCTACGCGGTAGAGCAGCTGCAGGCGCGTGCCCTGGGCGAAGGCGGGCGCGCGGCGGGATGCCAATACTCCGGCCAGCCCCGCGGCGCCACTCGTGAGAAAGCATCTGCGATCCATCATGCCACTCCCTCTCGCTCGGCAAACTCGGCACCATCTTACGCCAGGACTTCCCAAACCGGCGATTTCCTGGTTGTTGTTTTGCGGGCTCTTATGGTAGCGTTCCCGTCGATTGGCTGGGCTCTCTAACTTCACGAGTTTCCGAGGAGACTGGACATGATGAATCGTGGACGGTTGTTCCTGGGCATCGCGCTCGCCGTTTCGCTGGCGCTGACCGGGTGCGCGGGCAAGGTGCGCCTGGCATCGGCCAAGACCTGCGCGGCGCACGGCGGGACGTACGACGCAGCGGCGAGGGCGTGTACGACCCAGGTCTCGACGAAGGGCGCCCAGCAGATTTGCCAGGCGAACGGCGGCTACTACGATACGGGTGCGGACGTCTGCGAGTACGGGCAGGAGTAGCAACGACACCGCGCCGCACGAGAGGGGCTGTCCTTTCGTGCGGCGTACCGCTCTTGATCAGCGTCGCGGCGGGCCGGACGCCAGGCCCTGTCGAATTGCCTCCAGGAGCTGGCGCGGCCGCGGGTCGCCCGGGGAGATGGCCGCCAGCTGCTCCGCGATGAGCCGGGCGCGCTTCCACTGCTGGCGCTGGACGTAAAAGGCGGCCGTCGCGTAGACGATATCGGGGTCGCGCGGGTCGAGCTGGAAGGCCTGGAGGAGGGCAGCCTCGGCCTCACGGTCGCGGCTCAGGCGGTCGAGAGCCAGCCCGAGATTGTAGCGCACGCGCGCACGCCGGGGCATGAGCCGCGCCGCCGCGCCGAGCGCTTCGGCCGCCTCGCCCAGCCGCTTCTCTTCCGCGAGCAAGAGCCCGAGCGAGTAGTAGAGCTCGCCCTCGTTGGGCGTGCGCTTGATCCCCTCGCGCAGCACCCCCTCGGCATCCGAGTTGCGTCCCATCGCGTTGTAGAGCGTGACGAGATTGGCACGCGCCGGACCGAAGTACGGATCCATGCGGAGCGCCGTCAGGTACTCACGCTCCGCGAGCTCGCGCTTCCCCTGAGCGGCAAAGAGTATGGCCAGGTTGAGGTGGCTCGCGGGCATGTCGGCCATCGCCATCTGTGCCTCGATGAACTCAGCGATCGCCGCGTCCAGCGCCTTGCGCTGCGAGGCGTCGAGGTGCTCCGCGGGCACCGGCGCCAGTACCCGCGCCGCCTCGATCCGCACGGCGCGCGTGGGGTCGCTCAAGAGCGCCGCCGCCGCGGCCACGCGCTCAGGCGGCGGCACCGCCTCGAGCCCGGCGACGGCGGCGAGGCGGATGGCTGGGTCGCCGTCACGCACGAGGGCGGCCATGGCGCCGGTGCCCTGGGGGCCGTAGCCACGGAGAAGGCCGAGCGCGCTCGCGCGGACGATGGCGGGCAGCTGACGATCGAGGGCGACGGCGATGAGGGCCGGAGCGCCGTCCCGCGCTCCCGCGCGTCCCGCGGCCACGGCCAGCGCCCAGTCCCCGCCCTTCGGGCGCGCGGGCCCGTACCACTTGACCACGGCCGCGGCGGCCCACTCGGCCGTGCGGTCGCGGTGACAGGCGATGCACGCGTTGGGAGTCCCGATCTTCACCGAGAGATCCGGGCGCGGCGGGCGCAGCGTGTGGTCGCGCCGCGGGTCCACGATCATGTAGTCCTTGGTCGGCATGTGGCAGTTGACGCACTGGGCGCCGGACGAGGCCGCCTTGTGGAAGTGATGCGTCGGCGTGTCATAGGACCTGGGCGCGAGCGTCGGGAAGCGCGGGTTCGCCTCGGGCCGGTGACATTGGGTGCAGACGGCATTGCCCTCGGCCCTGGTCTTGCCGCTGTGCGGGTTGTGGCAATCGGTGCAGCGGACACCGCGCTGGTACATCTTGCTCTGACGGAACGACCCGTACTCGTAGACCTCGTCGAGCTGCTGGCCGTCGGCGTGGTAGAGGCCCGCGCGCAGCGGCTCGGGTCTCAGCGTGTCGTAGAGCGGCCGGCCCGGATGCTCGCCGGCGGCGATGCGGCTCCGGCGCGAATGGCACGTTGCGCAGCCGTCCACCTCGTAGGCCGCACCGCGGGAAGGCGAATCGCCGGGCTTGAAGCCGACCGCGAGCCCGGTCGCCGCGCCCCGACCCCCCTTGCGCGCCCACGCGACGTGGTCGCGGCCGGGGCCGTGGCAGGCCTGGCAGCCGACGTGGAGCTCGCTCCAGGTCGTGTCGTACGTGTCGGTCTTCGGATCGTAGCCCTTCTTGAGGTTCGTCGTGTGGCATTCGGCGCACATCAGGTTCCAGTTCTGGTAGCGCCCCGTCCAGTGCAGCGGATCGTCGGGCGCGATCTTCTCGCCCGGGTAGAGCGAGAACCAGTGCTTCCGGCCGGTATCCCACGCGATGGTCAGGCTCTGCAGCCGCCCGCCGGGGAACTCGACCAGGTACTGCTGGAGGGGCGCCACGCCGAAGGTGTACTTGATCTCGAAGTCGGCGGGCTTGCCGTCCGCGCCTTCGGTGTGGACGAAGTACTTGCCCTCTCGCTTGAAGAAGCGCGACACGGCACCGGCCTGGCTGAAAGCCACGTCCCTGAAATCGCCGAGGACGGTCTCGTCCGTGGCGGGCTGCATGGCGCGCTGGTGATGCGAGCCGAGCCATTCCCGCGACTCCTTTGCATGGCACTCGGCGCACGAGCGGTCGCCGACGTACGCGAGCACCTGGGTCTTGGCCGGCACGTACAGCTGCGTACCCGAGAGCAGCTTCCAGGTCAGGCCGGCGGCCGCCGCCAGGACGACCACGGCCGCGACGCCAACCAGGAGGCGCCGCCTGCGTGGCGGCGGCGCGGCCGCTGGGCTCAGCCTACCTGCTCCTCTTCGGCGAAGCGGAAGAGGGCGAGAGCCAGGGCAATTGCCACGGGACCCAGGATGATACCGATGGCGCCGAAGGTGGCGAGCCCGCCGATGAGGCCGAGGAGCACGGGCAGGGTCGAGATCTGGGCGCGGCCCGAGACGACGAGCGGCCGCACGATGTTGTCTACCAGCGACACGACCACCAGGCCCCAGAAGGTGAGGAAGAGGGCGGCGCCCACGCGGTCATGCGCGACGTGCACGAACGCCGCCGGAACCCAGACGAGGGACGAGCCCACCACCGGCACCAGCGCCGCCAGCGAGGCCAGGACGCCGAAGACCACGGGGGACGGCAGACCCGTGAACGCAAAACTGAGACCCACCAATATCCCCTGCACGACGGCCGTCAGGAGCGTCCCCAGGGCGACCGCGCGGATCACTGCCGAGAGGTGCCCGACCAGGTCAGCCTTGCGGGCGGCGGTCAGCGGGACGAGGGCGAGGGCGCGCGTGATCATCTCCCCGCCGTCGCGCAGGAAGAAGAACAGCAGGAAGAGCGTCAGGCCCACCTCGACCACAACACCCAGCACGCCGGCGAAGAAGGCGCCGCTGGAGGCGACGAGGAGCGCGAGCATCGTCCGGCCGCCGTCGAGGGCCCATGCCTGGATCTGCTCGGGCGGCACGGGTACGAATTTCCCGATCCATGTGAAGAGCTGGTCGAAGGCGGGCACCTGGAAGACGTCGGCCGCGTGGGTGATCCGGTAGCGGTCGGCCAGCTCCTGCAGTCTTCCGACGAGCACCGTGGCCTGACCGGCGAAGACCACCGCCGTGGCCACGGCCGGGATCAGGACGAAGAGCGCGCCGGCGACGGTGAGCAAGAGAGCCGCGAGTGCGGGCCGGCCGCCCAGCTTGCGCGTGAGGAAGCCGAAGACCGGCGCAAGGAGAAAAGCCAAAAGTCCCGCCCACAGGATGGATTCGAAGAAGGGCTTGAGGATGTTCAGGAGGAGCAGCCCCAGCAGGGCGATCGCGATCAACCCGAACACCCTTGCGTAAAAGCGGCGGCTGTCCTCCGTCCGAGCCATGGTGCCTTACTTCAGCTTGACCTCGATCCCCTCCCCGGCCAGCGTGAGCTTGACGCCGGTCTGGGTGCTCGTCAGCTCCAGCACGACGCCGTTCTGGTTCCGGAGGACGACGGCGCTCATGCCCCCGCCGACGGCCGCGCCCGCCTGGGCGGCGGCGTAGGTGCCCGCGAAATCGTCGACCTTCTTGAGATTGGAGACCTTGCCGCGGGCGCTCACCTTCGCCACGCCGAGGTCCACCACGCTGAGTCCCCGGACCGAGAAGTGGCGCGTCGTGCCTCCGCAGCTGAGCACGCCGTCGCCCCAGCTGACGCCCACGCCGAGTGCGACCGAGGTGCTCTCTATCGTCACAGTACAGGACGGCTGGTCTTGGGCCGCCGCCGCCCCGCCGAGGCACACGAGCGCTGCTGTCATGATCCAGATCCATGCACGCGCCATCATCAGCCTCCTTGGCCGTCCGCGAAGTTCACTGCCCGGTGGAGTGTAGCACGAGCCGAGGTATAGTACCGGGCATGGCCACCTTCCCTCTCGCGCTCGACGGCGTCCGCGTGCTCGATCTCTCCCGCGTCATTGCCGGCCCCTGGTGCGGTGCTCTCCTGGGCGACCTGGGAGCCGACGTCATCAAGGTCGAAGACCCAGGGGGCGGCGACGAATCACGCACGTGGCCGCCTCACAAGGACGGCGAGGCCGCGGCCTACCTGCTCTTCAACCGCAACAAGCGCGGCATGACGCTCGATCTGAAAGCCCCGGAGGCGGTGGACGTGGTCAAGACGCTTGTCAGGTCGTCCGACGTCCTCATCGAGAACTTCCGCACGGGCACCATGGAGGGGTTCGGCCTCGGCTACGAGGCGCTGGCCGCGATCAACCCGCGCCTCGTCTACTGTTCGGTTTCGGCCTTCGGCCGCACGGGGCCGCGCAAGGACGCGCCCGGCTACGAAGCGCTCATGCAGGCCTTCTCCGGCATCATGTCCATCACCGGCGAGCCGGGCGGCCAGCCGGTGCGCGCGGGCGTGTCCTTCCTCGATCTCTCGACCGGCATGCTCTGCGCCATGGGTGTCTGCGCGGCCCTCATCCAGCGCGAAAAGACCGGGCTCGGCCAGCGCGTGGACGGCTCGCTGCTCGAGACGGCGGTGAGCCTGCTCGCCTTCCACGCCGAGGGCTATCTCCTGACCGGGCTCGTGCCGAAGGCGCTCGGGTCCAGCCATCCGTCGCTGTCGCCCTACCGCAACTTCAAGTGCAAGGACGGCCAGTGGATCTTCATCGCGGCGGCCAACGACCGCTTCTGGCAGAAGCTGGCGCGTGCGCTCGGCCTCGCCGACCTGGCGACCGATCCGCGCTTCTCCGACAATCAACAGCGGGTCACACACCGTGCCGAGCTCGAAGGGCTGCTCGAGCGCGTGATCGGCGAGCGAGAGCGCGAGGGGCTCTTGAAGCTCCTGGCCGAGGCCGATGTCCCCGCCACGCCCGTCAATACCGTGGCCCAGGTGATGACGGACCCGCAAACACTCGAGCGCGGCATCATCCAGCAGGTCGCGCACCCCACGCTCGGAGAGATTCCCGTGGTCGGCACGCCGCTCAGATTCTCGCGGATGGCGCCTGGCGTACGCCGCGCCGCGCCGCGGAGCGGCGAGCACACCGACCAGATCCTGGCCGAGTGCGGGCTGGCCCCGGACAAGATCCGCGAGCTGCGCGACAAGAAGGTCGTTCTCTAGACCACCGGTCCCTCTCCCCGCGGCGGGGGAGAGGGTCAGGGTGAGGGGGAGGTCGTGATGTTCGGTCTTCGCAAGCTCTCGATGATCACGAAGGACGATTCCCTTCCCGGCCGCGGTGCGGCCATGCCGGTGCCCGCGGCGCATTTCGTGAGCGGCGCGCGCCTCGAGCCGCCCTGGCCCGCCGGCACGGAGCTGGCGCTGTTCGGCATGGGCTGCTTTTGGGGCGCGGAGCGGATCTTCTGGCAGGCCGGAGGTGTCTACTCGACCTCGGTCGGCTATGCGGGCGGCTACACGCCCAATCCGACATACGAAGAAGTCTGCAGCGGCATGACGGGACACACCGAGGCAGTGCGGGTGGTCTTCGACCCGGCGGCCATCACCTACGAGTCGCTGCTGCGCCTCTTCTGGGAGGGCCACGACCCGACCCAGGGCATGCGCCAGGGCAATGACACGGGCACCCAGTACCGCTCCGCCATCTACACCTACGGTGACGCGCAGCTGAAGGCCGCGCTCGCGTCGAAGGACGCCTACCAGCGGGCGCTGAACAAAGCCGGCCACAAGGCGATCACGACCGAGATCCGCGAGGCGCCCGAGTTCTACTACGCGGAGGACTACCACCAGCAGTACCTCGCCAAGAATCCCTCGGGTTACTGCGGCATCGGAGGCACGGGCGTGAGCTGTCCGACCGGGCTCGCCGCAGGCAGAGGATGACGCGCGGGCGGAGATACGCGCCCGCGCTCGTCACCTGGGCGCTGGTGAGCTCAATCCGAGCATGTCCGAAGTCCAGGAGCTCCTCCGCAGCCTCCGCTAGCCTCGTCACTCGCCTCGCGTATGCGCGAGGCGGGCGGGGCTAGCCGGCAGCTACGGCGTTCGCGCTGCGGCCGAGCGACCACTTCAGCGCGATGGGCGTCATCATGGTGGTGACCATGACCATGATGACGACGGCGGAGAAGAGGGCGTCGTCGATGACGCCGAGGCCTTTGCCCACGCTCGCGAAGATCAGGCCGACCTCGCCGCGCGGCACCATGCCGAGGCCGACCGAGAGCCTATCGGTCTTCCCGGCCGCGAACCCGCACACGAGCTTGCCCGCGACGGCGGCCGCCGCCAGCGCGGCGGCGATGGCGAGCGTGGCGGGGCGGGCGAATGTCGAGAGGTTGACCTGCATGCCCATCAGCAGGAAGAACACCGGCGCGAAGATTTGCTCGAGTGGCGTGACGAGCGCGTGCACCGTCTCTGCGTGACCCGGCTTCCCGTCCGCGCGGGCCGGAAAATGCGTGTCGCTCACGATGAGCCCGGCCGCGAACGCGCCCACGATGGTCGCGAGGCCAATGCGGTTGGCCAGCCAGCCCATCAGGAAGGCGAGGGTCAGCGCGAAAAGGAGCCGCGTTTGGGTCGGCTCGAGCCGGCGGAAGGCATCCGCGAGGCGCCGTGCGATGCGGTCGCCCAGGAAGACCACGGCCGCCATGAACGCCGCGGACAGGAGGGCGATTCGCGCGACCTCACCCAGGTGGATCCCGCCCGTGGCGATGACTCCCGCCACCACGGCCAGGACGATCAGGCCGAGCACGTCGTCGATCACGGCGGCGCTCAGGATGAGCCTGGCCTCGTCGGACTGGAGCCGTCGCAGGTCCTGGAACACGCGCGCGGTGATGCCGACGCTCGTGGCCGACAGCGTCGCGCCGATGAAGAGATGCACCGCGGTCGGCGCCTGGGGTAGCAGGAGCGAGGTCGTCATGAACCCGGCGGCGAACGGCGCGACGATTCCGATCACGGCCACCGCGAGCGCCCGGGGGCCGACCCCGACCAGCTCGTCGACGCTCGATTCCATGCCCACCATGAACAGGAGGAGCGTCACGCCGAGGTTGGACAGCAACCAGACGACGATCGTCATCATGACCCAGCTGCCCGCCTCGCGTCCGCTCAACGCCTGCACCACGCGCTCGCCGATGGAGCCGGGGCCGAGCTGGCCGGCCGGAAAGACCTTGGGGGCGGCCTCGGCCACCGTGAGCGGCGAATTCCACACCATCGCCACGATCTTGCTGACGTCGTCGAAGTGCATGAGCAGGACGAAGAGCGGCGTGCCCAGCCAGTAGCCGACGTTGCCGATCACCACTCCGATGACGAGCTCGCCCAGGACCGCAGGCTGCCCCACGAGGCCGGCGGCCCGCCGGCCCAGGGCCGCCGCGAGGACGACGACGGCCAGCTCCAGCAGGATGGGCGCGAAGGGATCGGCGTGCCCGCCGTCTTTGCCCGCGGCCTGGGCCGCGCCGGCAGCGAGCAGCGCGATGACCGCGCCGCCGAGCCAGATCCGCATGCGAAGGCCGGTCACGCGCCTCCGGGGACGTTCGGCCCGATATCCCTGCCACCCGCCGTGCGCTGCAGGAACTCCTTGGGCACCGGCCGGCCCGCGTCCGCGAACGCCTTTTTGATCGCCTCGACGTTGGGGCTGAAGATCGTCTTGCGGTTGGACCGCGCCCACTCGTTCGACGCCGCCACGGTGTCGATCGAGCCCTGGAACCGCGGCATGACGTAGCGCGCGAAGAGCTCGTAGCTCCGCAGCGTCTGCTCACGATCCGCCCATTCGTTGGCGCGGAAGAGGAGACCGCCGAAGCCGCCGCTCGAGAACCCCTGCAGCCGCTCGATGCCCTTGATCACGGTCTCGGGCGTGCCCACGAGCGTGGTGCCGGCCTTGACGCCATCGCGGAGCGGATCGTCGGACCTGCCGGGCGGCCGCCCCAGCGTCTCCTCGAAGTACGTCACGGTCTCGTGGCGCTCCCGGGCGTGGACCTGCTTGAGCGCCAGCTCGTCGTCCTCGGCCACGTGGACGTTGACGACGAGGCGCCACTGGCGGCGGTCCATGCTCTTGC
>WNFP01007579.1_pt1 | contig 10177 bp, 9 predicted proteins | sample 5400201 | NCBI WGS metagenome assembly WNFP01 (sample SAMN13153355, study PRJNA577476) | soil metagenome | isolation source: 115 cm saprolite under Madrone tree | place: USA:California | collected 2016-06-14
CGTTTGCACTGCCAGTCGCTTGTCGGCGTGGCTCTGGGAAGGTCCCTTGGGCACGGCCCACGACTTCAGCGTCCCATCGATCGCCAGCCGGAAATCGTAGTGCAGCCGCGTTGCCCGGTGCTTCTGAACCACGAACGTGTCGCCATGCTCGGCCCCGGGACGGACTTCCAGCTGTGGCAGTTTCGGCTTTGGGAGGCGTGTGCGTTTGGCGGCCGGGGAGGGCTTGTCCTGGACCTTACCGGTGGTGGGTTCGGGCTCGCCGGAAGGCTCGGGAGTTCTGTCGAACCGGCGTTTCCGTTGGTATTTTTCGAGCTTGGCCATGAACGGATTCTATCCCAGGCCGCCGTGCGGTTCGCAGACTTGCCTTTTTAAGGCTTTCGGCCGGGGAATAGTAACTCATCCTGTAAAATGGGGATCACCGGGCATGGCTGCACCTTGCTTCTTGCTCGGCGGGCGGCTAACCTTAAGAAGATCGTGCACGGCGGCAAAGCTGTCGAAGGAGTGTCGATATGGCCACGACCATCTGGAAAGGCCACCTCACGTTTGGCCTGATTTCGATGCCAGTACGAATGTTTGCCGCGGCCCGCGGCGAACGAATCAGTTTCAACCAGCTCCACAAAGAGTGCCATTCGCGCCTCAAGCAGCCCTTGTTTTGTCCCGTTTGCAATCGCAACGTGGAACGATCCGAAATTGTGAAGGGCTACGAATACGAAAAGGATCAGTACGTCCTGTTCAGCGAAGAGGAACTCGACAAGATCGAGCCTTCCTCAGCGCGCGTCATGGAAATCCTGGAGTTCGTGAAGCTCAGTGAGATGGATCCTCTCTACTTCGATTCCTCCTATTACGTGTCGCCTGAAGACGCTGGAGTGAAGGCTTATCAGCTACTCATGAAAGCTATGGAAGAATCCGGCTATGGAGCCATCGCCAAGCTCACCATGCATCAGCGGGAACACATCGTGATTGTCCGGCCCGGGACCAAGGGCATGACGCTGCACACGATGTTCTATTCCAATGAGATACGCGCGGCCGAATCCGTTCCGGCCGACAAGATCGAAGTGAAAGATCAGGAAAAGAAGCTCGCGCAGCAGCTTATTGAAAGCCTTGCGGCTCCATTCGAGCCACAAAAATATCGGGACGAGTATCAAGAAAATGTGCGCGCCATGATTGCTGCCAAGCTCAAAGGCCAGGAAGTGACCGAAGTGGCGCAACCGCATATGGCTCCCGTGATTGATTTGATGGAAGCCCTCAAGAAGAGCCTCGCGGAAAAGCAGGCGCCGGTCGCGGCCGCATTGCCGGCGGAGTCAGCGCCTGTGGGCAAGAAGCCTCCAGCTCGGGCCGTGCAACCGATCTCCTCGGTGCAGAAGAGGGCAGGAAAGAAGGCCACCGGTTAATTTCAACATGGGCGCGACGGACAGATTCAGCACAGAGGATGTCCAGCGTATTCTGGGTCTTACCGCGAAGCAGCTGGATTACTGGGATCGCTTGCGACTCGTTTCTCCCCGAAAAGAGCTAGGAAACCGCTACTACGATTTCAGCAGCCTGATTGGCCTGCGCACCGTAAAGCAGTTAGTCGAAGAAGGAGTGCCCGCTAACCGCCTGCGCCGTGCTCTTGCTGCGCTTCGTCAAAAACTTTCCCAGGCGCAAGCGCCCTTGGCGGAGCTGCGCGTGCTTTCCGATGGAGCCGCTCTCTGGCCAGTTTGCATTGAATTTCGAGACGCGCGAGCTTGACGAAAGAGTGCGTGTAATCGCCAGGCCCGGCCGCAATGCCGACGATTGGCTGGCAACGGCACTCGAGTATGAAGCCGAGGGAAAAACCAGGGCCGAAGCGATCGACGCGTATGATCGCGCTTTGTGCGTCGATCCCCGAAAGCCCGAGGCGCTCATCAATTGCGGAACGCTTTGCTACGAGGATGGCAATCTCAAGAAGGCCGCCGAATACTTCCGCCGCGCTCTCGAAGTAGACCCCGAGAATGCGCTGGCCCATTTCAATCTGGGAAGCGTGCTGGAAGAAACCGGACGGCCGGAAGCCGCACGGGAGCATCTCCGCCAAGCCGTCCGCCTTGAACCGAACTATCCCGACGCTCACTACAATTTGGCTTTCGTGTGCGAGAAGCTGGGCGCATACACCGAAGCACAACGGCACTGGCAAGCGTATATCAGTCTGGACCCGTTAAGCCCCTGGTGCGCCTACGCCCGCCAGCGTCTCGCCTCTTCCAAGATGGCAAAGTCGGCTGGCAGTCCATAAAAACAAACCAGGCTTGCGGCCCAGCGAGGCAGCACACGCCCTCAGCCAATCAAAAGAGGTCTAAGAGAAAATGTGCAGGAGCATCAAACCGCTTTTCAATTTCGATCCGCCCGTCACTCCCGAAGAGATTCGAGCTGCTTCGCTCCAGTTCGTGAGGAAAATCAGCGGTTTTAACAAGCCCTCGAAGGCAAACGAAGCCGCGTTCCTGATGGCCGTGGATGAAATAGCCGCCGTGTCGGGTCGTCTTATCCGGTCACTCGAAACCAACGCGTTACCAAGGAATCGAGAACAAGAAGCGACGAAGGCGAAGGCTCGCACCGCGGCGAGGTTCGGTGGTTAGTCCGCCGACTGTGGCCACGGATGCGCGCGGATAAATTATTGGCGTTATAAGTTCGTGGCGGCGGGGGAGTCGGAATATCTAGAGGTATTGAAAACACCAAGTTATTTGATTTTTCGAGACGCTAAAAACACAGAAAACGGGAAAATTGCGGCTAACTGGAACGTATCTGGAACATGCCTTTGGGCTGCTGCGGAAACGGCTTTAGACGATGTGGCTGCGGAGAGCTTTAGCCACGGCCTCAGATTTCGAGTGCACTTGGAGCTTGTCATAGATACTTCGCAGGTGGAAGCTGATCGTGTGAACGGTCACCCCCAGCTCTGCAGCGGCAGTCTTATAGTTGTGCCCTTCGACGAACAGGCGTAGTAGGCGGATTTCATGCGCAGTAAGCTCGTACGCGGCGCTGTCGGGGGGCCGGAATTTCCGAAACAGCCCGATGACGCGGCTCGCCACTTCCGGCGACATGGGCGCACCGCCAGCCACGGCCTCCCTCAGGGATTCCAGCAAGCGTGCCGGCGGCGTTTTCTTGAGCAGGTAGCCGGAAGCCCCCGCGCACAGCGCCTCAAAAATCCGATCGTCATCTTCGTACACGGTCAACATCAGGATCGGCAGGCTGGGATGACGCTCCTTGAGAATCCGTATGCCTTCGATCCCGCTCATGCCGGGAAGGCCAATGTCATTGAGTACGACATGGGGCTTGTCCTGTCCGATGTGCTCCAGCGCGTCTTCCATCGAGCGGTAAGTGCCGGCGCAACGGAAGCCCGCGGTGCCGTTGATGATCATCGCCAGTCCTTCGCGGATCTCGCGGCGGTCTTCGATGATAGCGACGCGGATAGTAGTTTCGGTCACATCGGTCATGAGGATTTTCCTTTAGCTTAGTGGCATCACGGCTCGGGAGCAAGATTGCTGTTCTAAGGGTTTGCCCGGAACGGCGTCGCCTGGCCGTTCCGGACACGAAGGCGGACGGAGTTACTGAACCATCTTGCTGCAGCTCGGCCGTCATTACTGGGGAGGCATCGCAACGAGGATGGTGTGGGGGTTGTTGGCGAACTCCAGCACACGCCCGGTGAGCACATCCATCACTTCGAGCGTAGGCGTCGGGAGATCTAGCGGGGAACCCGGCCCCGGCGGCACGTCCAGCTTGAGGCAGGGTGCAAGTGTGCGGACATCCGGGCCGATAACGGCAAAGATATCCGCCTGGATGGTGGTCTGCGCTACGCGAATTTCCGGGCCGACGACGAACGCGATAGAAAACGTGTGGCCGGAGGAAACCATCACGGTATTGTCATAAACGACGTTTCCAGCCTTGTCTTCGAGGCGGAACTCCACGGGCACCGTAATCGGGCTGCCGATGTGGTCGGTCAGTTGGAAGTTGAGCACCACGGCTTGCCAGGGCCCCTTGTGGATTGCGCCCCAGTGGTACATCACTTCTGTGGGCACTGTGGTCTGGGCCGAACCTCGCGGGGCGGCCACCAGCACCAGCGCGAATGCAAACAGCAACATCAGAATCTTTTTGGTCATTGTCTTGTCTCCTTTTTCTGTCGGGTTTTATCGTTCCGACGCGGCCCACAATAGGGCATGCGCTTTCGGCATGCACCACGCAGACTTGTAGTGACGTGAAGGAAAAATACTGACGACCGGGGATTGGCCTACAAACTTACGTAGAAAGCCGCAGATCCAGTGTGATGGCGGTGCCGGCGCCCGGCGCTGAGACGACCGCCAGCGTGCCGCCAAGGGCGCTGGCGCGGCGCCGCAGACTGATCAGCCCGTGGCCGTCGGCTGGGAGGGAAGGATCGAAGCCCTTGCCGTTGTCGCGCAGTTCGAGCCGGAGCACGCCGCCCTGGATGGCCAGGCGGATCACGGCCTCGTTGCACCCGGAGTGCTTCACAATATTGTTGATGGCCTCTTTATAGATGAGAAACAGCTCGCGACGAAGACTGGCGGCCAGCTTGACCTCCGCGTCGGGCGGCGGCAGTTCCAGGCGGGGAGTCGCATCGCAGCTGGCGAAAGCATCGCCGGCCAGGCGGCGCATGCGTTGCGTAAGGTCAGAGAGGTGGTCCTTGGCCGGGTTGATGGCCCAAACGATGTCGCTCATGGCATCCACGAGTTCTCGCGAAGAGGCTGCGATCGTGGAAAGCGGATGGCTCAATTCCGGCACGGTTTCCGCGCCCTGGCGGCGCGCTACCTCGCTCAGAATCGAAATCTGGGTGAGGCTCGAGCCGACCTCGTCGTGCAGGTCGGCGGCAATCTGCTGGCGCACTTGCTCCAACTCGGCGAGGCGCTGCTCCCGCGCGCGGTGGATCTCCCGGCGGTGCGCCGCGTGGTAGCGTTCGAAGGCGACAACTCCAGTGGCCAGCACCAGAGCGGCCAGCGTCAGGAACCACCAGCGAAGATAAATGGGAGGCAGCACGCGAAAGGTCGCGCGGGCCGGCTGCGGGCTGCGCGCGCCGCCGGCGGACACAGCCCGCACCTCGAATTCGTATCTGCCCGGCGCGAGGTTGGCAAACACCACGGAGCGCAAGCGGCTGGGCGCGCTCCAATTATCGCTCGCCCCAACCAGCCGATATTCGTAGGACAACGCTTGCCCCATGGCAAAGCTGATTCCGAAGAAGTCAATCTCCAGTTGTGACCGGCCTGGAATCAGCTCTAAACCTGAAAGACTGACCTCACCGGCAGGGGAAATGGGCTGCTCCACACCGGCGATGCGTAATCCTCCGATGCGCACTTGCAGTGCGGAAGGCTCCTCGCGCTCTCTCGGTTGATAGTAGGAGAGTCCTTGCGTGGTACTGAACCACAACCTTCCCCGTCTGTCGGCGTATGTCGAAAGCCCTTCGCCGCCGGCCAGCCCGTCATTGGCCGTGTAGATTTCCGCGATGCGAGCGGTTGCGGTTCCGTTGACGGTGGAAGCATTCTCGATGTGCACGACCCCTTGCGATGTAAAGGCATAGATGCTGCCGAAGGTATCCTCCACCATACGTCCAACGCTCCCGCCTAGTTCCTTGGGAGTTGCGATCAAAACCGGCTGCAATTGTGCCTTGTCCAGGCTGTCGATGCGATACAGCCCGAAAACAGTCGTGCACCACAGTCGCCCGGAGTGGTCCGCGACGGTCGTGCCGATGCCCCCGGGCGGCAGCCCATCGGCCTGGGTCAGCATGCGAAAGCGGCCCGCCTCGTAGCGAGCGATGCCGCCATCGCGGAAGGTGACCCACAGCACCCCGCGCGGGTCGTCATAAAAGCTGGTGGGGGCGTTAAAAGGTTGCAAGCCGTCGGCATCTGAGTACGTCTGAAAGCGCCCCGAGGTGCGGTCCCACCGCGTGAGCACCGCGTGTCCGGGAATTAGGCCAGCGCTCCAGATGTCGCCGCGAGAATCTTCGAATAGACGCGTAATGCTGTCCTGCGCCAGCCCATCGCGGCTGGTGTACACGTGGGGCACGGAGGTGGCGAGGTCCTCGATCCGCCGGATGCCTGAGAAACGGACGAGCCCAGCGGCAGTGGCGAACCACCAGTCGCCGGCACGGTCCTGAAGCGCTCCCAGATTGCCGCGCCAGCCAGTTCGCCGCGCAACAGTCGGGATGTTGGCGCGCACGGTGTGGAAGCGCTGGCCGTCGAAGCGGCTCACGCGCCAGTCCTGGCTGACGGCGATCAACTCGCCGGCGCGACTTTCGAACACCGCGGCAACAGCCCGGCCCAATCCGTCGGCCTGTCCAAATGTAACGAATCCGCGCCGTGCCAGCCGCAGCAGTCCGCCGGCTTGTATGCCCAGCCACCAGTTGCCTTCGTCATCGTCAGCTACGGCGTTGAGCAAATCCTGGAAGCGGTGATCCCGGAGCTGCGTGAAGCGGCCGGTGGAATATTCCAAAACTGTGCCGCCAAAGATGATGTGGATGGCGCCGGATTGCGATCGGGCAATACCAGGAACCGAAGGGAAGGCGCCTGCTTGGATCGATTGAGAAGTGTCAAAATGAACCGCCTCGCCCAGCGCTCGCGGCAATGCCGGATTCCCGCCCAGGATACTGTCGAATCTGCGCGTTATCGCGCGGCTGATGGACTCGTCTTCCAACGGCAAACTGGCCTCCTCTTGCCGTCCATAAGAAGAGGCCGCAGGGGGCTTGAATATCGCCAAGCCGGATTGATGGCCGATCCACAGCAAGCCGTCTTCCGGCGTATAGAGAAGAGAAAAGACGTTGTCGGTTTCTGAGTTCCGGCGGATGGCGTACGAAACAAGGCGGCCGCCAGGGAGAATGCGAACCAGCCCAAATCGCGTACCCACCCACAGGCTGCTCTCCGGGTCGTAGACTAGCGACCAGACTTGCACCATTTCATCCGGATGCCCGCGCCGTCGCAGACCCACGCGCGTGAACGCCGGCGTGCCATTTGCACTTACAGCCATTCGGAACAACCCGCCATCGGTGCCGACCCAAATCGCTCCATCCGGCCCTCGCATCAGACGGTTCACGCGATTCGACGTGGGCTCGCTGCTGACTGGAAACGCTTCGTAGCGGCGCGTAGCGGAGGAGAGCGAGAAGCGAATTACCCCACCTCCGTTGGAGGCGAGCCAGAAGTCACCCTCTGGAGTTTCGATAAGGTCGTTGATTGCTGGAAATGGAAGGCCCTGCGCGACACCGAAACTTTGGAAGTGCGCGCCGTCAAAGCGGCTAATGCCGCCTCCCGTGCAGATCCATAGCAGTCCGCGCGAGTCCGAAACAATGCGCACCACGCGATTGTCAGCCAGCCCGTCCGCCGTCGTGAAGGAGCGAATCGGCAGCTCGCGTGCGCCAAGCGAGGCAGCCAGCAGAGGGATGGCAAACAGCAATCGAAATACCGTTAAGCCGTCTTTTTTGCGCACCATGCAGCCCGCCCCCGGTGCGGGAGGCCGTCAAGTCAATATATATGTCCCGGCGCGGCCTTTGGATAGCGAAATTGCCGCTCCCTGCGGAAAGCGGAGGGGGCGTTCGCACGCTCAGGGAAACGGTTGGTGGAGGCGGGGGAGTTGGAATTCTGAGCCTCATTGATTCCGTGTAAGTTACTGATTCCATTAAACGAGAAAAGACTAAACACTAAAAGCACCAGGTTCGCCTAAACACTAAAAGCACCAGATTCGCCCAAAGACTAAAAGCACCAGATTCGCCCAAAGACTAAAAACACCAGATTCGCCTAAAGACTAAAAGCACCAGATTCGCCCGAGTGAGGTACAGCGGCGGGTGCAGACCGCGCCTCTATTGGGGCGCATGAAGCGGCTGATAACACGACTGGGGCTAGAGGTAAACGGGGCCAAGAACCGAATCACCCGACTTCCCGAGTTGAGTCCCGAATTTTGTCGCAGTGCAGGTATCGGATAACTACTTGAGCACAACGGTCGTCGGCCATGCCTCGCTGGGCTTGAGGATTTGACCACTATCTTTATAATACGCACTTCTTTATAATACGCAGTCGTTCGGTGAACCCTCTCAAGCGCCGCACTACGTGCGATTCTTGTTCGCCCCCCTTCCAGGCACTGCCTTAAGTGGCGGTGCAAATATCAGAAGTAGGAAAACGCCATCTAAGAGGCGAAAGCGAAGCTTTGTCTTAATGGTGACAAAAATCGAACGCAAGTGGAATTTACCTGATACATCAAGACGCTGGTACGCCGCATACACCAAGCCTTGTCACGAAAAGCGCGTGGCGGAGCACCTGGAAATCCGCAAGATCGAATCGTTTCTCCCACTTTATCGCGGCTCGCGGCGTTGGAATAACGGCTGCAACATCACGCTAGAGAGGCCGCTCTTCCCAGGATACGTGTTCGTGCACATCCCGGCGAACGAACGGGTACGCGTTCTGAAATTGTCGGGTGTCGTCTCCATCGTAGGCACAACGCGCGAGCCCACGCCGCTGCCGGACGAGGACATCGAGCGACTTCGTTCCGGACTCCCTTTGGTGAATGCCGAGCCCCATCCCGTCCTCACCGTCGGAGAAAGAGTAAGAATCCGCCGCGGTCCCCTGGAAGGCTGGAGCGGTATCGTCTCTCGCATCCAGAATCGGTTCCGGGTGGTTCTTACGCTGGACTTAATCATGAAGAGCTGGGCCGTGGAAGTTTGCGCGGATGATGTGGAACCCATCGGCACGCACGAAGCGAGCCATCGCGCAATGGCGGCTTGCGCGCGCTGAGGAAGGCGTCTTGGAAACAAGAAAATGGCAATAACCGAAACTACGGGTACAACGAGCCCCCGATCGGACAAGCAGGAGATGTCCATCGAAATCCCGGTGTCTGTCCCCCAGCAGGCTCCGGAGGCAAGCGCGGAAATATCGCTGCTGGATTTGCTGATTGTTCTGGCGCGCCGCCGCTGGAACCTGCTGGCCGGCACGGCCGCCGCGGCCGCGCTCGCGGCAATCGTTTCCTTTTTGTTGCCCAACCGCTTTACCGCGACGACAGTCATTCTTCCTCCCCAGCAAAACACTTCCTCGGCGGTCGCGCTGCTTGGACAGCTCGGCAGCGCAAACCCGCTGGCTTCGCTGGCCGGCAGCAGCCTTGGCCTGAAGAACCCCAATGATCTGCAGGTCGCCATGCTGAAGAGCCGCACGGTGGAAGACGCCATGATTGACCGCTTCAACCTGATCGCCCTGTACCGCGAGAAGCGAAAGTCTGACGCGCGCAAAGCTTTCGAAAAGGTCACGGACATCGAGGACGGCATTAAAGACGGCTTGATCCGCATTTCCGTGACTGACAAAGATCCCAGGCGCGCAGCGGAAATGGCCAACGCTTACGTCGAGGAATACAAGAAATTCTCGGCAACGATCGCCGTCACCGAGGCTTCCCAGAGGCGTTTGTTCTTCGAACAGCAGCTTGTGCAAGCCAAGGAGAATCTGGGAAACGCCGAAGAAGCCTTGAAGCAGACCCAGCAGAAGACCGGCTTGATCCAACTCGATGGACAAGCCCGCGCCGTCATCGAATCCGTCGCGCAGCTGCGCGGCCAGGTTGCCGCGAAAGAGGTCCAGATCCGCGCCATGCACCAGTTCGCCTCCGAACAGAATCCGGATCTTCAGCTGGCCGAGCAGGAGCTGGCGGGCTTGCAGAGCGAGGTGGCGCGCATGGGCGCCGCGTCGGGCCGTTCCTCGGGCGACTTCCTGATGCCCAAGGGCAGTGTTCCCGCGGCGGGCCTCGATTACGTGCGCAAACTCCGCGATGTGAAGTACAACGAGACCATCTTCGAGCTTCTGGCCAAGCAGTTCGAGATCGCCAAAATCGATGAGGCACGCCAGGGTTCGGTGGTGCAACTGGTGGACAAAGCGATTCCGCCGGACAAGAAGTCTTCTCCCAAGCGCCTGTTGATCGTGGCGTGTTCCGCGATCGCGGGGTTCGTGCTGGCAATATTCTGGGTCCTGTTTTCCGAAGCCCTTCGCCTTGCGCGCAAAGATCCCAGGCAGCGCGAGCAGTTGAACGCTCTGGCCAGATCGTTTGGACGCTCCTGATGCGCGCGATGCAGAGTTCCGCTCGGGCTTCGCGCAAAACAAGCGAAGCGTCTTTAGCGCTGGCGGCCATCAGGAGCGTCCAAACGATCTGGTCAGAGTGTTCAACTGCTCACGCTGCCTGGGATCTTTGCGCGCAAGGCGAAGGGCTT
>WNFP01006264.1_pt1 | contig 10176 bp, 8 predicted proteins | sample 5400201 | NCBI WGS metagenome assembly WNFP01 (sample SAMN13153355, study PRJNA577476) | soil metagenome | isolation source: 115 cm saprolite under Madrone tree | place: USA:California | collected 2016-06-14
CCGGATTAATGCTGGCCGAAGACACGAACGAGCGCTTCCATTATCTAACGCAGCATCAGCGCACGCAGCGGCTTAGCACCGCGTTTGACGGGCCGACACTGTATGGGATCGACAGTGACGCGGACGGCGTTTCCGGCAAAATCGGCGAAGGGGGAGTGGCAATCGACACGGTAGAAGACATGGTGCGGCTTTATGACGGATTCGATCTTGGCTCTCCGAATTTCTCCGCCTCGATGACGATCAGTGGCCCGGCGCCGATCATCATGGCGATGTACATCGCGGCGGCCAAACGCCGATTTGGGCCAAAAGTTGTACCGAAACTGCGCGGTACGATTCAGGCCGACATTTTCAAGGAGGTCCAGGCGCAGAACGAAACGATATTTCCCATCGAAGCGTCGCTGCATTTTCTTACTGACATGGTGGAGTTCACCACGCGCGAAATGCCGCGCTGGTATCCAATTTCGATCAGCGGCTACCACATCGGCGAAGCCGGTTCGACGCCGGTGCAGCAAGCCGCTTATACACTCTCGAACGGATTCGCTTACGCAGAAATGTTCGCCGCGCGCGGGATTCCGGTCGATCAATTCGGCCCGCGGCTTTCGTTCTTTCTCGATTGCGGTCTCGATGCCGAATACATCGCGCTGGCGCGCGTCTCGCGGCGCATCTGGGCGATCGGGATGCGCGACGCCTACGGTGCGGGGCTACACGGGCAGTTATTCAAATTGCACATCCAGACCAGCGGTCGGTCGCTGATCGCCGCGGAATTCAAGAATAATCTCACGCGCACGGCGGCGGAGTTGATGCTCGCTTACATGAACGCGACCAACTCGTGTCATTCAAACAGCGCGGACGAACCGTTCACTACGCCAAGTGAAGAATGGATCCGGCTCGCGGCGCACGGACAGGCGATCCTGCTCGAGGAATCCGGCATTTTCAAACATACCATGAACATGTTGAGCGGGTCGCCGGGGATGAAAGCGGTCGAGCGGGCGGTGGAAGCCGCGATTCTCGATGAGTTCCGCGAAATCGAGCGGCTCGGTGGCGTTCTTGCGGCGGTCGAAGATCGTTTTCAGCGCAGCCAAATTCAGAATGCGGCGCATCGTTACGAACAGCAAATTTACGACGGGACCCGGCCGATTATTGGACTCAATCGATACCGCAATGGGACGGATGACATTCCGGAAGTAAAGCTTGCGCGCACGCCGCGCGCGAAACAACAGTTGCAAGTCGATCGCCTGCGCAAATTCAAAAAGAAAAACGCCGAAAAAGCGAAGCGTGCACTGGACAAACTTGTCGATGTTGTCGAGCGCGGCGAAAATTGTTTCCCGGCGTTACTCGACGCAGTGGAGGTGTCCTCGTTAGGCCAAATCACTGGCCGTCTGCAGGAAGCGGTGGGGCGATTTCGCCCGATGGTGTGAGGGGAGTAAGAAGAACAAACCGAGAAAGTCAGGATCGTACTCTGAATTAGCTGGGCTTTTCAAGACGCCTGCCTTCCTGCTTCTTTCCGACACACTCGAAGATGCCCGATTGCCACGATCGAAAAACAGAGAGGAACAGACTTGCGACTCATAAATCGCAACGTAACAAACGCGGGCGATTCCGGTCAATCGACCTTACCGCTGGCCACCCGCTGGATATCTTCCAAGCTCGCAGGATTCTCGAGCGCAGAGGTGTCGCCGAGTTTTTCGCCGATGTAAACGGCGCGGACCACGCGCCGCATCACTTTGGCGTTTCGTGTTTTGGGAATGTCGCTGACGAAAAGCACGTCGTGGGGCGCGAGCGCTTTGCCGAGTTCGGTTGCAACTTTGTTTTTTAACGCGCTCGCAAGATTGACATCTCCGTTTACGCCTTTCCTCAAAACGCAAAAACAAACAAGGGCTTCTCCTTTGATCGGATCGGGCACGCCAACCGCTGCGGCTTCACTTACCTGTGGATGCGCCACCAGAATTGATTCCACTTCCGCCGGGCCGAGACGTTTGCCTGCAACTTTAATCGTGTCATCGCTCCGACCGAGAATGTACCAAAGTCCGTCGTCATCGACTGCGGCCCAATCGCCGTGCACCCAAGTGTTCGGCCAACGCGACCAATAACTCTCGATGTAACGTTGCGGATCACGCCAGAAGCCGCGCGTCATTCCGATCCAGGGCTCGCGAATGACCAGTTCGCCGACTTTACTGCGAACGGATTTGCCGTCTTCATCTACCACGTCCGCTGCCATTCCAGGTAACGGCCCGGAAAAAGCGCACGGCTTCATTGGCGTGAGGACGTTGCCCATGACGATGCCACCGGAGATTTCCGTGCCACCGGAGTAATTGATGATCGGGAGTTTTCCACGGCCGACATTTTGGAACAGCCATGTCCAGGGATCGGGGTTCCAAGGCTCGCCGGTGGAAGCGAATTTGCGCAGTGGTGAAAGATCGTGTTGATGCACGATTTCCTCGCCGTAACGACGCAGCGCTCGAATCAGTGTCGGGGATACGCCCAGCGCCGTTACTTTATGTCGATCTACCAGCGACCAGACGCGGTCGGGTCCGGGGAAATCAGGCGCACCGTCGTAAAGCATCATTGTCGCGCCGAGCAACAAAGTTCCGAAGACCTCCCACGGTCCCATCATCCATCCCATGTCCGTTATCCAGAAAAGTGTTTCGTCGGCGTGCAGATCGAGTCCCTGCCACATGTCTTGCGCGGATTTGATCGGGAAGCCGCAGTGCGTATGCACGGCTCCTTTTGGCTTACCAGTGGTGCCAGATGTGTAGATGATCATCATCGGGTCTTCCGCGCTGGTGCGCTCCGTCGGCGCGTCATCAAAGGGCTCGCCCAATTTCGTCGGTGGCCCAGCATCAGCCTTCAGATCTTCGACAAGCCATTCGCCCGCTTGGTTGAGAACGACGAGCTGTCGCAGCGTCGGAGTTTGCGATGCCGCTTCGTCGGCGACCGGTTTCATCGCGCAAAATTTTCCACGACGATAGGTTCCGGCCGCAGTGAAGAGAGCTTTTGCGTCGGCGTCTTTTAATCGAGAAACGATGGCGGCCGCGCCGAAGCCGGAAAAGAGTGGCAGGAAAATTCCGCCGATTTTTATGATGGAAAGCATGGCGACGACAATTTCGGGCACCATTGGCATGAACACGCCGATGGCATCGCCTTTGCCGAGCCCAAGACTGCGCAGCACCGCAGCCATCCTGTTCACCTCCTCGCGCAGCTCTTTATAAGTAAGTGTCCGGGTTGTTCCGTCCTCGATTTCGGATTTGATTGCGATGCGCGCGTCTGTCGGAGTGGCGGCATACTTATCGAGCATGTTGTGGACGATGTTCATTTCGCCATCGACGCACCAGCGCGCCCATGGTTTGCCCTCGTTCAGATCGACAACATGGGAGTACGGTTTGTAAAACTGGACTTCGAGATCGCACAGGACGGTGTCCCAAAACCAGGCGATGTCCGTTGTCGATCTTCGCATCAGCTCGTCATAGGAACCGAGCGCATGCTTGTTGATAAAGCGCTGCAAATTGGATTGCGCGATCAGCTCCGGCGTAGGGCGCCAGACAAAGTCTCCTCCGAATTGAAATTCGCTCACGCGGGAAGTGTGCCCGGTTTTGAATTATAGGGCAACCGCAGTGCTCACTGACATTCACCGACCCAACCGCGGCCGCGTTCGCTTGCTCGGTAGCAATTCATCGGCAGATTGCAGTTTCGATTTTTCATGACCACAACGCTTGCTCATCAACTGGCTGATTACGCTTACGCGCTTCAGTTTGAGGAGCTTTCACCCGAAGTGGTACACGAAGTGAAGCGACGCGTAATTGACTCGTTAGGCTGCGCACTCGGGGCGTGGGAAGAAGAGCCCTGCCGGATTGCGCGCGAGGTTGCATCAGAGTTTTCGGCGAAGCGAGGATCGACAATTATCGGCACCAATCACAAGGCGCCACCGGACTGGGCAGCATTCGCGGACGGCTGCGCCATCCGCTATTTCGATTACAACGATACTTATTTGTCGAAGGAGCCGGCGCATCCGAGCGACAATATTTCCGCCGCGCTGGCGATTGCGGAGAGCGTCGGCGCGAATGGACGCGAGTTAATTACCGCGATCGCACTGGCCTACGAAGTGCAATGCCGCTTCTGCGATGCGGCCAGTATTCGCGCGCGGGGGTGGGATCACGTGACCTACGGTGCGTTTTCAACTGCGCTGGCGGGCGCGCGTTTGATGAATCTCGACCCCGAGAAAACGCGTCACGCGGTAAACATCGCAGGCGTAGCTGGCGCAGCAATGCGTCAGGCGCGGGTAGGGGAGCTTTCGCACTGGAAGGGGGTCGCGTTTGCGACCGCCGCCCGGCACGGTGTTTATTCCGCGTTGCTCGCCCGTGCCGGAATGACCGGACCCGGACCGATTTTCGAAGGGCAAATGGGATTTGAGAAACAACTCGGTGTGTCGTTAGGCAATCTGGCAGAAAAATTCGTCGTTCCATTTCCAAAGTCGGAGCATGGTCCAGCCTCAATGATTTTGAAAACGAGCATCAAATATTGGCCAGCGGAATATCACAGCCAGAGCGCCATTGAAGCGGCATTGTGGCTGCGCAAAGAAATCGCCGATCCTGACCGGATAAAATCGGTAACGATTGAGAGTCACGATGCGTCGGTCGATATTATCGGGAGCGAGCCGGAGAAGTGGAAACCGAACACGCGCGAGACAGCGGACCACAGCCTGCCTTACATCACGGCGATCGCGCTCATTGACGGCGACGTGACAAACAAACAATTCGAACGTGAGCGCTTCGCAGATCCACAGGTTTGGAGATTTCTGGAGACTGTAAACGTGAAACGTAACGCGGAGTTGAGCGCAATGTATCCGGATGCGGTCGCGAACATCGTGCATGTCGATCTTGACGATGGCCGGCAGCTGACGAAGCGGGTTGATTATCCATTGGGACACGCGAAGAACCGGTTAAAGGATTCCGAGGTCGAGGGAAAGTTCTTTGCGCTTGTCTCGCCTACGATTGGCGAAAGGCGAGCACGCGGGATTGTCGATCTTGTATGGAAATTGGATGAAGCGAAGGACGTTGATGGGTTGATAAAGGCAGTCGACATGACACAGAAATGAGAACAATCGTAAACGCGGTTCCCCGAGGCGCCGACGGGCGATTGAGGTCAATCGTCTCTACCGTTTTCGCTCGACATGACTAGTAAAAGCAAAGGCGCATCGCTGCGGCAATTGGTCGCGAAAGGTTGCATCGCGATGCCGGGAGTGCCGAACGCCGCGATGGCGCGGCAAGTGGAGCGCGCTGGGTTCGAGGCCGTTTATATCAGCGGTGCTGGAATGGCTAATGCAACGGCGGGCGTGCCGGACATAGGACTGCTCACGCTTACCGAAGTGGTGCAACTCGCGGGTTACGTCGCAAACGCGGTCGACATTCCAGCAATTGTCGATGCGGATACGGGATTTGGCGGAGCGGAAAATGTGGCGCGGACCGTTCGTGAACTCGAGCGCGCTGGTCTCGCTGGTTGTCACATTGAAGATCAGGAATTTCCGAAACGCTGTGGGCACCTAGCCGGGAAAGATCTCGTCGATGTTGACGAGATGGTGGGGAAAATCAGGGCGGCGCTGATAGCGCGGCACGATCAGGATTTCTTAATCATCGCCAGGGCAGACGGGCGCGGCGTAGAAGATTTCGATCAGACAGTTAAGCGGGCGAGAAGTTACGTCGAAGCCGGGGCGGACGTGATTTTTCCGGAGGCATTACAGAGCACGGACGAGTTCCGCGATTTCGCCAAAGAAATCAAGGCGCCGCTCCTCGCCAATATGACTGAGTTTGGCAAAAGCCCTTTGCTTTCGTTTCAAGAGCTCTCCGATTTTGGGTACAGGATGGTCATTTTCCCGATGAGCGTGTTTCGTGTCTCAATGAAAGCGAGCGAAGAGTTCTTGCGCGATTTAAAGAGGCGCGGAACCCAATCGGATTGGGTCGACAAGATGCAAACGCGCAAGGAACTCTACGAACTGCTCGATTACGACCCGAATGCGGAAAATTGGCCGGTAGGTGGCGACCGATAGTTTGTCCAAGCACGTATCGCTGCTAAGGTAAACAAAACGAGATGAGCACTGAAAACAAACCAGAGTACAGCCCGGGCTTGGCCGGCGTGATCGCCGGCGAAACCGCGATCTGCTGGGTCGATCCAAATGCCGGACTGATGTATCGCGGCTACGACATCCATCAGTTGGCGCAGCAGGCAAGCTTCGAGGAAGTGGCTTACCTCTTGCTTAACGGCGAGCTGCCGGACGTGAAACAGCTTGCTCAGTTTAGGGAACAAATTGCGGCGGAGCGCGAGTTGCCCGAGCCGGTCCTCGAACTGTTGCGGCTGATGCCGCGATCGACGCATCCGATGGATATGCTGCGCACGGGCGTATCGATGTTAAGCGCCTTCGACAGTGAGTTGAGCGACAACTCGCACGCGGCAAACATTCGGAAGTCGATTCGGTTGATCGCGCGCGTGTCAACTTTGATCACTGATGGCTGGCGAATCTCGCATGGTGACGAGCCATTGCCTGATAAACCGGACCTGACGCACGCAGGAAACTTTTTTTACAAACTAACAGGCGCAGCGCCGCAAACGTGGCAAACGCGAATGCTCGACACGATTTTGGTGCTCTACGCGGACCATGAATTCAACGCCTCGACTTTTGCGGCGCGCGTCACGGCTTCCACGCTGGCCGGTATTTACGCGGCGGTCACATCCGCTTGCGCGACCCTTAAAGGGCCCCTGCACGGTGGTGCGAATGAGGAATCAATGAAGATGCTCGAGGAGATCGGGACGCCTGATCGGGCGGAAGCCTGGCTGAAAAAGAAGCTCGAAACCAAAGAAAAGATCATGGGATTCGGCCATCGTGTTTATAAAAAAGGCGACTCGCGTGTCCCGCTGATGCGCGAAATCGGCCGTGATCTGGGTAAACGAACGGGCAAAGAGCAATGGATCCCGATTTGCGAGAAGCTCGAGGAGACAATGGAACGCGAAAAACATCTGTGCGCGAATGTCGATCTTTATGCGGCGCCGGTATTTTGGATGCTTGGTTTTCCACCTGAGCTAAACACGCCGATTTTCGCCGCGTCCCGAGTGGCCGGCTGGTGTGCCCACGTGGTCGAACAACACGACAACAATCGTTTGATCCGGCCGCGCTCTCGGTACGTCGGGCCAAAGCTGCGACCATATCCGGGATCGGCTTCGGACGGCGCGCAAGAATAAGATCGCGATCTTGAATGTCGGAGGAGGATTCGCTCTCGCTTCAGGAACGTTATGCGCCGAATAACGCCGGTGGATCGCGCAGTCCCTTGCGCGATGTTATCCGAGCGGCTTCGCTGCCTATTAGCATCGACCGCCGAGCGTTCGATCCAGCATGAGTGCGAAATCTCTGCAGGAAAAGTATGCTCCAAACAATGCCTGCTGGGGATGTGGCCCTGCGAACCCGGACGGTCTCCGCATTCGCAGTTTTCCGAAAGATGATGAGGTGGTCGCAGAATGGAAACCGGAGAAAAAGTACGAAGCTTTTCCCGGCGTCTTGAATGGCGGCGTCATCGGGACCTTACTCGATTGCCATTGCAACTGGACGGCCGCCTTTGACTTGATGAAACGCATGGGTGCGGATCATGCGCCGTGCACAGTTACGGCGGAATACGCGATCAAATTACTGCGGCCGACTCCGACGAGTGGCCCGGTCTTCCTTTCCGCGAAAGTTGTCGATCTAAAGGATGATCGTGCGACCGTTGAAGGAACGTTGAGCGCTGGGGAAAAAGTTTGCGCGACCTGTCGCGGATTGTTCATTGCCGTCAAAGAAGGTCATCCGGCGTACCATCGTTGGTAACACGAGCCGAATTCTCCGCCTGAATTTCGTCGATGCGCGGCTCGATGGCGGGACATACGTTGGGTCATGAGAACTTCCAATTTTAGAGTGATTCCGCTGAAGACTGAAGTCGCGGAGGCGGCGCGCCGCGCGGCCAAAAGCGGTGCTGCCGATCATCGGGTGGTCGTGACCGATTCGCCACGAGGATATCCCTGCCGTCATTGCCTGCGGTGGGCGAAGCCAGACGAGCAGATGATCTTGTTTCCTTTCGCGGCAATTCCGCCGGGTCATCCGTATTCTGAGACAGGGCCAATTTTCGTTCACGAACAGCCGTGCGAACGCTACACAATAACAGGCGAATATCCGGCGGATTTTCGCAGCGGCCGCGTCTTCCGCGCGTATAATTCAGAAAACGACATGATCGATGCCAAACCAGTAAACGGAGCCGAACCGGAGACGGTCATTGAAACACTGCTGCAAAATCCACAGACTGCGTTCGTGGATGCGCGCAGTGCGGACCGCGGTTGTTACACGTTCCGGATCGAACGGATATGAAAGCGCTCGAACTTCTTCCTCCCTCCGAAACGATGTATCGCGCTCTGGTCAATCGCGACCCGAGTTTTGAAGGAATTTTTTATGTTGGCGTGCGCACGACAGGAATTTTCTGCCGGCCAACGTGCACGGCGAAAAAACCGGCGCGCGAGAATGTCGATTTTTTCGCAACGCCAAATGAGGCATTGCACGGCGGCTATCGCCCGTGCTTGCGCTGCCATCCGATGGATCCGGACAAACGCCCACCGGGATTGATCGAGCGCTTGCGCGCGGAAGTCGAACGCGCCCCGGGCGGACGACTGACGGATAAAGAGCTAGCAGCGCTGGCGATCGATCCTTCGACGGCGCGACGCCAGTTCAAGCGGCATTATGGAATGACATTTCAAGCTTATCATCGCGCGCGCAGGATGGGTCTGGCGTTGCGCGAGGTGCAGAAAGGCGGACGCGTGGATGAAGCTAGAAACGGAAGTGGATTCGAATCGGCCAGCGGTTTTCGCGAAGCGTTCACACGGGTCTTTGGCGATTCACCGACGGCAGCGAAGTTGCGCGAGCCAATGTTCGTCGAGCGAATCGATACACCTCTTGGTGCGATGGTCGCAGTCGCTGATGACAAAGGTCTGCGTTTGCTCGAATTCGCCGACCGGCGCGCGACAGAAAGGGAATTGTCGATCTTGCGAAAACGTTTGCGAACAAACATTGTGCCCGGCGAGCATCGGTATCTGGACGCGGTTCGTTCTCAGCTTGCCGATTACTTTTCCGGCAAGAAGTTAGAATTTGATATTCCACTCGCACCGGTTGGGTCGGACTTTCAGCTGCGAGCCTGGGAGATTTTGCGTTCGATTCCAGTCGGCGAAACGCGTTCCTATTCATGGATGGCGAAGGAGCTCGGAGATGAGAACGCACGGCGCGCGGTCGGTCGCGCCAATGGCACAAACATGATTTGTATCGTGATTCCGTGCCACCGCGTCATTCGCGCTGATGGCACGCTCTGCGGCTACGGCGGCGGATTGTGGCGAAAGAAATGGTTGCTCGATCACGAAAAGCGCTACGCGTCCACAAAATCGCGAGAGATGAGTGACAGGGACAATCAAATTTCTAAGTCGCTCACTCGCTAAATCGCTGGCTGAAGAGCGCGCCCGGGGTGACTCGAACACCCGACCTACGGATTAGAAATCCGCTACGGGCGCAAAGCGGTTTTTCGTAATTGTGTTGACGGCATGTTGACATTATCACGGCAATCCGCGACAATTTGCGAATATGAAGCGTCCAACACTCGCGGTTCGTCCATACCGGCACAGCAAAACACATCGCTATTATCTCGACCTGCGTCCGTTTGGGCAAGGCCGCAAATTTTTCAAGACGCGGAACGAGGCCGACACGGAGCGGCTCCGGCAAATCACATTGCGCGAGCGCGGTGGACGCGAGGCAGTTGGTCTGCCGCTGAACGAGTTGTCGGATATTGTTGAAGCGAAACGCAAACTCGCGCCACACGGCAAGACGATCAGTCACGCCACCGAATTCTATCTCGATCATTTAGAGCGTATCCGCCGTTGCAACATTACCGTCTCGCAACTTGCGGCCGAGGTGATAGAGGCAAAACGAAAAGACGGTCGCGCGACCGTGTATCTGAATGATTTGCGCAACCGGTTGGCGACGTTCTGCGGTGACTTCGGGTCAAGGCCGATTGCGGCAGTAACGGTTGACGAATTGGACGACTGGTTACGGAACCTGGCCTGCGCTCCGAAAACGCGAGCGAACTTCCGCGCGAATATCAGTGTTTTGTTTGGATACGCGGAGAGGCG